>Ga0207971_100014_pt1 | contig 325973 bp, 286 predicted proteins | sample LakWasMet56_HOW8_2_FD_183890 | JGI IMG/M metagenome (GOLD analysis project Ga0207971, IMG submission 183890) | Freshwater sediment methanotrophic microbial communities from Lake Washington under simulated oxygen tension - Sediment Metagenome... | ecosystem: Environmental > Aquatic > Freshwater... | reverse complement strand
CGACCGCGCAACGCAGAGCGTGGCCTTCATTGCTTCCAGTGAAGGGGGTATGGACATCGAAGAAGTGGCGCATTCCACGCCCGAAAAGATCATTACGGAATACATTGATCCTCTCAAGGGTCTGGGCGACGAGCAAGCACGCAAGATCGCACGCGGCATCGGCCTGCCCGACGCTTCGATGGATCAAGCGGTGGACGTGTTCCAGAAGCTCTACAAGTGCTACATGGATACCGACGCTTCGCTGGTTGAAATCAACCCCCTGAACCGGGACAGCCAGAACAAGCTCACGGCCCTGGACGCCAAGTTCAATTTTGACGCCAACGCCCTGTTCCGCCACCCCGAAGTGGTGGCCCTGCGCGACCTTGACGAAGAAGACCCGGCCGAAGTCGAAGCCTCGCGCTTCGATCTGGCCTACATCAGCCTGGACGGCAATATCGGCTGTCTGGTCAACGGCGCGGGCCTGGCCATGGCCACCATGGACACCATCAAGCTGTTTGGCGGCGAGCCGGCCAACTTCCTCGATGTGGGTGGCGGCGCCACCGCCGAAAAGGTGACCGAGGCTTTCAAGATCATGCTGGCCAACAAGAATGTCAAAGGCATTCTGGTCAACATCTTCGGCGGCATCATGAAGTGCGACACCATCGCCACCGGCGTGATCACGGCATGCCGTGCCGTCAACCTCTCCGTGCCCCTGGTGGTGCGTATGAAGGGCACGAACGAAGAGCTGGGCAAGAAGCTGTTGGCCGAGTCCGGTCTGCCCATCATTGCCGCAGACACCATGGCCGAAGCGGCGACGAAGATCGTTGCTGCCGTCCACTAACGCCCAGGTAGGAAAACAAATGTCGATCTACATCAACAAAGACACCAAGGTCATCACCCAGGGCATCACGGGCAAGACCGGCCAGTTCCACACGGAAAAGTGCCAGGAATACGCGAACGGAAAGAACTGTTTCGTCGCTGGCGTGAACCCGAAGAAGGCCGGTGAGTCGATCTTCAATATCCCAATTTACGCCTCCGTCAAGGAAGCTGCGCACCAGACTGGCGCCACCGTCTCGGTGATCTACGTGCCGCCCGCAGGCGCCGCTGCCGCCATCTGGGAAGCCGTCGAGGCCGACCTGGACATGGCGATCTGCATCACCGAAGGCATTCCGGTGCGCGACATGCTTGAAGTGCGCAACAAAATGCGTGCCAAGGAAGCCGCCGGCGGCAAGAAGACGCTGCTGCTGGGCCCCAACTGCCCCGGCATCATCACGCCCGATGAAATCAAGATCGGCATCATGCCCGGCCACATCCACCGCAAGGGCCGCATCGGCGTGGTCAGCCGCTCGGGCACGCTGACGTACGAAGCCGTGGCCATGCTGACCGAAGTGGGTCTGGGCCAGTCCACTGCCGTGGGCATTGGCGGCGACCCGATCAATGGTTTGAAGCATATCGACGTGATGCAGGCGTTCAACGACGACCCGGACACAGACGCCGTCATCATGATTGGCGAAATCGGCGGCCCTGACGAAGCCGAAGCTGCGCGCTGGTGCAAGGCCAACATGAAGAAACCCATCGTCGGTTTCATCGCCGGTGTCACTGCCCCCGCAGGCAAGCGCATGGGCCACGCCGGCGCGTTGATCTCGGGTGGAGCCGATACGGCCGATGCCAAGCTGGCGATCATGGAAGAGTGTGGTTTCATCGTCACACGCAATCCGTCGGAACTGGGCAGCTTGCTTAAAGCGCAGCTCTGAAGCCATTGCTCCTAAAAAAACCCGCCGCGAGCGGGTTTTTTTTCGTCATCCAGCAAGATGCAGCGGTTGTGTAGAGCAAATGGGCGTAAAAATTGCTTGCCTATTGGGCTAACAACCGGGGAAACCGCTGTGAATGGGACGGAGTCAGCAATCTTTGCGAGCGGGGGAATCATGATCGCCAGGCTGCGCGAAGCGCTGTTGCCCGTGGTCATGGCTGCGCTTGCTGCGCTTGCTGCCATGCTTGTGCTGCGTCTGACGGGGTCCGAGACGTCTCCGGTTTCTGTCACTCTTGGATCCCTGTTGGCAGTCTTTGGCTATCTCTCGGTCCTGCCGATGCTGCGTGTCTGGCCGGGCGTGCTGGTTGCAGCGGTCCTGCTCGCCGCAGGTCTGGGAGTGGGCTGGGTGCTGGGTCAAGCGTTGGCGCTTCCCTTGATGGCGCTGGTGGCAGGTCAAACCGTCTTTCTGGCGCAGCGTGCAGCCAATGCCGAATCGGCAGAATTTGGCGCAGAGCGTACTGCCTCTCAAGAAGACGCACGCCTGCTGGCGCTGGCGCTGCAGGGCCAGGGCAAGCTGGATGCGGCTTTCGAAAAGCTGCGCCAACTGCCTGCCCAGGGGGATGTGCTGGGGGATCTGTATTACCTGGGGAAAGGCTACGAGCGCAAGCGCGCCTATGCGCGGGCGCGTGATGTCTTTGCCCACTTGGTGGCGCATGCACCCAAGTACCGCAACGCCGCCGTTCACCTCAAACGCGCCCGTCGGCTGGCGGAAGTGGCGGAACTTGCGCAGGCCCTGTCCCCAGGCGCCGAGAAGGTGCCGCAAGCTCCCGCGAATCCGAAGCGGCTCGGTCGCTACGAAGTCGAGGGCGAACTCGGGCGCGGTTCGATGGGCAAGGTGTATGCGGCGCGCGATCCGGTGATTGGCCGCGCGGTCGCGCTCAAGACGCTCGCACTGAGCAGCGAATTCGAAGGCCATGCCTTGGTGGATGCGCGGGCGCGCTTCTTCCGCGAAGCGCAATCGGCCGGCCGACTGCAGCATCCCAACATTGTCGCGATCTACGATGCGGGCGACGAAGACGGTCTTGTCTGGATTGCAATGGAGCGCTTGCTGGGGCGCGATTTGTCGCAGTTCAGCCAACCGGCGCAGCTGCTCGCGGTGCCGGTGGTGCTGTCCATCGCGGCCCGCGTGGCGGAAGCACTGGACTATGCACACCAGCACCAGGTGGTGCACCGTGACATCAAGCCATCCAATATTCTTTATGACGCCGCCAGCGACAGCGTCAAGGTGACCGATTTCGGCATTGCACGCATCACCGACAACAGCCGAACCAAGACCGGCCTGGTCCTGGGTACGCCAAGTTTCATGGCGCCCGAGCAAATTGCCGGTCACAAGGCCGACGGGCGCTGCGACCTCTATGCCCTGGGGGTCACCCTGTACCAATTGCTCACGGGGAGCCTGCCGCTGCGCGGCGAGTCGATGAGCGCGCTCATGCACGCAATTGCGCGCCAGACTGCACCCGACGTGCGCAGCCTGCGCGCCGAATTGCCCGAGTCGGTAGCGGCCATCGTGGCACGTGCTCTGGAAAAGAACCCCGCAGCGCGGTTTCAGACCGGGCGGCAAATGGCTGCCGATTTGCGTGCGGCGCTGGACGGCATGTCACTCTTACAAAGCCCCCGCACAGGCGGTCCACTCGACTATGATGCGCGGACCGATTTCCACGAGCATTCCATGGCGCAATACCAAGACACTGTATTGGACAGCGCGGCCGCGCCGGCCGTGTCTTCCTCCGCGCCTTCGAGGACCTGATGAGTGCGGTTTCCCTTTGCTACGAGTTCTGCGCACGCACGCATGCGGGCAAGGTGCGCACCAACAACGAAGATGCGGTAAGCGTTGATGCGCTCTCCCAACTGGCCTTGCTGGCCGACGGTATGGGCGGCTACAACGCGGGTGAAGTGGCCAGTGGTATGGCCATCAGTTTCATCCATAGTGAAATGGCCCGCTGGCTGGCGCAGGCTGGCCCGCGGCTTAAGGCCTTTGACCTGCGCCGCGCCATGGAAATCTGCGTCGACAACGCCAACCAAGCCATTCTGGGCGCCGCCGAGGCCAATCCGCAGTACGCCGGCATGGGAACGACCCTGGTGCTCGGGGTGTTCCAGGGCTCCCGTCTGATGCTGGGGCACATCGGCGATTCACGCTGTTATCGGCTGCGGGGTGGACAGCTCGAACAGCTCACGCGGGACCACTCCTGGCTTCAGGAGCAGATCGACGCCGGTCTGCTCACAGAGCAGCAGGCCGCTGTGTCCAGCAGCCGCAACCTGGTCACCCGCGCACTTGGGGTCGAGGAGGTGGTGTTGCTCGAAGTCAACGAATTCGAGGTGCAGACCGACGATCTGTATTTAATGTGTTCCGACGGTCTGAGCGAAATGCTCCATCATGACGACTTGACCGACCTGCTCGTGGCGCGCTCCGCGCTGGAAGAGAAGGCCGCGCGCCTGATTGATGCAGCCAACGCGAACGGCGGACGTGACAATATCAGCGTGGTGCTGGCGCGAGCGAGCGCGGGGCCGCGCAAACAAGGCTTGATGTCGCGACTGCTGCGCGCCTGAAGCGGCGTTCTTTGTTGCACATTGTCACGAATCAAAGCAAAAATACTGGGAGTGGGTCATGCCAAGAATGGTCGTTTCGATTGACGGTGTCGTCATCAAGGAAGTCGAACTCAGCAAAGAGCGGACCACGCTCGGGCGCCGCCCCTATAACGATATCGTGATCGACAACCTCGCCGTGAGCGGGGAGCACGCGGCCCTGCACATGGCCGGCAACGACGTCGCAGTGGAAGACCTGCACAGCACCAACGGCACCTACGTCAACGGCAAGGCTGTGGTGCGGCAGGAGTTGCGCAATGGCGATACGTTGGAAGTGGGCAAATACAAGATCCGCTACTTCAACGAAGCCGAAGATGCGCAGTTCGAAAAAACCATGGTGTTCAAGCCTGGCATGGTGCCTGCGGCCCTGGCCGCTCGCAGCCCGGTCCCGCGCGCCCAGCCCGGTGCACCAGCGATGCCTGCGCCCACGGCAGCCATCCGCGTACTGTCCGGTGCCGCAGCCGGTCGCGAGGTGGCGTTGACCAAGGTGGTGACCACCATTGGCAAACCGGGGGTGGCTGTGGCCTCGGTCACGCGGCGGCACCATGGCTTCGTCCTCGCGCACGTGGAAGGGCCCGAACCGCCCGAAGTCAACGGGGAACGCATCGGCAACGATCCTGTTGCCCTGAACGACGGTGACCGCTTGGCGCTGGCGGGAACCGAGATGCAGTTCGTCCTCCTCTGAGCGCTACAGAGCGCCGCAGCCGACGGGCGCGAAATCCGGCATCGTGAAGCAAGCCTTCGCACGGATTCTTCAGCGTCGCTGGCGGCGCATGCTCTGGGCGCTGGTGCCGGTGGCGCTCGGTGTGCTGCACGCTTCGGGTGTCGTGCCCTTGCAGCTGCTGGAGCGGCTTGAACACCTCGTCTACGACGTTCGCCTGCGCCTGACTCTGCCGCACACCCTGGACGAACGCATCGTCATTGTCGATATCGACGAAAGCAGCCTGGAACGTGTCGGCCGCTGGCCCTGGAGCCGGGACAAAATGGCCGCCTTCGCCACCGAACTGTTTGAGCGCCAAGGCGTGAGCGTGCTGGGCTTTGACGTGGTGTTCGCTGAGGCCGACGACAGCTCTGGCCTCAAGAGTCTGCAGCAGCTCGCGCGCGGTAGCTTGAAGGACGATGCGCACTTTGCGCGTGAAGTGGATCGACTCGTCCCCTCGCTCGACTTTGACGCCCGCTTTGCGAGCGCGCTCGATACCCAGAACGCCGTGCTGGGCTATTACTTCACCAGCGACCGCGATGGCAAAGGCCGCGGTGCGCTCCCGTCGCCCGTGTTCACGCCGGAGCAACTCGGCTCCAGCGTCTTGAGAGCCACCGAATGGAATGGCTATGGCAGCAATATCGAAGTGCTGGCCAGGGCCGCACCTGCGGCAGGCTTCTTCAACGCCATGGCCGATGACGATGGTCTGGTGCGTGCGCTTCCGCTGCTCGCCGAATACCAAGGCCGCTACTACGAGTCCCTGGCGCTGGCCATCTACCGCAGCCTGCTGGGCGGTGCAGACCTGATGCCGGCGTTTGCCAGTACGGCGACCGACATGGGGGAGCGCCGGATTTTGCGCGGAATCGCGCTGCGCCACGCCGGCGGCCGGGCCTTCCTGCCGGTCGATGATCAACTCGCCACGCTTGTGCCCTACCGAGGTGCCGGTGGGTCACTCGGTGGGTCGTTTCACTACGTCTCAGCGGCCGATGTGCTCACAGGGCAGCTGGCTGCCGGAAGTCTGCGGGGCAAGGTAGCCCTTGTGGGTACCACGGCCGTAGGCCTGCAGGATTTGCGCGCAACGCCGGTGGGGCGTGCCTATCCGGGTGTGGAGACGCATGCCAATGTGTTGTCGGGTTTTCTCGATGGCAAGGCGATTTACCGCCCCGACTACGCCCCTGCGTACGACGTCGCACAAATGCTTGTCGCCGGTTTGCTGCTGGCCTTTGCGTTGCCGCTGCTCGGCGCCGGACAGGCCTTGCTGCTGGGGGGCGCCGTCTTCGCCGCACTTGTTGGCTTGAATGGCTGGCTGTACCTCGGATTCGGCCTGGCGTTGCCCCTGGCCAGCGCGCTGGCAGTGGTGTTGCTTGCCACCGCGCTCGACATGGCCTACGGCTACGTGACGGAAAGTCGCACCAAACGGGGCCTTGCCCAGCTCTTTGGTACCTATGTTCCACCGGAACTTGTCGACGAAATGCTTCTCGCGCCCGAGCGCTACAGCATGCAGGCGGCCAGCCGCGAACTCACCGTGATGTTCTGTGACATGCGCGGCTTCACCGCCATGTCCGAGCGCATGGAGCCGGTGCAGCTCCAAGCCCTGCTGAACGACATTTTCAGCCGTCTCACGCAGGCCATCCGCGCGCAGCGCGGAACCATCGACAAATACATGGGCGACTGCGTCATGGCCTTTTGGGGGGCACCGGTGCCCACGCCTCAGCACGCCGCGTTGGCCGTACGCGCCGCACTCGACATGGTGAAATCGGTCAAAGTACTCAATGCACAGCACCGCGCCAGCGGCTTGCCAGAAATTGGCATTGGCATCGGCCTGAACACCGGCTCCATGTGCGTCGGTGATATGGGCTCGGACATCCGCCGCAGCTACACGGTCATTGGCGACGCCGTCAACCTCGGTTCGCGCCTCGAAGGTCTGTGCAAGGTGTATGGGGTCGAAATTGTCGCCAGCGAAGCCACCCGCATTCAGGCCCCGGGCTTTGTCTGGCAGGAGCTTGACCGCGTGCGCGTCAAAGGCAAGGAAGATGCGGTGGCGATATTCTGTCCCCTCGGGGAACCCGGTGCGTTGACGCAAGACCAAAAGAGCCAGTTGGACCAGTGGCATCAGGCCCTGGCCAGCCTGCGGGCGCAAGACTGGGGCGCGTGCGACGCGCAGCTTGGGGCCCTCTGCGCCGCTGCGCCAGAAAATCCTCTGCTGGCGTGGTACAGCGAGCGCCTGGCCCAGCTGCGGGTGTTACCCTACCAACCCGATTGGGACGGCGCGACCCGTTTCGACACCAAATAAGGGCCGCCGAAAGGTGTGAAGTCATGAAAATTCGCGTGCTCGGTTGTTCTGGCGCCATTGCGCAGGGCTGCCGTACCACTTCGTTTCTGGTGGGTAGCCGCATCCTGATCGATGCGGGAACGGGTGTGGGCGACCTCACGCTGGACGAGATGGAAGCCATCGACCATGTGTTTCTCACCCATTCGCATCTGGACCACATTGCAAGCCTGCCACTCATGATCGATGCTGTGGCCTCTCGGCGCAGCGCACCGCTGCAGGTGCATGCCCTGCCGGAAACCATCGCTGCCCTGCGCGCCCACATCTTCAATGACGTGATCTGGCCCGATTTCAGCCGCATTCCCAGCAGCAGCACGCCGTTTCTCGTCTTTTACCCGCTGGCGGTCGGTGACACCCTGCGCCCAGCCGGTACAAGCATTGAAGTGCTTCCGGCCTTGCATACCGTGCCGGCCGTGGGCTACGCGGTGCAGGGGGCGAGCGGCTGGTGGGTCTTCAGTGGCGACACAGGGCGCAACCCGGCCTTCTGGGAGCGGGTCAACGCCCTGCCGGTGGCCATGCTGGTGATTGAAACCGCCTTCAGCAACCGCGAGCACGCCCTCGCGGAGCGCAGCAAGCATCTGTCGTCGGACACCCTGGCACTGGAGCTGGCGCAATTCGAGGGCGCCGAGAACTGCCCCATCTGCATCACCCACACCAAGCCGTCGGAAACCGCACTGATCTATGAAGAGGTCTGCCGGTTTGACGCCCGGGCGGCGGCGGGTGCGCCTGTCAAACATGACATTCGGTGGTTGGAGGCGGGGCAGGTGTTTGAGGTGTAGGCGCGCAACCAAGTGCCTGTGGCTGACAAAAATGCGCTGCTTGTGCCAAAGCGTGTCAGTTTGTGCACTTCTTGGCTGCAGGCAGTAGCTTTTCATGGGCCATGGTGTCGATCGCATCGGTGGTGGATGCTTGGCACGAAAACTGCATCTACTCTCCCGCAATTCCAACTTTTTCAAGGGAGTTTTTATGAAGCGTCTTCTCCAACAAGGTTTTACCTTGATCGAATTGATGATCGTTGTGGCGATCATCGGTATCTTGGCTGCAGTGGCACTGCCGGCCTACCAAGACTACACTGTGCGCGCCAAGGTGTCTGAAGCCGTGATTGCAGGTTCTTCCGTTAAAAGCTTGATGAGCGAAGCTTTTCAAACGGACGGCACCACGGGTCTGGACGCGGCTGCGGGTGCTTTCAATAAGACTCCCGCCACTGACCCAAGCAAGGTTTCCAAGTATGTCAAGAGCGTTGCCGTGGCTGCGGCTACCCCATGGACCATCGCGGTTGGCGTTAAGGCCGATGGCCTGAACGGCATCCCTACGGGCTTGGACGGCGGCACCATCACGTTCTCTCCCAACGTCAATGGCAAAACGCCCGCAGCTACTTCCCAAGGCGCGATCGACTGGGCTTGCGCCTCTAACACGACCGTGACCGCCACCAAGCGCAAATTGGCGAACGTAGTTGCTGGTACGCTCCAAGCCAAGTACGCTCCTTCCGAGTGCCGTTAAAGTATTGCGCTTAGCGCATGGAAAACGCCCGCGATGCGGGCGTTTTTTTCTTTCCGGAGTGCTGGTTGGTGAGGGGAGCGTGTCTTTTCAGGAGAGTAGCGATGTTGGATCTGTCGGGAGTGCCAGCGGCCAGATGGCGTGTGGCGGCGCGGGTTGCTGCGCTTCACCTGGGCGTTTCTGCTTTAATCGCTACGGCAATCGCCGTAATCGTCGTCAAAGTCTGGTTCCCCTATCCCTTCGGGGAATTGGCCGGCGGACTGCGCTTGCTGTGGATGATAGTGGCGGTCGATGTGGTCTGTGGCCCCGCCTTGATGCTGCTTTTGTACAGCCCCAGCAAGACGCGCCGGGCTTTGGCGGTCGACATCACCCTGATTGTCGGCCTGCAGGCAGCCGCCCTGGGTTACGGCGCGCACACGCTTGCCCAGGCAAGGCCGTTGGCCCTGGTTTTTGAGGTGGATCGATTCCGGGTTGTGAGCTATGCGGATATTCCGGCCGCGAGCTTGCCTGCCGCTCCCGCATGGGTGAATCCATGGAGCCTGGGTTCGCCGCGTGTCCTGGCGATCCGCAGGGCGGCGTCATTGGACGAAAAAATCTCCAGTATCTCCGCCTCTCTGGCCGGGGTGGAGCCCAGCGTACAACCCGATTGGTGGCAAAACTACGCCCTTGCCCACCCGGATGTTCAGGCCCGCGCACGCCCTGTGGAAGACCTGCGCAAGGCCTACCCTCAGAAATCTTCGCTGATCAACCAGGCGGCGGTCAAGTCCGCGCGGCGTCCAGAGCGGGGCGAAGTCCAAGATTCCAACCTACTGCTTTGGCTTCCTCTCGTGGGCCGTCGCTCCCTGGACTGGATTGTTTTTCTCGACCCCCAGACCTATCGCATCAGGGGCTATATGCAGCTGGACGGCTTTGTTTGACTAGTTTGGCGGTGCCAGACCTGATGTGCTGCGGGCCGATATTCACTGCGGATTGGAACGTCAGCTCTTAAGCACTATCAATTCAAACCAGGGCCATTCTGGTCACGGGCCATGGCCCTTAGTAATCTGCGATGCAACTGGTAAACATTGTCCGATTTTTCTGGAAGTCCAATCTGCTCGTCTGCCTCCAGCAATTCCTTCCACTGGTCTTGGTGGGCGAGGCTGAGCAGTAACGCCGACAGGGCCATATCTTCGTAATCCCTGTAAATTGCGCTGTCCTGAGGGGGTAGGGCAAACCATTTCCGGCCCTCATCCTGCATGGCGTTCCAGTCACGGGTGGATATGGCGTTCATGAGCGAGAGCGTCCGGGCAATGTCTGGGGAGGTTACCTTGCAGGGGATCCAATCCCGGCGACTCCACACGTCTCGCAATGCGCTACTTGGAAGAAAGGCATTCGTGAGAACGGAAAACTCACGAATTCGAATGGACAGCTGATGGCTGGTCGCCGGGTTCCATGACTGCTCGCATGCCTTACGGGCCGCTTCTCTCATCAGAATTGCTGGTGACAGGTTTCGGGCTGGAAGAAGATCCGGCAATTGCGTACCGAGTTGCCCAGCCAGTTCAGCCAGCAGCGCTCGGGCACGCCACGTCATGGTGTCTGCAGGGAAATGAGCGAGCTTTGACGGCACCATATGCAGAGGCAGGGGCAGTCGAATACCCGACGCTTCCAGCAGGATGGCCTCTTGCGCCGGCAGGGTGGCAATGGCTTCCGCCGTAATGCCCTGGAATCTGCTCTTGGGTGCGTAGAGTCCCAGAATTGGATAATAGTCAGAGTTTGCGGGCAGCTCGTTGTACACGCGCGCAATACCCCGCAACATTCGAGCATCAGCAATTTTTCGGAAATCAAGAATCTCCTGCGTTGTAATGCCGAGTCGGGCCAGTTCTGTCTTCAGTGGTCCCGGATTCTGGAAGAGCCTACTGAGATCGCTCTTTGGCAATTTCCCCTTTGGACTGGCGACGATCAGCATGTCGGAGCCATTGGTCATCCAGGCAGCGTAGTCTTCAAAATGTGGAGACATGGCATTGAAAATGGAGCCCACCAACTGCTCATTTATTTCATAGAGTTGCACCCATTGAACAAAAAGGCCATTTTCATTCAGGTATTTTGGTACGAATTTGTAAAATTCCTTCGAAAACAAGGTTCCCACGCCGCTGATCCACGGGTTGGAAGGCTCTGAAATAATGAGGTCGTATTTCGTCGGATTGGCGGCGAAAAATGCCTTGGCATCATCAATCACAATCTTGGAGCGCGGATCGGTGTAGGCCCGCTCGACACGATGACCAAACAGGCGGGCTCCTTCGACCATGGCCGGCTCAATTTCGATGGTGTCCACCTGCTTGACCCGTGCGTCGCCGAGCAGCGTATGCGTCGTCATACCCGAGCCAAAGCCGATGACTCCCACATGGACAGGTTTGTCCAGCATGGTCAGTGGCAGAGCAGCAGCCAAGCTCATGGTCGGCTCATCACTGGTGGGCCAGCCACCGTCCTTGACCATGATGCCGGCGTCGGGTTTGCCGTTGGTGGAAATGTTGGCGCTGCCATCGAACCCTGCAATCACGGCAACGCTCGAAGTTTTCCCGTCCCGGTAATAGACGACTTTCTGGGTGCTGGCATCGATTTCGGAGTCCCCGTACCTGAAAACGCCTGAGGCCAACTTCATGGGGTCGTATGGGATGCGCACGGCGACCATCAACGCAACGGCAGAAATACCGGCCGCCACCGCAAATCTAATCATTGAGTGACGTGAATTTATCTGCAGGCGGAGCAGAAACAGGCCAATGCCAATGTCCAAGACCGCTGCAACGCACAAGGTTAACTTCAGCCCGAGCGTCGGAATCAGCAAGTGAATGGCAGCGAACACACCTACGATGGAGCCGAGCGTGTTCCATGCATACACGCGTCCGATGGCCCGCTCGCCCAGCCCTTCGCGTAGCAAGGTCACTGTGAACAACGGCAGAGTGGTGCCCGCAAAAAACGCGGCCGGAAGCATGATGGCAATGGCGATAGTGGCCGTGCCTAGATTGAAGAGGGCGTACCCGCCATCCGACTTGGCTAGTGAACCCATTAGCCATCCCACCCAGCTGAACGCGTTCGCGTACACACCAAGGGAGACAAGTGCGGCCACGCCCATGCCGACCTGCATCCAGCCCACCAAGCGCAAGGGCGATTCAGTGCGGTCAGCGTGGTTCCGCACCCAAAGACCGCCCAGCGCAATGCCGGCGATGAAGGAGGCCAGCATCAACTCAAATGCATGCATGGTGCTGCCGACGGCCATGCTAAGCATGCGAATCCAGACGATTTCGTAAGCAAATGACGCTGCGCCAGAAAGGGCGGTACCGAAGAGCACCAGTCGCAACAAGGGGTTTTGAAGAAGTCGCTGCTCCGGCGCAGCTTTTGCTTCTGTAGGTGCAACTGGCACCGGCTCGGGCTCGCGCGCCAGCCACCACGCAAGAGCTGCGACAAGGAAATTCAGAATGCCAGCAGCGACCATGGCGCCCGGCAGGCCCACCCAAGGCAAAAGAATGAACACAGCAGCCAGTGCGCCAATCGCTGCACCTATGCTGTTGGTGAAATACAGGCCGCCCAGCAAGCTGCCTTCGCGGCCCGGAAAGCGCCGAATCAGGCCGCCGCTCATCAATGGGAAGGTCATCCCCAGCAAAATGGTCTGCGGCAGGATGAGGAGTGCAGCAATACTCCAGCGCGCAATATCCACCGCCCATGGGGAGCCCAACGCTGGAATCAGCCAGTCGTAGCTGAAGGCAGCAACCCCGGTGAAAATCCAGTGAAACAGCAAGCCCAGCACGCCAATGGCTGCTTCAATGAGGGCATATCCTCGAATGAGGTTGCGCCAGCGCTGGCCGGCGTGGGCGATCCAGGCGGCACCAGTCGCCATTCCACCCATAAAAATTGCCAGAACGAGGGCCTGTGCATAGGCCGCGTGGCCGAGGAACAGGCCGAGGTAATGTGACCAGATGGATTGGTAAATGAGCCCCGCAAAACCAGACAGGACGAAAATAGCCAGCAATGCGTGCCGGTGGCGGTGGTTGTTGTCGGGGGGCATCAAAGCAAGCTCCAGTAAAACTAGCTCGGCAAGCCGAGAAAACAAAACCCAATTCATAAGCAAAAACAATGCCTGAGGCAGTTTTCGCGGTGCGTGAGTTCGGCAAGCTGCGCGGATTCTACGGACACGCATGAAAGATTAGGCCGAAGCCACCGAAGACATCCCATGGCATGTGAGGCAAAGGTCGTTCTACCGCCACACTTGCCGTATGCATGTCTGGTGCTAGGATGATTTGTCACGGCGAGTGGCTCACCTGTGATACGACCAACCAAGATATCCCCAAGGAGAACTCTTTCATGCTCAATCGCCGCCACCTCATCGCCTCCACCCTCGCCAGCGCCGCCCTTCCCCACCTGGCATTCGCCCAATCCATAGAGAAACCCAAGCTCACCATTGCCGTCGGCGGCAAGAACCTGTTCTATTACCTGCCGCTGACCATTGCCGAGCAATTGGGCTACTTCAGGGACGAGGGGCTGGACGTCACAATCGTCGACTTTGCCGGCGGCTCCAAGGCGCTGCAGGCGGTGGTGGGGGGCAGTGCGGATGTGGTCTCGGGCGCTTTCGAGCACACGGTGAACATGCAGTTCAAGGGCCAGCCCATGCGCGCCTTTGTGCTGCAGGGACTGGCGCCGCAGGTGGTGCTGGGCATCAACCCCAAGACCATGCCCAACTACAAAACGGTCGCGGACTTGCGTGGCAAGAAGATTGGCGTCACGGCACCCGGCAGTTCCACCAACGTGATGGTGAACTACGTGTTGGCCAAGGCCGGCATCAAGCCGGGCGAAGTGAGTTTTGTGGGCGTGGGCGCAGCCAACGGCGCCGTGGCGGCCATGCGCTCGGGGCAGATCGACGCCATCAGCAACCTCGATCCGGTGATCACGCTGCTGCAGCGCTCGGGCGATTTGAAAATCGTTTCGGACACGCGCATCGTCTCCGAGGCCGAAAAAGTCTTCGGCGGCCCCATGCCGGCCGCGTGCCTGTACGCGCCCGAGCCCTTTGTACGGGCCAACCCCGGCACCGTGCAGGCGCTGACCAACGCCATTGTCCGCGCCGACCGCTGGATTCATTCCGCCGGGCCCGGCGACGTGATCAAGGTGGTGCCCGAGAGCTATCTGCTGGGCGACCGGGCGATCTACATCGACGGGTTTCTGGCGGCGCAAAAGGCGCTCTCGCCCGATGGCATGTTCCCGACGGCAGGCGCGCAGACCGCATACCGCGCCCTGGCCAGCGTGGACCCGAAGATCGCGGCGGCCAAGCTCGACCTTGACGCGGTTTACACCAACGAGTTTGTCAAGAAAGCCCATGCCCGCAAGCGCGGCTGAGGCGCCTGGAGCGTTCGGTAGCCCGGCGGCAGCGCTCACGCTCGCCGGCGTTGCCTGCACCTTTGTCAGCAAGGACGCCCCCGGCCAGCGCTACACCGCCGTGCAGGACGTGGACTTGCGCGTGGGCGCGGGCGAGTTCGTCAGCGTGGTCGGCCCCACGGGCTGCGGCAAGAGCACGCTGCTGAATGTGGCGGCCGGTCTGCTGGCGCCCAGTCTGGGCAGCGTGGCGGTGTTTGGCGAACCACTGGTGGGCCTCAACCGCCGCGCAGGCTACATGTTCCAGACGGAGAGCCTGATGCCCTGGCGCACGGCGCTCGCCAATGTGTCGGCCGGGCTGGAGTTTCGTGGCGTGCCGCTCAAAGAGGCGCAGTCCCAGGCCCAGGAATGGCTGGGCCGCGTGGGTCTGTCGGGCTTTGGCGACCGCTACCCGCACCAGATGAGCGGCGGCATGCGCAAACGCGCCAGCCTGGCGCAGACCCTGGTGCTGGACCCGGACATCATTCTGATGGACGAGCCGTTTTCCGCACTCGACATCCAGACGCGCCAGCTCATGGAAAACGAAGTGCTGCAACTGTGGCAGGCCAAGCGCAAGGCGGTGCTGTTCATCACGCACGACCTCGACGAAGCCATTGCCATGAGCGACCGCGTGGTGGTGATGAGTGCCGGCCCGGCCTCGCATCCCATGGGCGAGTTTGTGATCGACATTGCGCGCCCGCGCGACGTGGCCGAGATCAAATCCACCCCGCGCTTTCGCGAACTGCACGCCGGCATCTGGGATGTGCTGCGCGAGGAAGTGCTCAAGGGCTACCAGCAACAGTTGCAGAAGGCCGCTTAAACCATGTGGCAAAAGATCAAACCGCGTGCCGCCACGCTGCGCGCCTGGCAGCTGGGGCTGCTGGTGCTGATGTTCCTGTTCTGGGACGCCATGACCCGGCCGGGCTTCATTGCGCCCTTCATGTTCGACAACGACCGCCAGGCCTCGTTCTTCTTTGGCCAGCCGCTGGTCATTTTTGAGCGCATCTGGCAGTGGTTCGTGACCGATGCCGACATCTATCGCCATCTGGCGGTGACGCTCGCGGAAACGGCCATGGCGTTTGCCATTGGTGCCGGCACCGGCCTGGCCGGCGGCTTGTGGCTGGCGCTCTCGCCCATGGCGTCGGCGCTGCTGGAGCCCTACATCAAGGCCTTCAACTCGATGCCGCGTATCGTGCTGGCGCCGATCTTTTCGGTGTGGTTCGGCCTGGGCATGGGCTCCAAGGTGGCGCTGGGGGTCACGCTGGTGTTTTTCATCGTGTTCTTCAACGTCTACCAGGGCGTCAAGGAGGTGAGTCCGGTGGTGCTGGCCAATGCGCGCATGCTGGGCGCCAGCCAGCGGCAACTGCTCCGGTTCGTGTACCTGCCCAGCGCCACCAGTTGGGTGTTCAGCTCGCTGCACACCTCGGTGGGCCTGGCTTTCGTCGGCGCGGTGGTGGGCGAATATCTGGGTTCGAGCCAGGGCGTGGGCTATTTGATCCTGCAGGCCGAAGGCACCTTCGACATCAACACGGTGATGGCTGGCATTCTGGTGCTCACCGCGTTTGCGCTGGTGCTCGACGGCCTGGTGGGCCGCATCGAGCGGCGCCTGATGAAGTGGCAGCCCAAGGCCGGCGAGGTGGAAAAGCTGTAGCCAGTGTGCTGTCCCGCAAATACATTGCCTATGAAATCGCGCCTTCCTGCCCAGTACCGCGTTGCAAATCCTCGTGATAGCAACGGCTATCACTGCGGTTTGCGCCTTGTCCTGAGCACGAATCCATCGATTGCATTTCAGGCAACTATTTACGGGACAGCACACTAGCCATGCAGCAGCCGCAACCTGCAGCGTCGGCGCGGCTGGACGGTGCGCTGTCTGCGCTGGCCGCACTGGCGCTGGCATTGCCCTTTCTGTGGGGCTTGACCCGGCCGCCCAGCAGCAACTTCTGGCCCCTGGCCGCGAGCTGGCTGTGTGCGGCCGCCCTGTTGCTTGTCTCCACCGTGAAAGCGCTGCTGCGCCCACCCTGGGGTGCCCAGGCCTGGGCACGCATTCTGGGCGCTGCACTGCTGATCGCCGCGCTGGCGTCGAGCGCCATCGGCCTGGCCCAGTACTTTGGTCTGGGCGACGCGCTGGCGCCCTGGGTTTACCCCGCGCCCAGCGGGCAGGCCATGGGCAACCTGCGCCAGCGCAATCAGCAAGCGACGCTGCTGAGCCTGGGCGCGTGGGCGCTGGTGTGGTGGATGGCGCAGCAAGGCGGGCGCTCCGAACGCTTGCGGCGCTGGCCGGGTGCGGCGCCTTGGGCGGCAATGGCCTTGCTGGCCATCGGCTGCGCCGCCACGGCATCGCGCACGGGCCTGGCGCAGTGGCTCTGTTTGCTGGCGCTGGCGGGGCTGTGGCATCGGCGGCTGGGCGTGGCGGCGCTGCGCCTGCTGCTGGGGGGTGTGCTGCTCTACGCTCTGGCCAGCTGGGTGCTGCCCCTGCTGTTGTGGAAGGCCACGGGCGTGCAGGGCAGTGGGGTGTTTGCGCGCATGGCGGCGTCGTACGGCTGCGGCAGCCGGCGCCTGCTGTGGTCCAACGTGCTGGACCTGATCGCGCTGCGCCCCTGGCTGGGCTGGGGCTGGGGCGAGCTGGATTACGCGCACTACGTCACCCTGTTTCCGGGCGGGCGCTTTTGCACGCTGGTGGACAACGCGCACAACCTGCCGCTGCAGCTTGCGGTGGAGCTGGGCTTGCCTGCGGCGCTGCTGCTGTGCGGCGGCGCGGCGCTGATCGCCTGGCGTGCGCGCCCCTGGGCCGAGACCCAGGCGCCGCGCCAGCTGGCCTGGGGGGTGCTGCTGCCGATCGGCCTGCACAGCCTGCTCGAGTTTCCGCTCTGGTATGGGCCGTTCCAGCTGGCGGCGCTGGGCGCGCTGGCGCTGCTGGCGGGAGGGTTTTGTGGCCCATATTTCAAGCAAAAATGGCCTCTAGCGCACTATGCACAAGCGTTGGCAGCTATTGTTTTGATAGTTTGCATCGCGCTGCTGGGCGTGCAGTATTCCGCCCTGAGCCAGCTGTATCTGCCGGTGGCGAGCCGCAGCCAGGCGCTGACCGTGCAGGCCGACGGCCGCCTGGCCCAGGCGCCGCTGTGGCCGGAGGCGGCGCGCTTTGCCCGGCTCACCACCATGAAGGTAAATGCCCGCAATGCCGCCGAGGCGCACGCGCTGGCGCTGGATCTGCTGCATTACTCGCCCGAGCCACGCGTGATTGAGCGCTTGATCGACAGCGCCGAGCTGCTGGGGCGCACGAGCGAGGCGCAGTTTCACCGGGATCGCTATGCCGCGGCGTATCCAGCGGACTACGCCAAATGGCTGCGAGGCGCAAAAGCCCCGGCTGCGGCAAAGTGACGGCAGCGGAGGCTTACTCGCCCGGTTTCGCCACAAAACTGCCCGATTTGCCACCATGCTTTTCCAGCACGCGCACGCCGTGGATCGACATGCCCCGATCCACCGCCTTGCACATGTCGTAGATGGTCAGCAGGGCCACCTGCACGGCGGTCAGCGCCTCCATTTCCACGCCGGTGGGCCCCACGGTTTCCACCGTGGCGGTGCAGGCAATGCCGATGGCGCCCGCGCGCTGGCTGCTGGCCGGCGCGAAATCGAGCGCCACGCGGGTAAGCGCCAGTGGGTGGCACAGGGGGATCAGATCGCTGGTTTTCTTTGCGCCCTGGATGCCGGCGATGCGGGCGATGCCCAGCACGTCGCCCTTCCTGGCGGTGCCGGCCTCGATGAGCGCCAGGGTGGCCGGCAGCATTTCGATGCGGCCGGTGGCAAGGGCGATGCGGTGCGTGGCGGGCTTGGCAGCCACGTCCACCATGTGGGCCTGGCCCTGGGCGTCGAAATGGGTGAGTGCGGACATGGGCAAGAATGGGCTGGGCCGAAGGGTGGCAAGGGGTGCCTGCGCAGCGAACCTTCGCCGCATCGGGCCATCATACGAAACTGCCGACCCGCCAGGATGGGCTTACCGGCCAGCTGTCGCAAGGAATTTTGATGCCGAATTGGCCTCCAGCGCTTATTTGTAGATCATTTCTAGCTATTCTTTTGGTAGTAATGGGCCCGCTCGCCCAAGCGGAGCAACCCAGTCAGGCCCGCCTGCCCACGCTGGGCGACGGCGGGGACATGAGCGCGGGCGCGGAGCGGCGCCTGGGCGACGGCATCGCGCGGGAGCTGTACCGCGATCCGGACTACATCGACGATCCCCAACTGACCGAATACGTGCAGGACATGTGGCAGGCGCTGATTGCTGCGGCGCGCGCGCGCGGCGAAATCTCGGCCGAGCTGGACGAGCGCTTTGCGTTTGAGCTCTTTCTTGGGCGCGACCGCATGGTCAACGCCTTCGCGCTGCCTGGTGGCTATCTGGGCGTGAACCTGGGCCTGGTGGGCGTGGTGAGCACGCCCGATGAACTCGCTTCGGTGCTGGCGCACGAGCTGAGCCACATCAGCCAGCGCCATATCGCGCGCCTGATCGGGCGCCAGAAGGTGCAGACGCCGCTGATGATCGGGGCCATGGTGCTGGGCATCCTCGCGGCCAGCAAGAATCCCGAGGCGGGGCAGGCGCTGGCCATTGGCGGGCAGGCGTTGGCGGTGCAGACACAGCTCAACTTTTCGCGCGACATGGAGCGCGAGGCCGACCGTGTGGGCCTGGGCCTGATGGCGCCCGCCGGCTTTGCGCCGCAGGGCTTTGTCAGCATGTTCGACAAGCTGCAACAGGCCAACCGCATCAACGACAACGGCTCCTGGCCTTATCTGCGCAGCCACCCGCTGACCACGCAGCGCATCGCCGACATGCAGGCGCGCCAGCCCCAGGGCGCGCGGACGGTGCCGCGCGATCGGGGCGAGTTCTCGCTCCTCGCCCACGCGTTGCTGGCGGCGCGTGCGCGTGTGCTCTCCGCTCCGGGCGTGGATGTGCTGCGGCAATGGACGGACGAACCGGCCGGCCTGGGTTTTGCCGAACGCCCGGTGGCCGAGCGTGGCGCGGCGCTGTATGCCGCCGCCCTGGCGGCCAGCGAATTGCACGAAAGCGCACGCGCCCGCCAATGGCTGGCGAGGTTGCAGCCCTTGGTGGCGGCCGACGCGGCAGCCAGCCGCCAGGCGCGGCTGCTGGGTGCAGACATCGAATTGCGGGCGGGCGCCCCGGCGGCGGCGCTCGCGGCCCTGCCGGTGTCGATGGGTTCGGCTTTGCGCCCCGAAGTGCTGCTGCGCGCGCAGGCCTTGCTGGCGCTGGGCCAAGCAGGCGAGGCGTCGGGCCCCTTGCAAAGCTGGGTGGCGCTGCACCCGCAGGATGCAACGGCCTGGCAGGCCTTGGCGTCCAACTGGCAGGCGCAGGGCCAGGTGCTGCGCGCGGTGCGCGCCGAAGGAGAAGCGCGGGCCGCGCAGTACGACTACGCGGCGGCGGTGGACCGTTTCAAGGCGGGGCAAGCCCTGGCCGCCCAAAGCGGCACACCGGCCGACTATGTGGAGGTGTCGATCATCGACACGCGCCTGCGCGCGGTGCAGTCACTTCTTCGCGAACAGACCGCCGAGCGCTGACTCGATCAACAGGCCGAGCAGCGAATAGATCAGCGAACCCAGCAGCGCAGCGCCAAAGCCGCTGACGTGAAAACCGCTGAGCACGCTCGCAGCGGCCCAGAACATCAGCGCGTTGATGACGAACAGAAACAGCCCCACCGTGACGATGGTGACTGGCAGCGTCAGGATGACCAGCACCGGGCGCAGCACGGCGTTGAACAGGCCGATGACGAAAGCAGCAATCAGTGCGGAGCCAAAGCTTTCCACCTGCACGCCGCTGTAGAGATAGGCGACTGCGAGCAGCGCGGTGGCGCTGAGCAGCCATTTGGCGAGGATTTTCAACATAGGAGCAGCATAGCGTGTTCACGCCGAGCGTCTTCACGCCGCCGGTGCCTCCGCCTGGTGCCGGGCGGCTGTCCATTTGCCCAGGGCCAGCACCAGCAGCGCGCCGGCCACGCCGGCACCGTATTTGATGGCGCCGCTGGTCTGATCGAGCTTGGGCATCCAGGCCAGCGTATCGGGCACGGCCAGCGCCGGGTCCGAGACCAGCATGGTGCCGGCGATCCAGCCCAGCAGCATGCCGCCAAAGGTGATGATGGAGGGGAAGCGGTCCATCAGCTTGATCACCAACTGGCTGCCCCAGACGATGATGGGAATGCTGATCACGAGTCCAAAGATCACCAACGGCATCTCATGGTGGTCGGCGGCGCCCTGGGCCGCGCCGGCAATGGCGATCACGTTGTCGATGCTCATCACCAGGTCGGCGACGATGATGGTCTTGATGGCGGCCAGCAGCTTGTCGCTGGCGACGATGCTGCCGTGATCGTCCTCCGGGTCGGGCGCCAGGAGCTTGACGCCAATCCACACCAGCAGCAGCGCACCGGCCAGCTTGAGAAAGGGAATGGCCAGCAGTGTGAGGGCAAAGAAGATCAGCACCACGCGCAGCACGATGGCGCCCGCCGTGCCCCACAGAATGCCGCGCGTGCGCTGGTTGGCCGGGAGCTTGCGGCAGGCGAGTGCAATGACGACGGCGTTGTCGCCACCGAGCAGGATGTCGATCATCACGATCTGGCCAACGGCGACCCAGAATTCGGGGGTCAGAAACTGTTCCATGAGGTTTTTCCTGTGAAGTACGGGCCTGACGGGAGCGGGGCGGGATCAGCAATGCGCAGGAGGCGCACGGCAGCCTTCGACCCGAGTCCACAGGTTCTCGAATCGAAGGTCTTGCTCGGCCCGGTGTGCACCAGGCCCGACAGGCCGGGCGAGCGCAGTGCGCGCGCCGTGTTGACGACCTGCCGATATCCGCAGGGCGCTGGCGTGGGGCCGTGGACTTGCGGACGGGAGCTACTCCCCTTCGGAAAGACCGCATTACACCACCTTGCTGCATCATCGGCAGTGGGGTCCAAGCAAAAACTTCAAGCAAAATAGGCCTCTAGCGCTTATGCAGTAAGCGTAAGTAGCTACAAAATCAGGAGCATCCATGCAAAGGCTCGTCCGTGCGCCCAACGCCGTCCTGGCCATGCTGTGGTCCGATCTGCTCTGCGAGGCCGGCATGCCCGCCAGCGTGCAGCGCCAGTACCTGGGCTCCGCAGCCGGTGAACTGCCGCCGCACGAATGCCTGCCAGAAATCTGGCTGCAGCACTCCGAGCACAAGGAGCGTGCACTGGCGCTGCTGGAAGAACTCAAAAGCCTGCCGCAGCGGCGCTGGCGCTGCCCGGCTTGTGGCGAGCTGGTGGAGGGCGGCTTTGAGCAGTGCTGGAATTGCGGTGCGCTCATGCCCCTGACCTGAGCGCTGCGCGCGCCCCAGCTCACATCCAGCGCACCGGCTCCATGTGCACGCTGCCGCGCTGGCTGCTGAGCGTGATGGCGCCTTCCTGCACCGTGGCTTGCAGCTGCATGCTGCGCTCGGCCAGGGTCGCCAGCTCCTGGGCCTGACTGGACGGAAAACGCCAGACTTCGAGCCGGGCCAGGCGCGTGAGCTTGGTTTCGATGCCACGCCACCAGATATCGGCGGCGTGGCCAAAGGCGTACACCTTGACCGCATCGGCCTTGCTGCAGGCGCGGGTCAGCGGTTTGTCTTCGGGCTGACCGACTTCGATCCAGACGCGCTTCCTGCCGGTGAAATCGGTCAGCGAGGCGTCGGGGTCGTCGGGGTCAGAAAGGCCCGCGCCAAAGGCCAGGGTGGCGTCTCCATGGCACAGGTCCTGCAGCAGGTGCGCGTTGAGCGCCAGGGCGGCGAGGCGCACCATCATCCGTTCGTCGGTCTCGCTCGGGTGGCGGGCCAGGGTGAGCGCATGGTCGGCGTAGTAGCTGTGGTCGATGTCGGCGATCTGCAGGTTCGCCTTGAAGATGGTGGATTTGGTGGCCATGGAGAAGTGCTATTTAATAGATAGCTGCTAGCGCTTGTCAATCAAGCGCTAGAGGCCAAAAAGTCTTGAAATTTCCGCCCTACACCCGCCGCGCCAGCGCCACCGCCATGCCCGTGTAGCTGCCGGGCGTCATGGCCAGCAGCCGGTCCTTCTCGGCCTGGGGAATTTCCAGCGACGCAATCAGGCCGTGCAGTGCCTCGCGTGTCACGCTTTGCCCACGGGTGACTTCCTTGAGCTTCTCGTAGGCGCCGGGCACGCCGTAGCGGCGCATGACGGTCTGGATGGGTTCGGCCAGCACTTCCCAGGCGCCGTCCAGGTCTTCGGCTAGGGCGGCTTCGTTCAGTTCGAGCTTGTTCAGGCCGGTGAGCAGCGACACGTAGGCCAGCGTGGCATAGCCCATGGCCACGCCGATGTTGCGCAGCACCGTGCTGTCGGTCAGGTCGCGCTGCCAGCGGCTGATGGGGAGCTTTTCCGACAGGTGGCGCAGCAGCGCATTGGCCAGGCCCAGATTGCCTTCGGCGTTCTCGAAGTCGATCGGGTTGACCTTGTGCGGCATGGTGGACGAGCCAATCTCGCCGGCCTTGAGGCGCTGCTTGAAGTAACCCAGTGACACATAGCCCCAGATGTCGCGCGAGAGGTCGATCAGGATGGTGTTGGCGCGCGCCACGGCGTCGAACAGCTCGGCCATGTAGTCGTGCGGCTCGATCTGAATGGAATACGGCTGGAACGTGAGGCCCAGGCCCACGGGTTCCGGCGTTTCAATCACGTTTCGGCTGAACGCCTCCCAGTCAAAGCCCGGCCAGGCGGCGAGGTGCGCGTTGTAGTTGCCGACCGCGCCGTTCATCTTGGCCAGAATCTTGACATTGGCGATGCGCTCGGCCGCCGTCTGCAGGCGCACCAGCACGTTGGCCAGCTCCTTGCCCACCGTGGTGGGGCTGGCGGTCTGGCCGTGGGTGCGGCTGAGCATGGGCACGGCGGCGTACAGGTGCGCCATCTCGCGCAGCTTGAGGACGATGCGGTCCAGCCCCGGCAGCAGCACCTGGTCGCGGCCCGAACGCAGTTGCAGGGCGTGGCTGGTGTTGTTGATGTCTTCGCTGGTGCAGGCGAAGTGCACGAATTCGGCGGCTCTTTCCAGCTCGGGCCGGGCCTCGAATTTCGCCTTGATCCAGTATTCCACCGCCTTTACGTCGTGGTTGGTGGTTTTCTCGATCTCCTTGATGGCCGTCGAATCGGCTTCGGAGAAGTTCTTCACCAACCCCAGCAGGTAGGCGCGTGCACCGGTGGTGAGCGGCTTGAACTCGGCAAAACCGGCGTCCGAGAGCGCAATGAACCACGCCACCTCTACCTGCACGCGCCGCTGCATGTAGCCGTGCTCGCTCATGATGGGGCGCAGCAGCGCCAGCTTGGCGGCGTAGCGGCCGTCCAGCGGCGAGAGGGCGGTAATGGGCGAGAAGTTCGTGGTCGAGGCGTTCATGGCGGCCGATTGTAGGCGGCAGCCAACACCTTACGGCCGCAGTCAGAAGCGCTCGATAGAATGGAATCTGCTTGCCAGTTTGGCTTACACCGGTGCCGCCCCGCACCACGGAACCCACCATGAAACTCATCGGATCGACCACCAGTCCCTACGTGCGCAAGGTGCGCGTGGTGATGGCCGAGAAGAAGCTCGACTACCGCTTCGTCGAGGACAGCGTCTGGGCGGACGACAGCACCATTGCGACTGCCAACCCGCTGGGCAAGGTGCCCTGCCTGGTGCTGGACGGGGGGGACGCCATGTTCGATTCGCGCGTCATCGTCGAATACCTCGACACCCTCTCCCCTGTCGGCAAGCTCATTCCCGCCTCGGGCCGCGAGCGTGCCGAAGTCAAAACCTGGGAAGCGCTGGCCGACGGACTGCTCGACGCCGCCATTCTGGTTCGGCTCGAGCACACGTTTGCTGGCCGCACGGAGGCCCAGCGCAGCCAGGCCTGGATCGACCGGCAACTCGCCAAGGTACAGGCTGCGCTGCATGCCATGAGCAAGGGCTTGGGAGAAAAGGCCTTCTGCAGCGGCATCCACTTCACTTTGTCGGACGTTGCCGTTGGCTGCGCACTGGGCTGGCTCGCGTTTCGTTTTCCTGAAAACACCTGGCGCACCGAATACGCCAACCTCGCGCGCCTGCACGACAAGCTCGCCACCCGCGCAAGCTTTGCCGAGACGGTTCCGGCCTGAGTTTGGGCGGATTCAGCTGCGCGCCCTGCGCTTGAGCCAACGCATCAGCGTGCCCAGCAGCGGCAGCTTTTCGTACAGCTCCTCGGCCGCGTCCCAGTAGTCGCGGTGCAGCGTGATGCGGCCAGCCTCGTCGAACACCAGTTGCGAGGCGCCGCGAATCACCTGATCTTTTCCGCGCCTGAAACTGCGCATCCGAAAGCAGAAATCCCAGGTCAGAAAGCAGGTCGATCCTTGCAGCACGCGGCCGGTCACAACAAAGTGCGGCGTGTCCAGCGTGGCAAACATGTGCTCGAAGACGCCGCCAATGGCGCGCAGGCCCTGCACCTCGTTGAACGGGTCTTTGAACCTTGCGTTCGGCGCGTAGATCAGATCCAGCGCGGCCAGGTGCGCAGGCTCCAGGTGCTCGAAAAAGGCCACCGCGCGGGCCATGGCGTCTGGGGGGGCCAGGGCGTCGGGCCTCATGACTGCCCCGTCAACCGGCGCACGGCCGGAAAGAACAGCGCGTAGGGCAGCAGGCGCAGGAACTTCATCACCCAGGTGAAGCGGCGCGGGAAGTCCATTTCGAACTGCCCGCGTTCCCAGCCGCGGACGATGGCCTGCGCTGCCGCTTGCGGCGTGGTCAGCGCCGGCATGGGAAAGGGGTTGCTGGCGGTGAGCGGCGTGTCCACAAAACCCGGGTGCACCACGCTCACGCCCACGCCTTTGGCGTGCAGGTCCAGGTACAGCCCTTGCGCCAGGTGGGTCAGCGCTGCTTTGGTCGGCCCATAGGCCAGGCCACGCGGCAGGCCGCAAAAGCCGGCGACGCTGCTGACCAGACAGATGTGCGCAGCGGCGCCTGATGCGGCGGCGCCCAGCAGAGATGGAAGTACCGCCGCGAGCACGTGCAGCGCGCCGCGGTAGTTGACGTCGTCGTGGCGCAGCATGGCCGCGAGATCGAAGTCGGCAGCACTCTGGCTCTCGTAGATCCCGGCGCAATAGCAGACGAGGTGCAACGGCCCTTGCGCGCGCAGCCCATCCGCTGCGGCCTGCACGGCTTTCGCATCGGTGCTGTCGAGCGCCACCGCCACGCTGCCGGGGTGCGCTTGCGTGAACTGGTTCAGCGCCGATTCGCCCCGGGCCGACACCACCACCTGCGCCCCGCGTGCGTGGAGCAGGGCGGCGGTGGCCCGGCCGATACCGCTTGACGCGCCAATGACCCAGACGCGGCGCCCGGCCCAGCTGGCAATCCGGGGGTTCAGGCCCATGGCGCGCGCCTGGTAAACGACAGTGTCAGGTCGCCCAGGTGCACGCCGAATTTGCTCATGCGCGCACGGTTGAGCATGACGCGGTCGTCCATCAGGTACATCCAGTCGTCGAGCTGCACTTCGTAGGTGCGCCCATCCACTGGCAGATTGAGCGTGTAGCTCCAGTGGAAGGCGTTGCCCTGCGTCTGCCCGCTGGCCTCGCCCACCACATCGGCAGCCGTGCCGGTGTAGCGCCCGCCCGCGTGGCGGCGCAGGTGCCAGATGCGCTGCTCTGTTTTGCCGTCCGAGTAGGTGAAACGCTCGTCCAGCGTGCCTTCGTCCTCTTGCCAACTGCACACCATCACCACGGTGAAGCGCCGCACCACCTGGCCGCTGCGGTCCTGAAAAATGCCCCAGGCGTCCAGGGTGCCGTTGAAATACTGCGCCAGGTCCAGTACCGGTTTTTCGGTGGTGTAGTCGGCCAGTTTCTGCGTGCCGCAGCCTTGCAGCAACAGCGGGGCGGCGAGGGCGGCGCCTAACCAGTGGCGTCTTTGCATCATGTGGACTTTCGCAAAACTGCCCCAGCGTCGTTGTTCCTCCTTGCCGTACGCCTGTACTGGGTGCGTCGGAACGCCTAACTGGGACAATTTTGGGTAAGTCCTGATCATGTCAGTCTCCTTGGAACAGTCGTGGGCGTGGGCGTGGGCGTGGGCGTGGGCGTGGGCGTGGGCGTGGCGCTGAGGGGCCGCAGGATCAGTGCGTACAACGCGGCCGCTGCAGCCAGTTTGAGGGCGCAGGGCAGCAGGGCGTAGGCGAAGCTGAGGGTCTGCAAGGCGCCGGCGTCGCGTGCGCCGGGCGCGTAGCCCAGGGCGGAGAGCAGCGGCAAAGCCAGGCCTGCGGCCAGCGCCAGGTTGAGTTTGGCCGCCAGGTTCCACCAGCCAAAGTAGGCGCCTTCTTGCTGGCTGCCTTCGCTTTGCGCGGCTGCCACGCCGGCCAGCAGCGCACTGGGCAATGCCAGGTCAGCGCCCAAGGCTGCGCCCGAGAGCGCGCAGACCACCAGAAAGGCAGTAACGTCGCCCGCGCCCAGCAGCGCCGTCCAGGCAAACGCTGCCACGGCCAGCAGCATGCCGGCCAGCCAACTGGGCGCCAGGCCAAAGCGCGCCACCGCCCGCAGCCACAGCGGCATGGAGAGGGCCGCGCACAGAAAGTAGGTGGCGAGGAACCAGGGCTCCTGCATCGCAGGGACTTGCAGAACATCCTGCACGAAGAACAGCACCAGCGTGGCCGGAATGGCGCTGGCGATGCCGCTCACCACAAACACCAGCAGCAGGCGCCGGAAGGCGGGCACGCGCCAGGGTTGCCACAGCGCGGCCCGCGATTCAGTATCCGTGGGGACGACGGCGCTGGGCTGGGGCGCACGGGTCCAGGCCAGCCAGCCCAGCAGGAGCAGCGTGCAGAACACCACCAGCGCCGCGCGCAATCCGGCCAGCAGTGGCAGCAGCGACGCCAGCACGACGCCGGCCAGTCCCGCCGATTCGCGCCAGGCCATGATCCGTCCGCGCTGCAAATCGCTTTTTCCGAGACGCGCCCCCCAGGCCTGGTGACTGATGCCGAGCTGGCTCCAGGCGGCGCTGGTGAGCACCAGTCCGGCGAAGGCCCAGGCGGCCAGCGCAACCGGCGTGCGCGGCAGCGGAAACCACAGCGCTGCCATGCCAAGCGCCAACACCAAGGCCGAGAGCGCGCCGGCCGCCAGGCTCCAGCGCGCCGGGCCACTTCCAAGCCGGTCGGCCAGGCGCCCCAGCAGCGGATCGGTGAATGCATCAAAAGCCCGCGCCGCGAGCAGCACCGCGCCCAGCGTCGCCAGCGGCATGCCGAAATCCCGCGCGTACAGGTTGGGCAGCAGCACATAGAGCGGCAGCGCGGCAAACGCCAGCGGCAGGGCCAGCAGGCTGTAGCTGGCCAACTGTCGACGGCTGAACGCGGCGGAGTGGGACATGAAAACGCGGAGTGATTACGGCGCAGCCAGCAGCGCCGCACGCAGCGTGGGCTCCGAGCTTTGCGGCGACAGCCAGATGCCAAAGAACAGGCGGGCAAACAATGGGTCGTCAATCTGCCCGTGGGCCTGGCCGTTGAAGAGGAAGCGCACGCCCTGGCCCGGTTGGTACAAACCCGCCAGGCGGTCGCCCGCCGCCACATCGGGCAGCAGCGCCGCGAGTTGCGCCTGCCAGCCTTTGGCTTGCGCGGCGGACACATTTTGCTGGCGCTGCATCTCTTCGATGGAGCGCTGCGCGATGGCATCTGCCGAGAACCCGCGGGCGTAGCGCAGTTCCAATGCGAGCGGTTGCTGCGCCCAGTTGGCTTGCGCAAAGTCCGGCCGCACCCACAACTGCGCCTGATAGACCTCCAGCCCAAGGAAGCGCAGCGTGCCGCTGCCCGAGAGCTGGGTTCCCGCCAAAGGCGCATCTGCAGCGCCACTGGCGAGTGCACTGGCTTGAAAAAACAAGAGAAAAATGCCTCTAGCGCTCATCTGGTATGCGTTAGTAGCTATGTTTTTCATAGTTCTGTCTTGTGCAAGGTGTACTGCACCACGTCGATGTCGCCCATGGCAAATGCGGCCTCGCAGTACGCCAGGTAGAACTCCCAGATGTGCAGGAAGCGGTGGTCAAAGCCTTGGGCGAGGATCTGCGCGCGGTAGGCAATGAAGCGCTCGCGCCAGCGCTTGAGCGTCTCGGCATAGTCGGCGCCGAAAGCGAGTTCCTCGGCGACGCGCAGGCCGGCCGCCTCGGCTTCGCGGTGGAGCTCGCGCGGACAGGGCAGGCAGCCGCCGGGGAAGATGTACTGCTGGATGAAGTCGGTCGAGCCGATGTAGCGCTCGAACAGGCGGTCGTCGATGACGATGCTCTGAATGCAGGCGCGCCCGCCGGGTTTCAGCAGCCGCGCGACGGCCTGGAAGTAGGTCGGCCAGTACTCGCGCCCTACGGCCTCCACCATCTCGATGGAGCAGATGGCATCAAACGGTGCATCCCGGATGTCCCGGTAGTCCTGCAGGCGCAAATCGTGCTGCGCAGCGGACACGCCGAGCCGCTCGAGCCGCGCATTGGCAAAGGCCAGTTGTTCGGTGGAGAGCGTAACGCCGGTGACGCTGGCGCCGAACTCGGTCGCCGCCATTTCGGCGAGAGCCCCCCAGCCGCAACCAATCTCCAGCACGCGCTCGCCCGGCTGCACGCGCGTCTCGCGCAAGGCGCGGCGCACCTTGGCCTGCTGGGCGGCGTGCAAATCCTGCGTTGGCTCGGGGCCGGAAAACAGTGCCGACGAGTAGTTCATCGTCTCGTCGAGCCAGAGCTGGTAGAAGGCGTTGCCCAGGTCGTAGTGGGCGTGAATGTTCTTCTTGCTGCCGGCGCGCGTGTTGCGGCGCAGCAAATGGCGCAGGCGCGAGGCCAGGCGCCCGGCCCAACTGCCGTAGACCACGCTTTCCACCGCATGGCGGTTGGCGATCAGGAGCTTGAGCAGGTCGGTCAGATGCGGCGTGCTCCAGTCGCCTGCGATGTAGCTCTCGGCAAAGCCAATGTCGCCCGAGCGCAGTGCTGCGCCGCAGACCTTCCAGTTGTGCAGCACGATGGCGCCATGCGGTGCGCCGCCTGGGCCAAAGTGGCGCAGGGCGCCGTCCGGCAGTTGCAGCGTCAGGCTGCCATGCTGCAGCCGCGTGAGCAGGCGCAGCACGGTGCGCGCTGCGGCGGGAATGCCGGGCGGCAGGGCGAGGGGGCTGGCGGTGGTGGTGTTCATGGCTGTCTCCTCGCTTCCCGGTGCTGGGGGTGTTGCTGGTGGCTGATGGGTGCCGGCGGCGGCATGGGTTTGCTGCGAAAGCCCACGCGTTGGGTCCACAGGCGCAGTGCCTGCCAGTGGATGCGGGCGATGATGGCGAGCGTCATCACCGGGTAATGCCAAAGCGCTCGGCGCAGCGCCGCGCGGGTGGCCGGTTCGAGCGCGCCGCTGACGCTGGTCTCGATGAGCGCGCCGGCCGTATCGTCGTGGTCGATGCGCGCCACGGTGCGCAGCACGCCGTCCTTTTGGTTGAACAGAAAGCGGAAGCGGTAGCGGCCGCAGACGTCGCAAAACGGCGAGACGTGAAACACCTTTTCCGCCCGCAGCTCCTTGCCCCAGGCGGGTTCATCGAGCAAATAGCAGTGGCGCTCGCCAAAGGTGTTGTTCACCTCGACGACGATGGCCCGCAGGCTGCCGTCGGCGCGTTCGCAATACCAGAAGCTCACAGGCTTGAAGGTGTAGCCCAGCACGCGCGGGTAGCAGTGCAGCCAGACTTCGCCGTCGGCGTCGTCGATGCCCTGCGCGCGCAGCAAGGTGTCCAGCCAGGCGAGTGCGCCGCCCGACGCGGCGGGGCGGCCATCGCCGTGGTCCGCGTCGTGAAAGCTGATGGCGCCGCGCCGGTTCACTGCCAGCGCGCCGGTGTCCGCATCCCGGGCCAGCGCGCGCAGGGGCAGCAGCAGAAAGAACGTGGCGTAGCTGAACCGGTGTTCCTTGGGCCGCAAACGCGTGTGGCGCACCTGGCCAAAGCCGATGAGCGGCTGCGCGGGCGCGCCCGGCACCCCAGGGCTGGCATAGCCCGGAGCCTTGGTGGCGCCAGCGTCGATCATGCGGCCTCCGCCAGGGCGCCCGGCAGGCTGGCGCGCACGCCCTCGGCAGCGGCGAGGCCCGATTTCAGTCCGTCCTCATGGAAACCGTAGCCCGCCCAGGCGCCAGCAAACCAGGTGTGCTGCTGGCCCTGCAGGCTGCCGAGCTGGCGCTGGGCACGGATGGCGGCCGTGTCGAACACCGGGTGGGCGTAGCCGTACTCGCCCAGCACCTGCTCGGGCGCAATGCCGCCCAGGGGGTTGAGCGACACGATGACGGGCTGCGCAAACGGCAGCGGCTGCAGGCGGTTGATCAGGTAGTGCAGGCAGACCCGCGCCGATTCCTGGCGGCCTTGCGGCGCGCGCTCGTAGTTCCAGGCGGCCCAGGCTGCGCGGCGCTGCGGCAGCACGCGGGTGTCGGTGTGCAACACAGCGCGGTTGGCCTGGTAGCGAATGGCGCCGAGGAGGGCGCGCTCCTGGCTGGAGGGCTGGGCCAGCAGCGCCAGCGCCTGGTCGCTGTGGGTCGCCAGCACCAGGCGGTCGAAATGCTCGGTGCCGGCATCGGTGGCAATCCGCACACCGGCAGCGTCGCGCTCAATCCGGCGCACGGGGGTGTTGCAGCGCGCATCGGGCAGCCCTTGCACGATTTTCTGTACGTAGTTGCGCGAACCGCCTGCGACGGTGAACCACTGCGGACGGTTGGCCACTTGCAGCAAGCCGTGGTTGTGGCAGAAGCGAATCATGGTCGCCACCGGAAACTTGAGCATCTGGTCCGTCGGGCAGCTCCAGATGCAGCCCAGCATGGGCAGCAGGTACCAGTCGCGAAACGCGGCGCCCAGGTGCTGTGCGTCCAGGAAATCGCCCAGCGGCTGCGCCAGCGTGCGCTCGTCGCCCGCTTCGGCGATGCGGGTGCAATGGCGGTTGAAGCGCAGCAGGTCGCGCAGCATGCTGACAAAACGTGGGTTCGCCAGGTTGCGCGGCTGGGCAAAGACGCTCGCCAGGCTGCTGCCGCTCCATTCCAGCGCCTGCTGGCCGTACACCCGTGGCACCTGCACCGAAAACGACATCTCTGACGGCGCGGTGACCACGCCCAGCTCGGCAAACAGCGCCAGCAACTGCGGATAGGTGCGCTCGTTGAGCACCAGAAAGCCGGTGTCCACGCCGTGCGTCACCGGACCGTGCTCGCCTGGCAGGGTGACGTTGGCGGTGTGCGCATGGCCACCGAAAGTGGCGCCCGCTTCAAACAGGGTGGTCTGGGCGTGGGGCGCGAGCCGGTGGGCGGCGGCCAGGCCTGCAATGCCGGCGCCGACAATGGCGATTTTCATTCCGGCCTCCGCACAGGAGACCGTGCTACCGGGAAGAAAAAAGTTGCGAAGCGCCCCGACGCGAAGAAGAGAGGGAGGGAGGAGAAGCGCCTCGGGATTTCATTCGACCCACCGGGGGCCGAAAGGCTTCGCAACATGAAGTTGGTTCGACATTTTGCGTGTCGAATGAGCGTATGGAGCAGATCAGACAGATGGAAGTTCCAAGAATTTCGCAGGTGATAGCAACAAAACGTGTGGAATTTCACGGTGCGCTCCTTGCGAGCTGCTCTTGCACTGCATGCTGGAGCTGCTTGCTGTCGGGCGCCGTCAGGCTGGGGAAATGCGTCACCAGACGCCCGTCGCGGCCGATCAGGTATTTGTAGAAGTTCCAGCGCGGCGCCTGGCCCGATTGCGCTGCCAGCTCAAGAAAGAAAGGCGAAGCCTGGGCGCCTGCCACATGGCTCTTGGCGAACATGGGAAATTTCACGCCATAGGTGTTCTCGCAGAACTCGGCAATCTGATCGTTGTTGCCGCTCTCCTGCGCAAAGTCGTTGGACGGAAAGCCCAGCACCACCAGCCCGCGCTCGCGGTAGCGGGCATACAGCGCTTCGAGCCCGGCGTACTGGCCGGTGAAGCCGCAGTAACTCGCTGTGTTGACCACCAGCAGCACCTTGCCGGTGTACTGGCACAGGGATTGCGGTTTTTCGTCCTGAAGGCGATCAAATCGGTGGCGTAGCAGGGCGGGGCAGGATGCAGGTGCCGCATCCGCAGCGTTGTTCGCTGCGGGTGCCACAGGGGCAGCGACGGCCGGGCCTGCGCAAAACGCGAGACCCAGCAAGGCGAAAATACTGTGGACTTTCGCAAAACTGCCCCAGCGGCGTTGTTCCTCCTTGCCGTACGCCTGTACTGGCTGCGTCGGAACGCCTGACTGGGACAGTCTTGCGTAAGTCCTGATACTGCAAGCAAGCGGTTGATTTTTCATTTGTCCAATGTGTTTGTCTAAGACAGATATACAATTTAAGCACAATTTGTCAAATGATGTTGGCGCGGGGTTTGCCCGGTCTTTCAAGCAATACGCGCGCTGCGCCGATCTGGATTCACTGCCATGCACCACCCCGGGGTCTTTTTTTCATGAGTGCGCCGCTGCTCCCAGGCGAAGCGGCGGCGGGCGCCTACCCGATCTCGGCGGTGGAGCGTGAGACCGGCCTGTCCAAGGACACGCTGCGCATGTGGGAGCGGCGCTATGGCTTTCCGGCGCCTGGGCGCGATGCACAGGGGGAACGCGTGTATCCGGCCGAGCAGGTGGCGCGCTTGCGGCAGTTGCGCCGTTTGATTCACGCGGGGCATCGGCCGGGCCAGGTGGTGGCCCTGGCCCCGCAGGCGCTGCAGACACTGATTCAGGCGGTTTCGTCCGGAGATGCCGATGCCGACGCCGAGGGCGCGGTTGCTGTGCGAGCCCGCAAAGCGCGGCGCAGCGGCATGCGGGAGCAGGCGGATGCGCAGACCTCGGGGCAGGCCTCTGGGCAGGATGCCCTGACGCCCTACCTTGAGTGCATTGCCGCGCACGACCCGGTGGGTCTGCGCGATCGGCTCACCCGCGCCATGCTTTCACTGGGCCTGGAGCGCTGCGTGCTTGAATGCGTGGCGCCTTTGAATCGCGCCGTGGGTCTGGCCTGGGTGGAGGGCCGTTTTGAAGTGTTTGAGGAGCACCTCTACACCGAGTGCGTCACCGGCGTGCTGCGCAGCGCCGTAGCAGCTGTCCCGGCAGCCCCCACTGGCCACACGCCCCGGGTGCTGCTGACCACGTTTTCCCAGGAGCAGCATGGCCTGGGGCTGCTGATGCTCGAAGTGTTGCTGGCACTGCGTGGCTGCACCAGCATGCCGCTGGGCACCCAGACCCCGCACGCTGACATCGCACGCGCCGCCGAGGCTTTTCGCGCCGACATCGTGGCGCTCAGTTTCAGCGGGGTGCTGCCGCCCGCACAGGTGCGCGCGGGGCTACAGGAACTGCGCGCGCAACTGCCGCCGCACATAGCGGTATGGGCCGGAGGCCAGGGGGCGGCAGGGTTGACGGAAACTGTTGCCGGCGTGCAGGTGCTGCGCGAACTGGAGAGCATGCCGCCGGCGCTGGCGCAGTGGCGCGCGGCGCGATCCCTCGGCTAGGAGTCAGTCGGACTTGGAGCGTCGAGAGCGAAAATCGGCCCCAGCGAGGACAGTTTTTGCCGGATTTGCAGCCTCATAGCCCGGCTATGAGGCAAAAAGACGGTGAAAAATGGACCGCTGCGGCCGATTTGCAGCCGGCGATTTCCAAGTCCGACAGGCTCCTAAACCATCGCCGCGAGCCGCTCGATCGGTAGCTGCATGCGCAGCTCCTCCTGGGTCACGACTCCAGTGATGCGCCAGTTCGGCTGCGAGGTATCGCGGGAGATCAACTCGCCCGTCGGCATGCCGCTCTTGCTGCGCACCACGGCCACGCGCGGTGTGGTGGGGGTGCTGCCGCGCCTCAGGACGACGGCGATTTCCTCGCTGGTCAGCTTGACCAGCGAGCCGGGCGGGTAAATGCCCAGCGTGTGCAGCATGGATGCGCCGGCCTCGTCTACCTGCCGGTCTTCGCCGTAGTAGCAGGCCTTGATGGCAGCGGTGACGGCCATGGGCGTGCGGCCTGCGCGCGGAGCGAGCCGGGCGGCAAAAATATCGGTGCGCTGGACCAGGCGCGCGATCTGCGCGGCTTCGCTGCGCCCCGCCAACGGGCCGGGGGCGCGGTCGTGGTGCTGACGCACGGCGTCCAGCCAGATGCGGTCCGACACCCCCAGCGACGCCAGCATGCTGGCCGAGCGCTCGGCGTGGTCCTGTATCTGGGCGATCTGCCCGCCGCTGAGTGGCGCGCTTTGCTGCGCCAAGCGGTCCTGCAGTTCGGTCATGGAGATGTTCATGGAGAGCGCCACCCGGCCGGCCCGTGCCGCCTGCTCAGGGCTCCAGTGCAGGCCGTCCCGCGCCACCAGCATGCAGACGCTGGCCACCAGCAGCACATGTGTGGCGCTGTAGACCCGGGTTTCGTCGCTGGAACGCAGGATCAACGTCAACAAGGTGGCGTCGGGCGCGTGCAAGGCGGCGCGCGCCACTTCGGTGTGCAGTGCAAGAAAGCGTCCGCCAAAGTCCGCGGCACTGGGGTTGCTCAACAACTGCGTGGTCGTCCATTGCAGATTGGGCCAGTCCACCGGGCCCTGTCGGGCGCGCCCAGCCTGGGGATGTGCGGCCCCGTCGATCTTCATGCTGGCGATCTCGCCCAGCGGCTGGTCGGAGATCAGCATCTGCTGCAACTGCGCCAGGTAGGCGCGGTGGCTCTCTTCCGACTCCTCGATATCGACGCACAGCTGCACGCCGCGCCCAAGAAGACCATCGATTTCATCCCTGCGCAGCACATACCCCTTGTGCGCCAACAGACTGCCATCGGTCCCCCTCAGCGCAAAAGGCAGGGGTTGACCGAGGATCAGCGAGGCGGGGTTGAGGGCAATCAGGTTCATGGCGGGACTCACATTATGGAACGTGGCCCTGGTCGCTCAGCGAGGCAAAAAGGCGGTGGCAGCGGCGCTTTTTGCTCTATTGGCGCGCTGCCTGCACCACCGGGGCGTGGGGCGCGGGCTTGTTGCGGCCCACCACGCGCCGCAGCCACTGTCCCAGGTCGTCGACATAGGTGAACACGGCAGGCACCACCAGCAGGCTGAGCACGGTGGATGTCAGCAGCCCGCCGATCACCGCCACCGCCATCGGTGAGCGAAAACTCATGTCCGCGCCGCCCAGCGCCAGCGCAATCGGCAGCATCCCGGCGCCCATGGCCAGTGTCGTCATGATGATCGGGCGCGCCCGCTTGTGGCAGGCGTCGAGCAGGGCGTCCAGGCGGCTCATGCCATGGTCACGGCGCGCCACGATGGCGTATTCGACCAGCAGGATGGAGTTTTTGGTGGCAATGCCCATGAGCATCACGAGACCGATGAGGGACGGCATGGAAAAGCTCTTGCCCGCAATCAACAGGCCGACGAAGGCGCCGCCGAGCGACAGCGGCAGGGCCATCAGGATGGTGACGGGCTGGAGAACGTCCTTGAACAGCAGTACCAGCACGATGTAGATGCACACCACGCCGGTGAGCATGGCGAGGCCAAAGCTGGCAAACAGCTCGCCCATCATCTCGGCGTCGCCGACGTCGATCAGGCGCACGCTGCCGGGCAGGTTGCGCACGGCGGGCAGGTTTTTCACCGCGTCGGTCACTTCGCCCAGGCCCCGGGACCCCAGTTCGATCTCGAAGTTGACGTTGCGCGCGCGGTCGTAGCGGCTGATCACCGCCGGGCCGCCAGCGACTTCCAGCGTGGCGACTTCGGCCAGGCGCACCGGGCCATTGGCGCCGGGCGCCGCCAGGCGCTCCAGCACCGACAGGTCTTCGCGCGCGCTGTCGTTCAGGCGCACGACGATGGGAATCTGGCGCTGCGCCAGGTTGAGCTTGGGCAGGTACTGGTCGTAATCGCCGACGGTCGCCACGCGCAGCGTCTCGGCAATGGCGCTGCTGGTGACGCCCAGGTCGGCGGCGCGGGAAAAGTCGGGGCGCACGGCGATCTCGGGGCGCACCAGGCTGGCGTTGGAGCTCACCCCGCCGATGCCGGCAATGGTGCGGATGCCCTGCTCGACCGAGCGCGCGGCGCTGGCCAGCGCCTGGGGGTCTTCGCTGGCCAGCGCCAGAACGTACTTGTCGTTCGAACCCCCCAAGCCGATTTTTACGCGCACGCCGGGCAGGTCGGCCAGTGCCTCGCGCAGGCGCTGTTCGATCGCCTGCTTGAGCGGGCGCTCGCCGCGCGGCGCCAGGCGCAGCGTCAGTGTGGCCTTGCGCGGGTCGCCCGCGCCGGCGCCGCCGGCAAAGGGGTCGGTCCCCGCCGAGCCGCCGCCAATCGTGGTGTAAATGCTCTGCACATGGCCCACGCGCTGCACGCGTTCAGCTGCCTGGGCCACGGCGGCGCGTGTGTCGGCGAGCACACTGCCGGGTGGCAACTCGAGGTTGACCTGGGTCTGGGCGTTGTCGTCCGCAGGAATAAAGCCGGACGGCAGCAGCGGGATCAGCGCGATGGAGCCGACAAAGAACACCAGCGCCCCCGCAATGGTGAGGATGCGGTGCCTGAGGCACCAGGCGGAGGCGCGCATGTAGGTCGCCAGCCAGCGCGGCTCGTGCGCCTGCGGGGCCAGAGGTTTGAGCATGTAGGCCGCCATCATGGGTGTGAGCAGACGGGCGACGACGAGCGAGGCAAACACCGCCAGCGCCGCGGTCCAGCCAAACTGCTTGAAGAAGCGCCCGGCAATGCCGCTCATGAAGGCCGTGGGCAGGAATACCGCAATCAGCGAGAAGGTGGTGGCGATGACGGCCAGGCCAATTTCGTCGGCCGCTTCCATGGCGGCTTCGTAAGGGCTCTTTCCCATGCGCAAATGGCGCACGATGTTTTCCACCTCGACGATGGCGTCGTCCACCAGGATGCCCACCACCAGCGAGAGCGCCAGCAGCGTAATGATGTTGATGGAAAACCCCAGCAGGTGCATGCCGATGAAGGCCGGGATGATCGAGAGCGGCAGCGCCACGGCAGAAACGATGGTGGCCCGCCAGTTGCGCAGAAACAGCCACACCACCACCACCGCGAGGATGGCGCCCTCGTACAGCAGGTGCATGGAGCTGGTGTACTCGTCGCTGGCAATCTGCACGAAATCCACGGTGCGGGTGAGCTGCAGGTCGGGCCGCTCGGCGAGCAACTGGTCCAGCGCGCGCTGCACGCCGGCGCCCACCTCCACCTCGCTCGCGCCCCGGCTGCGCGAGACTTCAAAGCCGATGACCTGTTGGCCATCGAGCAGCGCGGCGGTGCGCTGCTCGGCCACGGTGTCGCGGACGGTCGCCACCTGATCGAGCCGGATATGGCGGCCATCGCCCAGCGGAATGTCCAGCGCGGCAAGTTCACCTGCCGTCTGCACCGTGGCCAGTGTGCGCACGGGCTGCTCGGCGCCGCCCAGGTCGGCGCGGCCACCGGCGCTCTCGATTTGCACCTGGCGCAGCTGGCGCGACACCTCGGCCGCCGTGGCGCCCAGCGCCTGGAGCTTGAGCGGGTCAAGCGCCACGCGCACCTCGCGCGCCACGCCGCCCACGCGGTTGACCGCGCCGACACCCGGCACAGCGAGCAGGCGGCGGCTGAGCGTGTCGTCCACGAACCACGACAGTGCCTCGTCGTCCATGCGCTTGGAGGCAATGGCGAACGCCAGAATCGGCTGGGCCGAGAGTTCGAGCTTGGCGACGATGGGGTCGCGCAGGTCGGCCGGCAGGTCGGCGCGCACGCGAGAAACCGCTGAGCGCACATCGTCCACCGCCTCCTGCACCGGTTTTTCCAGCTGGTATTCGGCGGCGATGGTCGCCACGCCATCGGTCAGCGTGGTGGTGATGTGCTTGAGCCCCTGCGTCGTGGCAATGGCGTTCTCGATCTTGCGCGCCACGTCCGATTCGAGCTGGCCCGGCGCGGCCCCTGGCAGCACGGCCGTGACCATGACCACCGGCAGGTCCATATCGGGGAAGTTCTGCACCTTCATGGCGCGAAACGACAGCAGACCCGCCAGGGTCAGCAGCACAAACAGCATGACCGCAGGAATCGGGTTGCGGATGGACCAGGCGGACAGGTTCATGCGTCTGCTCCTTATTTAATAGCTGCTTTCGCAGGTGCAATAACCGCTGGAGGCTTGTTTTGCTCAGAATTTTCGGTGATGCGCACCAGATCGCCATCGTTCAGGAACGCGCCGCCGCGCACCACGATGCGGGCGCTGGCCTCCAGGCCCGAGACGATCTCGATGCGTTCGCCCACGCGCTGGCCGGTCTGCACCCGGTGCATGACCACGCGGCTGCCGTCGCCCACCTCAAACACCTGGCTGAAGCCGTCGCGCACCACCACGGCCGATTGCGGCACGCTCAGCGCCTGGCGCGCGCCCAGCACAAACTCGCCCTGGGCAAACATGCCGGCGCGGATGTCCGCGTGCGCCGGCAGGTCCACATAGACCAGGGCGTTGCGGGTCTTGGGGTCCACCGTGGGCGCGAGCATGCGCACGCGGCCTGTCACCTGGGTGCCGGCGGTGGTCGTCACGCGGACCTCATCGCCGGCGTGCAGGCGCGGCAGATCGCTGGCGCTGACTTCGGCGCGCCATTCGAGCCGGCCCTTGCGCACCATGCGAAACAGCTCGGTGCCGGCGCCCACCACCGCGCCCACGGTGGCGCTGCGCGATGAAATCACGCCGCTGTCGGGCGCCAGCACGCGGGTGTACTGCAGGTGCAGCTGCTGCGCGTGCAGCATGGCTTGCGCGGCCGCCACGCGCGCCTGCGCGGTTTGCGAAGCCGTGGCGTACTGGCCAATCTGCTGCTGACTGAGCGCGCCCGAGGCAATGAGCGTCTGCGCCCGCTCGGCATTGGCAGCCGCCTCGGCCGCGTTGGCTTGGGCTTCGAGCAGGCTGGCGCGCGCCTGCGCTACCTCGGCCTGCACGGTCTCGGCAGCAAACACGGCCAGCACCTGGCCGGCGCGCACCTGGTCGCCGACATTGGCGCGCACTTCGGTGAGGCGCAGGCCGTTGCTTTCGGCGCCAATGCTGGCCTCCTGCCAGGCGGAGATGTTGCCGTTGGCCGGCAGGCGAAGGGCAATGGACGAGCGCGTGGCCTGCGTGGTCGCCACGGCAAGCGCTGGCCGGGGGGCGCTGGCCGGCGCGTCCTTCGCGTCGCTGGCGGCGCGCGAGGGCTGGGGCGCAAGCAGTGCGCCCGCAGTGGCCAGCACGCACAGCGTGGCAAGGGCGGCGATCGAAAGGGTCAGTTTCCTGGGCTGCATGGAAGGTCCATTCCTGCGGTCAATTGAATGAGTTTTTGGCGGCACGCAGCGGGTTTTCAGCGGGCGTTGGCAGTGGTCTGGCTGGCGTCCCAGCCGCCGCCCACGGCGCGGTAGAGAGCGATCCAGGCGGTCATGCGCTCTTGCTGCAGGCTGACCAAGGCGGTTTGCGCAGCGAGCGACGTGCGGCGCGCGTCTTCCAGCTCCACCAGACTCGCCAAGCCGGCGCGCCAGCGCGCCTCGGTGGCGGTGAAGGAGCGGCGGTAGCCCGCGGCGGCCTGTTCTGCGTCGGCGCTGCGCGCGGCCGTGCTGGCCAGCTGCAGCAGGGCTTGCTCGACTTCGCTTACCGCCTTGCGCACCTGGGCGCGGTAGACCTGCACGGCAGCGTCGTAGCGCGCGGCGGCGGCGTCCACCTGCGCCGCGCGGCGCCCGCTGTCAAAAAGAGGCAGGGCGAGCGCCAGCGGACCCATCGACCAGGTGTTGCTGCTGACGCTCGCGTCCCCCGTGCGAACCCAGCCACGGCCCACCGAGCCGCTCAGGCCCAGGCGCGGATACCGATCGGCGCGCGCCGCGCCCACCTCGGCGCTGGCCGCAGCCACCTCGCGCTCGGCGGCGTACACATCGGGGCGCTGCGAGAGCGCCTGCGCGGGAACGGCGCTGATGGCAAACAGGGCCTGCGGCGCGGTGAGCGGCGGTGCGGCGGCCAGGCGCGCGTGCAGCGTGGGCTCGTCCAGGCCCGTGAGCGCCACCAGCGTTTTCACGTGGATCTCGCACTGCATCCGCTGGCGCTCGGCGCGCACCCGGGCGTCAGAAAAGCTGGCGCTGGCCAGCGCTTGCGTGGCGGGTGCGGTGAACCCGGCCTTTTCGCTTTCTTGTGACAGGCGCGCCGTTTCGCCGCGTGAGCGCGCGTCCGATTCAGCGATGTGCAGCTGCTGCACGCAGGCGCGCCAGCCGGTGACTTGCAAGGCCACCTCGGCAGCCACCGACACCCGGGCTTCGTGCCACTGGGCCCCGGCGCCGGCCAGGCGTTCGCGCGCCGCGTCGCTGATGGCGGCGTTGCCGCCAAACAGGTCGAGCTCCCAGCTGGCCTGCAGCCCTGCCTGCGCCGTGCTGGCAAGCGCCCCTAGCTGCTCATTGAAGCCCCGGCTGGCGCTGGCCTTGGCGTCAAGCGATGGCAGCAGCGCCGCACCGGCCGAGACCTGCGCGGCGCGCGCCTGGGCCAGCCGGGAGCGGGCCTGCGCGAGGTCGGGGCTGGCGGCCTGCGCAGCGGCAATCAGGTCGGCCAGCAGCGGATCGTTCTGGCGCTCCCACCAGCGCGCGAGATCGGCCGCCTGGCCATGGTGGGGCAGAGGTGCCTGCCACGCGCTGGGCACGGGCGCCTCCACCTGGGCCGCGGGGCGCTGCAGCGCGCAGGCGGTGAGCCACAGGGGAAGCGCGAGCAGCACAGCGCGGCGCAGCCCGCGTGCCCACGGCGGTGAATCGGACAGCAGTGGATTCATCTGAAGAAACGAAAGGGGGTTGACCGAGCAAGGAATGCGGCGCAAGGCCATTGCTTGTTCGCAAAAGTTTGACAAAAAACAGGGCCTAGCGCTTTTTCAGCAAGCGTCTATAGCTATCATTTCAGGAGTATTTTTGTACGCCAGCGCATCCCGTTGGGAAGACCGCGTGCCAGAGCGCGAAGACGGCCTCGCGCTCGGCTTCTACGGTCTCTGGCGGTACGCGGGTGGCCTCTTCGTTCAGGCGGGCGCGGTGCTGTATCTGGCGCAGGCGCCGGTACGCCGCCCCCGCCGCAGCGCCCACCCCCACAGGGAGCAAACCGGCGTCCTCAGCGCGCTGAAGCAGGGCGATGTTGCCCTTGTTCTCCACCAGTTCCGAGTGCACAGCCGACTGGGACAGCACCAGAAACTGCATGGCAAATTCAATGTCCACCATGCCGCCGCGGCTGTGTTTGACGTCGAAACTTCCCGGCGGCACAGGGTGGGCGGTGTGGACCCGCTCGCGCATGTCGATGATTTCCTGCGCCAGCGCCGTTGGGTCGCGCGGGGCGGTGATCACTGCGGTGCGCACCTCGTCGAAGCGCCGCTCCAGGTCGGCGCTGCCGAGCACGAAGCGGGCGCGTGTCATGGCCTGGTGCTCCCAGGTCCAGGCGGTGTTGCTGCCGCGCTGCTGCTGGTAATTGGCAAAGGAGTCAAAGCTGCTCACCAGCAGGCCCGAGTTGCCGTTGGGCCGCAGCGCGGTGTCGATTTCAAACAGATCGCCCTCGCCCGTTTTCACGGTGAGCCAGTTGATCAGTTTGCGCACGAAGGCGGCGTAGATTTCGCCGGCGTTTTCGTCGACGTCATCAAACACGAACACGATGTCCAGGTCGCTGCCGTAGCCCAGCTCTTTGCCGCCGAGCTTGCCGTAACCCACGATGCCGAATTGCGGCTCTTCGCGATGGCGATTGCGCAGCCGCTCCCAGCACCAGCGTGCGGTCAGGCGCAGCACGCTGTCGGCCAGGGCGCTCAAATCGTCGGCCACCTGCTCCACCGTGATGCGGCCTTCGAGGTCGCGCGCCAGGGTGCGAAAGGTTTCGGCATGGTGGGCGCGGCGCAGCAGGTCGAGCAAGGCTTCGTCGTCGTCCTCCTGCGTCGATTGGAGCGAGCTTTTGCGCAGCTCCAGGCCCTGCTCGAAGTCGGCCGCTACAAAGCGCTCGGCCAGCATTTCGGTGCCGGCCAGCTCGTCGATCACACCGGGGTGCTGCTGCAGGTAGCGCGCCGGCCAGCGGGCTGCGCCCAGCAGATGGAGCAGCTGCTCGTGCACTGCGGGGCGCTCGAGCAGCAGCGCCAGGTAGCTTTCGCGGCGCAGCAAGGTTTCCAGCCAGTTCACCAGGCGCACCGCAGCCTCTTCGCTGACCTGGCCTTCACCGACCCACTGCGCCGTGCGCTGCACCAGGCGCAGCAGGCGGGCGCGGGCTTCGTCGCGCAGGGCGGTGACGCGGGCGTTGCTGCGCCATTCGGCGACGCGGCTCTGCAGCAGCGGCGGCAGCGTTTCGATCAGGGTGTCGATGTCGGGTGCCGGCGCGACGCTTTCGCCCGCGGCATTGCGCTTGCCGCAGCGCCCGCCCTTGCATGCCGGCGCATCGCTGCCGCCCAGCAGCTTGTCAAATTCCTGGGCCACCAGTTCACGGTGGGCGTCGAGCTCGCGCAGAAACGCGCAGGCGCTGTCGCACCCCAAGGTGGTGGCGATCCAGGCCAGGTCGTCGTCGCGCGTCGGCAGGATGTGCGTCTGCTGGTCGTCGAGGTACTGGATGCGGTGCTCTACGCGGCGAAGAAAGACATAGGCACGCGCCAGCGCCTCGGCCGTCTCTGGCAGCATCAGCCCGGCCTGGGCGATGCGGGGCAGCGCGTCCAGCGTGGGGCGCCTGCGCAGTTCGGGGAACTGACCACCGCGCACCACTTGGAGGAGCTGTACGGTGAATTCAATCTCGCGGATGCCGCCGCGCGAGAGCTTTACGTCGTTGGCGCGCTCGGGGCGCCCCGCACTGCGCTGCGCTGCGTGCTCGCGGATCTGGTGGTGCAGGGCGCGCAACGCGTCGAACACGCTGTAGTCCAGGTAGCGCCGGAACACAAACGGCAGAACCACACTGCGCAGCGCCTGCACCGCGTCCCCGGTGACGCTGGTGCGCGGCGCCACCACCCGGCTTTTGAGCCAGGCAAAGCGCTCCCACTCACGCCCCTGCACCTGCAGGTATTCTTCCAGCGCCGCGAGCGAGATGGCGGCGGGCCCCGAGTTGCCGTTGGGCCGCAGCGCCAGGTCAACGCGAAACACGCAGCCGTGCTCGGTGACTTCGCCGATCAGCGCATAAATCATCTTTACGGCACGGCCGAAGTACTCATGGTTGGAGATGCGCCCGCGCCCATCGCTGGTGCCAGCGGTGTCGCCATCGCTGGCATACACGTAGATCAGGTCGATGTCGCTCGATACGTTGAGCTCGCGCGCGCCGAGTTTTCCCATGCCGACAATCCACAGGTCCACCGGCCCGCTTTCGTCCGCCTGCGGTGCGCCGTGGCGGACGTCCAGTTCGGCCCGCGCGTGCTGGCAGGCCCGGTCCAGCGCCAGCTCTGCCAAGTCGGTCATGGCGCGTGTGACTTCGGACAGATCGGCCTGCTGCGCGCAATCGAGCACCATCGTGCGTTCGATGACGATCTGGCGAAGGACGCGCAGGGCTGTGGGCAGATCGTTGCCGCGCTCGCGCAGTGCCGCCAGCGCCTGCTCCATGGCCTCGCGCACCGGCATGCCTTCGGGCAGCAGCGCCAGCTCCTGGGCGTAGCGGCGGTGCAGGCGCTGGAAAAAACGCGAATGCGCAGCGGGGGCGGTGTCGATGGCAGTGCGGACGGGCAAATCAGAGGGCATGGCCTGTGCGGCAAGGAGCGCCGCCAATGAGGACTCGGGTTCGGGCAGTTCCAGACGCGATCAGGGGGTCATAATTCTTGGAAGACCCCGCCAGAACATGACCGAACCCCTTGTGCACCCCACCCGCCTACTGAGATGGGTGGCGGTGCTCGCTCGGTGGTCACTGGGTCTGCTGCTGGCCATTTTTCTGCTCCTGACGCTCGCCTGGGGCACGCTTCACGGCTGGATTGTGCCGCGAATCGGCGAATACCGTTCGTTCATCGAGGCGCGCGCCGAGCAGGCCCTGGGCGTGCCGGTGCGCCTGGGCGCGATCAGCGCGCGGACGGAGGGATTCATCCCTACCTTCGAGTTGGGTGATGTGGTGCTGCTCGATGCACAGGGGCGCCAAGCCCTGCGCCTGCCGCAGGTGGTGGTGGCGATCTCGCCACGTTCCCTGCTCAGCCGGGGTTTCGAGCAGTTGTTCATCCAAGGCCCGCAGGTCGACGTGCGGCGCACGGCAGACGGACGCATCTGGGTGGCGGGTCTCGATGTCAGCGCTGCCGGCGAGGGAAGTGGCGCGGCCGACTGGTTGTTCTCGCAGCCCGAGGTGGTGGTGCGCGGGGGCCGTGTGCTCTGGACCGACGAACTGCGCGGCGCACCGCCGCTGGCCCTGGAGCAGGTGGACCTGCTGCTGCAGAGCAGCACCTGGCGCCATGCGGCCCGGCTCGATGCCACGCCGCCGGCCGGCTTTGGCGAGCGCTTCACGCTGAGCGCCCGGATGCGCGAGCCCTTGCTGTCGGTGCACAACGGGCGCTGGCAGCAGTGGAGCGGGCAGGTATTCGCCTCCTTCCCAGAGGTCGATGTCTCGCGCCTCGGCCGGCACGCCGATCTCGGTACGGCCACTCTCACGCAGGGCCGCGGCGCCGTGCGTGCCTGGCTCGATGTAGAGCGTGGGCAGGCCACCGGTGGCGTGGCCGATGTCGCACTGGCGGATCTCGATCTGCGCCTGGCGCCGGAGCTCGAACCCCTGGTGCTGCGCGATGTTGCGGGCCGCGTTGGCGGGCGCCGCAATCCGCGCGGCTTTCAGTTTTTTACCAAAAATCTGCGTTTTGTGGAGGGCGACGGCGAGCCCTGGCCGGGCGGCAATCTGCGACTTGACTACCAGCACGCACAGTCCCAGGCACCGGCACGTGGCAGCTTCGATGCCGATCAGCTCGACCTGGCCGCGCTCTCGCGCATTGCTGCGCGCCTGCCTTTTCCGCAGGCCATGCACCAGTTGCTGCGGCGCTATGGCCCCCAGGGCCGGGTCGAAAAAATTCACGCCGGATGGCAGGGTCCCTTGGAGGCCCCGACGGCCTATGAGGCTCGGGGCCGTATTCGTGCGCTCGCGCTGGCCGATACGCCCGCGGCGGCCCAAGCCCTGGCGGCGGGTGAATCCGCGCCGCCGGGGGTGCGCGGCGCCGATGTCGATTTCGATCTCACGCAGCAGGGCGGCAAGGCCACCCTGCAAATGAAGGACGGCGCGCTGCTGTTGCCGGCGGTGTTTGAAGATCCGCTGCTTCCGCTCACCCGACTGCAGGCAGAAGTGAACTGGAAGCGCGAAGGCGAGCGCATCTCGGTGCAAGTGCCGCGTGCGCAGTTTGCCAACGCCGACGCGGCCGGCGAAGCCACCGCCAGCTGGCACACCAGCGACCCGGCAAAGTCGCCCGCCAAGGCGCGCTTTCCCGGCGTGCTGGACCTCAGCGGCCAGTTGCAGCGTGCCGACGGTACGCGGGTGCACCGCTACCTGCCGCTGGTGGTGCCCGCCGAGGCGCGCCACTATGTGCGCGACGCGGTCCAGGCCGGGCGCGCCAGCGGCGTGACTTTTCGCGTTCGTGGCGATTTGCACGACATGCCGTTCAACGACCCGCGCCAGGGGGATTTCCGGATCGCCGCGCGCGTGCAGGATGTGACCTATGCCTATGTGCCTCCCCAACTGCAGCACGAAGGCGAAGTGCCTTGGCCAGCTTTGGTCAAGCTCTCGGGCGAGCTGATTTTCGAGCGCTCGGGCATGCAGGTCAAAGGGGCGACCGGCGGCTTTGCTGGGCGCTCCGGCGTGGTGGCCAGCGGTGTCGAAGCGCAGATTCCCGATCTGTCGCACAGTGTCGTGAGCGTGGCCGCCGATGCCCGCGGACCCTTGTCGGAGCTGCTGGCCTTTGTGGCGCAATCGCCCTTGGGGGAGATGACCGGAAAGGCCTTGGCGCAGGCCACGGGCACCGGCAATGGCGAGCTGCGCCTGCGCTTGCAATTGCCCATTAGTCAGCTGACGGCGTCCAAAGTGCAGGGCAGCCTCAAGTTGGCCGGCAGCGATGTACGGATCACGCCCGACACTCCTCTGCTGGCGCGTGCGCGCGGCAGCGTGCAGTTCACCGAGAGCGGGTTTTCGCTGGCGGGCGTGCAGGCCCGCGCACTGGGCGGCGACGTGCGCATTGAAGGCGGACTGCGCAGCACGCCTGCGCAACCGCCCAGCGTGCAGTTGCGCGTGCAGGGCACCGCCAGCGCCGAGGGACTGCAGCAGGCGCGCGAGCTGGGGCTGTTGTCGGAGCTGGCCCGGCGTGCTTCGGGCAGCGCGCCCTATACGCTGGGTTTGACGGTGCGCCGCGGCGTCGCCGAGATTGCGCTGGCCACCAGCCTGCAGGGCCTGGCGCTGAACCTGCCCGCACCCCTCACCAAGCCGGCCGATGCCAGCCTCCCGGTGCGCTTCGAGAACCAGTTGACGGCTGCGTCCCTGGCGGGGACGCCGGGCGCGGCGCCGCTGCAGGACCGTCTGAGCGTGGAGATCGGAACGCTGGGCGCGCTGAGCTACCTGCGCGAGCTGGGCCCTGGCGAACCCAAAGTACTGGGCGGCAGCATTGCTCTGGGTGTGCCGACCAACGAGGCGCGCGGGCCGGCGAGCGGCAGCGTGGACGCGAATCTGCGTTTTGGCGCGCTCGATGTGGACGCCTGGGAAGCCGTGCTGTCCGCCGGGAGCGGCGCAGCCGCTCCCGCCAAAGCCGGCACGCCAAAGGCCGCGTCCGCCGTGCCCGGTGCGCTGCAAGCGTACCTGCCGGACAGCTTCGCCCTGCAGGCGGGCAGCCTGCGCGTGGCCGGCCGCACGCTCCATGACCTGGTTGTGGGAGGCTCGCGCGAAGGCCCAGTGTGGCGCGCCAACCTTGATGCCCAGGAGCTGGCGGGGTACCTGGAGTACCGCCAGTCTGCAGGCGAGTCGGGAGCCGGTGGCCTTTTTGCGCGCCTTTCGCGCCTCTCATTGCCGGAAAGCGCGGTGAGCGAGGTGGACAATTTGCTGGCCGAGCAGCCGGCCAGCCTGCCGGCGCTTGACATCGTGGTGGAGGCCTTTGAGCTGCGCGGGCGCAAATTGGGGCGCCTGGAAATCGATGCGCGCAACCGCGGCGCCGCCGACGCACCGCGCGAATGGCGCCTGAACAAGTTCAATCTCTCGACCCCCGAGGCAGCGCTGACCGCCAATGGCAACTGGACACAGATCAGCGGCCCCCGCTCGGCAGGGGGCGGTGCGCTGGCAGGTGCCGCAGTGCAGCGCCGCACGGTGCTCAATTTTTCGCTGGACATGCGAGATGCCGGCCAATTGCTGGCGCGCATGGGCATGCAGGAAGTGGTGCGGCGTGGGCGCGGGCGCATGGAGGGGCAGGTGGCTTGGCTGGGCGCGCCCATCAGCCCCGACTACCGCTCCATGACCGGCCAGATCCATCTCGACGTGGGCGCTGGCCAGTTTCTCAAAGCGGAGCCAGGCTTGGCCAAGTTGCTCAGCGTGCTCAGCCTCCAGGCGCTGCCGCGCCGGTTTGCGCTCGATTTCCGCGATCTCTTCAGCCAGGGTTTCGCGTTTGACTTTGTGCGCGGCGACGTGGGCATCGAGCGCGGCGTGGCCACCACCAACAACCTGCAGATGAAGGGCGTCAACGCCGCCGTGCTGATGGAAGGGCGCGCCGACATTGGACAAGAAACGCAGGACTTGCATGTCGTCGTGGTGCCGGAGATCAACGCACTCACCGCCTCGCTCGTGGCCACCGCCATCAATCCGGTGATTGGCCTGGGCAGCTTTCTCGCGCAAGTGTTTTTGCGCGGCCCACTGATTGCCGCTGCCACGCAGGAGTATTCCATTCGCGGTACCTGGAGTGACCCGGAAGTCACCAAACTGCCACGCCGCCGTCTGGGCGCACCGCCCGCCGCCGCGCCGGCGGCAGGCGCCAGCGCACCCGTCACCGAGGAAAAGCCATGAAAATCGCCGCACTGCAAATGGTTTCCGGAGCCCACGTCCTGGGCAATCTGGCCACGGCGCGAAGGTTGCTGGAGCGCGCCGCGGCCGAAGGGGCCGAGCTGGCGTTGTTGCCGGAGTATTTTTCTGCCTTGGGCCTGCACGAGCGCGACAAGCTCGCCCTGGCCGAAACGCCGGGCAAAGGCCGGGTGCAGGACTTTCTGGCGCGCGCAGCACAAGATCTGGGGCTCTGGATTGTGGGCGGCACCCTGCCGCTGGTGTGTGGGGACGCGCAGCGGGTGCGCAACAGTTCGCTTGCGTATTCGCCGCAGGGCCGCTGCGTGGCACGCTATGACAAGGTGCATCTGTTCCGCCTGGAGCACGGGAGCGAGCAGATCGACGAAAGCCGAACCATCGAAGCGGGGTGTGCCCCCGTGCAGTTCCCGCTCGAGGACCGTGCTGGCCACACCTGGTGTGTTGGACTGTCAGTCTGCTATGACCTGCGCTTTCCCGAGTTTTATCGCTTGCACGCGGCCGCCGGCGCCGACCTGTTGCTGGTGCCGGCCGCATTCACCTGGACCACCGGCAGCGCCCACTGGGAGGTGCTGCTGCGTGCGCGTGCCATCGAAAACCAGGCGTTTGTGCTGGCGGCAGCGCAGGGCGGCAGGCATGAAAACGGCCGCCGCACCTGGGGCCAGAGCCTACTGATCGACCCCTGGGGCGAGGTTTTGGGTGCGCTGCCCGAGGGCGTGGGATTGGTGCTGGCAGACGCTTCTCCCGCGCGGCTGACGCAGGTGCGCAGCCAACTTCCGGCGTTGGGACACCGGGTTTTCTAGTGTAGTGTTTCGCTCTTATTGGTACTTTCAGAGCCCCGAAAAAGGTTCACGGCAAGGCGCAGCTCGCAGGCAATGGCCGCGCCCTTGCCAAGAGCTGCAACGCCGCCGTGGGCCATTTTCGGGGCTCCCTTCGGGCGAGTTGCCAAGGGGCCATCTGCGTTGTTGCATGGGCTTGCCATAGCTCGCTATGCCTGCGCCCACGCGCCTAGCCGCTGGCCCCTTGGCAGCTCGCTGAAAGTGCCAATAAGAGCGAAACACTACACTGGGTTTCAGGCGGCTTCAGCCGCGCTCACCGACGTAAATTTCTACCCGCCGATTGCGCGCTCGTCCTTCGCCGCTGTCGTTGCTGGCAATGGGTTGGTGCGAACCCCGGCCTTCCACCTGAATGCGCGCCGGGTCTACGCCGCGCGCGGCCAGGTAGCTGCGCGTGCTGGCGGCGCGGTCCACCGACAGCGGGTTGTTCACCGCATCGCTGCCCGTGCTGTCCGTGTGGCCCACGATGCGCACATCGGTGCGCGGGTTGTCTCGCAGGCCCTGGGCGAACTGGTCCAGCAACGGACGGAAGGCGCCGCGAATGTCACTGCTGTTGGTGTCGAAGGAGATGTCGCTCGGAATCTCCAGCTTGAGCTGGTTGTCGGATGTCTGCGTCACGCCGACGCCGGTTCCGCGCGTTGCTTGCTCCATGCTGCGGCGCTGGTTTTCCATGTTGCGCGACCAGATGTAGGTGCCCAGAGCCCCCACACCAGCACCCACCACCGCGCCAGTGCCGGCGCTGCCGCCCGTGGCCGAGCCGATTACGGCGCCGGCCAGCGCGCCCACGCCAGCGCCCGTCGCGGTGCGGCGCTGCGTATCGTCCATGTTGGCGCAGCCGGTGATAACGATAGCGGCAGCGGCCGCAGCGAGAATTCGGGAATGGCGCATGTTGAGGGTTCCTTCAAAAGCAAAGCGTGCGCCGCCGGGAAGGCAGCGCCTTGCGTTCGATTCTTGAGGAAGGCGCTTGGCGCCGCTGTGGCGCTTGCGGCACTGAGCGGGTAGGACCAGGCCGACAGTTTCAGTCCGCAGGCGGCGGAGCCGGCGGCTGGGGTGCAGACGAAGGAGGGGCAGGCGGGCGGACCGCTTCGTCTGCCTTCTGTTGGCGATGGGGCGGTTCGCCGCGCGGGCGCCCCGAAAACATCGTCCACCAGACAATCAGCAGCAGTGCCACCAATGCGCCCAGCGCCTCAAGCAAAATCAGTCCCATGAATGCCTCACTCCTGCGCCGTGCGCTGCTGGCCCTGATTGTAGGAAGCCTTGCGGCCTGTGCCAGCCGCCCCGCTTTCGAGCCCACTCCGGCCAGGCCCCCGCGGGTCGAGGTGGCGCCGCTTCCTGGTGAGCCGGCCGCCCTGCCGGGTCCGCTGGCCCCGCCGCGCAGCCACTGGGTTGCGGTGCATTGGGGCGAGTTGCCCGGTTTTGCCGACGACGCTCTGTACGAAGCCTGGAACGCCTGGATCAAGAGCTGCGAACGCCCCGCACCCGTGTTTGCCCCGCTGTGCAGCGAGGTGCGTCAGCTGAGCATTGCCACTGGAGAAGAGCAGCGCGCCTGGTTGGTCTCGCGCCTGCAGCCCTACCGAATCGAAGGCGCAGGCGGCGCGGCGGATGGCCTGCTGACCGGGTATTTCGAGCCCGAATACGACGCCGCGCGTGTGCCCGGCAATGGCTTCTCGGTGCCGCTGTATGCGCCACCGGCGGACTTGGCGCGTCACCGTCCCTGGTATTCGCGCCAGGAAATCGACACCCTTCCCCAGGCGCAGGCGGCGCTGGCGGACCGCGCGATCGCCTGGCTGCGCGACCCGGTCGAGGCCATGGTGCTGCACATCCAGGGCTCAGGCCGGCTGAACTTGCTGGAGGAAGGCGGCACGCGCCGCCTGGTGCGCGTGGCCTACGCCGGCACCAACGACCGGCCCTACCGGAGCATCGGCCGCTGGCTGCTCGACCAGGGCCTGGTGCGCGACGCTACCTGGCCGGGCATCCGCGCCTGGATGGCGCAGAACCCGCAGCGGGTGAACGAGTTGCTCTGGACCAACCCGCGCTACGTGTTCTTCCGTGAAGAGCCCATGGATGCGCTCGACGCCGCCTTCGGCCCGCGCGGCGCCCAGGGCGTGCCGCTGACGCCGGGGCGCTCGATTGCGGTGGACAAGGCGAGCATCCCCTACGGCACGCCGGTCTGGCTGGCCTCGCCCGGGCCGCTCGTTCCGCTCTCGCGCCTGGTGCTGGCGCAGGACACGGGCAGCGCCATCGTCGGTGCGGTGCGGGCCGACTTCTTCCTCGGCTGGGGCGCGCAGGCGGGCGAGACCGCCGGGCGGCTCAAGCAGCCGCTGCGTCTGTGGGCGCTGTGGCCTAGGCAGCAAAATTAGGATTAAAATATGCCTCTAGCGCTTATTGGGTAATGATTTATAGCTATTAATATAATAGCAAACTAGCGCCCGCCACCCAGATGCGAGAGCGGCAGGGCGCCACCCGCCTTCACCTCGCCCAGCGAAAAGCTGGTGTGCATGTCTTTCACGTTGGGCAAGTGCAGCAGCACGTCGCGCGCGAACTGCGAAAAGCTGTCCAGATCGCGCGCCACCACCTGCAGCTCAAAGGTGCCGGTGCCGCTGATGTAGTGGCAGGACACCACTTCGGGAATCTGGCGAATCGCTTCCTCCATCGCACGCGTGACGCCCCCGGTGTTGCGGTCCGCGTCCAGCCGCACGAAGGCCAGCACGCCCAGGCCGATCTTGCGCCGGTCGATCTCCGCGCGGTAGCCGAGGATGAAGCCGGCCTGCTCCAGCGCGCGCACCCGCCGCCAGCAGGGCGCGGCGGAGAGCCCGACGCGCTGCGCCAGTTCCGCATTCGTCAGGCGTGCGTCCTGCTGCAGTTGGCCCAGGATGGCGACATCGAATTTGTCCAAGGTTTCCACAAAATTCCTTGAAAGAGAAAGAACCTTGCTGAACATAGCGCATTTACGGCATCAAACGCAAACACCTATCGCCAGCGCCAATCTACACTTGTCGCCACAATGGGCGCGTGGCTTTAGCTGGCCGTGCCCGCTGCGAACCGAGTCGCGCCACAAGCAGCGAACCCACGAAAAAACTGGAGACAACCCCCATGAATGCGCCCCTGCCCGAGCACATCCGCAAAGCCCTTGAGACGGTCTCGCTTGAAGACAAATACACCCTCGGCCATGGCCGCGCCATGATGAGCGGCGTGCAGGCCCTGGTGCGCCTGCCCATGCTGCAGCGCCAGCGCGATGCGGCCGCGGGGCTGAACACCGCCGGCTTCATCAGCGGCTACCGCGGCAGTCCGCTGGGAACCTACGACCAGGCGCTGTGGGCCGCCAAAAAACACCTGGCCGAGAACCACATCGTCTTCCAGCCCGGTGTCAACGAGGAACTGGGCGCCACAGCAGTGTGGGGTACGCAGCAGCTTGATCTGTACCCGCAGAGCAAAAAATACGACGGTGTCTTCGGCATCTGGTACGGCAAAGGCCCGGGCGTGGACCGGTGTTCCGACGTGTTCAAGCACGCCAACATGGCTGGCACGGCGAAGCACGGCGGCGTGATCGCCATCGCCGGCGACGACCACATCAGCAAGAGCAGTACGGCGCCGCACCAGAGCGACCACATCTTCAAGGCATGCGGTACGCCGGTGTTCTTCCCGAGCAATGTGCAGGACATTCTGGACATGGGCCTGCATGCCTTTGCCATGAGCCGCTTTTCCGGCGTGTGGTCCGGCATGAAGACGATTCAGGAGGTGGTGGAGTCGTCCAGCAGCGTCTCGGTCGACCCGGACCGCGTGAAGATCGTCATGCCCGAAGACTTCGTGATGCCGCCCGGCGGCTTGCACATCCGCTGGCCCGACGCGCCGCTGGAGCAGGAAGCACGCCTGATGGACTACAAGTGGTACGCCGCGCTGGCGTATGTGCGCGCCAACAAGCTTAATTACAACGTGATTGAAGGCCCTCATGATCGCTTCGGCATCATCGCCAGCGGCAAGGCCTACAACGACACACGACAGGCGCTGGTGGATCTGGGTCTGGACGACGATACCTGCCGCAGCCTGGGCATCCGCGTGCACAAGGTCAATGTGGTCTGGCCGCTGGAGGCCACCATCACGCGCGACTTCGCCAAGGGGCTGCAGGAGATTCTGGTCATCGAAGAAAAGCGCCAGGTCATCGAATACCAGATCAAGGAAGAGCTTTACAACTGGCGTTCCGATGTGCGCCCCAATGTGCTGGGCAAGTTCGACGAGGCCGAGGGCGAGAACGGACAGTGCGGCGAATGGTCCATGCCCAACCCCAGCCAGAACTGGCTGCTGCGCGCCAAGGCCGACCTGACGCCCGCCATCATCGCCAAGGCCATTGCCAAGCGCCTGAAGAAACTGGGCGTACCCGAAGACGTCGTGGCGCGCATGGACAGCCGCCTGGTCATCGTGGAAGCACGCGAGCGGGCCCTGGCGGCCCCCAAAGCCGACACCGGCGACCGCGCCCCATGGTTCTGCAGCGGTTGCCCGCACAACACCAGCACCCGCGTGCCCGAGGGCTCGCGCGCCGTGGCGGGCATTGGCTGCCACTACATGACCGTGTGGATGGACCGCAGCACCAGCACCTTCACGCAGATGGGCGGCGAGGGCGTTACCTGGGTCGGTCAAGCGCCGTTCACCAAGGACGCGCATGTGTTTGCCAACCTGGGCGACGGCACGTACTTCCACAGCGGGCTGCTGGCGATCCGCCAGAGCATCGCCGCTGGCGTCAACGTCACCTACAAGATTCTGTACAACGACGCGGTTGCCATGACGGGCGGCCAGCAAATTGGCGAGCGGCCCGAGGGCCACTCGGTGCTGCAGATCATGAACAGCGTGAAGTCCGAAGGCGCGGTCAAGATCGTCATCGTGACCGACGAGCCCGAAAAATACGATGGCGCGCCGCTGGCGGCCGGCGTCACGGTGCACCACCGCGATGAGCTCGACCGCATCCAGCGCGAACTGCGCGAGATCAAGGGCTGTACGGTGCTGATCTACGACCAGACCTGCGCCACCGAAAAGCGCCGGCGCAGGAAGCGCGGCCTGATGCCGCAGGCGACCAAGACCGTGGTCATCAATGAGCTGGTGTGCGAGGGCTGCGGCGACTGCTCGGTCCAATCGAACTGCCTGTCGGTGGAACCGGTCGAAACCGAGTTCGGGCGCAAGCGCCGCATCAACCAGAGCACCTGCAACAAGGATTACTCCTGCGTGACCGGCTTTTGCCCGAGTTTTGTCACCGTCGAGGGCGGGACGCTCAAGAAGCCGAAGAAGGAAGCCAAAGCCGATGCGGCCGCACTGCCGCCCGTGCCCGAGCCGGTGCTGCCGAATGCGGAGCAGCCCTGGGGCATCGTGGTGGGCGGCGTCGGCGGCACGGGCGTCATCACCATCGGCTCGCTGCTGGGCATGGCAGCGCACCTCGAAGGCAAGGGCGTGGTCACGCAGGATGCCGGGGGCCTGGCGCAAAAGGGCGGCGCCACCTGGAGCCATGTGCAGATTGCCAACCGGCAGGAAAGCATCCACACCACCAAGGTCGACATCGCCAAGGCCGATCTGGTCATTGGTTGCGACGCGATCGTGGCGGCGAACCCGGCCAGTCTGGCCGTGATGCAGCCCGGCCGCACCTTTGTTGCGCTCAACACGCACAGCACGCCCACGGCAGCCTTCGTCACCAACCCGCAGTGGCAGTTTCCGGGCGCGGCGTGCGAGAGCGCCATCGTTGCGGCAGTCGGCAGCGAGCTGGTGGGGACCTTCGACGCCGAGCGCGTTGCTACGCAGATGCTGGGCGACAGCATCTACACCAACCCGCTCATGCTCGGCTACGCCTGGCAAAAGGGCCGGGTGCCGCTCTCGCACGCTGCGCTGATGCGCGCCATGGAGCTCAACGGCGTGCAGGTGGCCAACAACCAGGCTGCGTTCGAGTGGGGCCGGCGCTGCGCGCACGACCTGGCGGCGGTGCAGGCGCTGCTGGCCCCGGCGCAGGTGATTGAGTTCGTCAAAAAGCCCACCCTCGCGAACCTGCTGGCGCGGCGTGTGGAGTTCCTCACGGCCTACCAGAACGCAGGCTATGCGGGCGAGTACCAGGCCTTTGTTGTCAAAGTGCAGGCCACGGAAGCGAAGTTTGCCGGCAGCACGCGCCTTGCGGAGGCCGTGGCGCGCTATCTGTTCAAGCTCATGGCCTACAAAGACGAGTACGAAGTGGCGCGCCTGCATACCGACCGCAGCTTCACCGACAAGATCGCCGGCATGTTCGAGGGTGATTACAAAGTGGTGCACCACCTGGCACCGCCCCTGCTGGCCAAGCGCAATGAGAAGGGCGAGCTCGTCAAGCAGAGCTATGGCCCGTGGATGCGCAAGGCCTTTGGCGTGCTGGCCCGGTTCAAAGGCCTGCGCGGCAGCGCCCTCGACCCGTTTGGCTACAGCCAGGAGCGCAAGACCGAGCGCGCGCTGATTGGCGAGTACCGTGCCTGCATTGACGAGCTTTTGACCGGCCTCAGCATCGAAAATCTGGCTCTGGCGGTGGAAATCGCCAGTATTCCGGAAGACATTCGCGGCTACGGCCACGTCAAGGAGCGTCACCTGAGCAGTGCCCGCGCCAAGTGGGACGCCTTGATGGCGCGCTGGCGCAGCCCTGCCGCACAGCAGAAAGTTGCCTAGTGTGCTCCTAAAGTGATAGCTAATAACGCTTGCAAAATAAGCGCTAGCGGCTGTTTTTGACCAAAATTTCTGTGCAAAGGTGTGCTGCGTGTGCCTTTAACCCGGCCGCGCGGCCGCGAAAAAGCGACCCGCATACAATGGCGCGCTTGCGGTTTTGCCGCCTCTCCTGTGCCCGCAGCCTTTGCGCTGCGCGTGCGCTGTCTGTTTCTTTGGAGTTTCCCAGTGTTCATTTCCTCTGCTTTTGCCCAGACCGCACCTGCCGCTGCTGCGGGTGGCGACATGATGTCCACGCTCACCGGCATGCTGCCGTTGGTGCTGATGTTCGTGGTGCTGTACTTCGTAATGATCCGTCCGCAGATGAAGCGCCAGAAAGAGCACCGCGCCATGGTCGAGGCCATCGCCGTAGGTGACGAAGTGGTCATCGGCGGCGGCATGCTGGGCCGCATCAAGCGCCTGTCCGAACAGTACCTGCACGTGGAAATTGCCAGCGGCGTCGAAGTGCAGGTGCAGCGCGCCTCCCTGGTTCAGGTGCTGCCCAAGGGCACGATCAAGTAATCGCGCCATCGCTGGCGAATCGCGCCCTCGCTGCGCGTGTGGCCAGCACGTGCGGCGCGGCGCATTGCACGCACTGCTTTTTTTGTTTCCGCATCGGGAAGCCCAAACATGAACCGTTATCCGGTCTGGAAGTACGTCATCCTGGTGGTGGCTTTGTTGGTGGGGGTGCTCTATACCCTGCCCAATTTCTTTGGCGAAGCGCCCGCGGTGCAGGTTTCCTCGGCCAAAGCCACGATCAAGGTCGATTCGGCCGTGGAGTCACGAGTTCGCGAAGCCCTTGCCGCAGCTGGGGTGCAGACCGACCTGCTGCAACTCGAAGGCAACTCGGTGCGGGCCCGCTTCGACACGCCGGACACGCAGCTCAAGGCGAAGGATGCGATTGAAAAGGCCTTGATCCCTGATCCACAGGACCCGGCCTACATCGTTGCGCTCAACCTGGTGTCGCGCTCGCCGGCCTGGCTCACGGCCATCCACGCCGCACCCATGTACCTGGGCCTGGACTTGCGCGGCGGCGTGCACTTCATGTTGCAAGTGGACATGCAGGCTGCGCTGACCAAAAAGGCCGAGTCGTATGCGGGCGACCTGCGGACCACACTGCGAGACAAGAACATCCGCCACGGCGGCATTTCGCGTGAAGGCCAGAACATCGATATCCGCTTGCGCGACGAGGCCACGCTGACGGCCGCGCGCAACCTGATCAGTGACCAGTTCCCCGATCTGCAGGTCACGACCAGCCAGGAAGCCGATGGCGGGCAACGCCTGCGTGCCAGCATCAAGCCCGAGGCGACGCGCCGTGTGCAGGACCAGGCGCTCAAGCAGAACATCACCACGCTGCACAACCGCATCAACGAGCTGGGCGTGGCCGAGCCGGTGATTCAGCAGCAGGGGCTGGACCGCATCGTGGTGCAACTGCCTGGTGTGCAGGACACCGCCAAGGCCAAGGACATTCTGGGGCGCACCGCCACGCTGGAAGTGCGCATGGTCGACGAAGGCACGGAGGCGCGCGCGGCCGAAAGCGGACGCGGCCCCGTGCCCTTTGGCGATGAAAAATACCTGGACCGCAACGCTCAGGCCGTGATCGTCAAGAAGCAGGTGGTGCTGACCGGCGAGAACCTGACCGACGCCCAGCCCGGTTTTGACGGCCAGACGCAGGAGCCCACCGTGAACCTCACGCTGGACGCCAAGGGCTCGCGCATCTTCAAGGACATCACGCGCGAGAACGTCGGCAAGCGCATGGCCATCATCCTGTTTGAAAAAGGCAAGGGCGAGGTCGTGACGGCTCCCGTCATCCGCTCGGAAATCGGGGGTGGCCGCGTGCAGATTTCTGGCCGCATGAGCACGATGGAGGCCAACGACACGGCACTGCTGCTGCGCGCGGGCTCGCTGGCTGCGCCGATGGAAATCATCGAGGAATTCACCATCGGCCCGAGCCTGGGCGCCGACAACATTGCGCGCGGCATCCACAGCGTGGTCTGGGGCATGCTGGCCATCGTGGTGTTCATGTGCTTTTATTACATGCTGTTCGGCGTGTTCTCCAGCATTGCGCTCTCGGTCAACATTCTCATGTTGCTGGCGGTGCTTTCGATGCTTCAGGCGACGCTCACCCTGCCTGGCATTGCGGCCATGGCACTGGCCATTGGCGTGGCGATTGACTCGAACGTGCTGATCAACGAGCGCATCCGTGAGGAGCTGCGCGAGGGCGCGTCGCCGCAGATGGCGATTCATACCGGCTACGAGCGCGCCTGGGCCACCATTCTCGACTCCAACGTGACCACGCTGATCGCCGGTCTCTCACTGCTGGCCTTTGGCTCGGGCCCGGTGCGCGGCTTCGCTGTGGTGCACGTGCTGGGCATTCTGACCAGTATGTTCTCTGCGGTGTTCTTCTCGCGCGGCCTGGTGAACCTGTGGTACGGCGGCAAGAAAAAGCTCAAGAGCTTGGCCATAGGCCAGATCTGGAAGCCGGAGGCGACCGGAACCTCCGTCGCTTCAGTGAAATGAAGGGACTGTCATGGAATTCTTGGTTCCAGCATCACATGCGCTCAGCGCATATGAGTTTTCTTTGAAAACTCCAATTAAGGAATAGAAATCATGGAGTTTTTCCGCATCAAGAAGGATATCCCTTTCATGAAGCACGCGTTGGTCTTCAACGCGATTTCCTTCATTACCTTCGCTCTGGCGGTGTTCTTCCTGTTCTCGCGTGGCCTGCATTTGTCGGTGGAATTTACCGGCGGTACGGTCATGGAAGTGGCCTACACCCAGCCGGTCGAACTGGCCAAGGTGCGCGCGACGGTATCGGGCCTGGGCTTCCCGGACGTTCAGGTGCAGAACTTTGGTACTGCGCGCGATGTGATGATCCGACTGCCGGTGCAAAAGGGCGTGACCTCGGCGCAGCAGAGCGAGCGCGTGATTGGTGCGCTCAAGGCCGCCGACCCCGAGGTGACGCTGCGCCGCACCGAGTTTGTCGGCCCACAGGTGGGCGACGAACTGGTCAAGGGCGGGTTGATGGCGCTGGGCATGGTGGTGCTGGGCATCGTGCTGTACCTGGCGCTGCGTTTTGAGTGGAAGTTCGGTGTCGCCGCCATCATTGCCAACTTGCACGACGTGATCATCATCCTGGGCTTCTTCGCGTTCTTCCAGTGGGAGTTTTCGCTCTCGGTGCTGGCGGCAGTGCTGGCCGTTCTGGGCTATTCGGTGAACGAGTCGGTGGTGATCTTTGACCGGATTCGCGAAGCCTTCCGGCGCTATCGCAAGATGAACACGCACGAGGTGATCGACCACGCCATCACCAGCACCATGAGCCGCACCATCATCACCCACGCTTCGACCGAAGCCATGGTGCTGTCGATGTTCTTTTTTGGCGGACCCAGCCTGCACTACTTTGCGCTGGCACTGACCATCGGGATTCTGTTCGGCATCTACTCCTCGGTGTTTGTGGCCGCCGCCATTGCCATGTGGCTGGGTGTCAAGCGCGAAGATCTCATCAAGACAACGCGCAGCGAAACGGATCCCAATGATCCGAACGCCGGAGCCACTGTCTGAAGCTTGGTCAGACGGCTCCTAGGCACCACTGAGCTACACCGGGCGTTTCCATACTAATATCCGGTCATGCAAACGCCCCCGGCTGCCGCCGCTTCCCCCCGCCGCCTCGCTCGCATGGTGAGGGAGCGCTGGACGGACGCCTTGACGGACGGTCTGTCCGACATTGACAAGGCCGTCGCCGAGTTTTTCACGGCCCTCATGCAGCAGACCGGCACGCAGCGCGACATGCAAAAGCGCCGCGACGCCTGGCAAGGCTACGAGCAAAAGCGCAAGGACTGGCTGCAGGCCATGGCGGCTGCGCTGCGCGTTTCTTTGGCACTTCCCGTGACGGCTCCCGCCGATGCCCGCGCCATGTACACGGCCGACAGCAGCTTGGAGCTGCTTGGCGACGATGTGGTTGAAAACAAGATCATCGCCTCGCGCATTGCACTGACGGTGATGGAAGAAGTCGCCCCACAGTTCGATGCGCTGCGCCTGCGCATGCGCTCGCTCGAACAAAACGATCTACCCGCAGCGGATCCGCTGCGCCCCGAGTCGCTGAGTTTGAACCTGGTTGAGAGCTGGCTCAAGGTCGGCCTGCCGCGCGACGACCTGCAGATGGCGGTAGAGCCTTTGCAGCGCGCCACCGCTGCGTTGATGCTAACGGCTTACCAGTCGTGCAACGAATTTCTGGCTGACCGCGGCGTGGTGGCGCAACAGGAATTGCGGGTGCGCTTGCAACGTTCCGCCGTTGGCGCACATTCGACGAGTGGTTCGGGCGGACTGGCCTCCCATGCACTGGAGCAGTCGCGCCAGGCCATGCAATCCGCCCGCGGCGGGGGGCATTCCGGACGCGATGCCTATTCCCACTCCAGCGGGTATTCAAGCTCGCCCATGGGGCCGTTTGACGCTGCTGCCACGCCCTTGCTGCGCGCCCGCCAGCGGGCGCAGGGGGTCATGGTGCAACTGCGGCGCTTGCTGGCGCCAGCGCTGGGGGGGCTCGATCTCTCGCAGGCGCCGCCGGCATCGGCGGCTCTGGCGCATGCGCTGGCTGCGCACCGGGTGCAGGCCGATGTGTACTACAGCACCCTGGGCGCCGTCGTCGAAGATTACAGCCCGGCCGCAGTGATCCAGGTGGCCGGCGCGGTGCGCGAGCGCTCGGCTGAACTCAAGAAAAAGGCGGGGACCGACAGCGAAAAGGCCATCATCGAAGTGGTGGCGCTGATGTTCCAGAGCATCCTCTCCGAAGACCGCATCCCACCGGCTGTGCGGGTCTGGTTTGCGCGCCTTCAAGTGCCGGTGCTGCGCGTGGCCTTGGCAGAGCCAGAGTTTTTCAGCAACCTGAATCATCCGGCACGCAAACTCATCGACCGCATGGGCGCGGTGGCCCTCGGTTTTGATTCGGCGTCCGTCAGTGGAAGTACCTTGGAGGCGGAAGTCCGCCGCATCGTCCAGGTGATCGAGCAATATCCAGAAACCGGGCGCCGCGTGTTCCAGTTGGTCCACGACGAGTTCGAAAAATTTCTGACCAAGCACCTGACGGAAAAGCACGGCACGGCCAAGTTGGTGAGTGTGGCGCAGCAAGTGGAGCAAAGGGAAACGCTGACCATCAAATACACCATCGAACTGCGCACCATGCTGAGCGACATGCCGGTGCGCGACGAAGTGCGTGAATTCCTGTTCAAGACCTGGGCCGAAGTGCTTGCGCTGTCTGCCGTGCGTCATGGTGCTCAGCATGCCGAGACGGTGTCGTTCAAGCGCACGGCTGCCGATCTGGTTTGGGCCGCAAGCGCCAAACCCAACCGCGCTGAACGTGCGCAGGTAATCCAGAGTCTTCCCGGAATTTTGCAGCGCCTGCGCGAGGGCCTGCTCATGGTGGGTATTTCGGGTGAGGATCAGGACACAAAGATCAAAGCGTTGACCGACACGCTGGCCGACGCATTCATGTCCAAGACAGCGGCCATTCCACTGGACCACATCGAGGCCATGGCGCGGCGGCTTGCCAATGTGGAGGAGTTCCTTGACGACGCCGTCTTGGGTGAGTTGCCTCTGGATGCCGAGCACATCGAAATGATGACGGGTATTGATGCCAACGCCATTCAGGTGTTTGCCGACAACGATGCCCCCGTGGAAGCCGCCATGGTGGCCTGGGCCCGGGAACTCGTGCCCGGCGACTGGTTCACGCTGGACGTCAATGGGGCCGCCGCACAGGTGCAGTACGCTTGGCACAGCAAGCAACGCCAGCTGCATCTTTTTGTCTCGACCGACGGTATCAGCTATCTGATCCAGCTGCGCCGTCTTGGCGCCTATCTGCAGGCAGGCTTGCTGGTACCGCGCGATGAGGATGGCCTGACCGTACGTGCCACGCGCGAAGCGCTGGCCAAGCTGAACGCGAATCCGGAACGGCTGTTGGCCTGACTACCTCAGGTTGAGGGGGTCAGGCGCGCACCAGCCGCTGGAAGAGGCCCCCGGGAAGACGAGCAACTTCGCCCTCGAGTTCGAGTTCGAGCAACAGCACTTGCAGGCTGGCCGTGTCCAGACCTGTGCGGGCCTGCAAGGCATCCAGCCCAAGCGGATCAAAGCCCAGCGCATCCAGAAGCGCGCTCGCGCGGCGCGCCGGTTCTTCACAAGCTTGCGTCGGCCGCGTCGGCACCGCCGAAGGAAACTCTTCCAGCACCTCGGCCGCGCTTTCCACCAGCTTGGCCCCTTGCTTGATCAGGGCGTGGCAGCCGCGCGACTGCACGGCATGGATGGAGCCTGGAACAGCGAAAACCTCCCGCCCTTGTTCACTGGCCATGCGCGCCGTGATGAGCGATCCTGAGGCAGGTGCCGCCTCGACCACCAGCACACCATGGCTGAGCCCGGAAATGATACGGTTGCGACGTGGAAAATTGGACGCAATCGGCGGGGTCCCCACCGGGTACTCGCTGAGGATCAAGCCGTCTGCTGCAATGCGCCTGGCCAGATCAAGGTGGCGCGACGGATAGACGCGGTCGAGTCCCGTACCGACCACCGCTACCGTCGCCGGAGTGTCCGAGTCGATGGCCGCTGCCAGCGCTCCTTCGTGGGCCGCCGCGTCGATGCCCAGCGCCAAGCCCGAGACAATGGTCAACCCGGCTTCGCGCAGCGCGCGCGCAAACTGTAGTGTCGTTTCCCTGCCCTGGGGTGTCGGGTTGCGGCTACCGACAATGGCCAGGCAGCGCTCGCGGTGCATGAAGCCATTCAAGCTGTTCAGCCATCGCTGCGCGCCCAGCAGATACAGCATGAGCGGCGGATCTTCAATTTCCAGGAGGGCTGGGGGATACCAGGCGTGGCCCAGCGGCACCACCGCACGCGACAAGCCCGCTTCGCCCGATTGGTCGAGCCAATGGGTCGTGGCGTCCAGGAGGGCGGCGTGTTTCTCGGAGGGTGCGAGCAGGCCGCGCGCCTGCGCAGGCGTCACATGCTGCGCGAGGGAATGCGGGCCTTGGTCGAAGACAGCCTCTGGGCTGCCAAAGGCGGTGAGCAGCCGCCGTGCAGTCGTGCGGCCCACGCCTTCTGAAGTGCTCAGGCGCAGCCAAGCTGAAAGCTCGTCACGTTCCATCATCGGTGGCGGTGCAGGGCGCACCGCCATGATCTCAGCGTGGGTTGACGAGGGTGTCGCCCACCCGAACCTGGTTGCGAACGCTGAGGATCAATGCGTAAGACACCCTGTCAAAGGTGCGAAACACCATGGCCATGCCATTCTTTTCACTGGGCAGCTTGATCATCGACTTGGCTTCGTCCGTGGTGTCCTTGATACGCTGGCCGCCGGTGAGCAACTGCAGCACGTGACCGCTTTCGATGCCATCCTGCCGGCCCAGATTGATAGCCACCACTTGATTCTGGGCTGCATTTGCAAAGGCTGAGCCACCGTAAATGGAGACCACGCGCGCCGACACTGGCTGCTCAGGAGCACGTGGCACATAGCTCAGAAAACCGCGCGCCGGAGTAGGCAACAGCCGGTCATTGGCGCGCACTTCTTCCCGTGTGCTCAAGATATCGACGGTAGCCGGCACATACTCGGAAGTGAAACCGCCTTTGGCGTTGGGCGTGTCTTCCAGCGATTCGCCACGAACCAGTTCGCCTTTGCCAACGAACTGGGCTTCGTAGCCTAGGATTTCTCCCGTGACGGGATCCTTCAGAGCTACCGCATTGCGGTAAATTCCGAAATAGCGGGGTTCGCCAGGGGCCATCTCCAACGGCTTCGTCATGTCGCCGCGGGCATAGACACGGTCACCCGCCGCCATCAGAACGCGGTCATCCACGGTGGCGACAATGCGCGGTGCCTTCTCAAGGGTGTCTGCGTCTACCACCTGCGGTTCAACCAGGAAAGGCTCGATCAGATGTGGTTGCAGCGTGGGCAGTGCGGTGTCGGCAAGGCTGTCCGAGCGGGTCCGCGGCGAAATGCGCACGTCTTCGGGTTGCCCGGGCATGCCCGAACGCAAGCGGGCATACCCGCCTGTCCTGTCCAGATACAGCGTCTGCCCAGGGAAGATCAGATGCGGGTTCGCAATGCTCTGCATGTTCATGCCCCAGAGCTCGGGCCAGCGCCACGGCTTGCGCAGATACAGGCCGGAAATAGCCCAGAGTGTGTCGCCGCGTTTGACGACGTAGACCTCGGGGGCGTTGGGGGCCAGTTCGGCCACAGGAATGCCCTGGCTGGCCACCTGCTGGGCTGTAGCGCGCTGATCCGCAGTGACAGGGAAATTCTGCGCCCACGCAGTGCTGCTGCCCAGCGCCGCCGCGAGCAGCGTCACAGCGCCGCAGGCGGTGCCAAAAATGCCCATGCGTGCGGCGCGCGTTGTCGTATTTCGATGCATTGTTCCCTGCCCCCTCACTGCGCTGCAGTTTTCTCCAGTAGGGGAAAAGCGCAGCAAAAGACGTTACAAATCAACTGAGATTCTCTGCTCAAGCCCTTGATTGGGCAATGATTATTGGACCCACTGGCTGCGCGCAGTGATAAAAGTGGCGAAAATAGCGACATCTTTATGCACAAGCCATGGCGATTCTTCCCATTCTTTGTTATCCCGATCCCCGCCTGCACACCGTGGCCCGCCCGGTCAGGGGCGTGGATGACCGCATCCACCAGCTCACGCAGGACATGCTGGAGACCATGTACGACGCGCATGGCATCGGACTTGCCGCGACGCAGGTCGATGTGCATGAACGCGTGGTCGTCATTGATGTGTCCGAGGAGCGCAATCGCCCCCTGGTGCTGATCAATCCCGAAATTCTTTGGTCGAGCCAGGAGATGCTGGTCGGCGATGAGGGTTGCCTGTCGGTGCCCGGCATCTACGACGGGGTGGAGCGTGCTGCGGCGGTGCGCGTGCGCGCGCTCGACGCGCGGGGAGAAGCCATCACCGTGGAAGCGCAAGAGGTTTTGGCAGTTTGCATTCAGCACGAGATGGACCATTTGCTGGGCAAGGTGTTCGTGGAATACCTCTCACCTCTCAAACGCAACCGAATTCGCTCCAAAATGATCAAGCGCCAGCGCGACGAGGCCCGTCCATGAATTTTTTCCGTCGCGCGGGCAGTGCCCCATGCATTGCGTACGCGCTGGTCGTTGCGCTTGCGGGTTGCGCAACGTCCTCGCCGCTTGGCTCCGGCGCCACGCAAGAGCAAGTGCGGGGCCTGCTCGGCGTGCCGAGGGCTGCATACGCGTTGGCCACGGGTCAGCGATTGTTCTATTCCGGCAAACCGGGGGAGCGGTTGCGATACGATTTCGATGCCAATGATCGATTGGTTTCGATGGAGCAGGTCTTCACACGTCCACAGTTCCAGGAGTTCGCACAGGGCAGGCACGATTCTGCAGAAGTGCAGCGCACCCTCGGCCCGCCGATGCGCCGCAAGGAAGACGGCGAAAAGGCCAGCGTTTGGACCTATTCCTGGCTGGACTTCGGCACCTGGCGTTTGGCGAATTTTCGCTTCGACGCGGCCGGCCTGGTGCAGGGCGTGGAGTTTTCCGAGGACACTCTGGCCGACGACCGTTACCGCTGAGGCGCTCTGTGAGCACTCTGGGTGTTCAGCGGCTCGCTGTCTGTCTGAGAGCCGCGTTTCGTCCCCTTTGTCTGCCCGCGACGGCATCCTCGCGAACCAAGATGATATGAATGTTCTTTTTGCCGGTACGCCGGAATTCGCTCGTACGGCGCTCGAAGGGATTCTTGCAGCAGGTTTTGCCGTCCCGCTGGTGCTGACACAGCCTGACCGCCCGGCAGGACGCGGCTTGCGGCTGCAGGCATCGCCTGTCAAGCAACTTGCTCAGAGCCATTCGATCGCGGTGGCTCAGCCGCGCGGCTTGCGGCTGGACGGACGTTTTGCAGACGACGCAGCGCTTGCCCAAGCAGCCATGGAGGCGGCACGCCCCGACATCCTGGTGGTGGCGGCCTACGGTCTGATCCTGCCCCAATGGGCGCTCGAAATGCCACGACACGGTTGTATCAACATTCATGCCAGCCTGCTGCCCCGCTGGCGCGGTGCGGCGCCCATTCATCGCGCGATCGAAGCTGGTGACAGCGAGACCGGAGTCACATTGATGCAGATGGACACTGGCCTGGACACTGGCGACATCCTGCGCGCCGAGCGGCTGGCGATTGCGCCCCATGACACCACGGCAAGTTTGCACGATCGCTTGGCGGCACTGGGCGCACAAATGGTGGTTCAGGCCTTGCGAGACCTGACGAGCGGGCCGCTTGAGCGCACGCCGCAGCCGCAAGTCGGCGTGACCTATGCCAAAAAAATCTCCAAGACTGAGAGCCAGATCGACTGGAGCCAATCGGCACAGACCATTGAGCGATGCGTGCGCGCGCTGACGCCCGCGCCAGGCGCTTGTACGCTGTTGAATGGCGAGATCCTCAAAGTGTTGGAATGCGAAATTGATAGCAATCTTTCCAATGAGAATAAGCGCGAAGGCCGTATTTTGCTGGTAAATGATGTCGGCATCTCCGTCGCCTGCGGGTCAGGCGCGCTGCGCCTGACCCGCCTGCAGCGCGCAGGCGGCAAGCCGTTGCCGGTGCGGGACTTCTTGCGCGGCTTTGCGCTGGAGCCCGGCATGGAGCTGGGCTGCGCTGCACCGTCCGGGACACCGCCTTGAGCCTGCAGCGCGCTCTTGCGCAACTGCGCCACCCGGCGTTCCGTGAGGGCGCGGCGGATCTGATTGGACCCGCATTGGGCGTCGGCGCCTGGGGATTGGTGACGGGTGTTGCCATGGTCAAGAGCGGCATGAGCGTCTGGCTGGCCTTATTAATGTCGCTCGCCGTCTACGCCGGCAGCGCCCAGCTGTCGGTCATTCCGCTGCTGGCTGTGGGGGCGCCCCTGTGGGTGGTGTGGCTCACGGCAACCTGCGTCAATCTGCGTTTCGTCATTTTCAGCAGCCTGTGGCGTGGCTATTTTCAATCCCAGCCGCTGCAGCAGCGTTTGGCCATCGGCTACTTCAGTGGTGATGTGATTTTCGTTGCGTTCATGAAACGCTTTCCACGTGTGGAGCCTGGGCCTGACCAATCTCCGTATTTTTGGGGGGCCGCCTCGCTGAACTGGCTCGCCTGGCAAATCCCGTCCGTCGCGGGCATCTTGCTCGCCAACGAGATCCCGCTGTCGTGGGGGCTTGGTTTTGCCGGGGTACTTGCCTTGCTGGGTGTCTTGCTTTCGCTGCTGGTAGACCGTGCCACCTGGGTTGCCACGGCCGTGGCTGCGAGTGCGGCTGTGGCTGCTTACGCGCTGCCGCTCAAGCTCAATATCCTCGTAGCCATCGCCGCAGCCATTGCGGCCGGCCTGGCGATGGAGTCGGCCCAGCGCCATGCCCGCCAGCAGGCGCTGCGCCGCCGTGCTGCCAGGGAGGACGGTACATGAACGCTGAAACTGTGTATGGCTTGGTGGCGATTGTGGGCCTTGCGCTGATCACCCTGCTTGCCCGCGCCTTTTTCATGTTGCCCGAGCGCGAGCTTCCCATGCCCGACTGGCTCAGGCGCGGCCTGAAGTACGCGCCTCTGGCGGCGCTGACGGCCGTCATCGCACCCGAGGTGGTCATGGTACAGGGCGCACTGATTGGCAGCCTGCAGGACGCCCGCCTGCCAGCGGTGGTTTGCGCATGCGCCTACTATTTTTGGCAGCGGGGAATTCTGGGCACCATTGTCGTGGGCATGGCGGTGTATTTGCCGTTGCATATCGGCTGGGGCTGGTAGCGACAGCGGCTGGCACTGTAGGGAGAACTTCTAGAATGCTTGCCATCGCCGCAAGCGGGTTTGCCGCGCACTCGCCATCTTCAAGCACCATCACCATGCACTTTCTTCGATTTTCTGATCTGTGCGCCGCGGGAAAAGTCCGTGGCCAACGTGTTTTCATCCGTGCCGATCTCAACGTGCCACTGGATGACGAGGGCAAGATTACTGAGGACACGCGCATCCGCGCATCGCTGCCTTGCATCCGTATGGCGCTCGACGCGGGCGCTGCGGTCATGGTCACCAGCCACTTGGGGCGCCCCACCGAGGGTCAGTTGAAGCCGGAAGATTCGCTGGCGCCTGTGGCTGCGCGTCTTGCCGAGTTGCTGGGGCGTGACGTCCCACTGCGCGCCAACTGGGTGGACGGTGTGAGCGTGCAACCCGGTGACGTGGTGCTGCTGGAGAACTGCCGTGTCAACCGCGGCGAGAAGAAGAACGAGGAGACCTTGGCGCGTGCCATGGCTGCGCTATGCGACATTTTCGTCAACGACGCGTTCGGCACCGCGCATCGCGCGGAGGCCACCACCTACGGCATCGCGGAGTACGCTCCCATTGCTTGTGCGGGTCCCCTGCTGACTGCAGAGATCGATGCGCTGACCAAGGCCCTGGCGAACCCGGCCCGTCCGCTGGCGGCCATTGTTGCCGGCTCCAAGGTGTCCACCAAACTCAGTATTCTGCAAAGCCTGGCTGGCAAAGTCGATCAACTCATCGTCGGCGGGGGCATCGCCAACACCTTCATGCTCGCAGCGGGCTTGCCTATCGGCAAAAGCCTGGCTGAGCCGTCGCTCGTGGAGCAAGCGCGCGCCGTCATGGTCACCATGAAAGCGCGCGGCGCCGAGGTGCCGATTCCCACTGATGTGGTGACGGCCAAGTCCTTCTCTGCCGACGCCTGCGCAAGCACCAAGCGGGCGCAGGACGTGGAGGCAGATGACCTGATTCTCGACATCGGTCCCGAGACGGCCGGCCGCCTTGCTGCGCAGCTTCAGCAGGCGGGCACCATTGTCTGGAACGGTCCTGTGGGAGTGTTTGAATTCCCCGCCTTTGAGGGTGGCACGCGCGCACTCGCGCAGGCCATTGCGGACTCGAAGGCCTTCAGCATTGCCGGCGGGGGTGACACTCTGGCCGCCATTGCAAAATTTGGGATCGAAGACCGAGTTGGCTATATTTCAACCGGAGGGGGTGCTTTCCTCGAAGTACTGGAAGGGCGCACGCTGCCTGCCTTCGAGATTCTGGAGAGGCGGGCTCCGAATGCGTGAAGGACTGTGACAAAAACAACAAAGAGTCTGTATCCAAGGGTATTTAGCGCATCTTTTTCTTGTTTTTGTTGAGCCGCGCGCCCAGAATTATTTTGATCAGTGTGTTGGGCGTTTCTTTGCCTGTCGCTGTCGTTCAAATTCGTTAGGAGGGGAATCATGGTGTTTTCAAAGGCAATCCGCTTGGCCTTGATGGCTGGCGCTGTGGCGAGCATGATGGGCTGCGCCTCGAAGGCGCCCATTCCGCTTGCTGAGAATTTCAACCTCACGCTGCAGCACAAGGTGCGCTCAGCAGGTCACTGGGAAATGCTGTCGAACGACGTGGTCTCCCAGACGCTGGCAACGCTGGACAAAGCAGGTATGCCGGCGGGAACCCAGTTGCATGTATCGGCGCCTCCCAATCCCAGTGCATTCGATTTGGCGTTCCGCGACTTTCTGATCACCAAGTTCGTTCAAAATGGTGTCCCGGTTCAGCAAATGCCTGGCCAGACCCTGGACGTTAGCTACCACGCTCAGTTGGTCTATCACAACAGTGATCGTCCCCACTTCATTCCTGGCCAGTTCACCATGGTTGCTGCGGGACTCATGGCTGCTTACGGCCTGCGTCATGAGCACATTGACGCGCAGTTGCTGGGCGCCCTGGGCCTCACAGCGGCAGCTGATTACGCTTCAAGCATCAATTCAGGCGGGCCAACCAATACCGAGATGGTCCTTACCACAACGGTAATGCGCGGCGGGCAATACGTCGCCCGCAAGACCGATGTCTACTATCTTGAAAATGCCGACGCTCCGCTGTTTTTGCGCCCCTCGCCTGCGTACAAAAGCATCAACATGAAGGTGGTCTCGCAATGAAATCCTATGCCCTCTTGACCCTGTGCGCCGGCGCTCTGCTGGCAGGCTGTGCCAGCAACACTGCCCCTGTGCGCACCGAGCCCACCTACCAAGAGGCGGCCAGCAGCCAGTTTCTTCAAAGCAGTGCCGAGGCCATCGGCAAGTTGGTCGCCGGCATGGATATGCCTGCGGTGAGCGGTGGCCCGGTGTTGGTCGCCACGATCGTCAACGTCAATGATCTGAGTCGCTCGGCACCGCTTGGGCGCACCCTATCCGAGCAGTACGCCTCGGCGATGGCGAGCAAAGGATTCAACGTCAAGGAAGTCAAGCTGCGCGGCGAAGTATTCGTCAAGGAAGGCGCCGGCGAGTTGCTGCTGTCACGTGAAATCAAAGACATCGCACGCAACCACAATGCCGCTTTGGTGTTGGTGGGTACGTACTCTGCAGCCGCGAATTTGACCTACGTAAGCCTCAAGCTTGTGCGCACCGAAGACAGCCGCATTGTTCGTGGACACGACTATGCCTTGCCAAACGATCGCGATGTTCAGCGTTTGCTCCAGGCTGCGCGGTAAGAATCTTCCAGCTTCCATCCGCTTGTAAAAAGGCTCCTTCGGGAGCCTTTTTTATTGAGAAAGTCGTGCGACTCTATGGCCAGGTGACTTGAGTTTGAACTTGGATAGAGGTGAAAGAATCTGCGGATGTAACCCGTTTCGTGTGAAAATTGAAACTTAATTACGTTTACGACGAGCTCCTATGTCCTTGCGCCGTGCCACCAAGATTGTTGCTACCCTCGGCCCCGCCTCGAGCGAGCTGGCCATGCTGGAGAAGATGATTTTTTCCGGCGTGAATGTGGTCCGACTCAACTTCAGCCACGGCAGCGCGCAGGACCATATCGAGCGCGCGCGCGTGGTACGCGAAGCTGCGCAGCGCGCGGGGCGGGAAGTGGCCATCATGGCTGACCTCCAGGGGCCAAAAATTCGTGTCGGAAAGTTCGCAGAAGGCCGCGTGATGCTCGAGCCGGGGGCTGCGTTCGTCCTGGATGCATCGCGAGCCGAGTTGGGTGATGCGGCAGGCGTGGGTCTTGATTACAAGGAGCTGCCGCGCGATACCCGACCCGGAGATGTCTTGTTGCTCAACGACGGGCTGATTGTGCTGCACGTGGATGCCGTGCGCGGCGAGGCGGTACACACCACGGTGCGCATTGGAGGTGAGCTCTCCAACAACAAAGGCATCAACAAGCAGGGAGGGGGACTGACTGCGCCAGCGTTGACCGCCAAGGATATGGAAGACATTCGTACGGCCATGAGCTTTCAGGCCGACTACGTCGCTGTCAGTTTTCCAAAAAATGCCACCGACATGGAAATGGCGCGGCAGTTGTGCAATGTCGCGGCGGCGCAGTATCGTCACAAGCCAGGCCTCATTGCCAAGATCGAACGGGCCGAGGCGATCCCCCGTTTGGAGGAAATCCTGCGCGTCAGCGACGGCATCATGGTTGCACGCGGCGATCTGGCGGTGGAAGTAGGCAACGCCGTGGTGCCGGCATTGCAGAAGAAAATGATCCGCATGGCGCGCGATATGGACAAGCTGGTCATTACCGCGACGCAGATGATGGAGAGCATGATCACCAACGCCTCGCCCACCCGCGCTGAAGTGAGCGATGTCGCCAATGCGGTGCTGGACGGCACCGATGCAGTGATGCTGAGTGCCGAAACTGCTGCTGGTCGCTATCCCCTTGAGACCGTGCAAGAGATGGCCAAGATCTGCGCCGCTGCAGAGGCAGCCGAAGACGCGCAACTGGATGCAGATTTCACCGGGCGCGGGTTTGGCGGCATTGACCACGCCATTGCCATGGGCGCGCTCTTCACGGCACACCGCCTGGGCGCCAAAGCCATCGTTGCCATGACCGAGAGCGGCTCCACGGCATTGTGGATGAGCCGCCACCGCATTCATATTCCCATCTATGCGCTGACCCCCAAGATCGCAACGCAGCGGCGTATGGCCTTGTACCGCAACGTCCGTCCCATCTTGATGGATACCAGCGTAGATCGCGACACGGCGCTTGAGCAGGCCGAGCGTCACCTCAAAGACCGTGCCATAGTCAGCAGCGGCGACGTCTATGCCATTACCTGTGGTGAACCTATGGGCGCACCGGGTGGAACCAATATGCTGAAAATCTGCCGCGCCATCTGAGTTGCGGCGCTCGACACGGTGGCCGTGAAAGCGACGATTGGCGAGAAGAGCTGAGCGGTAACGCTGTCAACTGGCCTCTGTTGCCCCGACAACTCCGGCTGTGTCTGCATCGGGAAGAGCAATTCGCTTGAATCCCATGTCGATCAACCATGCAGTGGTCCAACACAACCAGCCCGTCCACAGGGTGTGACTTTGAAAATGCGCTCCGCGTATTTGCTGTGAAAAACCGAGCGCAAAACCCGCTACGAGAACACTTCCCAGCCAGATCCAGGCAGCGCGTGCCCGGCTTCGGCGCAGCGCAAAGTAGCCACCAACAAAGGCAAAACCTGCCGAAGCGTGTCCTGCAGGAAAGCACTTGCCAGAGCCACCATCGACTGTTCCTAGGGCCCAGTGCGAGGCGTAGCGCGCAACGCCGCCAAACTCGGCAAGATCCCAGGGGCAACTGGTCGTGCTCGCATATTTCAGGGTACTTACTACAGCCAGCGCGAGCAAGGTAGTGACGGCTAGTTGCAGTCGCTCGGCTCTGCTGGTGCTGCGCAAAACACCGAAGGGCCACCAGACCGCCAGGACCAGTGCCAGAGCCACCAACCACGCCAAGCGGCGGGCACCCTCGTGCATGACGTGCACCAAGAACCACTGGTCGCGCATAGGAAAGCCATGAATTCCCCCAAACCAATGGGCAACGGATCGGTCCAGACCCCCGGCGTCCCAGACAATCAAAATGCCTAAAGAAGCAAGTGTCCAGCTTAGAAGACGCAGGTTGTCGGCGCGGGTGGTGCGATGGGATTTCGGATCGTGGGGGGAGGCTTCAGGCATGGCGTGCACCGTAGATGTCGCGACTTAATCAGGTCTTAAGGATAATCTGCATCCTCCCGATCCCTGGCAGATCCAATCGCGGAGCGAAATGCAAGTCATATGGAAAGCAGCGCTCGCACGGCGTCAGGAGGGTGTTTCCAAAAGCCTGCGAATTCCGTCATGCCATGGCTTCGCCCAGAAATCCTTTGCGCAGGCCGTGCCACCGAAATGCTCGCAACTGCTGCAAGAATACAGGTATGCGAATCTTGGTGGTCGAAGACGATGCAGGCATTGCCGAAGGCTTGGCTGCCAATTTGCGTCAGCGCGGATACGCGGTGGATCTGTGCGAGAGTGTGGAGGGCGGTTGGAGTGCCTTGTGCCGCGAACGATTCGATGCGTTGATTCTGGATCTTGGGCTGGTAGACGGTGACGGCGCGCAACTCCTGCAGCGATTGCGCGCTCTTCCGTTGTCGCAGGGCTCTGCGAAGGCGCCGCTGCCAGACTCGGCACTTCCGGTCCTCATCATCACGGCGCGTGACGAGGTCGAGCAGCGCATCGCCGGCCTTGACACGGGGGCAGACGACTACCTGGTGAAGCCGTTTGACTTCAACGAGCTTGACGCTCGGCTGCGTGCGCTGCTCCGACGCTCCGCAGGGCGCGCTCAGCCGATGGTGCGCCATGGGGACATCGTGCTGGATCCCGCAGCGCGAACGGTTTGCCGTGCCGATCGCTTGGTGGACATCTCCCCGCGCGAATTCGCCATCCTTCTGGTTCTGCTCGAAGCCCGTGGACGGGTGCTCTCGCGCGCGCAACTCGAAGAACGCCTGTACAGCTGGAATGCTGCGGTGGAGAGCAATGCGATTGAGGTCCATATTCACCATTTGCGCCGCAAACTGGGGGCCACCTTGATTCAGACCATGCGCGGGGTGGGTTATTTCATTCCGAAGGACGAAGCCCGATGAGCCGTCCGACTTGGTCCGATCCTTCCCTGATGCGGCAGTTGCTGCTTTGGTCGCTGGGCGCACTCGTTCTGGTGTGGGCGTGTTTTGTATTTCTTGCCTACCGGACCGGCGTGGAAGAAGCGGATGAATTGACCGATGGGCACCTCGCAAGCGTCGCCGTACTCTTGCTTGGAGTTCATGGTCTGCCAGCGTTGGGCCAGAGGGTGGAACCTTTGCGTCTGAGGCAGGAGGGGCTCAAAAATCATGACTATCAACAGTCGCTTAGCGTCCTGGTGTGGGATGCGCAGGGTGGCTTGCGCTGGCGCAGTGGTAACGCGCCCACGCTCGCTTTTGATGCTACCGAAGGCTATGCCACGGTGCTCGCAGGCGAGGTGCCCCTTGCCTGGCGGAGTTTTTCGCAGTGGAACCGCGAGCACACGCAGAAAGTGGCGGTCATGTTGCATCTCGATGAGCGTGACGCACTGGCCAACGACATCGCAGGCCAGATGATTGAGCCCGGTCTGTGGTTGCTGCCAGTGGTGTCACTTGCGCTTGGTCTGGCGATTTCTCGCGGTCTGCGGCCATTGATGGAGCTCTCCAGTGCGGTGGCGGCGCTGGATGTTCAGAATGCCGACAGTCTGGTGGCGCGCCATGCGCTGCGCGAGTTCGATTCGGTGGTGGAATCCATCAACACCTTGCTGGTGCGGCAGCAGCAAGCACTTGCCAGAGAGCGGCGACTGGCCAGTGAAATTGCTCACGAACTGCGCACGCCGCTGACTTCTATCGTTCTGCAGACGCAGGCGCTGGAAGCAGCTCTGGACGCCAAGACGCAGCGCGCCGCACTGGCGCATATCCGCGCCGACACACTGCGGGCGGGCCATGTACTGGACCAGCTGTTGGCCTTGGCAAGGTCGAGTCGGGGCGGTGCAAAGTCTGGATGGGAGCAGGTTGATCTCGCTCGACTTGCACGCGCCGTGGCCGCCGACTATGCGCAAGCTGCATGGGAGCGAAGTGACGTGATCGAAGTAGAGGCAGAAGCCTCTCTGGCAATGAACGGTCAGCCGGTGCTGCTGGAGATTGCGCTGCGAAATCTTGTTGAAAATGCCTTGCGACACACCCCTTTCGGCACGCGCATTGTCATTCAGTGCGGGCGAAAGCAAGAAGCCGACGCGCGTGCTCTCTGGGTGCAGGTATGCGATGACGGCAAACGCGAGGGAGTCAGCGCAGGACGTCCAGTTGCCGATGGCTTGCACCTGGGGCATGAAATCGTCGCCCGCGTGGCAGCAGAGCATAAGGCGCAATTTCACAGAGCTTCCTGCGCACCGCCATTCACTACCTGCTACCGCATCGACTTTGCGCAGAGCCCGGAAAACCCAGCTGGCTAAAATGGCAAGTTACCAAGCGGTTACGAAACTGTGCCGCTCCCATTGACTTGACCGGATACCAACCATGCCTCTCGTCTCCATGCGCCAACTCCTGGACCACGCCGCTGAATGCGGCTATGGCATTCCCGCTTTCAACGTCAACAACCTGGAGCAGGTTCAGGCGGTGATGGCCGCTGCAGATGAAACGGGTGCACCCGTGATCCTGCAAGCCAGCGCAGGTGCGCGCAAATATGCTGGCGAGAGCTTCATCAAACACCTGATTCAGGCTGCATGCGAAGCCTATCCCCACATTCCGCTGGTGATGCACCAGGACCATGGCACCTCGCCCGCCATCTGTCAGGGCGCCATCGATCTGGGTTTTGGTTCCGTGATGATGGATGGCTCGTTGATGGAGGACGGCAAGACCCCGTCGTCCTTCGCCTACAACGTCGAAGTGACGCGCAAGGTCGTTGAAATGGCGCACAAGGTGGGCGTCACTGTCGAAGGAGAGCTGGGTTGCCTGGGTTCGCTGGAAACTGGCGAAGCCGGCGAAGAAGATGGCGTGGGTGCCGTGGGAAAACTTGACCACAACCAGATGCTGACCGACCCAGAAGAGGCCGCACTCTTCGTCAAGGCCACTCAGCTCGACGCACTCGCCATAGCCATCGGTACCAGCCATGGTGCCTACAAGTTTACGCGCAAGCCCACCGGCGATATTTTGGCTATCAGCCGTGTCCAGGCCATCAATGCCCGTATTCCCAATACCCACTTGGTGATGCACGGCAGCTCCAGCGTGCCGCAAGACCTGCTGGCGATCATCAATCAGTATGGCGGCAAGATGAAGGAGACCTACGGCGTGCCGGTTGAGGAAATCCAGAAGGCCATCCAGTTCGGTGTGCGCAAGATCAATATTGACACCGACATTCGCCTCGCTATGACAGGCGCGGTGCGCAAGTTCATGGCAGAGAACCCGGAAAAATTCGACGCCCGCGAATGGCTCAAGCCCGCACGCGAGGCTGCCAAGGCCATTTGCAAACAGCGATATATCGAGTTTGGCTGCGAGGGTCAGGGCGCCAAGATCAAGGGCGTATCGCTGAGCGTGATGGCGCAGAAGTACGCCGCAGGCGAATTGGCCCAAGTGGTCCACTGAAAGTCTTGCATTTCATCCCGTGCAAACCGGCAGCCCTCGTGCTGCCGATTTTTGCATTGGGGCACTTCTCGACAGGAACGTCCCCGACGGGCGAGAGAAGCCGAATATTCTTAATGTAAGCTCGCGGTCAGTTAACCCTAGGGGGCCAGGGTAGCGATTGGGGTCTCCCGGCCAGGCGCTATCGCGCCTGCAAGCCTCCGGGGTGCCTGTGCAACTATTTCGAAACTCGGAGGAGACGATTCATGCAAGCAAGCCCAACACCAGCGGCGCAGCGCATAGGCGTGCCCAGGGAAACCTTCCACGGCGAAAAGCGCGTGGCCACTGTGCCGGACGCGGTGGAAAAACTCGTCAAACTCGGTTTCAAGGTTGCAGTCGAGTCCGGCGCGGGCGATGCGGCCCATTGCAGCGACGACACGTACCGTGCCGCAGGCGCAGAGGTGTTGCCAAGTGCCGCCGCGCTGTGGGCTGCGTCAGATATTGTGCTCAAGGTGCGTCCGCCGAGCAGCGACGAAGTAGCGCTGATGCGCGAAGGCGGCACGCTCATTGGGTTTATCTGGCCTGCCCAAAACCCCGAATTGATGCAGCAATTGACTGACAAGAAAGCAACGGTACTGGCCATTGACTGCCTGCCGCGCACCTTGAGCCGCGCACAGAAGATGGACGCGCTGACCTCTACCGCCGGTGTGAGTGGGTACCGCGCTGTCATTGAAGCGGCCAACGCCTTTGGCCGCTATTTCAACGGCCAGATCACGGCGGCGGGCAAGGTTCCCCCGGCCAAAGTGTTCATTGCAGGCGCGGGCGTGGCGGGTCTCGCAGCCATCGGTACTGCGGCCAGCTTGGGCGCCGTCGTGCGCGCCAACGACACGCGCGCTGAGGTCGCTGACCAGGTCAAGTCGCTGGGCGGCGAGTTCGTCAAGGTCGAGTATGAAGAAGATGGTGCCGGCGGTGGCGGCTACGCCAAAGTGATGAGCGAGGGCTTTCAAGCCGCGCAACGCCAGATGTACGCGACACAGGCCAAGGACGCTGACATCATCATCACCACGGCGCTGATCCCAGGCAAGCCTGCGCCCAAGCTCATCACCGCCGAGATGGTGCAGTCGATGAAGCCCGGCAGCGTGATCGTGGACATGGCTGCTGAGCAGGGCGGCAACTGCGAGCTGACCGTCCCGGGTGAAGCCGTGGAGCGCCATGGCGTGACCATCATCGGCTACACCGACCTGGCCTCGCGACTGGCCAAGCAATCGTCCACGCTGTATGCCAACAACCTGCTGCGCCTGGTCGAGGAATTGTGCAAGGCCAAGGACGGCGTGGCCGTGGTCAACATGGAAGATGACGCGATCCGTGGTCTTACGGTGACCAAGGACGGCTCCATCACTTGGCCGGCGCCACCACTCAAGGCGGCGCCGGTTCCCGTGCCCAAGCCAGTTGCTGCGCCCGTAGCCGAGAAGAAGGGTAGTCATGGTCGTGGCGCCCCGCTGCCCGCCAAGAATCTGGCCATCATGTTTGCCGTGGCTGCGCTGGTCTTCTGGTTCATTGGCGCCTATGCGCCCGCAGCCTTCCTGGGGCACCTGACGGTGTTTGTGCTCGCTTGCTTCATAGGCTACATGGTGGTGTGGAACGTCACGCCTGCGCTGCACACGCCGCTGATGAGCGTGACCAACGCCATTTCCAGCATCATCGCCATCGGCGCGCTGGTGCAAATCGCGCCGCCCGAAGCTGGTATCAACGGGCGGCCGGATGGGCTGATCCTGTGGCTGGCTTTTGCCGCCCTGGTGCTCACGTCCGTCAACATGTTCGGCGGCTTTGCCGTGACGCGCCGCATGCTTGCCATGTTTCGCAAATAGAACAAGACAGAACTAGAACAAGCAAGGAAGAACGCGCATGTCTCAAAGTCTCGTCACGGTCGCCTATATTGGCGCCGCCATTCTCTTCATTCTGAGCCTGGGCGGTCTGTCCAGCCCGGAAAGCTCGCGACGCGGGAATCTGTTCGGCATGGTCGGCATGGCGTTGGCCGTGCTGGCCACGGTGTTCGGCCCGCGCGTCGGTGCTACGGGCATCGCCTGGATTGTCGGCGCCTTGGTCATCGGCGGCGGCATTGGCCTGTATGCGGCCAAGGTCGTGAAGATGACGCAAATGCCCGAGCTGATCGCGCTCATGCACAGTCTGGTGGGCCTTGCGGCCTGCGTTGTGGGCTTTGCCAGCTACGTGGATACCTCACACCAGTTGATGGGCATAGAGAAAACCATCCACGAGGTGGAGATCTATATTGGCATCCTGATTGGCGCCATCACCTTCTCGGGTTCGCTGATCGCCTTCGGCAAGCTCAACGGCAAGATCGGTGGCAAGCCCCTGCTCTTGCCAGCGCGCCATTGGCTCAACCTGGTTGGGCTGCTGCTGGTGATCTGGTTCGGCAAGGAGTTTTTGGCTGCGCACGACGTGCGGACCGGCATGCTGCCGCTGATCGTGATGACCGCAATTGCATTGCTGCTGGGCGTCCACATGGTCATGGCCATTGGGGGTGCCGATATGCCGGTGGTCGTGTCCATGCTCAACAGCTACTCGGGCTGGGCCGCTGCGGCCACGGGTTTCATGCTGGGCAATGACCTGCTGATCGTGACCGGTGCGCTGGTGGGGTCCTCGGGCGCCATTCTGTCGTACATCATGTGCAATGCGATGAACCGCAACTTCATCAGCGTGATCGCGGGCGGCTTCGGCTCGGGCGGCGGCAAAGCTGCGAGCAAGGGCGAGGCCACCGAGCCCCAGGGTGAGGTGGTGCCCGTAAGCTCCGCCGAGACCGCCGAGCTCCTGCGGGAGGCCAAGAGCGTCATCATTGTGCCCGGCTATGGCATGGCGGTGGCCCAGGCTCAGCACACGGTGTACGAGATTACGCAGACCCTGCGCGAAAGAGGGGTCAACGTGCGCTTCGGCATTCACCCGGTCGCGGGCCGCATGCCCGGCCACATGAACGTGCTGCTGGCCGAGGCGAAGGTGCCCTACGACATCGTGATGGAGATGGATGAGATCAACGAGGACTTCCCCGACACCGACGTGGTCATGGTCATCGGCGCCAATGACATCGTGAACCCGAGTGCGCTGGACGATCCCGCAAGCCCCATTGCCGGCATGCCCGTGCTCGAAGTGTGGAAGGCCAAGACCTCGATCGTGATGAAGCGCTCCATGGCCTCGGGCTATGCGGGCGTGGACAACCCGCTCTTCTACAAGGAAAACAACCGCATGCTGTTCGGCGACGCCAAAAAAATGCTCGACGAGGTGCTGGTGGCGCTCAAGAGCTGACAAGGCCTTATTTTTGGAAAATTACGGTCGTGCAGAATTGTTTTCATACGGTCAAAAATACGCGAAAACTCGATTAGGAGACTTGGAGATGACCGATCGCATTTGGCTAAAGAGCTACCCGTCTGGCGTGCCCGCCGACATCGATCCCGGGCAGTATCCATCCCTCGTGGCGTTGATGGAAGAAGCCTTCCGCAAACATGCGCACAAGGTAGCCTACAGTTTCATGGGCAAGGAGATCACCTATGCGCAAACCGATTCACTGAGCAGCGCGTTTGCGGCCTACTTGCAAAGCCTGGGGCTTGCCAAGGGCGACCGGGTCGCTCTCATGATGCCCAACGTACCGCAATATCCGGTGGCCGTTGCGGCGGTGCTGCGCGCCGGGTATGTGGTAGTCAACGTGAATCCGTTGTACACGCCGCGCGAACTGGAGCACCAGTTGCGCGACTCCGGTGCCAAGGCGATGGTGATTCTCGAAAACTTCGCCACCACCTTGCAAGCGTGTATTTCCAGCACGCCCGTGAAGCACGTGGTGGTCTGCTCCATGGGCGATCAGCTTGGTCTACTTAAAGGCACCCTGGTTAACTACGTGGTGCGCAACGTCAAGAAAATGGTGCCGGCGTGGAATTTACCGGGGGCCGTTCGCTTCAACGATGCGGTGGCACGCGGTACGCGTGGCACGCTCAAGCAGCCCGACACCAAGCCCGACGACATTGCCTTGCTGCAGTACACCGGGGGCACCACCGGGGTCAGCAAAGGCGCTGTGCTCCTGCATCGCAACGTCATTGCCAACGTTTTGCAATCTGAAGCCTGGAATGCACCGGTGATGGAGCGGGTGCCTGCGAGCGAGCAGCCCACCAGCATTTGTGCACTGCCGCTGTACCACATCTTCGCCTTCACGGTGAACATGATGCTGAGCATGCGCACGGGCGGAAAAACCATTCTGATCCCCAACCCGCGGGACTTGCCGGCGGTGCTCAAAGAGCTGTCCAGACAGCGCTTTCACAGCTTTCCAGCGGTCAACACGCTGTTCAACGGCCTAGCCAACCACCCCGATTTCAATACCGTCGACTGGAGCCACCTCAAGGTGTCTGTGGGCGGCGGCATGGCGGTGCAGAGCGCGGTGGCCAAGCGTTGGCTGGAGAAGACCGGTTGCCCGATTTGCGAGGGCTACGGCTTGTCTGAAACCAGTCCGTCGGCCAGCTGCAATCCCGTTACCTCCAAGGATTTCACCGGCACCATCGGCGTACCCTTGCCCAGCACCTACATGAAGCTGCTGGACGACGACGGACAGGAAGTGACCGCGCCCGGAGCACCCGGAGAAATCGCAATCAAGGGACCGCAGGTCATGGCAGGCTACTGGCAGCGGCCGGACGAGACGGCCAAGGTCATGACAGAAGACGGCTATTTCAAGTCCGGCGACGTGGGCGTGGTGGACGAGCGCGGTTTCTTCCGTATCGTTGATCGCAAGAAAGACATGGTGCTGGTGAGCGGCTTCAACGTCTATCCCAACGAGGTCGAAGAAGTGGTTGCGACCTGCCCTGGGGTGCTCGAATGTGCCGCTGTCGGCGTGCTCGATGACAAGACCGGCGAAGCTGTCAAGCTGGTAGTTGTCCGCAAGACACCGGAGCTGACCGAAGCGAAACTGCGAGAGTTCTGTCGCGCCAATCTCACCGGTTACAAGCAACCCCGTGTGATCGAATTCCGCGAAGAGTTGCCCAAGACGCCGGTTGGGAAAATTCTGCGGCGCGAACTGCGCGACAAAAAATAAACCGTGCCATAAGCGCGGAGCCCAGAGCTTTATTGGCCCCTTACCGGGGGCGTTGTTTATCGATGCTGCGTTTTCTGCTCACGCGCGTCAGCTTGCTCATTCCGACCTTTTTCGGTATGACGCTGCTCGCCTTCTTTCTGATTCGGCTCGTGCCGGGCGACCCGATTGAAACCATGGCTGGCGAGCGCGGCATTGATGCCGCCCGCCACGCCGCGCTGCTGGTTGAGTACGGCTTGGACAAGCCGGTGCTGACCCAATACGGCGTCTATATCTCGCGGGTGCTGCACGGCGATTTGGGAAAATCCATCATCACGCAGGTGCCGGTGCTGGACGAGTTTCTGGCACTGTTTCCGGCCACGGTCGAACTGGCTGTCTGCGCCATTCTTTTTGCACTGCTTCTGGGGCTGCCTGCGGGCATCATCGCGGCCGTCAAACGCAATTCCTGGTTCGACCATGGGGTGATGACGGTTTCGCTCACGGGCTATTCGATGCCGATCTTCTGGTGGGGCTTGCTGCTCATCATGCTGTTTTCGGTCTACCTTGGCGTGACGCCCGTATCGGGCCGCCTGGACGTGATTCATTACGTTGAGCCGGTGACGGGTTTCCTCCTCATCGACGCGCTCATGAGCGAGGAAAAAGGCGCATTTGTCTCTGCGCTCCAGCATTTGATTCTTCCGGCCATCGTGCTGGGAACGAATCCGCTGGCGGTGGTGGCGCGCATGACGCGCTCGGCCATGCTGGAGGTGCTGGGTGAAGATTACATCCGGACCGCACGCGCCAAGGGACTGGCGCCGTTTCGTGTGGTGGCCGTGCATGCGCTGCGCAATGCGCTGATTCCCGTGGTCACGGTCATTGGCCTTCAGGTAGGGGTGTTGTTCACGGGGGCGATCCTGACCGAGACGATCTTTTCCTGGCCCGGCGTGGGCAAGTGGCTGATTGAGGCCATCAACCGGCGCGACTACCCTGTGCTTCAGGGCGGCATGCTGCTGTTGGGCGCGGTCGTCATGCTGGTGAATCTGCTGGTCGACCTGACCTACGGCATCATCAATCCCCGTATTCGCGTCGCCCGCTGAAGGAAGGCTGCCATGGTTTCTCCCAGCGTGGCTTCGGCTGCGTCCACACCACCGGCTCCACCCACGCCGCTCGTAGAGTTCTGGCGCGCCTTTTCAGCGAACAAGGGGGCGGTGTTCGGTCTGGTGGTGGTGTGCGTGCTGCTGCTGCTCGCGCTGTTTGCGCCCTGGATTGCGCCGCATGCGCCATTCCAGACGAACAGCGGCGCCTTCCTGGTGCCTCCGGCATGGCAGGCGGGCGGTTCGTCCACCTATATTCTGGGCACCGATGCCATTGGCCGCGACATCCTCTCGCGCCTGATCTATGGCTCCCGCCTGTCGCTCTCCATCGGTGCGGTCGTGGTGTTGATCGCCTTGGCGTTGGGCGTCACGCTGGGCCTGATCGCCGGCTTCTACCGCGGCCTGCTTGAGATCGCCATCATGCGCGTGATGGACATCATTCTCACCCTGCCCAGCCTGCTGCTGGCCATTGTCATCGTGGCCATCCTGGGGCCGGGCCTGGTCAACGCCATGCTGGCGGTAGCCGTGGTGGTCTTGCCGCACTACGTGCGCATTACCCGCGCCGCTGTGATCAGTGAAGTTTCCAAAGACTATGTGACGGCGGCGCGCATCAGCGGCGCGGGCACTTTGCGCCTGATGTTCAGCGAGGTGCTTCCCAACTGCGCTGCGCCGCTGATCGTACAGGCATCGCTTGGAGTATCCACGGCCATTCTGGATGCAGCAGCGCTGGGTTTCCTGGGCCTGGGGGCGCAGCCGCCCTCGCCCGAATGGGGAACCATGCTGGCCGACGCGCGCGAGTTCGTCATGCGGGCTTGGTGGGTTGTCACGCTGCCGGGCCTGATGATCGTCATCGCCGTGCTTGCCTTCAATCTGCTGGGCGATGGGCTGCGCGACGCGCTCGATCCCAAGCTCAAACGCTAAGACTGCGCCATGGCCTTACTTGAAATTCGTCAGCTCAACGTGGAGTTCCCCACGCAGGACGCTGTGATGCACGCAGTGGAAGGCGTTAGCCTGCAGGTGCAAGCGGGAGAGGTACTGGGGATCGTCGGCGAGTCGGGCTCGGGCAAGAGCGTCAGCATGATGGCGTTGATGGGGCTCATCGCCTATCCGGGCCGCGTGCGTGCTGAGCACCTGCAGTTCGATGCCAAGGACCTGCTCGGCCTGTCCGATGGCCAGCGGCGCAAGCTCGTCGGCAAAGACATTGCCATGATCTTCCAGGACCCGACGACCAGTCTCAACCCCTGCTTCACGGTGGGTTTTCAGCTTGTGGAAACGCTGCGCCTGCATTTGGCGCTGGACAAGCGGGCCGCGCGCGCGCGCGCGGTCGAACTTCTGGAGCAGGTGGGCATTCCGGCTGCGGCGTCGCGTCTGTCGGATTACCCGCACCAGATGTCGGGCGGCATGAACCAGCGCGTGATGATCGCCATGGCCATCGCCTGCAACCCGCGCCTTTTGATTGCCGACGAGCCCACGACGGCGCTGGATGTCACCATTCAGGCGCAGATTCTTGAGCTTTTGCGCGAATTGCAGCGCGAGCGCGGCATGGCGCTGGTCCTCATCACGCACAACATGGGCGTCGTGCAAGAGATGGCGCACCGTGTGGCCGTGATGTATGCCGGCCAGGTGGTCGAGGAAGGGCCGGTCGCCGGGCTCTTTGCCGCGCCGCAGCATCCGTATACCGAGGCCCTGCTGGCGGCCATGCCCGAGCAGGCGGGCGCCGACGGGCGCCTAGCCACCATTCCGGGTGTGGTGCCGGGCCTGTACGACCGTCCTGCGGGTTGCCTGTTTGCTCCGCGCTGCCGCTACGCCACCGCACGCTGTGTGGCGGCCCGCCCTGAGCTGGCGCCCGCGCCCGAGGCGGCGCCCACCAGTCTGGTGCGCTGCCATTACCCGTTGGGTGACCCCGCGCGCGATACCCGGCGCAGCGCAGACGGCGTGTTGGTGCCGGAGACCGTGGCATGAACGCGCGCGATCCCATTGTCCAGGCCCGCGGGCTCGAGCAGGTCTACACCATTCGCCGTGGCATGTTCAAACCGCCGGCAAAGTTGCAGGCGGTGGGCGGCGTGTCTTTTGACGTGCGCGCCGGTCAGACGCTGGCCGTGGTCGGCGAGTCGGGTTGCGGCAAGTCCACCCTGGCGCGCATGGTTTCGCTGATCGAGCACCCGAGTGCCGGTCAACTGCGCATCGGTGGGGCGGACGTCACGCGCAGCACCAATCACGAACGCCAGGCCTTGCGCAAAACCGTTCAGCTGGTGTTCCAGAACCCGTTTGGTTCGCTCAATCCACGCAAGAAAATTGGTGCCACGCTAGAGGCGCCGCTGGCCATCAATACGGCACTGGGCAAAGCGGAGCGACGCGAGCGCGCCCGCACCATGCTCGAGCGTGTTGGGCTGCGCCCGGAATTCGCCGAGCGCTACCCGCACATGTTCTCCGGCGGCCAGCGCCAGCGCATTGCCATCGCCCGCGCCCTCATGCTCAGCCCGCAGTTGGTGGTGGCCGACGAGCCCGTTTCGGCGCTTGACGTGTCCGTTCAGGCGCAGGTTCTGAATCTGCTGGCGGATCTGCAGCACGAACTGGGGCTCGCTTACCTCTTTATCTCGCACGATCTGGCCGTGGTGCGGCATATCGCGCACGACGTGCTGGTGATGTACCTGGGCCATGCGGTCGAGCAGGGGCCGAAGCAGAAAATCTTTGCCCAGCCGCTGCATCCTTACACCCAGGCCCTGCTGGCCGCCACACCGGGGCTGGTGGCGCCGGGCAGTGCGCCGCGCGAACGCATCGTGCTGCATGGTGAACTGCCTTCGCCGCTCGATCCGCCGCCCGGCTGCGTGTTTTCCACCCGCTGCCCGTATGCCACCGAGCGTTGCCGTGCTGAGCGACCGCTGCAGCGCGCACTCGACGAGAGGCTGGTGGCATGTCACTATGCGGAAAATTTCCTGGCGCCGGTGACCCATCCGGCGCCGCTCGCTGTATCGCCGTACCCGGCGGTTTGATGTTCACCCTCAAGGAGACTTCTGAAAATGCAAAAGAGATCATTGCGCAAGCGCTTCGCCCTGGCCACGCTGGCCCTGCCTGTCCTGATGGCCGCCGGCGCTGCTTCGGCCAAGACGCTGGTGTTCTGCTCCGAGGGCAGCCCAGAAAACTTTTACCCGGGCGTCAACACCACCGGCACCTCGTTTGACGGCAACGAGCCCATCTACAACCGCCTGGTGGAGTTCGAGCGTGGCGGCACCAAGGTTGTGCCCGGCCTGGCCGAGCGTTGGGAGATTTCCGCCGACGCCAAGGAATACACCTTCCACCTCAGAAAGGGCGTGAAGTGGCACAACACCAGCAAGGGCTTCAAGCCCACACGCGACATGAACGCCGACGACGTGCTGTTCATGTTCGAGCGCCAGTGGAAGGAAGACAACCCCTTCTTCAAGGTCACCAGCCCCAACCACTCGTACTTCAACGACATGGGCATGCCCAAACTGCTGGTGTCGATCGTGAAGGTGGACGACTACACCGTCAAGATCACGCTGAATAAGCCCGAGGCGCCCTTCCTGGCCAACCTGGCCATGCCCTACGCGGCGGTGCAATCCAAGGAATATGCCGACGCCATGCTCAAGGCCGGCACGCCCGAGAAGATCGACCAGGACCCCATCGGTACTGGCCCGTTCTATCTGGTCCAGTACCAGAAGGACGCCGTCATCCGCTACAAGGCATTCCCCGCCTATTGGGGCGGCAAGGCCAAGCTCGACGACCTGGTCTACGCCATCACGCCCGATGCGTCGGTGCGCTGGGCCAAGCTGCAAAAAGGCGAGTGCCATGTCATGCCCTACCCGAACCCGGCCGATCTGGAGGCGATTCGCAAGGATCCGAACGTCAAGGTGCTGGAGCAGCCCGGTCTGAACGTGGGCTATTTGGCCTACAACACCACCAAGAAACCGTTTGACGACGTGCGCGTGCGCAAGGCCGTGAACATGGCGATCGACAAGAAGGCCATCATTGACGGCGTCTACCTTTCTACCGGCGTGGCCGCCAAAAACCCGATTCCCCCCACCATGTGGTCTTACAACGACGCCGTCAAGGACGACCCGTTTGACCCCGCTGCCGCCAAGAAGCTGCTCGCCGAGGCCGGCTATCCCAACGGTTTCACTACCGACTTGTGGGCCATGCCCGTGCAGCGCCCCTACAACCCCAACGCCAAGCGCATTGCCGAGCTGATGCAGGCCGATCTGGCCAAGATTGGCGTCAAGGCAGAAATCAAGTCGTTTGAGTGGGGTGAATACCGCAAGCGCATGCAGGAAGGTGAGCACCAGATGGGCATGCTGGGCTGGACGGGAGACAACGGCGATCCGGACAACTTCCTCTATACCCTCCTCGGCTGCGCATCGGCCCAATCCAACAGTGGCAGCAACATCGCCAAGTTCTGCTATCAGCCGTATGAAGATCTGGTGGTCAAGGCAAAAACCGTGACCAGCCAGGCCGAGCGTGCCAAACTGTATGAGCAGGCCCAGGTCATCTTCAAGGAGCAGGCTCCCTGGTTCACCATTGCCCATGCCGTGCAGCTCAAGCCCGTGCGCAAGGAAGTGGTGGATTTCAAGCTCAGCCCCTTTGGCCGGCACAACTTCTATGGCGTTGACCTGAAGTAAACACACGAAGTCAACACAGAGGCACACGCCAAGCGCGTAGGCTCAGCACCCTGGCGCTTTGCAAGAGCGCCAGGGTTTTTTTGTCCGGCTTATTTCCAGCATGACCACCGCCATTCTTAGTGCCCTCCCCGAAGAACAATCCGGCCTGCTGGCCCACCTTGAGCATGGCCAGCAGCAGCTGCATGCCGGGCGCGTCTTCTGGCAAGGCCGCCTGCATGGGCGCAGCGTGGTGCTGGCGCTATCGGGCATTGGCAAGGTGGCGGCGGCGACGACCGCTACCGTGCTGATCGAGCGCTTTCGGGTGGCGCGCATCGTCTTCACCGGGGTGGCCGGCGGGGTGGGTGATGGCGTCTCGGTGGGAGATATCGTGGTGGCGCAGGACTACGTGCAGCACGACATGGATGTATCGCCCCTGTTTGAGCGCTGGTGCGTGCCAGGGTATGACGGCGTACGCCTGCCCTGTGATCCCACGCTAACTGCTATTCTTTCAGAAGCTGTCGAATCATGCCTGGTAAGCGCTAGAGGCTATTTTGACCATGAATTCATGGACGTTGCGCCGCGCCTGCATCGGGGGCTGGTGGCCAGTGGCGATCGCTTCATCACCTGCGGCGAGGTGGCGCGCGCCCTGCGTGAGCCGCTCGTCGCAGCGGGCCACGACGTGCTGGCTGTGGAAATGGAAGGGGCTGCCGTTGCCCAGGTGTGCCTGGACTACCGGCTGCCGTTCGCAGCGGTGCGCACGGTGTCGGACCGCGCCGACGCCAGCGCGCATATTGATTTTCCGGCCTTCATGGAAAAAGTGGCCAGCCGCTACGCCGAGCGCATCGTGCGCGAACTCCTTCGGAATTTGCAAAAAGGATAGCAAACAATGGTTGATGGATGAGCGCTAGAGCCTAATTTTGCTCATAAATTCGGGAAATCACTGCTTCAACCAGCCGCGTTTTCTGAAGTACCACATGGGCCCGAGCGCGCTGGCCAGCATCAGCGCCAGCACATAGGGGTAGCCCAGGCTCCAGTCCAGCTCGGGCATGTATTTGAAGTTCATGCCGTAGATGCTGGCGATCAAGGTGGGTGGCAGCAAGGCCACGCTGGCCACCGAGAAAATCTTGATGATCTTGTTCTGGTTGATATTGATGAAACCGACCGTCGCGTCCATCAGGAAGTTGATCTTGTCGAACAGGAAGGCGGTGTGGCTGTCCAGCGATTCAATGTCGCGCAGGATTTGCCGTGCTTCTTCGAACTGCTCGGCGCTGAGCATCTTGCTGCGCATCATGAAGCTGACCGCACGGCGCGTGTCCATCACGTTGCGGCGGATGCGGCCGTTCAGGTCTTCCTGCCGGGCGATGGCTCCCAGTACCTCGCCCGCGCGCTCGTCGGTCACGTCGCCTGAGAGCACCTGGGTGCTGACCTTTTTCAAGTCGTCGTAAATGCCTTCCAGCGTGTCGGCTGAGTATTCGGCGTCGGCGTCGAACAGCTTGAGCAAGACGTCGCGGGCGTCTTCGATCAGCCCGGGCGCGCGGCGCGCACGCAGGCGCAGCAGGCGAAAGACCGGGATATCCTCGTCGTGAATCGAGAACAGCACCCCTTTGCTGCGCAGGTCGGGGTTGGTGAGGTTGAGGATGAAGGCGACGCGCACCGAGCGCGAATCGTCGTCGTCGTCGATCAGAAAGTCACTGCGGATGTGCAGTTCGCCGTTGTCTTCTTCGTAGAAACGCGCCGATTCCTCGATGTCGGTGTCCATCGCATCGTGGGGAATCGACAGGCCGTAATACTGCGTGACCCAGCGCTTTTCATCGGGCGTGGGGGCGTCCAGGTCGACCCAGATGGGCTGAAACCTGGAGAGCTCTTCAAGCGACTCGATCTCTTCCTGAACGAGGCGCCCATTGGCGAGCGTAAAGATGTTGAGCATGGGCTCACTCCCTGGATGCGGGGCCGGTGGGGGGCGGGTGGGGCGCTTTCAGCCCCGGCGCAAGCCTGGGAGCTGAAAGCTATCGACTGGGACAGGCTTCCATGGTCTTTGGTCTGAATGAAAACGTTCGATTATGGCACTGGGGCGTTACAAGAGCTGCGGCCGGCCAGCGCGCGGGCCCGGCACAGATCGGCCCAGGCGCCGGGCTTGGAGGCAGCGTTGCGCAGCAGAAAGCGGGCGTCATAGGTCACCACCACCGGGGCGCCGGCGAGCGTCAACGCCTCGCCGCGCAGCTTGCCCAGGGGGTCGCTGCGTCCCATTGCAGCCTGCACTGCGCTGCGTCCCATCACGAGCACGACAGCGGGCGCGAAGGCGGCCACATGCTCCGCCAGGGCCGCGTCTGCCGTTTGCGCGCCCGGCTCGGCGCCTGCGCTGACGCTGCACAAACCCACCCGCGGGTGCCGGTGCAGCTGCAGTGCGTGCAGCATGGCGTGCAACAGGCGTTCGGCGCCCTCGGCCACAGGGTCGTCCGGTGAAAACGCTTCCGCCACCACCAGCCAGCCTGCGCCGAGCGCTTGCGGCGCCTGGCTCGGATCCGCCTGCGGATACAGCAAGCGTGGGGCCTGAACGGTCCAGGCCGATGCCGCCGCTGCTGGCTCCGCGTTGTTTTCTGGCATCGGCAGCAACCGATGCGCTGGTCTGGGGGCCGTGCCGGGCGAGGTTGGCGGGGGCGGCTGCACACGGGCAGCCGGCGCGGCTGCCGGGGCCCGCAGTGGCGCGGCCGATGCGGCTGCTGGCATCCACACACGCACTCCCATCTCGTGGAGCATGGCGCGTTGGCGAGCGTCGAGCGGCAAAGTCACAGCGACAGACTCATGACCACAGCATCCTCGCGCGCGCCGCCTGCTGCCGGGTAGTAGCGTGGCCGCTCGCCTACGCGGTGAAAGCCGAAGGCCTGGTAAAGCGCGATGGCGCGTGCATTGCTCACACGCACCTCCAGCCACAACCACTGGGCCGCTTGCGAGCGCGCCCACAACACCAGCGCATCGAGCAGTATTCGCGCCCAGCCCTGGCGCTGAAACTGTGGCGCCACGGTGAGGTTGAGCAGGTGCGCTTCGTCCACACCGCGCATGGCGACGTAATAACCCAGGACCTGCTCGCCCGCGCAGAGCAGATGCACCGCGTAGCCACTGGAGAGGGAGTCGGTGAAATTGCCGCGGCTCCAAGGGAATTCGTAGGCTTGCGTCTCAATGGCCAGAACATGTTCGAGCTGGTCGAGCGAAAGTTCCTCCAGCCGAACTTGCAGCGCATCGGGAGTCTGGGTGGCGACGGCGTTCATGGTGCTGTCGCGCCCGTCTGGGCGGCTTTGGCTGCGCGCTCGGCGGTGGTCTGGGCCACCTTGTTGCGCACATACAAAGGCAGGGCCGCATCGGCCGCAAGTGCCAGCCCTTGCGCCAGCAAGGCGGGCGCCAGGCGCAGCAGCGCGGCTGCTTCGGGCCGTGCCTGCACGTGCGGCGCATGGGGCGCCAGGCGCGCGCCATAGACCGCCTGGGCGTTGCCGGCCACCGTCCAGCCATTGGGCACCGCCACCGCCTCCGGCGCGCAGACCGAGCAATCGCCGCTGGCACTCCATTGCCCTGCGTCGTAGGCGTAGCGCGCCACGTAGACCTCGTTCATGCGGGCGTCCAGCACCGCGACGACCTGCGTGCAGCCATGCCGGTGTCGGGCGTCTTCCGCCACGGCGAGCAAGCTGTCGACGGGCAAGACCGGCAGGCCCGCGCCGCCGCGGGCCCCAAAAGCCAGGCCTTGCGCCACCGAGCAGGCGGTGCGCACGCCCGTAAACGAGCCAGGTCCGCGCCCGAAGACCAGCGCGTCCAGGGCGTCGAGCGGCAGTGCCGCCTCGGCCAACACCTGGCGCAGTGCGGGAATCAAGCCGGCGGAAGCCTGGGCGCCCCCCGCCCCGCTGTGGTTGATCACGCGCTCGCCGTGCTGCGCGGCAATGGACAGCGATTCGGTGCTGGTATCGAAAGCGAGCAGCTTCATAAGAAACGGGGGAGCGGGGCCATGGACACGATTATCGGTGGGCCGCAGCCGGCCGTGGCGCGCATAGACTCCGATGGATGCTATTCAAGTGCTTGCTCTTGTGTCTGCGTCCGCTTTGCGCTGTGCTTGCTTGGGGTCTGGCCCCCGGAGCCTGGGCGGCCATTCCTGCCGCGTCGCCCGTCGCGCTGCCTGCAGCGGTCGCCGCAGCGCTCAGCCGCGCCGGCGTGCCGCGCGAAGCCTTTGCGGCGCTCGTCGTACCCGCTGACGAAGGCAACCCGCCGCGCCTGGATTGGCAGGGCGATCGCCCTATGAATGCCGCGTCGGTGATGAAGCTCACCACCACTTTTGCTGCGCTGGACCTGCTGGGCCCCGCCTATACCTGGAGCACCCCCGTTTTTGCTCAGGGCCCGGTGCGCGATGGCACGCTGCAGGGCAACCTTTACCTGCGCGGCAGTGGCGACCCGACCTTGGTGATGGAGCGGCTCTGGCTGCTGCTGCGGCGTGTGCAGGCGCGGGGCATCCACACCATTGCAGGCGACATCGTGGTCGACGGCACTGCCTTTGCCGGTGCGCCCCGCGATCCGGCGGCCTTTGATGGCGAGCCGCTGCGCGCCTACAACGCTGCGCCGGATGCCCTGCTGGTGAACTTCAAGTCGCTCGTGCTCGATTTGGTTCCTGATGCCGCAGCCGGCCTAGCGCGTATCCAGGTGGCGCCGCCGATGGCTGGCCTCACGGTGCAGGCCAGCGTACCGCTGGCGCCTGCTGGAACACCTTGCGGCGACTGGCGCGCACAGATGCGCTTGAGCCTTGCAGACCCCGCTCGGCTGGTTTTTAAAGGGCAATATCCGGCAGCTTGCGGCGAGCGCAGCTGGGCGCTGGCCCCACCCCAGCCCGAGCTGTTTGGACCGCGCGCTATGGCCGGCATGTGGCTGGCGCTGGGCGGCAGGCTGGGGGGCGTCGCACGGTTGGGCAAGGTGCCGGACGGCCTGGCACCTCTCTTCGTGCACACCTCGGCGCCGCTCGTCGAGGCGGTGCAAAGCATCAACAAGTTCAGCAACAACGTCATGGCGCAGCAGGTGTTTTTGACCTTGGGGCTGGAGATGGGCGGAATCGGCAGCGCCGACGCTGCACGCGCGGCGCTGCAGACCTGGTGGACGCGTCGCATGGGCGCCGCGTCCATGCCGGTCTTCGACAACGGCGCCGGCCTGAGCCGCGATGCGCGCATCAGCGCGGATTCACTCGCGCGCATGCTGCAGCGCGCCTGGGCATCGCCGGTGATGCCGGAGCTGATGGCTTCGCTTCCCATCGTCGGGATTGATGGCACCTTGCGTCGCAGCCAGAGTCACGCGGTGGGCAGCGCGCATCTCAAGACCGGCAGCCTGCAGGACGTGCTGGCCATCGCCGGCTATGTGCTTGGTGATGATGGCCGCCGCTGGGTTCTGGTGGCGTTGGTGAACCACGAGCGTGCAGCCGCTGCCCGGCCGGCATTGGACGCGCTGATCGACTGGACACGGTCAGCAAACCAGCCTTGACCCCATGCAATAGCGGGCGGCAGCGGAGGGGGTCGGCTGTGCCATTGGCGTTTACCCGCTGTAACTTTTACCGTGCTCGCAGTACCATTTTAAGGAAATAGAACGGTCGTTCTATTTCCATTTTTTGGGAGTGAAGTGTATGGATTTCCAGCGCAAGACAAAGTGGGCCTTGCTGGCAGTTGCCGCAGCGGCACTGTCGGCATGCGGCGGGGGCGGCTCTGACACGACGCCGGTGGCACCCATCACCGGGGTCAAAGTCATGGGCGACAGCCTGGCCGACAGCGGCACATTCGGGCTCAAGTTCACGGTGCAGGGCGCGGCACCTACGGGCGCGGGGTCCACACCCATCTGGCCGGAGCGCATCGCCAGTGAATACGGCGTCTCGCTGTGCCCCAAGTACCAATTCACAGGAACGACCTTCAATGCAGCGGCCGGCTGCACCAACTACGCCATCGGCGGCGGGCGCATCAACAACTTCACTGCGCCGACCTCGCCCGTCTCCATCACCAAGCAAATGGGTGATGCAGGCGCGGCCGGTTTCGCGGCCGGTGACCTGGTGCTGATCGACGGCGGTGGCAACGACGCCGCCGACCTGGTGGGCGCCTACCTTTCTGCATCCAAAGACGGCGGCGCGGCCTACAAGGCATTCCTGACGACGCTGTTGCCCGCTTCCATGGTCGATGCCGCCTTCGCAGGGGGTGCCACCGGGATGGCCCAGGTAGGCGGCGCCTACATGGTCGGCCTGGCTGACAAGTTCTCCGCGTCCATCAATGCCGACGTGCTGGGCAAAGGTGCACAGCGGGTGGCCATCCTGAATTTGCCGGGCATCTACAACACACCGCGCCTGCAGCAGTTGCTCGGTGGCATTGCGGCGACCGCCGGACCGGCTGCGAGCGCGCAAATTCAGGGTTTGGTCAAGGCCTGGATCGAAGCCTTTAACGCCAAGCTTGCTGCGAACTTTGCAGGCAACGACAAAGTCGTGGTGGTGGATTTCTACACGTCGCTCAATGACCAGGTGGCGCACCCCGAGCAGTTTGCCCTGACCAATGCCAAGAACACCGCCTGCCCGATCACGGGCGTGGGCACCGATGGCTTGCCCACCTATACCTTCGCCACGTGCACGGCAGCGTCTCTTTCGGCGATGGCGCCGCCCGCCGGCGCAACCGGTGGCGCGGACTGGTGGAAGGGCTATGCGTTTTCCGACAGCTTTCACCCCACCCCCTACGGACACCAGTTGCTGAGCCAACTGGTGGCACGTTCCATCGCCCAGGCCGGCTGGCTGTAGACGCACCACCAAGGAAATACCATGAAAAATACAAACCAATGGCGTTGGGTGGCGGGGGCACTGCTGCTGGCAGCCGCGCCGCTTGTGCAGGCCCAAAGCGCCGGCAGCCTGCTGGTTCGCGGCGGCTTTACCCAGATTTCCCCAGACGTCAGCAGCGGCAACCTCACGGCGCCGAGCTTTGCGAATACCAAGGTGGACGTGCTTTCTGATACGCAGCTCTCGGGCGGTATCACCTACATGCTGACCGACCACTGGGCGGTAGACGTGCCGCTTGCCTTGCCGTTCAAACACGACACGGTGGGGGCCGGTGCGATTGCAGGCGTGGGCAAGATCGGTGAGGTCAAGGCCCTGCCGGTCACCATCTTCGCGCAATACCGTTTCCTGGAGCCCCAGGCCAAGATACGTCCCTATGTCGGCCTCGGCCTGACCTACGCCAAGTTCTACAAGGAGCGCGGCACGGCAGCGCTGAATGGCTTGACGGGCGGAACGCCGGCCAATCCGACGCTGCTGAGCGCAGAATCGAAATTGGGGCTGACGCCGCAGGTGGGGGTCAGCATCGCGCTGAATGACCGCTGGTTTGTCGATCTGGCCTATTACAAAACCTTTGTGAAGACGCGCAACACCCTGTCTACCGGGCAGCATATCGACATCAAGCTCAATCCAGATGTCTTTGCGATTGGCGTAGGCTACCGCTTCTAATCAAAAAACCGACCCTAGGGTCGGTTTTTTGATGGCGACGGCCTGCTCCTACCAGCGGGCACGCAAGCGGTCGTAGGCGTAATTGCCCAACTGACGATGTGCGGATGGACTGAGGTACACCGGGTCGGCAAACACGTAACTGCTGGCATTGGCGCCTGGAACCAGGGTGGCCGATGTGCACAAAGCCGAATTGACCTGCCCTGCGCCAATGCCGATGCCCGCTCCCGCGTCGACCGAGGTGCAGACGGGATTTGACGTGTTCGTGAAGAAGTAAACGCCCGGAGCGGTCTTGTACAGGTTCACGAAATAGGCCGTGTCGATGTAAAGAACGTGAGCTCCCAGATCATTGATGTCCACCAGCAGCCCTTGATTGAAGGCGCTGCTGGCCTGGCTGAGCAGGCTTTCACGGTCGACGGTCTTGGCCCAGGGCGTGATGCCCAGATCAAAAGTGCCCGACACCAGTACATGCGGCGCGCCTGCATCCACCAGGCGCTTGACCTGCGCGGCCAGGAGCTTGCCGTTGGCGCGGGCGCCGGCGACGAAGGCGTCGGCCGTCTGGCTGCCCGCCTGCACCGCAGCGAGGCCGACGATCAGATCGCTGATACCGCCGTTCATCAGAATCAGATCATTGGCTGCAAAGCTGCCCTTGGCCAGGAACGCATCCACCTGGGCCGCAATGGTCGGTGTGGACGCGTCGCCTGCTGCATCGGGCGTGGCTGCCAGACGCGCATTGCCCTGCGCATAGCTCAAGCCACCGGCCGAAGCGCTGGTCAGCGTCTTGCCATAGCGGTCGGCCACTTGCAGCGTCCAGTTGTTGATGCTGCCGTCGTTGATCGTGTAGCGCGTGCCTTTCTGGCCGACGTCGCTGTGGGCGTCGCCAAAGGCAATGAAACGATCGGGTGTGATGGCCGATTCGGTGGTGCTCGATCCGCAAGCCGCAAGCAAGGCTGCTGCGGCACAGGCGGCTGCGAGGACGCTGCGGCGCATCCAGTGTTTTGCCATGGTGTGTGTTCTCCGATAAGGCTGGCTAGTTTAACGATCTGCCACGTCCACGTGCGTTCACGCCGCTGCGCGCTGCAGGCGGTCTCGCACGCCTTCCCATTCGGTCGCTTCGGGAGGCGCCTCCACCCAGATCAGGCGTACGCCCGCATCGTCGAAACCCCGTAGCACGGCAAACAGCTGCTGGGCGGTGGCCTCGGCGTCGTCGGGCATGCGCCGTATCAGCACGCGCGAGGAGCCACTCTTGAGCGGGGCGCGCGCGTAGACCGCCAGGTGGGCGGCATCAGCGCCCAGGATGTCGAGGCCCGCTTGCAGAGCGCGCGCGTTCATCAGACGCACCGTCGCCTGCGGCGCGTAGTGGGATTCCAGCGTGCCCGACGCACGCGGCGTGTGGGCAGGCAGATCGTCCCTGGACAGCAATTTGCGTCCGCAAATGGCCTCGATCTGCTCGCGGGTGACGGCGCCAGGGCGCAGCAGCACTGGCGCGCCGCGCGTGCAATCGACAATGGTTGATTCAATGCCCACGGCGCAGGCGCCGCCGTCGAGTACCAGCAACTCGCTGCCCAGTTCGTCCTGCACATGCTGCGCCGTCGTGGGGCTTACCCGGCCAAAGCGGTTGGCGCTGGGCGCGGCCAGGCCGGCGATGGCACGCTCGCCTGGAGGGGGCGCGGCGCAGGCGGCCAGCAGTGCCTGGGCCACCGGGTGCGCCGGGCAGCGCAGGCCGATGCTGTCTTGAGAGCCAGCGGCGGCTGCGGCCACCTCTGCGCGGCGCGGCAGGATCACGGTGAGCGGGCCGGGCCAGAAGGCTTTGACCAGTGCTTGTGCAAAGTCCGGTATCTCGCGCGCGAAGTGCTGCAGCGCGTCGGCGCTTGCGACATGCACGATCAGCGGGTGGTCGCTGGGCCGGCCCTTGGAGGCAAACACCCGCGCCACGGCAGCGTCGCTGTCCGCGTCTGCGGCCAGGCCGTACACGGTTTCGGTGGGCAGGCCCACCAGAGCGCCGCTGCGCAGGGCGCGCGCGGCCTGTGCAATGGCATTGGGAGAACTGCCGTCGAGGATCATCGCTGCGCTCTCAGAAGACCGGTAGACCCAGGAGCGTCGCGGCTTGCAACGCCGTGCTGCGCGCTTGGGCCGCACTGGCCGCCGTGACGTTCAGGTGGCCCATCTTGCGGCCGTGGCGCGCCTGCTCTTTGCCATAGAGGTGCAAATGCGTCCCTGGCAAGGCCAGCACCTGTGCCCATGGAGGCTCCTGCGGCACCTCGCCGCCTGCAAACCACAGGTCGCCCAGCAGATTGAGCATGATGGCGGCGCTGTGCTGGCGCGGCGGCGTCAGCGGCAAGCCAGCGAGCGTGCGCACCTGCAGCTCGAACTGCGAGACGTCGCAGGCGTCCACGCTGTAGTGGCCGCTGTTGTGCGGGCGCGGCGCGATCTCGTTGACAACGAGGCGGCCGCTCTCCAGCACAAAAAATTCGACACACAGCACGCCCACGTACTGCAGCTCATCAGCTATCGATTTTGCAGCTGCAAGCGCTTGCTGCATAAGCGCTGGAGGCATATTTTCCTCATAAACTTCGGTCACCGCCAGAATCCCATCCCGGTGCAGATTGCGCTGTACCGGCAGGTGCACAGAGTGGCCGTCCGCGCCGCGCGCGACGATCACCGAGCACTCCAGCGCCAGGGGCAGCATCTGTTCCAGCACGCAGGGCGCGCGGCCCATGGCGTCCCAGACGGTGGCCAGCTCGGCGGGCGTCTGCACGCGCGCCTGGCCCTTGCCGTCGTAGCCCATGCGGGAGGTTTTCAGGATTCCGGGAAAGAGCGACTGGTCGGCACTTGCCAGTTGTTCATGCGTTTCGATCACCGCATACGGCGCGCAGGGCACGTCGCAAGCCGTGAAATGTGCTTTCTCTTCGGCACGGTTCTGCGCCACGGCCACGGCGCGGGCGGCAGGCGAGACGGTGCACTGGCCGGCCAGCGCCGCCAGCGCCACGGCGGGAACGTTTTCAAACTCGGTGGTGACGGCGGCGCACAGGCTGGCAAGCTGGCGCAGACCGTCGGGGTCGTCGTAGGCGCTCTGGATATGGTGGTGGCTCACGCGCCCCGCCGGGCTGGCCGGGTCGGGGTCGAGCACCACGGTGAAGTAGCCCATGGTCTGCGCCGCGTGCACGAACATCCGGCCGAGCTGGCCGCCGCCGAGCACGCCCAGCGTGGCGCCGGGCAGGATGGGGAGTGTGGACGTGTTCATTCGGGGGGCAGCCGCATGGCGCGCGCAGCCTCGGTTTGCGCCTTGCGGAAGACGCGCAGCTGCTCGCGCAGCGCCGGATTGTGGTTGGCCAGCATGGCCACGGCGAACAGTGCCGCATTGGCCGCGCCCGCCGCACCAATGGCAAAGGTGGCGACCGGAATGCCTTTGGGCATCTGCACGATGCTGTGCAGCGAATCGACGCCTTGCAGGTGGCGGCTGGGCACCGGCACGCCCAGCACCGGCACGGGCGTTTTCGCTGCCAACATGCCCGGCAGGTGCGCCGCGCCGCCCGCGCCAGCGATGATCGCCTGCAGGCCGCGCTCGGCTGCGGCCTCGGCGTAGGCGAACATGTCGTCGGGCATGCGGTGCGCCGAGACCACCTGCGCTTCGTAGGTGATGCCGAATTGGCTGAGAATCTCGACTGCATGTTGCATGGTGTCCCAGTCGCTGCTGGAGCCCATGACGACGCCGATCTGGAGGCTTGTCATAGTGTCTGGAGGCGCAGCGCCCGCGGGTCTGCGCTAGAGTGAACCTGCAATTTTACTTTTGGGGCGGCAAGCACGCCCCGCTGCCCTTGGAAAACGATTCCCATGATCGATGTCACCCTGGTAAATTTTGAAGCCGAAGTCATCACCGCCTCGCTCCGCGCCCCGGTGTTGGTGGATGTCTGGGCCGAGTGGTGCGGTCCGTGCAAGCAGCTCGGGCCACAGCTGGAGTTGCTGGAGACCGAATACGCCGGCCGCTTTGCCCTGGCCAAGCTCGACGCCGACAAGGTGCCCGAGATCGCCGGTCAGTTGTCGCAGATGTTCGGCACGCGCAGCATCCCGCTGTGCGTGCTGTTCGTGCAGGGCCAGCCGGTGGACGGTTTCGTCGGCGCGCTGCCGCCGGCACAATTGCGCGCCTTCCTCGACAAGCATGTGCCCTCCGAAGGCGCGCTGGAAGCCGAGGCCGAGGTGGACGAAGCCCATGCCCTGCTCGACGCGGGCGACACGCAGGCCGCGCTCGCCAAGATGGCGGACGCGCTGGCGGCTGACCCCACCAACGACGATGCCCGATTTGACTATGTGCGTCTGTTGATCGGTACAGGCGCCTACGAAGAAGCGCAGGCGCTTTTGCATGAGCCGCTGGCGCGCATCCCCAAGCCGCTGCGCTTTGAGGCCTTGTCGCACTGGCTGGGCGCACTGCAGTTCGTCCAGCAGGACGATCGCGGCAACTGGCCGCTGGAGCAGTTCGACGCGCAGATTGCACAGAACAAGCGCGATTTCGAGACCCGCTTTGCCAAGGCGCGCGTGCTGATGGCCGAGGGCCAGTGGACCGCCGCCATGGACGAGCTGCTGGAGATCATCCTGCGCGACAAGGCCTGGCAAGACGGCGCGGCGCGCAAGACCTATGTCGCCATCCTCGAATTGCTCACGCCCCCGAAGCCCAAGGCCGACGCCGGCGTCCCTGGCAAGAGCGCGGGCGGTATCGAGCTGATGGGCAAGGCGGGCGCGCAGGAAGACGAGGCCACGGCCCTGCTGAACAGCTACCGGCGCAAGCTCAGCATGGCACTGAACTGAGTTCTGGTCTTCAATCGCTATTAAAAAAATAGCTGCTAGCGCTTATGGGATAAGCGCTAGAGCCTTATTTCTTCAAATATTTCAACCCGTCAGGCGCTCCAGCGCCTCGCGGTATTTGGCGGCGGTCTTCTCGATCACCGCCTGCGGCACGCGCGGTGCCGGCGGTGTTTTGTCCCAGGGCTTGCCGCCTACCTGGGCCTGCTCGAGCCAGTCGCGCACGAACTGCTTGTCGTAGCTGGGGGGGTTCTCGCCAGCGGCCAGCGCGGCCTCGTAGCCTTCCACCGGCCAATAGCGCGAACTGTCGGGGGTGAGCACCTCGTCCATCAGCACCAGCGTGCCGTCCGGGGCCAGGCCAAACTCGAACTTGGTATCGGCAATGATCATGCCCTTCTCCAGCGCAATGGCGGCCGCTGCCTGGTACAGCGCAATGCTGATGTCGCGGATGCGGCTGGCGTGCTCGGTGCCAATCATCTCCACCGTGCGCTCGAAGCTGATGTTCTCGTCGTGTTCACCGGCCGCTGCCTTGGCCGCTGGCGTGTAAATGGGCGTTGGCAGTTTGGCGGCGTTGGTCAGGCCCGCAGGCAGCGGCACGCCGCAAACCGATTGGGTGGCCTGGTATTCCTTCCAGCCGCTGCCGGCCAGGTAGCCGCGCACCACCGCCTCGACGGGCAGGGGCGTGAGGCGCTGCACCAGCATCGAGCGGCCGCGCACCTGGGCCACCTCGTCTGCGCGCACCACGCTCTCGGGCGCCTCGCCCGTCAAGTGGTTGGGGCAGATGGAGCCGAGCTTGTCGAACCAGAACAGCGCCATCTGCGTCAGCAGCTCGCCTTTGCCCGGGATGGGCTCGCCCATGATCACGTCAAAGGCCGAGAGGCGGTCGCTGGCCACCATCAAGATGCGGTCATCGCCGACGGCGTAGTTGTCGCGCACCTTTCCGCGCGCCAGCAGGGGCAGCGAGGTGAGCGTGGAAGTGTGCAGGGCAGGGCTGGCGATGGCAGTCATGAGCGAGGTCTGGCGAGGGGGTGGAGTGCGCATTGGCGCCTGGCAAGGGCCGGCCCGAACAAGGCTGGGCTGGACCAAGGGGGATTTTATGCGCCGCCCGGTCGGCGGCTGCCCCGGGGAGCTGCAAAGGGAACTGGCGGTTGGGCAACCAACCCAAGCCCGCTATTGTGCGCCGTTTGGTGCATGGGCGCGAGCGCGTCCCGAGAGCCCCGCCACCAGCGTCTGGATTGCCATTGATTTGCGGCGGGGCGACGCGCATAGTGGTCTCGTCGCGCTTCAATCCGGTTTCGGGCCACGCTTCACCCAGGAGCGGTGGCATTTTTCCCCAGAGCCCCAGGAGGTTTCTTTATGAATTTGACAATCAGCGGTCACCATCTCGAAATCACGCCCGCGCTGCGCAGCTATGTCACCAACAAGCTCGATCGCATCACGCGGCACTTTGATCAGGTGGTGGACGTCAAGGTGTTGATGACGGTGGAAAAACAAAAGGAGAAAGAAAGACGACAGCGCGCGGAATGCACGATCCGCGTCAAAGGCAGTGATCTGTTTGCCGAGAGCGCCCACGAAGACCTGTACGCAGCGGTGGACGAGCTGGTGGACAAGCTCGATCGCCAGGTCGTGCGCCACAAGGACCGCCTGCAAGACCACCATTTCGCCGCGCGTCGGCGGGAGCAGCCGGCGCAAATGTCGGCTTGAAGCACATTTCTGCGCCGTGCCGACCGGCGCCAGAGCAAGCCGCCCCTCGGGCGGCTTTTCTTGTGGCTTTTCTGTGCCCATGGGGTTGCTCACTTGGGCGGTGCATAATTCCTATCGACACGCCATGAATCGCCTCGCTTCCATTTTGCCTTCAGCCCAAGTGCTCGTGAGCGTTGACGCCACCAGCAAAAAACGCGCTTTCGAAGAAGCGGGCTTGCTGTTCGAGACCTTGCACGGGCTCTCCCGCGCCCTGATTACCGACAGCCTGTTTGCCCGGGAACGCCTGGGCTCCACGGGCCTGGGCCACGGCGTTGCCATCCCCCATGGTCGGATCAAGGGCCTCAAGTCGCCGATGGCAGCGGTGTTTCAATTGGAACGCCCGATCGGCTTCGACGCCCCTGACGAGCTTCCCGTCAGCCTGCTGATTTTTCTGCTGGTGCCCGAGGCGGCCACGCAGAAGCACCTCGAAATCCTCTCGGAAATTGCCGAGCTCTTGAGCGATGCGCCCTTGCGCGAACGCATCAAGTGCAGCACCGACGCCGCTGAGCTGCACGGGCTGATCGCCAGCTGGCAGTCCACGCAGGCGGCCTGAACCGCCACCCGCGCTGGCGCCATCGTCCGTCCGTCGCCCGTGAAACCCAATGTTGTCAGTGCCGATGTCCTTTTCGAGGCTTTTCGCGCGCACCTGAAATGGGAATGGGTGGCCGGCCTGGGAGCCTCAGAGCGGCGTTTTGACGAAGTGGCCGTACGCTCCGCGCGCTCGGGTGCTGACCTGGTCGGCTACCTCAACTACATCCACCCGTACCGTGCCCAGATACTGGGTGAGCGTGAAATCAATTACCTGAGCAACGCAACGCCGGAGGACGCTATGCGGCGCATTGCGCGCATCGTGACGCTTGAGCCTCCCGTGCTGGTGCTGGCGGACGGGCAGGTGGCGTCCGAAGCGCTGCTGTCCATGTGCGAGCGCGCACAGATTCCGATGTTTGCCACGCGCGAGTCGTCGGCCTTCGTGATCGACGTGCTGCGCGCGTATCTGTCCAAGCATTTCGCCGATCGACTCACCATGCACGGAGTGTTCATGGACATCCTGGGCCTGGGCGTGATGATCACCGGCGAGTCGGGCCTGGGCAAGAGCGAACTGGGGCTTGAGCTGATTTCGCGGGGGCAGGGCCTGGTGGCCGACGATGCGGTCGATCTGTTTCGCATCAACCAGACCACCATCGAGGGCAAATGTCCGGATCTCCTGCAGAACCTGCTGGAGGTGCGCGGCATCGGTCTGCTCGACATTCGCGCCATCTTTGGCGAGACGGCGGTGCGGCGCAAGATGCGGCTCAAGCTCATCGTGCACCTGGTACGCAAGGAGACGCTTGAGCGTGACTACGAGCGCCTGCCGTACGAGCCACTGACTCAGGACGTGCTTGGCGTGCAGATTCTCAAGGTGGTGATTCAGGTGGTGGCCGGGCGCAACATTGCCGTGCTGGTCGAAGCGGCGGTGCGCAATACCATTTTGCAGCTGCGCGGCATCGATACCTACCAGGAATTCGTCGACCGCCACCGCAGAGCGATGGACCAGGGGTCCTAAGGGCCCGCGCGTGCCTTTATTTGCCGTTGCGCACGCGCGCGCAATTGGCGCACAGCCCATAGAGGGCCATGGAATGGTCTTCCACGACCCAGCCCTTGGCCTTGGCAACGATCTGCTGGCGTTTCTCGATTTCGGGGTCGTAGAACTCTTCCACCTTGCCGCAGGTGGTGCAGACAAAGTGGTCGTGGTGCTGGCCTTCGTTGAGCTCGTAGATGGCCTTGCCACTTTCAAAGTTGCTGCGCAGCAGAATACCGGCTTGCTCGAATTGCGTCAGCACCCTGTACACGGTGGCCAGGCCAATGTCGGAACGGTCTTCCAGCAGCACGCGGAACACATCCTCTGCCGTCATGTGCCGCTGCGCGCCCTTCTGAAAGACTTCAAGAATCTTCAGCCGAGGCAGCGTAGCTTTGAGCCCGGTGCTCTTGAGCTCATCAATGTTGGTCATGGCAAAAGTCCTTCGTGCGCCGCCGTTCCTGCGGCGGGTGACCGGGCAGCGTGGGTAAGCAACCCTGTCGCTACAATCAACTGATCATAGCCTCAAGCCCCTTGCCCATGTCCGCCCCAGCCCATCGCAGTGCCCGCCTGGGCTCACTCCTGTGTTTAGGCGCCCTGCTTGCAGGGTGCAGCGCCTTCAACGGGGCCAGCACTTCCGTCGTCAGCATGGTCCGCCCTTACCGCGTCGAAGTGGTGCAAGGCAATTTCGTCTCGCGCGAGCAAGTCGAAGCCCTGAAGCCGGGGATGGGCCGCCAGCAGGTGCGTGAAATTCTCGGTACGCCCCTGCTCACAAGCCTGTTTCATGACGACCGCTGGGACTACGTGTTCACGCTCAAGCGTCCCGGCCTGGAGGCACAGACGCGCAAGCTGACGGTGTTCTTCAAGGGCGACGTGCTGGATCGCCATGAGGGCGACGCGATGCCCACCGAAAGTGAATTCGTCGCCTCGCTGGAAACGCGCAAAGGCAAAGGCAAGGTGCCGACGCTCGAAGCCACAGAACAGCAACTGGCGCGCTATCCCGTGCAGACTCCGGAAAGCAAGAGCGCCGAGACCGATGCGGCGGCGCCGAACGCGTCCGCTCGCACTTACCCGCCGCTCGAACCCAGGACACGCTGAGCGCTGCGCGCGCCGCGTCGAATCTTTCTAATTTGGATGACCGATGGCGAACCCTGTGCCCCACTCCTCTCCCGTTCCGATCCGCATTGCGGTGGCCGGCGCCAGCGGCCGCATGGGACGCATGCTGATCGAAGCCATCCGCGAAAGCGACGACTGTGTTCTGGCCGGCGCCCTTGATGTGCCGGCGAGCCCTGGCATCGGATCCGACGCCACTGCGTTTCTGGGCTACGCCAGTGGCGTGCCCATCACCGCAGACCTCGACTGCGGGCTGGCCACTGCCGATGTGCTCATCGACTTCACCCGCCCGGAGGGCACGCTGGCCCACCTCACGGCCTGCGTGCGCCACGGCGTGCAGGCTGTGGTGGGCACCACCGGGTTTTCCGACGCGCAGAAGGCGGAAATCGCCGGGCATGCCGAGCACATCGCCATCGTGATGGCGCCCAACATGAGCGTGGGCGTCAACGTCACGCTCAAGCTGCTGGACATGGCGGCGCGCGCGCTGTCCACCGGCTACGACATCGAGGTGATTGAGGCGCACCACCGCCACAAGATCGATGCCCCATCGGGCACGGCACTGAAAATGGGCGAGGTGCTGGCCAACGCGCTGGGGCGCGACCTGAAAGACTGCGCCGTGTATGCGCGAGAAGGTGTCACGGGCGAGCGCGATCCCTCGTCCATCGGTTTTGCCACCATCCGCGGCGGCGACATTGTGGGAGACCACACGGTGCTGTTTGCGGGCACCGGCGAGCGCATCGAGATTACCCACAGATCGGCCAGTCGCACCACCTACGCCCAGGGCAGTCTGCGCGCAGTGCGCTTTTTGCGCGGGCGCACGGTGGGCTTGTTCGACATGTTCGACGTGCTCGGACTGCGCTGAGTTTTCATGAGCTTCGTGCATTGGTGGCGCAGCGGCGACGCAGTGACCCAGACGGCCGCGCTGGTGTTGCTGCTCATGTCCGTGGCAAGCTGGGTGATCATGCTGTGGAAGACGCGCCTGCTGAGTCGGGCAAGCGCCGACCTTGCCCGCAGCCTCGCCGCCTTTTGGCAGGCATCCGACTGGCCGCAGGCCCATGCGGCGGTGGCGGCCTTTGACCGCGAAGCGCTGGCGCTGCCTTTGGTCGCGGCGGCAGACATGGCACGGGCACGCCTTGAGGTACGCGCGGGGGGCTCCGCGTTGCAGGAACCTGCGCTGGCGCATGCCACGCGCCTGCTGCGCGGCGCGCTGAGCGCCGGCACGGCGCGCCTGCAATATGGCCAGGTGGTGCTGGCAACCGTGGGCGCCACGGCGCCCTTTGTCGGATTGCTCGGTACCGTCTGGGGCATCTACCACGCGCTCGCTGCGATGGCCGGAGCGGGTCAGATCAGCGTCGAGCGCCTGGCCGGCCCGGTGGGCGAGGCCTTGATCATGACCGCTGCGGGGCTCGCGGTTGCCATTCCCGCCGTGCTGGGCTACAACGTGCTGGGCCGCACCGTCGCGCGGCTGGAGGCCGATCTAGAAGGTTTTGCGCACGATTTGCGTGAACTCTGCGCCAGCGCGCCCGAGGCCTGAGCATGGCATTCGGGCGACTCGCGCGCAGCACCCCAGCGCGCCCCATGAGCGATATCAACGTCACGCCGCTGGTCGACGTGATGCTGGTGCTGGTGGTGATCTTCATTCTGACTGCCCCGCTCCTGGCAGGCTCCTTGCGCCTGGATTTGCCCCGTGCTCAGGCTGTCGTGCCTGCCGCCAGTGCCGCGGCGCTGCTCCTGGAGCTGGACCGCTCAGGACAATTGCGCCTGGATGGCGCGCAGCTGAGCGACGCGGCGCTGAGTGAGCGCCTGGCCGAAGTAGCGGCCACGCAGCCGGAGGCCGAAATTCAGTTGCGTGCCGATGCTGCCGTGCCTTATGGGCGCGTGGTGGCCCTGATGGGGCTGGCGCACGCAGCCGGGCTCACGCGCATCGCTTTCGTTGCCGAGACCGCGCCTTCGATCCCCGCGCGCTGAGCTTCTGCTGCTCCTGGCGCATGCAGCGCCTAAAATCCTTGCAGCGCAGCGGTTTGCGGCTGCACCACACCATTTTCGGGCCTCCATGGACACCAAATACCAACCCTCCGACGTCGAGCGCGCCGCGCAGGCGCACTGGAGCGCGAACGACGCCTACCGCGTGATCGAAGACGCGAGCAAGAAGAAGTTCTACGCCTGCTCGATGCTGCCCTACCCCAGCGGCAAGCTGCACATGGGCCATGTGCGCAACTACACCATCAACGACATGCTCACGCGCTACCTGCGCATGAACGGCTACAACGTGCTCATGCCCATGGGTTGGGATGCTTTCGGCCTGCCGGCGGAAAATGCCGCGCTGAAAAACGGTGTGCCGCCCGCGCAGTGGACGCAGGACAACATTGACTACATGCGGGGCCAGCTGCAGGCCATGGGCCTGGCCATCGATTGGAGCCGTGAGGTCGCTACCTGCGACCCCACGTACTACAAGTGGAACCAGTGGCTCTTCCTCAAGATGCTGGAAAAGGGCGTGGCTTACCGCAAAACCCAGACAGTGAACTGGGACCCGGTGGACCAGACTGTGCTGGCCAACGAGCAGGTGATTGACGGCAAGGGCTGGCGCACGGGCGCGGTGGTGGAAAAGCGCGAGATTCCCGGCTACTACCTCAAGATCACCGATTACGCCGAGGAGTTGCTCGATTACGTGACCGGCGACAAGCTCCCCGGTTGGCCGAGCCGCGTCAAGCTGATGCAGGAGAACTGGATTGGCAAGAGCGAGGGCGTGCGTTTTGCCTTCCCGCACGGCATCCGCGGCGACGACGGGGCGCTCATTGGGGACGGGCGCATGTACGTCTTCACCACGCGCGCCGACACCATCATGGGCGTCACCTTCTGCGCGGTGGCGCCCGAGCACCCGCTGGCCACTCACGCAGCCAAGAAAAACCCCAAGCTTGCAGCCTTCATTGAAGAATGCAAAAGCGGCGGAACAACCGAAGCCGAGCTCGCGGTGCAGGAGAAAAAGGGCTTGCCCACCGGCCTCTCGGTCACGCACCCACTCACCGGCGAGCCGATTGAGGTCTGGGTCGGCAACTACGTGCTGATCGGCTATGGCGACGGCGCGGTGATGGGCGTGCCAGCGCACGACGAGCGCGACTTTGCCTTCGCCCTGAAGTACGGCATAGCCATCAAGCAGGTGGTGCTGGTCGATGGTGAACACTTCGACTTCCACCAGTGGCACGACTGGTACGGCGACAAGGCGCGCGGCGTCACGGTCAATTCCGACAGCTTCAGCGGCTTGGCCTACAAAGATGCGGTCGATGCCGTGGCCCACGCGCTGGCGCAAAAAGGCCTGGGCGAGAAGAAGACCACCTGGCGTCTGCGCGACTGGGGCATCTCGCGCCAGCGCTACTGGGGCACGCCGATTCCCATCATCCATTGCGACGAGCACGGCGCCGTGCCGGTGCCCGAGCAAGACTTGCCGGTGGTGCTGCCGCGCGACTGCATCCCCGACGGCTCGGGCAACCCGCTGCACAAGCATGAGGGGTTCCATGCCGGCGTGACCTGCCCGGTCTGCGGCAAGGCGGCGCGGCGTGAGACCGACACCATGGACACCTTTGTGGACAGTTCGTGGTACTTCATGCGCTATTGCGACCCGCACAGCAGCGACGCCATGGTGGCGGAGGGCACCCGCTACTGGATGCGCGATGCCCAAGTGCCGAGCGGCGGTAGCGGCATGGATCAGTACATTGGCGGTGTCGAGCATGCCATCTTGCATTTGCTCTATGCGCGCTTCTGGACCAAGGTCATGCGTGACCTGGGATTGGTGCAGATCGACGAGCCTTTCACCAAGTTGCTGACGCAAGGCATGGTGCTCAACCACATCTATTTCTGCCGCGGCGAAAAGGGTGGCAAAAACTATTTCCCGCCCGAGAGCGTATCGCCTGTTCTCGATGCGCAGGGACACATTGTCGGCGGCACGCTTGCGCGCAGCGATGGCGCTTATCCGGCCGGCACCGCACTGGAGTACGGTGGTATCGGAAAAATGGGCAAGTCCGAGCGCAACGGCGTTGATCCGCAAGACCTGATCGAGAAGTATGGCGCCGATACCGCACGCCTCTACACCATGTTCACGGCACCGCCCGAGGCCACGCTGGAATGGAACGACGCGGCCGTCGAAGGCAGCTACCGGTTCCTGCGCCGGGTGTGGAATTTCGGCATGAGGCTGTCTGCTATGAATATGGAAGCTGCTAATGCAATAGCAGCAAGCGCTAGCGGCCTAAAAGACATTAAATTTGGTGAAGAGGCCCAGGCACTGCGGCGCGAGATCCACACCGTGCTCAAGCAGGTGGACTACGACTACCAGCGCATGCAGTACAACACCGTGGTCTCCGGCGCCATGAAGATGATCAACGCGCTGGAAGACTTTAAGGCGAGTGACTCCGCTGGCGGTCAGGTGGCGCTGGTGGAAGGCTTTGGCATTCTGCTGCGCTGCCTCTACCCGGCCACGCCGCACATCGCCCATGGCCTCTGGAGCCAGCTCGGCTATGCCGGCGTGTTGCGTGATCTGCTCGACGCACCCTGGCCGCAGGTCGATCCGGCAGCATTGGTGCAGGACGAGGTGGAACTGGTGCTGCAGGTCAACGGCAAGCTGCGCGGCAGCGTGCGTGTGCCGGCAAAGGCCGACAAAGCCGAGATCGAGCGCCTGGCGCTGGCAAGCGACGCCTTTGCCGCGCATTCCGGCGGCGCTCATCCCAAGCGGGTGGTGGTGGTGCCGGGCCGCCTGGTCAACGTGGTGGTCTGACGTGAATCACCCCCTGAGTCGCCTTCGGCGCCTTCCCCCTCTCCTTCGGGAGGGAGATGCCGCCAGTGGCCCGGCAAAGCCAGTTGCACGGCGGCACTGGTTTGGGCCGCGCCAGTTTCATGCGCGGCTGGCGACGCGCAGCGCTATGGATAGCTGATATGCAAAGACGCACCCTGTTAACCCTCACGCCCGCCGCGCTGCTGGCCGCCTGCGGGTTTCGCCTGCGCGGTGTGCCGCAGTTTGCCTTTCGCTCGCTGTACATCGCAGCGCCCGCCGACTCGCTGCTGGCGCTGGAGCTGCGCCGCACGCTGGAGGCTGTGGGTGGCGCGCTGCAGGTGCTGGCAGATCCCGCGTCGCTGCCCCAGGCCGAGGCGGTGTTCGAGTTGCTTTCCGAGAAGCAGGAACGCTCGGTGGTCGGCTTCAACGCGTCGGGCCAGGCGCGCGAGCTCGAATTGCGTCTGCGTATTCGCTTCCGTCTGCGCAACCAGGCTGGCACCGAGCTGATCGCGCCCACCGAAATCCTGCAGCAGCGCGAAATCAGCTACAACGAAACCATCGCTCTGGCCAAGGAAGCCGAAGAGGCGCTGCTGTACCGCAACATGCGCAGCGACCTGGTGCAGCAACTGCTGCGCCGGCTGGCTGCAGTCAAATCCTGAATCAGCGCGTTTTCAGCGCGCCGGCCGCTCGCGCATCAGCGTGCTTTTGCCAAACAGCGATTCCACCAGGTCCACCGCCAGCCGCGCCGTCTTGTTGCGCACGTCCAGCGCGGGGTTCAGCTCAACGATGTCGAGCGAGGCCAGGCGGCCGCTGTCGGCAATCATCTCCATGCACAGTTGTGCCTCCCGGTAGGTGGGGCCGCCGGGCACCGTGGTGTCCACGCCCGGAGCGAGTTCGGGGTCCAGAAAGTCCACGTCAAAGCTCACGTGCAGATGGGTGGCATCGTCCATGCCGGCCAGGGCGCGTTGCATGGTCTCGCGCATGCCGACTTCGTCAATGAAGCGCATGTCGTACACCTCCAGGCCTTGCTCGCGCACCAGTTGCTTCTCGCCCGCATCCACGCTGCGGATCCCGATCTGGCGAATTTGCGCCGGAGCCAGAGCATTGCGACCATCCGGCAGACGTGCCAGTGCGGTCAAGGGTTCGGGCCCCAATCCGAACAGGCAGGCAACGGGCATGCCGTGCAGGTTGCCGCTGGGGGTGAGGCCACTGGTATTGAAGTCGGCATGGGCGTCGAGCCAGAGCACGCGCAGCGTTTTGCCCGTGTTGTGGCAATGGCGGGCCACTGCTGCGATGCTGCCCAAGCCCAGGCAATGGTCGCCGCCGAGCAGTACGGGCAGATGCCCTGCCTCCAGCTCGGCAAGAACGGCGCCAAATACCTGCTGGTTCCAGGCAACGACTTCGGGCAAATGGCGGTATCCCCCGCAGGGCGGCTGCCAGGGATTTGCCGGCCCGAGGAGGTTGCCGCGGTCGATCACGTCCAGCCCATGGCTCTCCAGTGCTGCCTGTAGCCCGGCCACGCGCAGCGCTTCGGGGCCCATGGAAGCGCCGCGCGCGCCGGCGCCAATGTCGGTCGGAGCGCCAATCAGCGCCAAGGTCTGGGTGGAATTGTTCAGGGTCATGGCGGATGCATCGTGAGCGAAGACCGCCATTGTGCGCAGGAGCGCCAGCAGCGGGGAGCACGTTTTTTGAAGCTTCCCGACGCCAAGTTGGCGATTGGGCAGACCTTGTTGGCGAATTGCCGCAGAGCAAGGGGGCGATCGCGCCTTGCCCTAGACTTGCCGCGATGCAAATTGCCCTGGCCCAGCTTTCCGCACAACTGCAGCGCGGCTTGGCGCCGCTGTACCTGCTGCATGGCGACGAAGCCTTGCTGATCGAGGAGGCGGCCGATGCGGTGCGTACTGCCGCACGCGCTGCCGGCCATACGGAACGCACAGTGTTTGTCGCGAGCGGCGCGCGCTTTGACTGGAGCGCCGTGCTTGCCGCCGGCGGCAGCCTGAGCCTGTTTGCCGACCGCCAGACGGTGGAATTGCGCGTTCCCTCGGGCAAGCCGGGCAAGGAGGGCAGTTTGGCCTTGCAGCAACTGGCCGCAGCGGCGGAGCCGGGATCGAGCACTTTGGCCCTTGTCTTGATGCCCAGGCTCGACAAGGCGACGCGCTCAGGGGCGTGGTTTGGCGCGCTGGCGGCTGTCGGCGTGGCGGTGCAGATAGATGCGGTCGAGCGCCCGGCGCTGCCGCAGTGGATTGCACAGCGCCTGGCCCTGCAGCATCAGCGGGTGGCGCAGGGCGAGGCGGGCCAACGCACGCTGCAGTTTTTTGCCGACCGGGTGGAAGGCAACCTGCTCGCGGCGCACCAGGAAATCCAGAAGCTGGCGCTGCTGCATCCGGCGGGGGAGCTGTCGCTGGAGCAGGTCGAGTCTGCCGTGCTCAACGTGGCGCGCTACGACGTGTTCAAGCTCAGCGAGGCGGTTCTGGCAGGCCAGGTGCTGCGCGTGCAGCGCATGCTCGACGGCCTGGAAGCCGAAGGCACGGCGGCGGTGCTGGTGCATTGGGCATTGTCAGACGACATCCGCGCGCTCAAGCGCGTTGCGGATGCGATGGCCGCAGGGCGACCCTTGCCCATGGCGCTTCGAGAGGCGCGTGTCTGGGGCGCAAAGGAGAAGCTGTACGAGCGCGTTCTCGGCCACCTGACGCCCTCGGCTGCGGGGCGTTTACTGCAATCCGCCCACTTGGTGGACGGCATCGTGAAGGGTCTCAAAGTCCCCGATTGGCCGCAGGACGCCTGGGAAGCATTGCACCGGCTCGCGCTGCAATGCACCCGTGTCTGCAGAGGGCCTCAATAGGTCGGCAGTCAGCTCTTTGCGCCGGCGACGAAAGTGACCTGCATGTTCACCCGGTAGGCGGTGATGCGGCCGCCTTCCACCGTCACTTTTTGCTCCTTGATCCAGGCACCACGCACCTGCGCTGCGTCCTGGCAGGCATTGGCGATGCCTTGGGCAATGGCATCCTCGAAGCTGGTCTTGCTGGTGGAACTGACTTCAATTACTTTGGCGACGCTCATGGAAACTCTCCGTTGGGTGGCAAAAGAGCCATCCTAGGCAGAGTGCGCGGTTGGGCTTGTCGGACGCCGCGCCCCATCAGGGTAGTCAAGGCCGACGGCTGCGACCCAGGCCATCTGCCAGAATCCCGCCCATGAACGCTCTTAACGTCACCGAATACGTCCAGACGCTGGGTTTGCAGGCAAAAGTGGCTTCAGCGCTTATGGCATCTGCGTCTGCAGCTATCAAAAATGTTGCACTTAGAAGCTTGGCGAGCCAGCTGCGCGCACAGGCACCGCAGCTCAAAGAGGCCAATGCGCTCGATCTGGCGCGGGCCCGCGCCGCTGGCCTGGCCGAGCCGATGGTGGACCGACTCAAGCTGAGCGACCAGGTGCTGGAGACCTGCGCACAGGGCTGTGAACAGCTTGCCGCCATGCCGGACGTCATAGGCGAGATCCTGGGTATGAACCAGCAGCCCAGCGGCATCCGCGTCGGCCGCATGCGGGTACCGATTGGCGTCTTTGGCATGATTTACGAGAGCCGGCCCAACGTCACCATTGAGGCGGCGAGCCTGGCCATCAAGAGCGGAAATGCCGCCATCCTGCGCGGCGGCTCCGAGGCCATCGAGTCGAATCGCGCACTGGCGCTGTTGGTGCAGCAGGCGCTGCGGGATGCGGGCTTGCCACCGGACGCCGTGCAATTGGTCCAGACCACCGACCGCGAAGCCGTGGGCCAGCTCATTGCCATGCCGCAATACGTGGACGTGATCATCCCGCGCGGCGGCAAGGGCCTGATCGAGCGCATCAGCGCGGGCGCCAAGGTGCCCGTCATCAAGCACCTGGACGGCAACTGCCACAGCTATGTGGACGACCCTTGCGAGCTGGAGATTGCGCTGCGCGTGGTGGACAACGCCAAGACGCAGAAATACAGCCCCTGCAACGCCAGCGAAAGCCTGCTGGTGGCGCGCGGCGTGGCAGCGCAGTTTTTACCCCGTATCGGCGCGGTGTTTGCGAAAAAAGGGGTTGAAATGCGGGTCTGCGCAGAATCCATGGCATTGTTAGCTCCTATTTCAGGAGCGAAACTGGTGCTGGCAAGCGAGCAGGATTGGTCCGAAGAGTATCTGGCCCCCATCATCAGCATCAAGGTGGTGGATGGTCTGGATGAGGCCATTGCCCATATCAATCGCTATTCGAGCCACCACACCGACGCGATCCTTACCCGCGACCACATGCATGCGCAGCGCTTTCTGCGCGAAGTCGATTCGGCCAGCGTGATGGTGAACGCCAGCACCCGCTTTGCCGACGGCTTCGAATATGGCCTGGGCGCCGAAATCGGCATCAGCACCGACAAGTTCCACGCCCGAGGCCCGGTGGGTATTGAAGGTCTGACTTCGCTCAAATGGGTGGTGCTGGGCCAGGGCGAGGTACGCGGCTGAAAGGCTGCAGGCCATGAAAATCATCATTCTCGGGGCGGGGCGCGTTGGCTGCAGCGTTGCGGAGAGTCTGGTCTCTGAGCGCAATGACATTACCGTCATCGATATCGACGCACGGCGCCTGCGCGAGCTCGAATCGCGTTTTGACCTGCGCGGGGTGGTTGGCAACGGGATCGAGGCCAGCGTGCTGGCCGAGGCGGGGGCGAGCGACACCGACCTCTTGATTGCCTGCGCGGCGCAGGACGAAACCAATCTGGTGTGCTGCAAGGTGGCGCAGCTCCTGTTCAACATTCCGACGCGCATCGCCCGCGTGCGCTCTAGCGGTTTCGACAGCGAGGTGCTGACCAGCAACGAGGGCTTTGGTGTCAGCCGGATCATTCGCCCGGAAGAGTCGCTTACGCGCTACATCGGCAAGCTGATTGAGCACCCCGAGGCCATGCAGGTGCGCGAGTTTGCTGGCGGCCGCGCCTGCCTGGTCTCGACACGTGCACGCGCCGGCGCGCCAATGGTCGGCAAGACGATTGGCGCTATCCGTGCGAGCATGCCGAACCTGGCCATGCGCATCGTCGCCCTGTACCGGCGCCTTCCCGACGAGCCCGACCGTTTCGTCGCCTGCGATGGCGAAACGCGCATTGAGGCGGGCGATGAGGTGTTTGCGCTCTCTGCGAGCGAGAACATCGCAGTGGTGCTGCGCGGCCTGCACCGTCCTGTGGGGCAGGTGACCCGCGTGGTGCGCCGCGTGATGATTGCCGGCGGTGGCGCCGTCGGGCTGCGTCTGGCTCAGGAATTGGGGCAAGAGCCGGGGCGCTTTCACGTCAAAATATTCGAGGAAAATTCCGAGCGCTGCGTCGAGTTGGCCTCGCTTTTGCCGTCCGAGGTGCTGGTGTTGCACGGCGAGGCCACCGACGAAGACCTGCTGGCAGCCGAGACCATCGAGGACGTCGACCTGTTCCTCGCACTCAGCAACGACGATGAGAACAACATCATGGCGGCGCTGCTCGCCAAACGCATGGGCGCGCGCCGGGTGCTTGCGCTGATCAACCGGCGCAGCTATGCCGACCTGATGCACGGCACGGAAATCGACATCGCACTCTCGCCCGCGCAAGCCATGCTGGGCGAACTGCTGGCGCATGTGCGTCGGGGCGACGTGCAGGCGGTGCACAGCCTGCGCCGCGGCGTGGCCGAAGCGCTGGAAATGGTGGCGCGCGGCGACCGCAGGAGTTCGCGTGTGGTGGGTCGGCGGGTCAAGGAATTGCGTCTTCCGGCCGACGTGCACATGGGACTGATCGTGCGCGGCCTGCCGGACGTCGGCGTGGCAGCCGAGCAGCCGCCAGAGGTCATCATTCCGCACAGCGACACCGTGATCGAGCAAGGTGACCACGTGGTGTTCTTTCTGCCGCACAAGCGCCTGGTGGGGGACGTGGAAAAGCTGTTCCGCGTCAGCGCGACCTTCTTCTGAGCGCCATGGCCGATGTGCTACCGGTCCTGCGGGTGCTTGGCATGCTGGTCATGCTGTTCGCTTTGGCCATGGGCGTGCCCTTGGCGGTGTCTTTGCACCAGCAGGACGGCGTATGGCAGGTGTATCCGATTGCCATGGCGGCGGCTCTTGGCAGCGGCGCCGCGCTCACCTTCGGCCTGCGCCGCTACCGGCGCGAACTGCTGCCGCGCCACGGAGTCATGCTGGTATCGCTCGCCTGGTCGCTGCTGCCGCTGGTGGCATCGCTTCCGCTCATGCTGGCGTGCGGCTTGGTGGGCCGCCCCCTGTCGTTCACGCATGCCTATTTCGAGGCGGTGTCTGGCCTGACCACTACCGGATCCACTATCTTCACCGGACTCGACGCGTTGCCGGTCTCGGTCAATGTCTGGCGCACGCTGCTGCAATGGATTGGTGGCATGGGCATTCTGGTGCTGGCCGTTGCGGTGCTGCCCATGCTGGGTGTCGGAGGCAGCCAGCTCTTCAAGGCCGAAGCGGCGGGCCCGGTGCGTGACACCAAGCTCACTCCGCGCATGACAGGCACGGCCAAGGGGCTGTGGGGCGTGTACGCCACGTTCTCTTTGGCTTGCGCGTTCGCCTACTGGCTCGCCGGCATGGAGCCGCTTGACGCCTTGATGCACATGTTCAGCACCGTGAGCCTGGGTGGAATGTCGTCCCACGACGCTAGTTTTGGATATTTCCATTCACCGCTTCTCGAATGGCTGGCGGTGGGTTTCATGCTGCTTGCCAGCTGCAACTTCGCGCTGTACTTCGTCGCCATGCGCAAAGGCCACGTGCGCGAATTGATGGGCGACCCGGAAATGCGGGCCACGCTCGGAACGCTGGTGGGCGCCGGCCTGTTCGTCGCCTTGCTGCTATGGCTCAAGGGCGTGTACGCGCCGCTGGAGGCGCTGCGCCAGGGCCTGTTTCACACCATTTCGGTGGCTTCCACCACCGGTTATGCGAGCAGCGATTATCTGAGCTGGCCGGTGTTTGCGCCGGTGCTGATGCTGATGCTCTCCGGCGTGGCGACCAGCGCCGGCTCCACAGGTGGCGGCATCAAGATGGTGCGCATGCTGATTCTGTTGAAGCAGGCGCAGCGCGAGCTCACGCGCCTGGTGCACCCCAACGCCGTGCAGCCGGTGCGTCTGGGTGGGCGCGTGGTCGGTAACCCCATGATTTTCTCCGTGCTGGCGTTCATGCTGGTGTATGTGGCCACGCTGCTGCTGCTCAGCATGGTGCTGCTGCTGACCGATCTGGACCCGGTAACTGCTTTCAGCGCTGTCATGGCCAGCCTGCATTGCATGGGGCCCGGTCTTGGCGCCATCGGACCAACTTCAACCTACGCTGTGCTCACCGATTTCCAGGTGTGGGTCTGCACCCTGGCCATGGTGCTTGGCCGGCTCGAGATTCTGAGTTTCCTCGCCTTGCTGACGCCCGCCTTCTGGCGGCGCTGAGCGCCTGCAGCACTTCTACAATCGCCAAATTCCTCTTGCAAGGCCCCGCATGGTTCCGCATCTCATCACCGCCCTTACGGGGCCCATCAACGAACTCGAACAGCGCGTCATCGACTCGATGCCTGCGACAGAGCGCTGGTTTCGCCTGGAATGGATGGAGCACACGCCGCCGTTCTATACCTCGGTGGATATCCGCAATGCAGGTTTCAAGCTGGCACCCGTGGACACCAACCTGTTTCCTGGCGGCTGGAACAATCTGACTCCCGAGATGCTGCCGCTGGCGGTGCAGGCCGCCATGGCGGCGATTGAAAAAATCTGTCCCGAAGCGCGCAATCTGCTCATCATTCCAGAGAATCACACGCGCAACAGCTTCTACTTGAGCAACCTGGCGCAGCTGCAGCGCATCTTCAACATGGCCGGGCTCAATGTGCGGATCGGCTCGGTCAGCCCGGATGTGAAAAAGTCCACGGTGATCGAACTGCCTCAAGGCGAAAGCCTGACGCTCGAACCCGTGGTGCGCACACGTGGGCGCCTGGGTCTAAAGAACTTTGATCCATGCACCATCTTGCTCAACAACGATCTGTCTGCCGGAGCGCCCGGCATTCTTGAAGACCTGCACCAGCAGTATCTGCTGCCGCCGCTGCACGCAGGCTGGACCGTGCGACGCAAGAGCACGCATTTTCGCAGCTACGAAGAAGTTGCCAAACGGTTTGGCAAGGTTCTTGGCATCGACCCCTGGCTGATCAATCCGCTGTTTGGCAAATGCAGCGACGTGGACTACAGCACGCAGCAGGGTCTGGACGCGGTGCAGGTCCAAGTGGATGCCGTCCTTGGCAAGGTGCGGCGCAAGTACAAGGAATACGGCATCAAGGAAAAGCCCTTTGTGGTTGTCAAGGCCGACAATGGCACCTACGGCATGGGCGTCATGACGGTGCGCGACCCCAAGGATCTGGAAGCGCTCAATCGCAAGACGCGCAACAAGCTGGCCGTGGTCAAGGATGGTCAGCTGGTGCACGACGTCATCGTTCAGGAAGGCGTGCTGACCCAGGAGCGCCTCAACGGCGCCGTGGCGGAACCCGTGGTCTACATGATGGATCGCTATGTCGTCGGGGGCTTCTACCGGATGCATCCGGACCGCGGCGTGGACGAAAACCTGAATGCGCCCGGAGCAGCCTTTGTCCCCTTGGCCTTTGACCAAAGCACGCACATGCCCCAATTGGGTGCGCGACCAGGCGCCAGCGCGCCCAACCGCTTCTATATGTACGGCGTGGTGGCCCGACTCGCCATGCTGGCTGCCAGCTACGAACTCGAAGCCACCAACCCGGATGCCGAAATCTACGATTGAGCACTGCGTGGCGGCTTTGCAACAAATTGCAATCGAAGTAGAACGCGGCGCGATGGGCATGTTCGCATAACCGCAGTCCGGCGCAGAATGACCGGCCCGATCTCCTGAGGTGGCGGGGCGCCTGAAAGCGCCTGCGCTCTCGCCCTGTTTGTGCAAAGCTCGAAATCTTCTCTATCGGCCCTCACCCTTGCTGCCATTGGCGTGGTGTACGGCGACATAGGCACCAGCGTCCTTTATGCCGTCAAGGAGGTGTTTGGCTCCGGTCATGTACCTTTCACGCAGGACAATATCTTCGGCATTTTGTCGATTTTTTTCTGGACTCTCACGGTCATCGTGTCGCTCAAGTACGTGGTGCTGGTGCTGCGTGCCGACAACAACGGCGAGGGCGGTCTGGTGGCCATGCTGGCACTGGCCTCCCAGGCCGTCCTGGACAAGCCCCGTTTGCGCAAGGTTTTGCTGGGCATCGGGATATTTGGCACGTCGCTGTTTTATGGCGACGGCGTCATTACGCCCGCCATAACGGTATTGTCGGCCGTCGAAGGCCTGGAGGTGGTGTCCACGCAGTTCACGCAGTACGTGATTCCGCTGACTTTGCTGATCTTGTTTTGCCTGTTCTTGGTGCAAAAGCGCGGTACCGCTGGAATCGGAAAGTTCTTTGGCCCCATCACCCTGGTCTGGTTGCTCACCATCGCCGCCCTGGGTGTCCTGCACATCGCCAACCGTCCAGAAATCCTCTGGGCGCTGAACCCGTACCATGCCTTGCGTTTCATATTTGGCAACCCGGGCACGAGTTTCGTGATTCTGGGGGCCGTGGTGCTGTGCGTGACCGGCGCCGAGGCGCTGTATGCCGATCTGGGGCATTTCGGTAAATTGCCCATCCGAATTGCCTGGTTTGCCATCGTCATGCCGGCGCTGACGCTGAACTACTTTGGCCAGGGCGCCCTGCTCCTGGCGCGCCCCGAAGCCGTCAAAAACCCGTTTTACATGATGGCGCCGGAATGGGCTTCGCTGCCCCTGGTGCTGCTGGCCACCATGGCCGCCGTGATTGCTTCGCAAGCCCTCATCACGGGGGCGTTCAGCGTGACCAAACAGGTGATCCAGCTGGGTTATCTGCCCCGGCTCAATATCCAGCACACCAGCGTGCGTGACACCGGGCAGATTTATATTCCCGTCGTCAATTGGGGCCTGTTTGTGGCCATCGTGCTCGCCGTGGTGTTGTTCCGCTCGTCGAGCAACCTGGCCGCCGCGTACGGCATTGCGGTCACGCTGGACATGCTGATCACGACCATCCTGACGTTCTTTGTGCTGCGTTTCGGCTGGCACTACCCGCTGGTCCTTTGCGTGGCGGCGACCAGCTTTTTCTTTGTCGTCGATCTGGCCTTCTTCACGTCCAATCTGCTCAAGCTGTTCCAAGGCGGCTGGTTCCCGCTGATGATTGGCGGTGCGGTGTTCACACTAATGATGACCTGGAAGGAAGGTCGGCGTCTGCTCAACGAAAAGCTGCGCAGCGATGCGATTGAGTTGCCAGACTTCCTCGAATCGGTGTTCGTCAATCCGCCCACGCGCGTCGAGGGCACGGCGGTGTTTCTGAGCGCCGAAGCGGGCACGGTGCCCAATGCCTTGCTGCACAACCTCAAGCACAACAAGGTGCTGCACAACACCAACTTGTTCGTCACGGTCAACAATCACGAGGTGCCATGGATCGGCCTGGACGGGCGACTGCAGGTGGAGTCACTGGGGCACGATTGCTGGCAGGTAGTCATTCACTACGGGTTTAAAAACGACCCGGACGTGCCCCGTGCCTTGCAGCTACTGCGCGGCCGTGGCTGTGACCTGGAACCCATGACCACGAGCTACTTCCTGTCGCGCGATACGGTCATTCCCACCATTGGCAGTGGCATGGCTCCCTGGCGCGAAAAGCTGTTTGCGCAAATGCACCACAACGCTGGAGCCGCAGCGGACTTTCTGAATCTTCCCAACAACGCAGTGGTGGAGCTGGGCTCAAAAATCGAGATTTGAGGGCAGCGCCGTGCTGCTTGATCCACTCGGCTATTGAGGGCCAGCCCTGTGAGCCATGCATGGGCTCGCAGGCATCGGGCCTGCGCCCACTGAGAGGAGATTGATGACGCCCATTACGTCGTCAACCAGCAAGACAGCGCGTTCCATCTCCGCAGACTGCTCTTTGCTGTGAACGCATCCCATCAGTGTGACCAGGCGCCGCTGGCCCAAAGCCCAGACGCTGGTGTCGTCAAAGCGCCCGTCCACCTGGAGATAGAGCGCTACGCGCGGAATGATGTCGGCGTCGTACAAGTAGGAGTTTGGCAGTCGGCAACGTCCGGACCGATAGCAGCTGCCCCCGTGCTGCACGCGAACATGTTCCTGCGAGCGGATTTCGGCGGTATCCAACAGGTGCAGTTGCGGCGCGGAGCAGCCTTTGAATCCCCGCGTCGCCTGAACGAAGGGATCAGAATGAGACGCGGAAGGCAGGTCCAGCGCTGCCATCCCTGTCGCCAGGGCCGGTCCACCGAAAAGTGCTAGGCAGGCAAGAAGACGCGGGTTGAATGGCATCTTACGTAGGCGATCATGAGGATCGAAATCCTCGCGCAATTGCGCGCAGAACGCAATAGCAGAGCGCTCCCACGCTGGGCTGCGCAGGCAGAATGCTCGCCATGCAATTCTTCAAAGACCTCAGCGTCTCGGCTGTCAGTGCGGGGTTTGTTGCCGTACTCGTCGGGTTCACCAGTTCCGTGGCGATCGTTTTTCAGGCAGCGCAGTCCTTTCACGCAACGCCTGCAGAAATCACTTCGTGGATGTGGGCGCTGGGCTTGGGCATGGGCTTGTGCTCCCTTCTGCCCTCGCTGGTGTTGCGCAAGCCAGTCATGATCGCCTGGTCAACTCCGGGCGCGGCCGTGCTGGCAACCGCAGGTGCCGCGGGTCACTTTGACATGGCGCAGGCCGTGGGCGCCTTCGTCGTGTGCGCCGCGCTCATCACGCTGGTTGGTCTGACGGGTTGGTTTGAGCGCGTGATGAATCGCATCCCTTCCGAAATTGCTGCGGGACTGCTCGCCGGCGTGTTGGCCCGCTTCGGCATGGATGCCTTTGCTGCGGCACAAACGGCGCTACCGCTCATTCTTGTGATGCTGGGTATCTACTTGTTCGCGCGCCGATTCGTTCCTCGCTACGCGGTCGTGGCCACACTGGGCGCAGGCATCGCCTACGCGGCTATGGCGGGCCAAATGCAGTGGTCTTCCGTCACCTGGGAGATCGCCGTGCCTAGATTCACGATGCCGCGGTTCGATTGGAGCGCGATTGTGAGCTTGGCATTGCCCTTGTTTGTCGTCACGATGGCATCGCAAAATCTTCCCGGTGTTGCTGTCATCCGTGCGTCTGGCTATCAGCTTCCGGTGTCCCGCCTCATCACGCTGACGGGTGTTGCCACGCTCTTGCTCGCACCATTTGGCGCTTTTGCGCTCAATTTCAGCGCCATCACCGCAGCGATCTGCATGGGACCGCAGGCCCATGCAGATCCTTCCCGGCGCTATACCGCTGCAGCCGCCTGCGGGGCGTTCTACGTGCTCATCGGTATCTTTGGCGCCGTGGTGACGGGATTGCTGACCGCATTCCCGCGCGAACTCGTCGTAGCCATCGCCGGATTGGCTCTCCTGGGAACCATTGGAGCAGGCCTTGCCAGTGCCCTGCGGGACGAGGGGCACCGGGAAGCCGCACTGATTACCTTCCTGGTGACTCTTAGCGGGGTCGTCATCGCCGGCATCGGCTCGGCGTTCTGGGGGGTGGTGGCAGGCAGCATGGCTTTGTTTGTGCAACAGTACGCCAGCAAGCCGCCTCGGCAGGCATCCTGAGCGGGGGCCTTGCGCCCATTCTTCAACGACTTTTTGCCGCACCCCATGCACTATTTGTTTGTCGCCGATCCGCTTGAAACCTTCAATCCCAAGAAGGACACCACCTTCGCCATGATGCGTGAAGCGGCCCGACGTGGGCATTCCCTGTCAGCGTGCGAGCCGGCAGATTTGCGCTGGGAGCGGGGTGGAAAGGTGCAGGCGCGGGTCCGCCGCATTTCCTTGACGGGCCACGCCACGAACTGGTTCCAGGAAACTGGCACAGACGTTGCCGCGCTGGCTGATTTTGGCGTGGTGTTGATGCGCAAAGATCCGCCATTCGACAGCGAGTATTTCTATTCCACCCACCTGCTCGAGCAAGCCGAGCGAGAGGGCGCGCGCGTCTACAACAGGCCCCGCGCGCTGCGGGATCACCCGGAAAAGCTGGCCATTCTGGAATTCCCGGAATTCATTGGCCCGACACTGGTGACGCGCAATGCTGCCGACATTCGCCGATTTCATGTCGAACACCGCGACATCATCCTCAAACCTTTGGACGGAATGGGGGGCATGGGGATCTTTCGTGTTGGTCCAGATGCAATGAACCTGGGCAGCATTACGGAGACACTCAATCGCGATGGCGCCCAGAGCGTGATGGTGCAAAAATTTCTTCCCGAGATTGCAGAGGGCGACAAGCGCATCTTGATCATTGACGGCGAGCCAGTGCCCTTTTGTTTGGCGCGAATTCCCCAGGGCAGTGAAGTGCGTGGGAACCTGGCTGCGGGCGGCAAGGGCGTCGCCCGTGCACTCAGCGAGCGCGACTGGGAGATAGGGAAGGCCCTAGGGTCGGTCCTCGCAGCGCGCGGACTGCTGCTGGCCGGTGTCGATGTCATCGGGGACTGCGTCACCGAAATCAATGTGACCAGCCCGACCTGCTTTCAGGAAATCCAGCAGCAGACGGGTTGCGACGTGGCTTCGCTGTACCAGGATGCTCTGGATCGTCGATTGACCTGACCGTGGTGGCTGTGCGCGCGGCAGTCGTAAAAATTTCCTCTCTTGTGGTGATTGCTATCGAAAACCCGTACTACAATGCGAGGCTCAGCTGATGGCGGACAAGATCTTACGGGGTTTAGGCGGTTCGGCTGGGGCGGGGGAGATTGGGGGATGTTGGGGTTGGCGAAAAATTCTTTCGTAGACTTTGACAGGAGCCAAAAAAACCTGCTAGAATTCAAGGCTTCGCTGATCGCAGCGAGGCAAGTTGGCAAGAGGGAGTTTAGGCTCTTGGTTGCTGGCTCGGAACCTTAAAAACATACAGCCGATAAGCGTGGGCGTTTGAGGCATTAGGCCTAAAGTTCTTTGGAACAAAAAGAAGCTGTGAGAGCTGCAAAGCTGTCGCGTGCTTCGAGGGCTGTAAAAAGCTTTCAAACGCTCATGAGAGAGAAGTGAAGTTCACTTCAATTCTTAATTTTGAGTAGCCTCGAGAGGGGCAAAAAAACACAAGATCGAACTGAAGAGTTTGATCCTGGCTCAGATTGAACGCTGGCGGCATGCCTTACACATGCAAGTCGAACGGTAACAGCACTTCGGTGGCTGACGAGTGGCGAACGGGTGAGTAATACATCGGAACGTGCCCGAGAGTGGGGGATAACGCAGCGAAAGCTGTGCTAATACCGCATACGATCTACGGATGAAAGCAGGGGACCGCAAGGCCTTGCGCTCATGGAGCGGCCGATGGCAGATTAGGTAGTTGGTGGGATAAAAGCTTACCAAGCCGACGATCTGTAGCTGGTCTGAGAGGACGACCAGCCACACTGGGACTGAGACACGGCCCAGACTCCTACGGGAGGCAGCAGTGGGGAATTTTGGACAATGGGCGAAAGCCTGATCCAGCCATGCCGCGTGCAGGATGAAGGCCTTCGGGTTGTAAACTGCTTTTGTACGGAACGAAAAGGTCTTTTCTAATAAAGAAGGCTCATGACGGTACCGTAAGAATAAGCACCGGCTAACTACGTGCCAGCAGCCGCGGTAATACGTAGGGTGCAAGCGTTAATCGGAATTACTGGGCGTAAAGCGTGCGCAGGCGGTTATATAAGACAGATGTGAAATCCCCGGGCTCAACCTGGGAACTGCATTAGTGACTGTATAGCTAGAGTGCGGCAGAGGGGGATGGAATTCCGCGTGTAGCAGTGAAATGCGTAGATATGCGGAGGAACACCGATGGCGAAGGCAATCCCCTGGGCCTGCACTGACGCTCATGCACGAAAGCGTGGGGAGCAAACAGGATTAGATACCCTGGTAGTCCACGCCCTAAACGATGTCAACTGGTTGTTGGGAATTTACTTTCTCAGTAACGAAGCTAACGCGTGAAGTTGACCGCCTGGGGAGTACGGCCGCAAGGTTAAAACTCAAAGGAATTGACGGGGACCCGCACAAGCGGTGGATGATGTGGTTTAATTCGATGCAACGCGAAAAACCTTACCCACCTTTGACATGTATGGAAGATCGCAGAGACGCGATTGTGCTCGAAAGAGAGCCATAACACAGGTGCTGCATGGCTGTCGTCAGCTCGTGTCGTGAGATGTTGGGTTAAGTCCCGCAACGAGCGCAACCCTTGTCATTAGTTGCTACATTTAGTTGGGCACTCTAATGAGACTGCCGGTGACAAACCGGAGGAAGGTGGGGATGACGTCAAGTCCTCATGGCCCTTATAGGTGGGGCTACACACGTCATACAATGGCTGGTACAAAGGGTTGCCAACCCGCGAGGGGGAGCTAATCCCATAAAGCCAGTCGTAGTCCGGATCGTAGTCTGCAACTCGACTACGTGAAGTCGGAATCGCTAGTAATCGTGGATCAGAATGTCACGGTGAATACGTTCCCGGGTCTTGTACACACCGCCCGTCACACCATGGGAGCGGGTTCTGCCAGAAGTAGGTAGCCTAACCGAAAGGAGGGCGCTTACCACGGCAGGGTTCGTGACTGGGGTGAAGTCGTAACAAGGTAGCCGTATCGGAAGGTGCGGCTGGATCACCTCCTTTCTGGAAAACTGGCCAAAGGCCTTGAACGTCCACACTTATCGGTTGTTGGAAGAAGTCGCTGAAGCGGCGCGCAGTGCGAACTGCGCGTCTCTTTGAGAGGCCGGCTTGGGTCTGTAGCTCAGTTGGTTAGAGCACCGTCTTGATAAGGCGGGGGTCGGTGGTTCGAGACCACCCAGACCCACCAAGTGCTGCAGGCTTAAGAGTAGAGGCGACACGACAATGCGACAAGCGGCAAAGAGTCCTGGGGGGATTAGCTCAGCTGGGAGAGCACCTGCTTTGCAAGCAGGGGGTCGTCGGTTCGATCCCGTCATCCTCCACCAACCAACAACTGTTCGGGCACTCAACACCAAAGCGGCTTTGCGAAAGGCTGCTTTGTTGTTGATCGGTATAGATCGATCAATCGGCTGTTCTTTAAAAATTCATAGAGTCGAATCAGAGTTGTCAGCGGAAACTGCACATTCGTAAAGGTTTAGTGCAGACCGTGCCGCTGGCAACAAGAATTTTTGATTGCGTCAAAACGAATATTCAAACTTTGGTTTGGAAATTCAAATGTAATTACGATGAAAGCTCGAAAGAGCTGGAAGTCGATTACGGCATAACGCGCAAGGTGAAAGACCTTGCAAGTCAGGCAATGTAATGGAGGTAACTCGAGAGAGTTGTCAAAGTTATAGGGTCAAGTGACTAAGAGCATGTGGTGGATGCCTTGGCGATGATAGGCGACGAAAGACGTGATAGCCTGCGAAAAGCTTCGGGGAGCTGGCAAATAAGCATTGATCCGGAGATATCTGAATGGGGAAACCCACCTAGCAATAGGTATCTTTAACTGAATACATAGGTTATTGAGGCGAACCGGGTGAACTGAAACATCTCAGTAGCTCGAGGAAAAGACATCAACCGAGATTCCGAAAGTAGTGGCGAGCGAAATCGGAGAAGCCGTGCAGTGATAGCACGATGGTTAGCAAAACGGGATGGAAAGCCCGGCCATAGCAGGTGATAGCCCTGTATGCGAAAGCCAACGTGTGGTACTAGGCTGCAGACAAGTAGGGCGGGGCACGAGAAACCTTGTCTGAATATGGGGGGACCATCCTCCAAGGCTAAATACTCATCATCGACCGATAGTGAACCAGTACCGTGAGGGAAAGGCGAAAAGAACCCCGGGAGGGGAGTGAAATAGATCCTGAAACCGCATGCTTACAAAAAGTAGGAGCCTCGAAAGGGGTGACTGCGTACCTTTTGTATAATGGGTCAGCGACTTACATTCAGTGGCAAGGTTAACCGAATAGGGAAGCCGTAGAGAAATCGAGTCCGAATAGGGCGAACATAGTCGCTGGGTGTAGACCCGAAACCAAGTGATCTATCCATGGCCAGGATGAAGGTGCCGTAACAGGTACTGGAGGTCCGAACCGACTAATGTTGCAAAATTAGCGGATGAGCTGTGGATAGGGGCGAAAGGCTAAACAAACTTGGAAATAGCTGGTTCTCTCCGAAAACTATTTAGGTAGTGCCTCAAGTATTACCGTCGGGGGTAGAGCACTGTTTAGGCTAGGGGGTCATGGCGACTTACCAAACCTATGCAAACTCCGAATACCGACGAGTACAGCTTGGGAGACAGAGCACCGGGTGCTAACGTCCGGACTCAAGAGGGAAACAACCCAGACCGCCAGCTAAGGTCCCTAAAATTGGCTAAGTGGGAAACGAAGTGGGAAGGCTAAAACAGTCAGGATGTTGGCTTAGAAGCAGCCATCATTTAAAGAAAGCGTAATAGCTCACTGATCGAGTCGTCCTGCGCGGAAGATGTAACGGGGCTAAGCCAGTTACCGAAGCTGCGGATGTGCAATTTATTGCACGTGGTAGGAGAGCGTTCTGTAGGCCTGTGAAGGTGCCTGGTAATGGGTGCTGGAGGTATCAGAAGTGCGAATGCTGACATGAGTAGCGTTAAAGGGGGTGAAAAGCCCCCTCGCCGTAAGCGCAAGGTTTTCTACGCAACGTTCATCGGCGTAGAGTGAGTCGGCCCCTAAGGCGAGGCAGAGATGCGTAGCTGATGGGAAACAGGTCAATATTCCTGTACCGATCAATAGTGCGATGTGGGGACGGAGAAGGTTAGCTCAGCCAACTGTTGGATATGTTGGTTCAAGCCTGTAGTCGTGCCCGGTAGGCAAATCCGCCGGGCTTAGATGAGGGGTGATAACGAGTCTGCTTGCAGACGAAGTGAGTGATACCCTGCTTCCAGGAAAAGCCACTAAGCTTCAGCTATTGACGACCGTACCGCAAACCGACACTGGTGCGCGAGATGAGTATTCTAAGGCGCTTGAGAGAACTCTGGAGAAGGAACTCGGCAAATTGATACCGTAACTTCGGGAGAAGGTATGCCCCAAGTAGGTGAACCTGTACAAGGCGAGCCCAAAGGGGTTGCAAAAAATCGGTGGCTGCGACTGTTTAATAAAAACACAGCACTCTGCAAACACGAAAGTGGACGTATAGGGTGTGACGCCTGCCCGGTGCTGGAAGATTAAATGATGGGGTGCAAGCTCTTGATTGAAGTCCCAGTAAACGGCGGCCGTAACTATAACGGTCCTAAGGTAGCGAAATTCCTTGTCGGGTAAGTTCCGACCTGCACGAATGGCGTAACGATGGCCACACTGTCTCCTCCAGAGACTCAGCGAAGTTGAAATGTTTGTGATGATGCAATCTACCCGCGGAAAGACGGAAAGACCCCATGAACCTTTACTGTAGCTTTGTATTGGACTTTGAACAGATCTGTGTAGGATAGGTGGGAGGCTTTGAAGCGTGGTCGCTAGATCATGTGGAGCCAACGTTGAAATACCACCCTGGTGTGTTTGAGGTTCTAACCTAGGTCCATTATCTGGATCGGGGACAGTGCATGGTAGGCAGTTTGACTGGGGCGGTCTCCTCCCAAAGCGTAACGGAGGAGTTCGAAGGTACGCTAGTTACGGTCGGACATCGTGACGATAGTGCAATGGCATAAGCGTGCTTAACTGCGAGACTGACAAGTCGAGCAGATGCGAAAGCAGGACATAGTGATCCGGTGGTTCTGTATGGAAGGGCCATCGCTCAACGGATAAAAGGTACTCTGGGGATAACAGGCTGATACCGCCCAAGAGTTCATATCGACGGCGGTGTTTGGCACCTCGATGTCGGCTCATCTCATCCTGGGGCTGTAGCCGGTCCCAAGGGTATGGCTGTTCGCCATTTAAAGAGGTACGTGAGCTGGGTTTAAAACGTCGTGAGACAGTTTGGTCCCTATCTTCCGTGGGCGCTGCAGATTTGAGGAAGCCTGCTCCTAGTACGAGAGGACCGGAGTGGACACACCTCTGGTGTACCGGTTGTCACGCCAGTGGCATCGCCGGGTAGCTAAGTGTGGAAGAGATAACCGCTGAAAGCATCTAAGCGGGAAACTCGTTTCAAGATGAGATCTGCCGGGGGCTCGACCCCCCTGAAGAGTCGTTCTAGACCAGGACGTTGATAGGCTGGGTGTGGAAGCGCAGCAATGCGTTAAGCTAACCAGTACTAATTGCTCGTGCGGCTTGACCCTATAACTTTGATCAAGGTTCACCTCTGCGTGAATCTATCCGATCAAAGCCGACTGTTATGCCAACAGACGCAATACAAAAATTCCCCTGATTCCATACTCTATGAATTCGCCAGGCTGCATGCACTTCATGCAGCCCAGCACAAAAGTTATGCTTGACGACCATAGCAAGTTGGTCCCACTCCTTCCCATCCCGAACAGGACAGTGAAACGACTTCGCGCCAATGATAGTGCGGGTTCCCGTGTGAAAGTAGGTCATCGTCAGGCTCTTACAGCCCTGCCAAACCCCCTTGAATCTTCAGGTTCAAGGGGGTTTCGCTTTTGCAGATACAGAATATTCCTTCAATGCTGAAATCCCGTATTCAGACGGCCCATTTACATCAGCTATAGGGTCAAAGCAGACCCATCGACAAATACCTTGAGCTCATGGCGCGCAAATGCTTGCCAACATTCATCGCGGGTCAGTGGAGCAGTGACGATGACGACGACCTGATCGGTGGCCTGCGTTTCGCGTGCAAAGTCCACCGACAGGTCCTCGTCCGCAAGATGGGCCGCTGCAAACGGATGGCGGCGCTGTATGTAGTGCAGATCTGTCGACGCATGCGCCCACAACGCCAAGCCGTTGGACAGTAGAAAATTGAAGGTTCCATGACGGGCGATGCGAGCCGTGAGTTCGCGCAGCGTCAGCGTCAACTCCGCCACGCTGGGCAACTGGGCGTGCGACTTGGAGATCTCTTGCATGATCCAGCAAAACGCCCGCTCGCTGTCGGTATCTCCTACCGGTTGAAAACTGCGGTGGAGATGCGGCTGAAAATCCTTCAGATCGCCGTTGTGTGCAAAAACCCAATAGCGCCCCCAGAGCTCACGCACAAAGGGGTGACAATTTTGCAGACTCACCACGCCCTGCGTCGCCTTGCGGATATGTGCAATGACATTGCTGCTCTTGATTGGGTAGCGCCGAATCAACTCGGCCACCGGTGAATCCACAGCGCGTTCGTGATCGACAAAGTGGCGTACGCCCTTGCCTTCAAAGAATGCGATTCCCCAGCCATCACTGTGGTCACCAGTGCGTCCGCCCCGCTGCGCGAAACCGGAAAAGCTGAAGCGCACGTCGGTGGGCGTATTGCAGTTCATTCCAAGGAGCTGGCACATGATTCTCTAGGATTGTTGCAGTACTAAACCTTTGGGGTAGCGGCACGCAAGCGCCAAGCCGCCAGCATCGCCACGGCGCAAAGCACTGCGAGCATCAGAAACGTTTCGCCAAAAGCAGAAATGCGTGCTGGGCTAGATGTTCCCGCTGCCAAAGAAGCGCCATGCGCTGCCACGCGCCATTCAAGCACGATGCCGCACAGGCTCACACCGGCTGCACCGCCCAGCATGCGAAGAAAGCCAATCGCACTGGAGCCCTGAGCAATCAGTGCCTTGTCCAGCGGCCGCATGGCTCCGAGGTTGAGCGAAGGCAGGATGAACCCGAGTCCAATGCGCCCCAATATGGCAAAAACCACCAGCATCCACAAACCGGAATCGAGCCGCACCAGCATCATCATGGCAAACGACAGCGCCAGCAGGAAAAGACCGATAGAAACCAGCGCATGCGTGGGTCGCCGGTCCGCGAGTCTGCCCACGATGGGAATGGTGATGGCAAGCACGATACCTGCCGGCAGCAAGATCGTTCCGACCAAGGAAGCAGAGAGCTGCAGCCCCAGTTGCATGAAAACCGGCAACAAGTAGGTGGAGCCGAACAAGGCCGTCCCGTAGATGAAGGCCACGATGCTTCCCATGCTGAACTGGCGGTAGCTAAACAATCGCAGATCCATCAACGGTTGGCGACCTGTGCGGGCCAGCCGCGCCTGCCACCATATAAACAACGCAGTGCATGCTGCAGCGCCACCCAGCAGTGCGAGCGCACGCGCTGGCGGGCCTTGGTGCAGTTTCACCAAGCCATTGAGCAGGCAGAGCGTGCCCACGCTTCCCAACAAGAGACCTCGCCAGTCCAAGCTTTCCCCTTCGTGCCCCGCCGCTACACCGCCCGGCCCCGTGCTAGGCACATATTTGAACGCCAGCCAGAGCGAGGCCAGGCAAAACGGCACGACCATGAAAAAAATCGAGCGCCAGCCAAACCAGTCCACCAGCAGGCCACCGATGCTGGGTCCCAGCGCTGGGGCCAGCACTACGCCCATGCCGAAGACACCGCTGGCACGCCCTTGCTCGTGCGGCTGGAAGGCGTAGAGGATGATGACCGCCGGAATGGGCTGCACGATGCCCGCCGCAAGTCCCTCAGCGACTCGCCCTACCAAAACCATGGGAAAATTGCCAGCGGTCCCCCCGGTAATGCCACCCGTCAGCAGCAGCAGCATCGAACCGACATAGGTCATCCGGTAACCAAAGCGCGCCAGCAGCCATGGGGTAGTGAGCATGGAGGCGGTCATTGCCACCATGAAGCCCGACGCTACCCACTGCGCACGGCCCTGGCCCAGCGAGAAATGCTGGCTCATATCCGGGATGGCCACGTTGACCACCGTGGATGACATGATCGACGCCATCGTTCCGACCATCACGGACAGCAAAAGAAGCCAGCGGTAGCGCTCGCCATGGCGCTCCCTGAGCACCTGGAGACTGCTCGAATCGCGGCCCAATCAGACCTCGCTTAGCTGCGATCGGACCAGAGCTTGCCCCCCGTGGCCCAGTTTTCCCGCTGGACGTCGGTAATCAAGATATCCACGGACTCGGCTGCTCCGCCCAGGATCTCGACAGAGATGCGCGTGATCTCCTCGACCAGGCGGCGCTTTTGCTCGACGGTGCGGCCTTCCAGCATTTCGACGTGGTAGGTGGGCATGGGATTCCTTTGAAAACAATCAGGGGCCGGTCAAAGCTGCCTGCGCGCAAGCGGCGCAAACACAACGCTGATGCCGGTCGTTGGCCGCAACGCGGGCCAAAGCGAGCGGGGACACCGGCGTGTGCATGCACCAGCACCGGGCCGCGTCCTCTCCGGCCGCGATATTGCAGTGGTTGTCCTGCTCGCACAGTGGGCAACGCGCAGCAGCCCTGGAGGCACATTCTTGCAGCGGTGTCGTCATGATGAAGTGGGGCGTGCTGCTGGAAGAAGATTCAGGCCGGTATGTGGGCGTCGTCTGTGAGTGTAGAGCTATACGCAAAATGGCGTGGTGCCGAGACAGCACCACGCCATTATTTCGACAAAATAGCCTCTAGCGCTTACGTATAAAGGGGTTTCAGCAATTAAATTTATAGCGCTTTTCTACAGCCATGTGGCCAGCGAGATTCAGGCCGCGGCTTTCACTTTGAGCCGCCAGGCGTGCAGCAGCGGTTCGGTGTAGCCGCTGGGCTGATCCTTGCCCTTGAAGACCAGTTCGCACGCCGCTTGGTAGGCCATGCAGGTGTCGAAATTGCCAGCCATGCGCTTGTAGAGCGGGTCGCCGCCATTTTGCTGATCCACCACGGCGGCCATGCGCTGGAAGGTCGCCTGAATGCGCCCTTCGCTCACCACGCCATGCAAAAGCCAGTTGGCCATGTGCTGGCTGCTGATGCGCAGCGTGGCGCGGTCTTCCATCAAGCCGATGTTGTGGATGTCGGGCACTTTGGAGCAGCCCACGCCCTGGTCCACCCAGCGCACCACGTAGCCCAGGATGCCCTGGGCGTTGTTGTCGAGTTCCTGCTGGATTTCGGCGTCGCTCCAGTTCGGGTTGGCGCTGACCGGAATGGTCAAGAGGCCGGTCAGCAGGTTGTCGCGCTCCACGTTGGCGTCGATCTTCTCCATCTCCATTTGCACCTCGCTGACCCGCACCTGGTGGTAGTGCAGGGCGTGCAGCGTCGCGCCCGTGGGGCTGGGCACCCAGGCGGTGTTGGCGCCCGCCTTGGGGTGGGCGATCTTCTGCTCCAGCATGGCGGCCATCAGGTCGGGCATGGCCCACATGCCCTTGCCGATCTGTGCCTTGCCGCGCAGACCGCACGAGAGGCCGACGAGTACATTGTTCTTCTCGTAGGCCTGGATCCAGGCGCTGGTCTTCATGTCGCCCTTGCGGATCATGGGGCCGGCGTACATGGCGCTGTGCATCTCGTCACCGGTCCGGTCCAGGAAGCCCGTATTGATGAAGGCCACGCGCGCGCTAGCTGCGGCAATGCACGCCTTGAGGTTGACGCTGGTGCGACGCTCTTCGTCCATGATGCCGAGCTTGACGGTGTTCTCCGGCAGGCCCAGCAACTGTTCGACGCGGCGGAACAGTTCGCTGGCAAAGCCCACTTCGACGGGGCCGTGCATCTTGGGCTTGACGATGTAGACGCTGCCCTTGCGCGAGTTGCGGATGCCGCCCTTGCCGTGCCCCTGCAGATCGTGCAGGGCGATGGTGGTGGTGACCACGGCGTCCAGAATGCCCTCGGGAATCTCGCGCACCTGCCCCTGCTTGTCCGTCCACAGGATGGCCGGATTGGTCATCAGGTGGCCGACATTGCGCAAGAACATCAGCGAGCGGCCGTGCAGGCGCACCTCGCCGCTGCCGGCCGGCGCCGTGTAGACGCGGTCGGGGTTCAGACCGCGCGTGATGGTTTTGCCGCCCTTGGCGACCTCTTCGGTCAGCGTTGCTTTGAGGATGCCCAGCCAATTGCTGTAGCCCAGCACCTTGTCTTCGGCGTCCACGGCGGCCACCGAGTCTTCCAGATCGAGAATGGTCGAAAGCGCGGCTTCCAGCACCAGGTCGCTCACACCGGCGGCATCGGTTTTGCCGATGGCGGTGCTGCGGTCGATGCGGATATCGAGATGCAGGCCGTTGTGTTGCAGCAGCACGGACGACGGGTTCGCCGCGTTGCCCTGGTAGCCGGTGAACTGTGCCGGGTCCTTGAGGCCGGTGCTGGCACCGCCCTGCATTGCAACGACAAGTGCGCCGCTTTCGATGCGGTAAGCCGTGGCATCGGCATGCGAGCCCTGGGCCAGCGGGGTCGATTCATCGAGCACACGGCGGGCGAAGGCAATGACCTTGGCGCCGCGCTTTTCGTTGTAGCAGGGGCCCTTTTCACAGCCATCGGTCTCGGGAATCGCGTCGGTTCCATAGAGCGCGTCGTACAGGCTTCCCCAGCGGGCATTGGCGGCGTTGAGCGCGTAGCGGGCATTCAGGATGGGCACCACAAGCTGCGGGCCGGCTTGGAGCGCGAGCTCGTCGTCGACGTTGGTGGTGGTGGCCTTCACGTCGGCCGGCTGGGGCACGAGGTAGCCGATGCGCTCAAGAAAGGTGCGGTAGGCGAGCATGTCCTTAATCGGACCTGGGTTGGCCTTGTGCCAAGTGTCCAGCTCAGCCTGCAGGCGCTCGCGCTCGGCCAGCAAGGCGATGTTGCGTGGGGCCAAGTCGGTGACGATGGCATCAAACCCCCTCCAGAAAGCAGCGCTTTCGACGCCGGTACCGGGAAGCACCTGTTCATCGATGAAGCGCTGGAGGGCGGGGGCTACTTGCAGGCCGTGGAGGGTGGTGCGATCGGTCATAGGGGGCTCGGTAAGAATCGGAAGATGGCAGGACGCCCTGGAGGTCGAATATCTGGCGAGGGGCGGCCACTGCCTCTGGCAGAGACTTTATTCGAAATCAATTGAACTATAAACAGCCTTAAAAGTTCAAAACCAGTGACTTATTTGCAAAGATCAGGTGCGCGCATCGACCGGTTGGCGCACAAGCCTGGGTCCATTGAATACTCAAATGCTATTGTTATGGTAGCTGTAAACGCATGATGAATAAGCGCTAGAGGCTGTTTTCATTCAAATTTCTAGTAATCGCGCTGGTCTTGCGGCCGACATGCCCCGACCCAAACCCTATGTCTCCATAATCGGCATCCATGGACAAACTCAAGGCTTTCGAGTCTTTCGTATCGGTCGCCACGCGCGGCAGCCTGACTGCGGCGGCGCGGGCGGAGGGCGTGGCGCCCGCCATCATGGGGCGGCGCCTCGACGCCCTGGAAGAGCACCTGGGCGTCAAGTTGCTGGTGCGCACCACGCGCCGCATCAGCCTGACGCACGAAGGCAGCGCCTTTCTGGAAGACTGTCAGCGCGTGCTCTCCGACGTGGCCAATTCCGAGGCCAGCGTCTCGGCGGGCGGCATCAGGGCCAGTGGGCATTTGCGCATCACGGCGCCGGCCGGTTTTGGCCGCCGCCATGTGGCGCCGCTGGTGCCAAGTTTTCGCGCCCAGCACCCGGAAGTCACGATCTCGCTCAACCTGAGCGACCGCGTGGTCGATCTGGCAGGCGAGGGCTTTGACTGCGCCGTGCGCGTGGGCGATCTGCCCGACTCTTCGCTGGTCAGCGTGCGCGTAGCCGACAACCGGCGCCTGTGCGTGGCGACGCCGCAGTACCTGGCCCAGCACGGCACGCCCGCCGAGCCGGCCGACCTGGCGCAGCACGCTTGCCTGACCCTGTCGAGCGAGGCCTCGCAAACGCGTGGCTGGGCGTTTTGCATGCCTTTGCCGGGTGGTGGCAGCGAGGTGACGCACCTGCGTCCGCGTGGCCCGCTTGATTGTTCGGACGGCCAGGTGCTGTTCGACTGGTGCCTCTCCGGCCACGGCATTGCCTGGCGCAGCACCTGGGAAGTCGAGCGTGAGATCGCCTCGGGCCAGCTGGTGGCCGTGCTGGAAGACTATGCCGCGCCACCCAACGGCATCTACGTTGTCTTTCCCCAGCGCAAGCACCTGCCGCTGCGGGTGCGTCTGTGGATCGAATTTCTCAAACACCACTATGGCCAGCCTCAGTTCTGGCAAATCGGAGTCGCCGCGTGATTCTTGAATCCTTCTTGGCCTACTTCCACCTCGTGGCCATCTTCACCATGGTGGTCTTCATGGCCAGCGAGGCTGCGATGTGTCGCAGCGAATGGATGAACGCCGCTGTGGTGCACCGCCTCGTGCGGCTCGATCTGATCTACGGCATTGCCGCGCTGTGCGTGCTGCTGGCGGGTCTGGCGCGCACCTTTTGGGGCTTCAAGGGAGCCGGCTGGTACTGGAGTCAGCCGCTGCTGCATTTCAAGATCGCGGTTTTCATCGTGATCGGGCTGATGTCGCTCAAGCCCACGTTCTCCTTTCTTCGCTGGCGCCGCAAGCTGATCGCGACGGGCGAGCTTCCGCCGCCGCAAGAGGTGCGCGCCGCGCGCCGCTGGGTGATGATTGAGACCCACTTGCTTGGCTTGCTGCTGCTTGCGGCCGTGCTGCTGGCGCGCGGGGTGCTGACGCGCGGATGAGGCATCGCACCCCATACAAAAAAAACCCCGCGTTGCGGGGTTTTTGCTGTGTGCGGAGCGGGGCTTACTTTTTCAGGCATTCGCTCATGAAGGCTTTGCGCTCGGCGCCCTTCTTGCCGGCAGCGTCGGCGTTGCAGGTCTTCATTTTGCTTTGCTGGGTGGCTGGCGCTTCGGCCTTGTTGCTCAAGCAGGTCTTCATAAAGGCCTTGCGCTCGTCGCCTTTCATGCCTTTGGCGTCGGCATTGCAGGTCTTCATTTTCGACTGCTGCTTGGTGGGCGCTTTGGCAGCGGCAGCCGGTGCTGCGGCCGCAGGCGCGGGGGCGTCGGCGGCCCAGGCGGTACCGAAAGCGCAGGCAAATCCAAGAGTGGTCAGGGCAAGAAGCTTTTTCATTGGGGCTCCGTTGGAGGGGAAACGGGGCCAAAGCACCCCGCGAGCGCAATATACGCCTGAGCGAAGCACGGCGGCGCGCCCCGTAAAATCCGCAGATGCTTACTGCCAAAAAACAACTGCTCGCGGCCCTGGCCGACGTGCTTGAGAGCTTTGCGCCCGGCGCAGGCGCGCGTGCTGCGTTTGAATCGCCCAAAGTGGCCGCCCATGGCGACTATGCCTGCACCGCCGCCATGCAACTGGCCAAGCCCCTCAAAGCGAACCCGCGCGAGCTGGGCGAGCGCTTGCGCACCGCGCTGCAGGCCACGCCCGCTTTCGCGCGCTGGGTGGATGGGCTGGACATTGCGGGCCCGGGCTTTCTCAACGTGCGTCTGAAGCCCGCCGCCAAACAGCAGGTGGTGCAGGAGGTGCTGGAGTCGGGTGAGCGTTTCGGCATGCAGCCGCCTACTGGGCACAAGGTGCTGGTGGAGTTTGTTTCGGCCAACCCCACGGGGCCACTGCATGTGGGCCACGGCCGCCAGGCGGCGCTGGGCGACGCCATTTGCAACTTGTTTGCCAGCCAGGGCTTTGGCGTACACCGCGAGTTCTATTACAACGACGCTGGCGTGCAGATCCAGACGCTGGCCCACAGCACCCAGTTGCGCGCCAAGGGCTTCAAGCCGGGTGACGATTGCTGGCCCATCGATCCCGAAAACCCGGCGAGCAAAGCCTTCTACAACGGCGCCTACATCCAGGACATCGCCGACGATTTTCTGGCAAGAAAGACCGTAAAGGCCGACGACCGGGCGTTTGCCGCCAGCGGCGATGTCGACGATATCGAGTCGATTCGCCAGTTCGCCGTGGCCTACCTGCGCAATGAGCAAGACAAGGACCTGCACGCTTTCAACCTGCAGTTCGATGAGTACTACCTCGAATCGAGCCTCTACACCAGCGGTCGCGTAGAGGCCACGGTCAACCTGCTCATTGCCAACGGCAAGACCTACGAGCAGGACGGTGCGCTGTGGCTCAAGAGCACCGACTACGGCGACGACAAGGACCGCGTCATGCGCAAGCAAGACGGCACTTACACCTATTTCGTGCCCGACGTGGCCTATCACATCGCCAAGTGGGAGCGTGGCTACACCAAAGTCGTCAACATCCAGGGCACCGACCACCATGGCACCATCGCCCGTGTGCGCGCTGGGCTGCAGGCGGCCGATGTGGGCATTCCGCAGGGCTATCCCGACTACGTGCTGCACACCATGGTGCGCGTGGTCAAGGGCGGCGAAGAGGTCAAGATCAGCAAGCGCGCTGGCAGCTACGTCACGCTGCGCGACCTGATCGAGTGGACCAGCAAGGACGCGGTGCGTTTCTTTCTGCTCAGCCGAAAGCCCGATACCGAATACACCTTCGATGTCGACCTGGCCGTGGCGCAGAACAACGAAAACCCGGTGTACTACGTGCAGTACGCGCATGCGCGCATCTGCTCGGTGCTGGCGGCCTGGGGCGGCCAGGTAGCGAGCCTGGAGGGCGCTGACCTCTCGCCATTGGACGGCCCGCAGGCCCAGGCCCTGATGCTGCAACTGGCCAGATACCCCGAGATGCTGACTGCAGCTACCGAGGGCGAAGCGCCGCACGACGTCACCTTCTACCTGCGTGACCTGGCTGCGAGTTACCACAGCTACTACGATGCCGAGCGCATCCTGGTGGACGACGAACGTGTCAAAACAGCGCGCCTGGCGCTCGTCGCCGCCACGGCCCAGGTATTGCACAATGGGCTGGCGGTGCTGGGCGTCTCGGCGCCGCGCAGAATGTGAAACACGGCAAGCATATGAACAAAAAACAAACGGGCGGGACCATCGTTGGCTTGATCGTCGGCTTGCTGATTGGCCTGGGCGTGGCACTGGGTGTTGCCGTCTATGTCACCAAGTTGCCGGTACCCTTTTTGAACAAGGGCGCGACGCGCAGCAGCGACCAGGACAGCGCCGAGGCGCAAAAGAACAAGAATTGGGACCCGAATTCGCCGCTGTATGGCAAGAGCGGCGCCCGGCCGGCGCCTGTGGGTTCTGCGGGCCCGGCCGCAGGGGTGGCGGCAGCGCCAGCGTCTGCGCCGGTTGCGCCGGCTGCCACGCCGCCAGCAACCCCAGCGAAGGTGCCCGGCGATCCGCTGGGCGACTTGGCCAAGGCCCGCAGCGCAGCGCCGCCGCCCGCCGCAGCGAACACGCCCGCAGCTGCAGTCACATCCGCTGTCGATCCCTTTGACTACTTCGTGCAGGCGGGGGCCTTCCGCACCCAGCAGGATGCCGATGCACAGCGTGCCAAACTGGCTATGCTGGGCTGGGAAGCGCGCGTGAACGAGCGCGAGCAGAACGGCCGCACGGTGTTTCGCGTGCGCATCGGCCCCTTCGTCAAGCGCATCGATGCCGAGCAGCTCAAGGAAAAGCTCGATGGCGCCGGGGTGGAGTCTGCTCTGGTGCGCGTGCAGCGCTGAACTTTTCCACCCTGGCCCACTCCCACTGCCGAACCCTCACAGGAGCCTGTTGAATGAATCGTCGAGATTTTTCCGCCACTGCGGCGGCCGTAGTCGCAGCATCGAGCTTTTCGCTGCCCGTCTTCGCCCAGAGCGCTGCGCCCAAGGAAGGCAAGGAGTACACCCGGCTTTCCAAACCCGTGCCCACTGAAGCGCCGGCCGGTAAGGTCGAGGTGATCGAGTTCTTTTGGTACAACTGCCCACACTGCAACGAGTTTGAGCCCACGCTGGAAGCCTGGCTCAAGACACCGCCCAAAAATATGGCGTTCCGCCGGGTTCCCATCGCGTTCAATGCCAGCTTCGCACCGCAGCAAAAGCTGTATTACGCTTTGGAAGGCTTGGGCAAGGTCGATGAACTGCACGCCAAGCTGTTTCGAGCCATCCATGTCGAGAAGCAAAACTTGTCCAAGGACGATGGGATTTTTGCCTGGATCGGCAAGCAGCCGGGCATGGATTTGGCCAAGTTCAAGGAGATGTACGCCTCTTTCACCGTCTCCAACCAGGTCCGCAAGGCGGCTCAGTTGCAAGACGCCTATGGTGTCGAAGGCGTTCCGTCCATGGGCGTGGCAGGCCGCTACTACGTCGATGGAACCATGGCAGGCAGCTTGAACGCCATGCTGAAGGTGGTGGAAGCCCTGGTCGCTAAGGGCGCATAGCCTCTGGCGCCGAGCCCCCTGCAGGCCGCAGCCCGCTGATGCGGGCTTTTTTTTGCTTGCGCGTGGCACAATGATTGCAAGATTCGTGCCGCCACCAGTTCGCTGTGCGCGCCCTCGCCGGGCGGCGGTGCGCGCCCACTTCGGACCTTTGCATGCTCCCCATTTTCTCTTTGTTGAATAAAAACCTCGTGCGGCGTGCCCGTGCTGCTGCGCTCCCCTGGGCGCTGGCTGCGGCACTCTGCGCGCTGGCTGCGCCGCCCGCCGCCGCAGAAAAATCCGATCGCAGCCAATCCATGAACATCGAGGCCGACCAGCTTAAGCACGATGAGCTGCAGCAGACCAGCGTGTTTACGGGACGCGTCGTGGTCACCAAGGGCAGCATCGTACTGCGCGGAGCGCGCCTGGAAGTGCGCCAGGACGCAGAGGGCTACCAGTCGGCCGTGGTGACGGGCGGGGGCGGCAAACGCGCCTTTTTCCGCCAAAAGCGAGATACCGTCGCCGGCGCCCCCGAGGAGTTCATCGAAGGCGAAGGCGAAACCATTGAATACAGCGGCAAGGCCGACACCGTGCGCTTTGTCACGCGCGGGGAACTGCGGCGCTACCGGGGAGGTGATTTGAGCGATGAGATCACCGGGGACGTCATCGTCTACAACAATCTGACCGATGTGTTCACCGTCGATGGCCGCAACGCCGGCAAACCGGCGGGCGAGGCCGGGAATTCGGGCGGGCGCGTGCGCGCCATACTGGCCCCGCGCGACGCGGCGCCGGCCACACCAGTCGCACCTGCACCCGGCCCCAGCCCGCAGCTCAAGCCCAGCAACCGCCTTGAAGGCGCCCCCCGGTGAGTGCGCCGGAGGAAATGGTCAGCGCACTGGCCAAAGACATGGCCGGCGAGTCAAGCTTGCTCGAGGTGCGGCACCTGGCCAAGGCCTACGGTGGGCGCAAGGTGGTCAAGGATGTCTCGCTCAATGTGCGCAAGGGCGAAGTCGTGGGCTTGCTCGGCCCCAACGGCGCCGGCAAAACCACGTCGTTCTACATGATCGTTGGCCTGGTGCGCAGCGACGCGGGCGACATCTTCATTGATGGCCGCTCGGTGGGCCACATGCCGATCCACCGGCGCTCGCGGCTTGGCATGTCGTATCTGCCGCAGGAGGCCTCGATCTTCCGAAAACTCACGGTGCAGGAAAATGTCCGCGCCGTGTTGGAGCTGCAGCACGGCGAAGACGGTAAACCCCTGCCCAAGGCGGTGATCGAGGAGCGCCTGACCTCGCTGCTGCAGGAGCTGCGTGTGGAGCACCTGCGTGACTCGTCGGCGCTTTCGCTTTCGGGCGGCGAGCGCCGCCGCGTCGAGATTGCCCGGGCGCTGGCGACGCAGCCGCGTTTCATTCTGCTCGACGAACCTTTTGCCGGCATCGACCCGATTGCCGTGATCGAGATCCAGCGCATCATCGGTTTTCTGAAGGCGCGCGGCATCGGCGTGCTGATTACGGACCACAACGTGCGCGAAACTTTGGGGATCTGCGATCACGCTTTCATCATCAGCGAGGGCGAGGTGCTAGCCGAAGGCACGCCGACAGAAATCGTCGACAACGCCGAAGTGCGCCGGGTGTACCTGGGCGAGCACTTTCGGATGTAGCCGTGAAACCCGGCCTGTCGCTGCGCGTCTCGCAGCATCTGGCGCTCACGCCGCAGCTGCAGCAGTCCATCCGCTTGCTGCAGCTCTCCACGCTGGAAATCGCCCAGGAAGTCGAGCAGATGCTGGACGAAAACCCTTTTCTGGAGCGCGAAAGCGAAGAGGCACCGAGGGAAGAGTTTGGCCTGGTGCAGGCCGATACCCCGGCAGAGGGAGCAGACGCAAGTATCGAGTTTGCTACGTATTCAGGAGCTGACGGCGTAAGCATTACAAGCGCTGAGAGCCAAAATGATGCCGAATCCTCCACCGCAGACGAGTTGCTCGACTGGTCCGGCGACGGCACGCACGAGATGGCGCCGGACGACGCCGAGTGGGGCGGCGAAGCCCCCGCGCGCCAGACAGGCGATTCAGGCGATGGTACGGGCGATGCGCTGGACCGCGCGCACGAACACGGCTCGCTCACCGACTTCCTGCACCGCCAGGCGCTCGCGCTGCGGCTCTCCGAGATTGACCGTGCAGCGCTCTCCTTCCTGATTGAATCGTTGAACGACAACGGCTACCTTGAAGACCCTATCGAGGAGTTGGCTGCGGGTCTGGCCCAGGGCGACGCGGAGGAAGCCGAAGAAATCGTGCACCGTTTCACCGTGGCGCTGCGTTTGTTGCAAAGCCTGGAACCCACGGGGGTGGGCGCGCGCCATCTCGCCGAATGCCTGAGCTTGCAGTTGCGCGAACTGCAGGCGGACGGCGCGCACGACGCCGCCCTGGTGGCCACGGCGCTCTGCATCTGCCAGCAGCCGCTCGACTTGCTCGCCCGGCGCGACCTGCGGCGCCTGGCGCCGCTTTGCGGTGCCAGCGAAGAGGCCACGCGCGCAGCCATGGCCTTGATTGCGCAGCTTGAACCCCGGCCCGGGCGGCGCTTTGCCAATGTCGAGCGCAATGCCATCGTGCCCGACGTGCTGGTGCGCCGCGCCGGCACCGGCTCGGCCCAGTTCGTCGTGCAGCTCAACCCCGACGTCATGCCGCGCCTGCGTGTGCACGACATTTACGCGGGCGCCCTGCGCGGCCACCGCGGCAGCGACGGCCACCAGGCGCTGCAGCAGCGCCTGCAGGAAGCGCGCTGGTTCATCAAAAACATCCAGCAGCGCTTCGACACCATCCTGCGCGTCTCCAAGGCCATCGTCGAGCGACAGAAAAACTTCTTCGTGCACGGCGAACTCGCCATGCGCCCACTGGTGCTGCGCGACATTGCCGACGAGCTGGGCCTGCACGAATCGACCATCTCCCGCGTCACTACCGCCAAGTACATGGCGACACCCCAGGGAACCTACGAGCTCAAATATTTCTTTGGTTCGGGCCTGGGTACCGACACCGGCGGCAACGCGTCGAGCACGGCGGTGCGGGCGCTGATCAAACAGTTCGTCGCCGCCGAGAACCCGGCCAAGCCCTTGTCGGACAGCCAGATCGCCGACATGCTCAAAGAGCAGGGCATTGAATGCGCGCGCCGCACCGTGGCCAAGTACCGCGATGCCCTCAAAATCCCCACTGTCACCCTGCGCAAGGCGCTATGAACCAGTTGCAACTTTTCCTGCCCTGCGCCGCCGGCGTCGAGGGTTTTCTGGCCGACGAGGTGCACCAGATCACGGGGCTCACCGGGAACGACCTCCTGGTGGGCCGCGGCGGCGTGCTGCTGCGGGCCTCATGGCGTGACGCACTTTTGCTCAACCTGCACAGTCGCCTGGCGCAGCGCGTGCTGGTGCAGTTGGCCCAGGGCCTGTACCGCAGCGAGAACGATATTTACGCTCTGGCGTCCGGCATTGCCTGGGAGATCTGGTTCACCCCGCGCCAGAGCTTCAAGGTGGAAGTCACGGCCCAGCACAGCCCGCTGACCAGCCTGAACTTTGCCGCGCTGCGCACCAAGGACGCAGTGGCCGACCGGTTTCGTGCCAAGGCCGGCGTGCGCCCCGACGTGGACACCCAGTGGCCCGACGTGCGCGTGCACCTGCACCTGACCACCGACGAGGCCACGGTCTACATCGACACCTCGGGCGAACCGCTGTTCAAGCGCGGCTGGAGGAATGTCAAGGAAGGCGGAGCCAAGGGCGACGCCCCGCTCAAGGAAACCCTGGCCGCCGCCATGATCGCCGCCACCGGCTGGGACCCGCAGGGTGAAGCGCCCCTGCCGCTCTACGACCCCTGCTGCGGCAGTGGCACGGTGCTGATCGAAGCGGCACAAATGGCCTGCCGCATCGCACCGGGCTTGCAGCGGCACTTTGCCTTTGAAAAATTGCTGCCGTTTCAGGCGCATGTCTGGAGTGCTATCAAAGAAGAAGCTAATAGCGCAATCACTACCTGCGCTACGGGCATATTTGGCAGTGATATTTCACACCGCATGGTCGATTTCGCCGAGCACAACGCCGAGCGCGCCGGTGTCGCCCAGGCCGTGCAACTGCGCGGTGGCGACGCCCTGCAGCGCATGCCGCCCTGCGAGCAGCCGGGTGTGATGCTGCTCAACCCGCCGTACGGCGAGCGCATTGCCGCGGCGGGCGCCGCCGGCCAGAATGCGCGCGAGCGTGCCCAGCAGCGCGCGCACGGCGAGGCCGTGGGGCGCGAGGCTGCTGAAGTGAGCGGTGGGGCTGGCGATGGCAGCGAATTCTTCCAGCAGCTCGCCAGCCATTGGAAGAAAAACTACATCGGCTGGCAGGCGTGGATGCTCACGCCCGACTTGAAGCTCCCCGGCAAGATGCGCCTCAAGGAGTCGCGCCGCGTGCCGATGTGGAACGGCCCCATCGAATGCCGCTTGTTCCGCTTTGACCTGATTCGCGGCAGCCTGCGCAGCCGGCCCGGTGATGCTCCCGCAGCTGCCGATGGCGCGTGAGCTGACGGTTGCGCTGCCAGCCGCCGGCAGCCGCCGCGCGCTGGTGCTGGACACCAACATCGTGCTCGACCTGCTGGTATTCGCCGATCCGGCCACTGCGCTGCTGCCCGGGCTGTTGGCTTCGGGGGCGTTGCACTGGATCGCGACGGCTGGTATGCGCAGTGAGCTGGCCCGCGTGCTCAGCTACCCGCAAATCGCGCCGCGCGTCGCGTTCTACGGCCTCACGCCAGAAGGCGTGCTGGCGCGCTTTGATGCCGCAGTGCAGACCGTGGAACCCGCGCCGCGTGCCAGCGCGGTCTGCAAGGACGCCGACGACCAACCCTTCATCGACCTGGCTGCAGCGCACGGCGCGATCCTGCTGTCCAAAGACAAGGCGGTGCTGCGTCTGCGCAAGCGTTTGAGCGCTTGCGGTGCCGAAACTGCCACTTCCCTATCGTTCCTTGGTCATTCCGAACCAGCGTGCATTTGCGCAGCGACGCTTTAGCCTGGAAAGCTGAACGCGGCGGCGTCGTGCAGCGCCCAGGCACCGTCGCTTTTGAACTCCAGTACATGGGTGTGGTGCTCCAGCACCGAATGCCGGTGCGCAATGCTGACCAAGGTGACACCAGTCTCGCGCAGCCGCTGGTAGAGCGAAGTCTCGTTGGCACTGTCGAGTGCGCTGGTGGCTTCGTCCAGAATCACCATGCCAGGCTGGCGCGCCAGCACCCGCGCAAACGCCAGGCGCTGCTGCTCACCGGTGGAGAGGAGCTTTTCCCAATCGTGTGTCGCCTCCAACCCGCCGATCTGCTCCGCCAGCGTCTCTAGGTGCACCTCCTGGAGCAGTTCCAGCAGCCGCTCATCTGCGAGATCGGTCGTGGTGGACGGGTAGATGATCTGGCTGCGCAGCGTGCCGCTTTGCATGTAGGGGCGCTGTGGCAGGAAGAACATGTCTTCGATCGGCGGGTGCTGCACCACCCCGCTGCCACTGTTCCACAAGCCGGCAATGGCTCGCAGCAGCGAACTCTTGCCGCAGCCGCTCGGACCCGTGATGAGCAGTGCCTCGCCCGGTGCGAGCTGCAGCGACAAGTCCTGCACCAGCATGCGGCGATAGTCTGGTGTGTACAGGGTCAGTCCCTCGATGGTCAAGGTGTCGCCGGCGCGCATCTCTATCGTCGGCGAAAGATCGGACTTTGCGATGGCTACAACACCGTCGATCGCGGGCGGATCGGCCCAGGGAGCGGGCGCCGCCGGCGTTTTCAGCACCACTTGGGAGAGTGCGTGTAGCCGGTCAATGCCCGCGACAAAGCGGCTCAGGCTTTCGAAGTTTTCCACGATCAGCGAGACAGCTGCCAGCACTGCGGTGAACGCCCCCGCCGCCTGCACCGCGCGACCGACTTCCATCTCGCCCGCCAGCACGGCGCCTGCCAGCACGACGCTGGGCACCACCAGGGTGAGTTGGCTGAAGGCCCGCTGGAACAGGTTGAGCGAGCGCTGCGTCTTGATCAGGCGGGCGAAGTTGCTGAACGCGGCGTCAAAGCGCTGGTTGAGCTGTGCGCGCTCTTGCGCTTCGCCACGGTAGAACGCAATCGACTCGGCGTTCTCGCGCAGCCGCATCAGGCCAAAGCGGAAATCGGCCTCACGACGCAACTGCCAGAAGTTCATGCGTATCAGGGGCGTACCGAACAAGTACAGGGCGCCGAACGTTCCGAGAAAGGCGTAAACAGCCAAGATGGCGACCAGGGTGTGCGAAATGGACCACAGCACCGCGCTGAAGGCGACGAGCTGCATCAGGGAGCCCATAAAAATCAACAGAAAGTGGGTGGAACGCCCGGTAAAGGTGTTGATGTCTTCGCTGATGCGCTGATCCGGGTTGTCGATTTCACCGCGCGCGCCGATCTCGTAGTACTTGCGCTCGCTCAGGTAGCCATCCAGAAAGCGGGCCGTCAGCCAGCGCCGCCAATAGTTGGAGAAGGCGTCGCGCATGTAGTAATAGAACGCATATACCGGCACTGCGAAGGCGAGCACGTAGAGCGTGGTGCGCACTGCGGCCCAGAAGCGCTGCGCATCTCTGCCCGCCAGCGCCGACGTCATTTCACCGCTCTTGTCGACCAGCATGACCGCCAACTGCGTCTCGAAGACCATGAGCCCAATCAGGAGTGCCATGAGCCCCCAGGCTGTGCGCTTCTTGTCGCCCTGCCAATACGGCTTGGCAACGCTCATGAACTGCTTCCAGGCGGAAAGCGACAAGGTGGGGGGGCGCCGGCGCCGGGTCTTTTTGGGCTTCAATGGTGCGCCCTCACCTGGGCTATCAGGGGATGCGTCAGGACGGTCTGCAGAGGATGCTGGTGTGGACATGAAGGTGTGCGGGTACGCGGAGCAAACAGGGCATCCGGCCGCAAGCATAGGGCCCGCCCAGATGCCGCGCTGTCAGCCGACGCCCGCAGTGGCCTGGGGGCGCACGCGTCGCGGCTTCAGGATGATGGGGTCTGCCGCAATTCTGGCGCTGGGAGTTCAGGCCGTTCGAACGATTGCCGCTGCTGTTGGAGTGCATGGCCTTGCGTGAGGGGCGCGGTCCCTTCGGGGGGCGCAACTATGCGATCAAGGCAGGAGCTTGCGCCTGCGCATGTCATTCAAAACCAGTTCGCTGGCCCAGGTTGATATGTGATCGTCGTCCCAATAGAGCAGTTTTCCGTTGTGCAAGCCGTAACACTGCGCACCGTCGCAGAAGAGATCAATAGGGTCGTACACGTCAAGGCCCGGGTTGTCCGTCTGGATTTGCTCCACCAGTTGCCGATACACCGCCTGCCTGTCATCGATTTTGGATCTGTTCTGGCTGCAGCTTGAGATGGTTTTTTTCAGAATGGACACGGGGCGCGTGACGATGCAACCTTTGGGCTCCTCTCCCAATTCTGGCGGGTCGATGACGAAAACGACCTTTTTCTGTCGCAACAGCAGCGCCTTCACGAACTGCGAATAGCCTTTTTGGAACATTTGCGATTGTGTTGCGGCGGACCCATCCAACGCAAAAATCGAATAGTTGCTGGGGCCCTCGACCCCGTAGCCTGACCCTGAGAAGTACATAGGGCCTCGTGATTCAAGGACTACTGTTTGTATGGTCGGGTATCGCGCGAGTACCTTCAGCGCCTCCTCCGGCAGGGCATTGCAGCCTTTATTCACGTTGCCCTCCATGACCGAGTAGCTCACGAGAGGAGGGCAGCCGTGGTTTCCGATCAGCAGAAACTTGATCGGCACTTTGCCTAAAACAGCAGCGCTGTTCAGGGACATGGCGTGGCTGTCCCCCACGAACAGCACTTCTGGAGCTGGGGTATTGGCAAGGCAGACCGCGCCAGATCCTAATGAGAAATTGAGCAACTTTTCGCAGGAGCCATCGGACAGCCGCGTGTTCGATGGCTCAATGGTCTGGCTCAGCAAAGCGAGGTCCACTTTGGACTCCAGCCTGAATGCGAAGCCGTTTTGGCTGTTGGTGTACCAACCCAAAGCACCGATGGCACCCATGAGCGTGCACAGCACCGGGACTATCAGCCGGTGCTTGCCAAAGCGGATGCGCCGCTCGACAAGGCGATAGGTGAGCCACGCGAACAAAGTGGACAGCACCACCGCGCCGAGGCGGATGTCTGCGCGCGGGTTCCCCCCTTCCATGATGTGCGCGTATGACAGCAGTGGCGAATGCCACAAGTAAAGCGGAAAACTGATTAAACCAAACCATACCGCCAAGCGATTGGAGAGTACGACCCGATTGAACCAAGCCTGAGGGCCGGCTGAGAGAATCAGCACGGCACCCAGAACCGGGACGATGGCCCACTTGCCAGGGAACCCGAGCGCCGGTTGGAGTTTCAGGAAGCCGAATGCCAACAACGCGGCGCCGGCCAGAGCGAGAGCGTTGGCCCATGCAAGACCATCTCCCGCCGGCTTGCTGCGGTACAGCGTGCGGTGAATACCTCGGTCAAACTTGCTTTTCAGTATTGCAACATTGGGGTGCTGATGGAGGGAAGCCCAAGCCAGAAGGCCGCCACACAGAAGTTCCCAAAACCGGGTCTGAGGTGAAAAGAAGGCTGCCGTGGGGTGCCTGTGGCTTTCGTAGAGATTCAATGCCAGAGATGCGGCGGCGAACGCCAAGGTCAGCGTCAATAGGTTGTATTTTCTTTTCCAGGCAAGTACCAGCAGCGCGGGCCACACGATATAGAACTGCTCTTCAACTCCGAGGCTCCACAAATGAAACAGTGGTTTGAATGCGGTAGCGGTATCGAAATATCCTGCCTCGCTCCACAACATAAGGTTGGAGACAAAAAGGGCGCCTGCGGTGGTATGCCTGCCAAGTTGGGCGAACTCGTCGGAAAATAAGACAAACCAGCCTACCGCATAGCAGGTCGCTAGCACGATGAGCAGTGCGGGGAATATGCGTTTGACGCGGCGGGCGTAGAACTCCAGCAAGCTGAAGGATTCTGTTTCCAGGTTGTTGAAAATGATGGTAGAAATCAGGAAGCCCGATATCACAAAAAAAATATCGACTCCGATGAATCCACCCGGTAACCAGCTCGGCGCAGCATGAAAGACAACCACCGACAGCACAGCAATTGCCCGGAGGCCATCAATATCCGCGCGATATTTTGGATGCGATAAAGAATGAGTGGAGGAACGCATCGGTATGGTCGTCAAGGGGACAACCGCAGTTGTGTCGGCCTGCAGGAGCCAGGACGGGGTGAGCCTACGTGAGGGCTGAAAGAACTTTCAGGGGCGAGGAATTTTATCGGACGGTTGCAAGCATTTCTCAAATCCCCACATCTGCGCAACCTCATCGAATGGCGCACGCGGCGTGCGCATTTGGTTGATGGGCGCCTGTTCGTCCGCATAGCCCAGGGCGATGCCTGCAAACAGGGTGTGCTCAGCACGCAGCCCCAGAAACGCCTTCACCGGCTCGGAGCAAAACGCCCAGTACTCCTGCGGGCAGGTGGCCAGGCCGGCCTCCACCGCCAGCAGCAGCACGTTCTGCAGGTAGCAACCCAGATCGGACCATTGCGGCGGCCCCATGCGCCTGTCGATGCTCAAAAAGATGCCTACGGGCGCGCCGAAAAACTGTGCGTTCTTTGCCATCTGGCGCAGGCGAGCAGCCTTGTCTTCGCGCGCAATCGCAAGCGAGCTGTAGAGCTGCTCGCCGTTTTCAAAGCGGCGCGTGCGGTAGGGTTCCCACAGGCTCGGCGGGTAAACGGCGTACTCGGGTTCGGGCTGGGGAGGGCTGGCTGCAACATGGGCCAGCAACTCGGCCAACGGGGCGCCCGTGAGCGCATGCACCCGCCAGGGCTGCAGATTGCCGCCCGAAGGGGCACGTGCTGCCGCGCCCAGGATGGCACGCACCGTGGCAGCGGGCGGTGTTCTGGCTTGAAATGCGCGCACCGACATGCGCTGTGCAATGGCTTCGGAAACCTTCATGGGCGGCTGGGCTCGCTGCCCGTTTGGGTGCTGGCGCCTGGCGCCAGGTGCACGGCGCGCTGGGGCGCGGTGTTCACCGCGAGCTGGAACACGTCCGGCCGCGCGTAGTGGCCTACGGGGTCGAAGTCCATCTGCGCGCGGGCGATGTCGCCGGTGTCGATCTCGGCGGTCAGCAGCACATCCTCGCCGTACACCGGCCCGGCCAGCACCTGGCCGAGCGGGCCGATGATGCAGCTTCCGCCGCGCATCAAGAGTGTGTCGTCGGCTTCGGGCAGGCGGTTGTGCATGGCGTCCATCGGGAAGTCCGTCCGCCGCAGGTGCTGGCAGCTTGACAGCACAAAGCAGCGGCCTTCCATGGCGATGTGCTGCATGCTGGCAATCCAGCTGTCGCGGTCGTCGGCCGTGGGCGCGCAGTACAGGGCCACGCGCTGCTGGTACATGGCCATGCGCATAGCCGGCATGTAATTTTCCCAGCAGATGACGGCCCCGAGCTTGCCGTAAGGTGTGTCAATGGCCTTGAGCGTCGAGCCGTCGCCATAGCCCCAGACCAGGCGTTCAAGCGCGGTCGGCATGAGCTTGCGGTGGTGGCCGAGCACCCGGCCTTCGCCCTGGGCATCCGGACCCAGATAGACGGCGGTGCAGTACAGCGTGCCCCCATCGCGCTCAATGACGCCAATGCAGACGTGGAGCTTCTGGCGCCCGGCGGTCTTGGCGAGCCGGGCGAGTTCCGGGCCGTCCAGCGCCACGGCTGCGTCAAAGTACTTTTTGAAATCCTCGCGCCCCTGGGGTGTGCGTCCGCCGATGTAGATGTGAAAGTCTGCGCCCTTGGGGTAGCCGCCCAGGAAGGCCTCAGGGAACACCAGCACCTGTGCGCCGCGCTGGGCGGCCTCGTGCATCAGGCTTTCGGCGCGCGCGACGGTGGCGGCGGTGTCGAACATGACGGTCGCGGTTTGCGCGACGGCGGCGGTCAATTGCATGGGGTCTCCTCAGGATGCGGTTGCGTCAATCCACAGTGTGCCGCAGGCGCTCATCATCAGGGGGCGAGCAGCACCCAGGCTGCGCGTGCGCGCTGCAGGTCGCGGCCCAGGCGGCGGCTGGTAGGCAGGTGGCGCAGCGCCGACAGGCGCCGGATGCTGGCCACCAGTGCAGCCTGCATCTCGGGACTCCCTTGTGCCACCCAGGTGGTCCAGAGCGGGCGCGCCTTAGTGAGGGCACCGGCCTCGTGCAACGCCAGCGCGCTGGAGTGAGCGAAGCACAGCGCATCGCGCGCATGGCACAAGCCCAGCGGGAGCACCGATCCGGGGTCGTCCTCGAAATCGATGAAACCTACATGGCCGTCACCACAGCGCACCAGGTTGCGCGCAAACGCCTGACTGAGGTAGCTTCCGCCCCGGTGCACCGCACCGATCGCCGACAGCCCCTGCTGCCACAGCGCCAGCACGGCGAGCGCGCCTGCGGGCACGGCGTCGCGCATTTCGTTGGCCAGTGAGGGCGTGGGCTGGCCCGGAACCCCGAGATGGCGCATCAGCAAGGCATCGGATTGCACCGCCAGCAAGGCGGGAACCTGCACACCGAGCGATGCCAACTCGCGCAGCCGCCGCACCTCGGTGGCAATGGCCTGTTCTCCGCCCAGGTTCGGCACCGGGGTGAGCAGCGGCAGTCGAAGCGTTCGGGCGAGCGTGCCCATCAGCCGGTAGCGCCCCATGCTGTTGCGCGCGCCGGCTTTCTTGAGCCACAACTGCTCGCCGCCGGGGTGGTAGCTGGCGATGCTTCGGGTCTGGGTGGCGGCCTGGGCGCGCAGAAAATCGGGGTAATCGGTCATGGAGCAAGCGAAAAGGCCGGCGCTACACTGGCCGCCGTGCCCGGCGCGCCCTCTGTCCTTGGCAGGCGCGGCAGCCGGGGATCATAGAAGCCTTTGCCCGTAGATCGGATATGCCATGACCCAAGCCACCCCCGAACCCGGCGCCCATCGGACGCCTGCGCTTGCACCCGAAGACCTGGAGGCGCTCGACGACTTGCTGGACGAACTGCGCACGCGCCTGGATGAAACCCCGCAGTGGGAGTTCTGCGATGGTTTTCTGACTGCCCTGGTTTGCAGCCGCCGCGCCATTCCACCCGCCGAATACCTGTCCATGCTGCTCGGCGACGGAGAAAACATCGAAGTGCCGGATGGCGAAACCCTGCCGCTGCTGCCCATGTTTTCGGACGCAGAGCAGCAGGCGCGTTTCCTGGCACTGTGGCAGCGCCGCTGGGACGAGGTGACATTGGCGCTCGATACGCCAGTGGAAGCGCTCGACGACCCCCGCACCCTGGAGCCCGAGGTGATGGACGTGCGCGGTGCGCTGCTGGCGCTGCCCGAAGCGGATCGGCCGCCGCTGGACGACGAAGAAATCCCCTCGTTTGCGCAGGTCTGGGCGCTCGGCTTCATGTTTGCCGTGGAGAACTGGCCGGAGGACTGGGCACCGCCACGCGAGCGCGAACACGCGCAGTGGCTGGACGATGCGCTCGACTCCATCGTCGCCCTGACCGAGGACGACACCGCCCAAGCCAGCATCAACATGTATTCCGAAGACGGTGCGCCTTCGGTCAGTGAAACCCGCGTAGAGCTGTTCGGCGAGGCCATCTGGGCGGTATACGACCTGCGCCAGCTCTGGAAGAGCCTGGGCCCGCGCGTGGAGACGGTGCGCAAGGCGCCCGAGCCGGGACGCAACGATCCGTGCTGGTGCGGCAGCGGCAAGAAGTTCAAGAAGTGCCACGGCGCCTGATTTGCTATTGAATAAATAGCTTTAAACCATTGATGGATAGGCGCTGAATGCCTATTTCTCTAATGTTTTTAGCCTGGCTGCAGCAGCGCCTTCAGCCGCGCCAGCGCATGGACCACCGTGGCGGCGCGCACTGCGGCGCGGTCCCCTGGAAAGTGCTGCACCTCGCTGTGCGTACGGCCGGCCAGGCACCATCCGAACCACACCGTGCCCACCGGCTTGTCGGCGCTGCCGCCCGAGGGGCCGGCCACGCCGGTGACTGCCACGCTGGCCTGCGCGGCCGAATGCGCCAGCGCTCCTTCGGCCATGGCGCGCACCACCGGCCCGCTGACCGCGCCGTGCTGCGCGATCAGCGCCGGGTCCACGCCCAGCAGCTCGCTCTTGGCGGCGTTGGAATAGCTGACGAAGCCGCGCTCGAACCACTGGCTGGAGCCGGCGAGTGCCGTGCAGGCGGCGGCAATCAACCCGCCAGTGCAGCTCTCCGCAGTAACCAGCTTTTCGCCGCGCGCCAGAAGCTGGACAGAAATATGGGTCAAATCGGCCTCTAGCGCAGACGGTGTCTGTGCTTGCAGCTCCTGATTGATGAGCGATTCAAGGCTCACAAGAACCTCCATAGGGCCATCACCAGCAGCGTGCAAAAAGCGGCGACGAAGTCGTCGAAGAGGATGCCGAAGGCGCCGCGCGCGCCAAAGCCCTTGAACTGCGCGTCGGCCCAGGCGACGGGGCCGGGTTTTGCGGCGTCGAAATAGCGAAACAGCGCAAAAGCCACCGCCTGACCCACCAGCCCCATCGGCATGGCGAGCCAGAGAATGAGCCAGAAGGCCAGCACCTCGTCCCACACGATGCTGCCGGGGTCGGCCACGCCCAGGTTCTGCGCAGCCACGGCGCAGGCCCACCAGCCCACCAGGGTGCCGGCGGCAATCAGCAGGCCCAGTTCCGCCACGCTGAACCAGCGCGCCAGCACCAGCCAGGCCACCCAGGCCCACAGCGTGCCCACGGTGCCCGGCGCCCAGGGCGAGAGGCCCGAACCAAAGCCCAGGGCGATGAAGTGCGCCGGGTGCGCCAGCAGAAAGCGGGCGCTGGCGCGGCGCGGGGGGGGTGGCGGCGCCACTTCCACCACCATGGGGAGCGGATCGGGCGTCATCGGCTTTCGCGCAGTGGCGCGTCCTTGGGGTAGCTCAGTACATGTTCGGCGGCAAAGGTTGCGCTTGCGCCAGCCGCCAGGCTTTGCTGCCACAGCACGGTGCCGGGCTTGTTGGCGAAGGCCAGGCTGGCCGGCTGCGGCGTGTAGCGCGAGCTGACCTCGATTCTTTCGTCGTGCGACACCGGCGCTGCGTGCAGTACTTGCAGCTCGATGGCGCCCGGGTGGCGGTTGTCCACGCGGTAGCGGCTTTGCAAGGTGCGCTCGGTGCGCGAACCTGTGAGGCCGGCTGTACCGCGCTGCTCCTGCACTGGCTCGGCGCGCACCGTGACCTGGTCGTCGCGGCCAAAGGCGAGTTCGGCGGTGGCCGTGTCGGCCGGGGCCGCAGCGAAATCGAGCCGGCCGTTGCCAACAAAGCGCGTGCCTTGCAGCAGGGCGACCGGGCCCGCCGGCCAGACACCACTGGGGCGCGCCAGCTCGGCGACCAGGTAGGCGGCCTGCTCTACGGCGGGGGCGGTGCGCGTGAGCAAACGCACCTGGGCATCGACGGCGCCCAGCGCCAGTGTCACGCGCTCACCGCTGCTGGGCACGCTGGTGCGGCCAGGCACGGCGAATTCGGTGGCGTAGGCGCCCTCTTCGGTCTGCACCTCGAAGTCGGGCGCCGGGGCCTCGGCCCGATCGGCTTCCTGGGCGCCGCGCGCAGCGGCATTGCCCTTGGCCATGGACATCACTGCCGGAGCCGGCGCGGACGGCGGCGGTGGCGGCGCGAGGTCCAGCGTCCATGGTCGCGGCAGGCTGCCTTGGCTGCTGCGTGCTGGCGCGCCGGTGGACAGGCGCAGCTGCACGCCGCTCCAGTCCTCGCCGCTGGCCTGGGCTACGATAGCCTGGCGCTCCAGGTGAAGTTTGGACGTAGCAACGTCCAGCGTGGCGCGGTAGCTGCTTTGCCAGTTCGGGCCACGCACCTGGTAGGCCAGCCGCAGGGTGGCTTCGCGCTCGCTTGCCAGTTGCACTTGCACGTTGACCACGCGCGAGCGCTGGCCCGCTGTGCGTTCGCGATCGGCCAGCAGGGGTTTGAGGCGCAGTTCCAGCGCTTCTTTCTCGCGTTGCAGCTGGTGGGCGCGCTTCTGGCCTTCCTCGGCGCTGCGGCGCAGGGCGTCTGCCGTAGCCTGAATCTGCGCAGGGCTGGCCGGGGCGGCCCGGCTGCCCTCGGCGGGCGTTCCGCCGGCCACGGTCTTGAGGTAGCTGTCGACCAGCTGCAGCGCGCTGGCGGCGGCGGCCACGTTGGCGAGATCGTCCTGCAGGCTGCGGATTTTGGCGTCCAGTGGGCTTGCGCAGGCGCTGGACAAGGCACGCTCGGTGGTCTGCACGCGCAGCTCACCGATACGCAGGCCGGCGTCGCCGATCACCTGCAGGCTTTGCGCATCCAGAGCGGCGGGCAGACAGACAAACTGCGCTTCGCGCGCCCCGGCCGGCACGCGCAGCGTGCGCTCCACGGTGGCGCTGCCCTGGTAGAGCGTGACCTTGTCGATGCGGGACGCGGTAGCGGCGGGGTCCGCTGCCTGGGCGTGCACGCCGACCGCCACGCAGGCCAGCAGCATGGCCGTGCACAGCGCGGCGATACGGGGAGTGGAATGACGCGGGCGGGGCAACATGGGCAGGGCCTTTGTGTTCGGGCTAGACCTTGCCCATGCTAGCGCATGGCTTGGGCAAGTTTCCGGTGGACGCAACAAGACTAAAGCTAAAGCACCTCGGGCACCGCCTCGGCCAGAAAATCGTAGACCGCCCGGATGCGCTGGCTGGTGCGTATCTCGCGGTGCACGGTGAGCCAGATGGGCAAATCGGGCAGCTTGAGCATGGGCAGCAGCGTCACCAGGTTTCGGTCGGTGCGTGCCATGTAGTCGGCAAGGAAGCCGATTCCCAGGCCGCTGCGCACCAGTTGCCAATAGGCGATGAGGTCGTCTGTGCGCAGCGCGAATTGCTCGCGCTCCACCGCAAAGCCCATGGCGGCAAAGCCGCGCGCGATGTCGCTATCGCCGTCGTTGCCGATGATGTCGTGCAGCAGCAGATCGGCCGGCTGGCGTGGTGTGCCGCGGCGGTGCAGGTAGTCGCGGTGGGCGTAGGTGCCCAGAGTGACCGTGGCTATGCGCTTGGCCACCAGGCTGGCCTGGTCAGGCCGCACCATGCGCAGCGCAATGTCGGCTTCGCGGCGCAGCAGGTTGGTGACAGCGTTGCTGGCCACCAGCTCCACCTGCACCTCGGGCAATTCCAGCCGCATGCGGGCAAGCAAGGGCGGCAGCAGCATGCAGGCGACGGGCTGGCTGGCAGTAATGCGCACCGTGCCGCTCACGCTCGCTTGCGAGCCCGAGACGCTGCGCGCCAGTTGGTCGGCTCCGGCCTCCATGGCGCGCGCTGATTCGGCCAGGCGCAGAGCGGTGGGCGTGGGCACCAGACCGCGGCCGGTGCGCTCAAACAGCACCAGCCCCAACTGCGCTTCGAGCTCGGCGATGTGGCGGCCGATGGTGGGCTGGCTGGCGTGCAGTGCGCGCGCTGCGCCGAGCAGGCTGCCGTGATCCAGCGCGGCCAGAAAGGAGGGGATGAGACGCCAGTCGAAGTTTTGTCTCATCGGGTGAGCCTGGTATTCATATTTGCATTGCTGTTATGGACAGTTAGCCAATTGTGTAATTCTCGACGCCTTTTCACAATCGCTTCATACCTTCATTTTTCAACTTCCAAGGAGCTTTATCGTGAATCCCTCGCCTGCCTCCACTGTTCTCATTTTGGGTGCCCGTGGGCGCCTGGGCCTGGCGGCGACACGGGCCTTTGCCGAAGCGGGCTGGCAGGTGTACGCCCAGATGCGTCCCGGCGCTACAGGCCCCGCGATGGCGGGTGTGCAATGGATTTCTGCCCTGGCCGAGGACACGCCGGCCCTGGCTGCCCGGTCGCAGGGTGCGCAGGTGGTGGTGCACGCCATGAACCCGGCCTACACGCACAGGGCCTGGCGCAAACATGCACAGGCGCTCATGGACGCCGCCATCGAAGTCACCCGCACGCTGGGCGCCACGCTGGTGCTGCCCGGAAGTGTGTACAACTATGGCCGCTCCATGCCCCCGGTACTGCGCGAAGACACCCCGCAGACCGCGCTGGATTTCAAAGGCCGTATGCGCATCCAACTTGAGCAGCGCCTGCAAATTGCCACGCAGGATGGGACCATGCGCGCCATCGTGCTGCGCGCGGGTGATTTCTTTGGCAGCGGTGCAGGCAGCTGGCTGGACCTGGCCATCGCCAAACACCTGATCCGTGGCCGCATTACCTGGCCCGGCCCGCTGGGCGTCAGCCGTCCTTGGGCCTACCTGCCCGACCTGGCCCGCACCCTGGTGCGGGTGGCCGAGGAGCGCCATCGGCTCTTGCCCTTCGACACCCTGCACTTTGCCGGCCAGCAGGTGACGGCCCAGCAGTGGATACAGGTGCTCACCACCGTCGCGGTCGAGCAGGGCTGGGCGGCGGATCCGGCGTCCGTGCGCGTAGGCCAACTGCCTTGGCCGCTGCTGCGCGTGGCGGGACTGGTGATGCCGACCTTCGCCGCCCTGGCCGATGTGCGCTACCTGTGGAGCACGCCGCACGGCCTGGACAACACCCGTTTGCGCGCTCTGATCGGCGAAGAGCCGCACACGCCCTTCGAGCAGGCAGTGCGCCGCGCGCTCCATGACCTGGGCTTGCTTGCCCCGGCCCATTCCCACCAGGTGATGGCATGAGCAGTCCAATGCGCCGCCGCACCTTCATTCGTCTGGCCGGTGGTGGCACCCTCGCCGCTGCTGCGCTGGCTCCCCTTGCCGCGTGCGGTGCGGGTTCCTACTTTCCCGCGCAGGCCGTGGAAGCCTGGCAGGGCCCCCTGGGCGAGACCGACGCGCGCCGCCGCGCTGTGGCGTATGCCATCACCGCACCCAATCCGCACAACCTGCAGCCCTGGGTGGTGGACCTGCGCGAGGAAGGCGCCATTACCCTGCGCACCGACCCGGAGCGCCTGCTGCCCGAGACCGACCCGCTGGGGCGCCAGATCCTGATTGGCCATGGCGCCTTCCTGGAGCTGCTGGTCATGGCCCTGGCCCAGCAGGGCGTCGCCAGCGAGGTCGTGCTGTGGCCCCAGGGCCCGCAGTCCACGCAGTTGCAAGGTTGGGACGAGCGCCCCGTGGCCCGCGTAGTGCTGCGTCCTGGTGGCCAGCCTGACCCGTTGTTTGCCCAGGTGCTGCGCCGCCGCACGCCCAAGGTAGATTTCGACACGGCCAAGCCGGTGGAGCCCGCACGGCTGCAGGCGCTGTTGGCCAGCGCGTCTCAGGAAAAAAACGGGCTGGCTGTGGGGGGCACGGTAGCCCCGGCACCGCTCCAAGCCCTGCGCGCGCTGTGTTGGCAGTCGGCCCAGGTGGAACTGCGCACGCCGCGCACCATGCTGGAGAGCATCCGCCTCATGCGCGTCGGCCCGGCCGAGATCCTGGCGCACCGCGACGGCATCGCGCTGAACACGCCCTTCGTGCGCGCCATGGACGCGCTGGGCCTGTTCGACCGCTCGGTGGCGCCACCCGAAGGCAGCGCGGGCTACAAGGCGGCCGCTGCGCGCTTCGAAGGTCACAGCCGCACGGCCATGGGGTTCGTGTGGCTGGCGGGCGGTAACACCCGTGCCGACCAGATTCGGGTCGGCCGCGCGTACGTGCGCCTGCAGCTCAAGGCCACCGAGCTGGGCGTGGGCATGCACCCCATGAGCCAGGCGCTGCAGGAGTTTGCCGAAATGGCGCCGCACTACGAGCGCGTCCACCAGCTAGTGCTCGGGCGGTCGGCGCCGCGCGAGGCCGCCGAGCCCACGGTGCAGATGCTGTGCCGCATCGGCTACCCGCCGGGCGACGTGCCTGCCACACCGCGCCGGCCAGTGGGCGCTTTGCTCCAGCTCTGAGCGGCGCGTCCGAGGCAACGAAGCCGGTTTGCTCGCGGTGCGGCGGGCTGCTACAGGCTGGCTGCGCGGGCGGCAGCAGCCTTGGCCTTGGCCTCGTCGGCCTTGCGCTGCAGTTCCTGGGCTTCTTTTTCAGCCGCCTGGGCTTCTGCGGCTTTGGCGGCCTTGGCGTCCTTCTCGGCGGGGTTCGACCCCGCCAGGGCGTTGCCGGCCATGGTGCCGGCCACGGCACCCACTGCGGCTGCGCCCATGGTGCCCATCATGCCGGGGCCGCGCGCTGCGGGCGCGGTGGCCGCTGCCGGTGCCGCCGCAGTCGGGGCGGTGGGCGCTGCCGGTGCGCTCGGGGCCTTGGGGGCCGCAGGGGCGGATGGCGCCTTGCCGATGCTGGCCGGCGCAATGGAGCGCGATTTGCCGCCGCCCAGGCGCTTGGCGTGGGCCAGTGTGGGGGAGGCGAGGGCCGCGATGGTCAGGGCGATGACTAGGGTGCTGGTGCGGGAAGTGCTTTTCATGGTGTGCTTCATTGGCAGTCAATCGTTGCTGCCGAAGCCAAACAGGCTCAGCAGGCTGGTAAAGAGGTTGAACAGCGAAACAAACAGGCCCACGGTGGCCAAAACGTAGTTGGTTTCGCGGCCGCTCACGATGCGGCCGGTCTCGAACAGGATCAACCCGGCCGACAACAGCGCCACCATGGCCGATACCGCCAGGCCGAGCGCCGGGATCTGGAAGAACATGGCCGCCAGCCCTGCCAGGATGGCAATCACCATGCCGGCGAACAGAAAACCCCCCATGAAGCTGAAGTCGCGCCGCGTCGCCAGCACCCATCCCGACAGGGCCAGGAAGGTGGTGCCTGTGGCGCCCAGTGCCAGGGCGATGGTCTGTCCGCCGCCCGGCAAGGCCAGGTGCGCCGAGAGCACCGGGCCGAGCGTGTAGCCCATGAAGCCGGTGAGCGCAAACACCGCACCCACGGCCCAGCCGCTGTTCTGGACCTTGTGGACCAGGAACAGCAAACCGAAATAGCCTGCCAGCGTGAGAACGAGGCCCGGAGCAGGCAGGCGCAAGGCCACCGCCAGGCTGGCGACGGCGGCGCTGAACAGCAGCGTCAGGGACAGTAGGGCGTAGGTGTTGCGCAGCACCCGGTGCGTGGCCAGGGTGCTGCGCAAGCCGCTGGGGACGGTTGCAGTCCCCTGGTGAGTGGCGAGGTGGTTCATGAAAGCTCCAGAAATCAGAAGGAAATCGAAAGATAGGGCATGAATCGTTTCTAAAAAAGAAGATAAAACAAGAAGTTCAATTCCGTAAAATCTGCGAATGAATACTGCGTTCAACTACCGCCACCTCTACTATTTCTGGATGGTGGCCAAAGAGGGCAGCATGTCCAACGCCGCCGCGCGGCTGGACATGGCGGTCCAGACCGTGAGCACCCAGGTCCGCGAGCTTGAACGCGACCTCGGTTGCCAGTTGCTGCGCCCGGCGGGCCGGGGGCTGGCACTGACCGAGGCGGGCGTGGTGGCCTTGCGTCAGGCGGAATCCATCTTCCAGCTCGGCGAAGCCCTGCCTGAGCAGGTACGTGCCGCAGCCCAGAGCCCGTCGGTGCGGCTGGTCGTGGGCATTGCCGATGGCCTGCCCAAGCTGGAGGTGCAGCGGCTGCTCCGCCCGGTGTTGCAGGTGCAAGGCCTGCGACTGGTGTGTCTGGAAGGAGAAATGCCCGACCTGCTGGCCGAACTGGCTCTGCACAAGCTCGACGTGGTGCTGTCCGACCATCCGGCCCCTTTCCATCCGCGCCTCAAGGTGCACAACCATCCGCTGGGTACCTCGGCCATGGGTTGGTACGCGGCGCCGCAGTGGTGGGCGCAGGCGGTGGACGGTTTTCCTGCATCGCTGCAGTCCTTGCCCGTGTTGCTGCCCACCACGCATTCCATCGTTCGCCATCTCATTGACCACTGGCTGGCCCAGAAAGGCCTGCGCCCGCGGGTGGCCGGAGAGTTTGAAGATAACGCCCTGCTGGAGGCCTTCGGGGGCACGGGCCTGGGCGTGTTTCCCGGCGCGGTGGCAGCGCAGGACGAACTGCTGCAGCGTTGTCAGGTGCGGTTGGTGGGGGCCTGCGACGGGGTGCAGGAGAACTATTACGCCATCAGCACCGAGCGCAAGCTGGCGCATCCGCTGGTGCTGCAGTTGGTGCAGAGATCGGTTGGAGTGGGCGCCGCGCGGTGACCCCCTGGCAGTCAACCGCGTCGCTGACGGCAGATGCGAGGGGGTTTGTGTGATTGACCGCGCGTGCCGTGAATCCGATACTGAGAGCGTAGGAGTCTCATTCCGGGGGATCTTTCGCCTGCATCCAACCAGCATCCAACCAGCCAGCATGCAAGATCTACAGAACAAGAACACGGGACTTCGCCGGCGCGAGCTTGCCTTCCTGGGGGTTCTGCTGTGCACGGGCGTGCGCGATGCCGGCGCAGCCGACGCTGCCGACGCTGCGCTGCGCATCCTGACGGAAGAATTCCCCCCCTACAACTACACCGAAGGCGGCAAGGTCGTCGGGCTGGGCACCGAGGTAGTTCAGGCGGTGCTAGCGCAGCTCGGTCTGCAGGGGCAGATCCAGTCCATGCCCTGGGCGCGTGCCTATGAGACGGCGCGAAGCACGCCCGGTGTGCTGATCTACAGCATTGGGCGCACGCCGGAGCGCGACAAGCTCTTCAAGTGGGTGGGCGTGATTGCGCCGGCCAATTACTACCTTTTTGGGCAACCAGGCCGCGTCTACCAGATCGACTCGCTGGAAGCGGCCAAGCGCTATCGGATTGCCACGGTCAACGAGGACGTGGGCGAGCAGTTTCTTGTGGCGCAAGGTTTTGTCAAAGGACAGAACCTGCAGTCCAGCGTGAAGTACGAGCACAACTACGAAAAGCTCAAGCTCGGCCGGGTGGACCTGTGGATCATGAGCGAGTTGACGGCAAGTTACCTGGCACGCCAGGCCGGAGACGACCCGGCAAAGACACTGACCAAGGTGTACCGCATCCCCGAACTGAGCGGCGAAGGCTATTACATGGCCTTTGGCCGCCAGACGCCCGACGCCACCGTGGCCCGATTCCGGCAAGGGCTGGAGGCCATTCACCGCAACGGCGACTTTGAACGCCTGCAGAAAAAATGGCTGTAGACGACAGAGCCTTTCAGCACACGGAGCCGGTGGCTGGCGTGCTTCCGATGCTGGCGCGCCGCTCGCTCGGTGGGCGGCTGGTGCTGGCGAGCCTGCTTTTTTGTGCGGCTTTCATCCTGGTGTCGGTGGGGGTGCTGACGGTGCTGGCATGGAATGCCGGTATCGCGCGCATGGAGGCCGAGCTGGCGCAGATCGAGCAGATTTACGGCCATACCTTGTCCAAGGCGATCTGGGAACTGGACAGGGATGCGCTGCAAATGCAGGTGCAAAGTGCCAAGGGCATCCCCTCGGTAGGCAAGATCGTGGTCCGCGTGGCGCTCGCCAACCAGTCGACCGAAGTGTTTGAGGGGGCGCACGCAGGATGGACCGGTGTGGGCCGCGCTCCCACGCACCGCAAGACCTTGAGCTATGCGCCCTATGCCGGTGCGCGTGAGGAGGTGGGCGATCTGGTGTTGTATGGCGACGAAAGCGTTCTTTGGCAGCGTTTGCGCGGTGAGCTGGCGACCATCGTGATCGCGCAGCTCCTGCAGTCGCTGATGCTGGCGGGCCTGATCATGCTGATGTTCAACCGCATGGTCACGGTGCACGTGCAGCGCATTGCCTCGCATCTGGCGTCGGTGAGCCCCGGGACGCTTGGAGTGCCGTTGCGCCTTGCCCGCCGCCGCAGCCAGGACGAGCTGACTCAGCTCGAATCCGGGGTCAACCAATTGCAGGGCAGTCTGGCAAGCCACCTGGATCGCCAGCATCGCTACGAGCAGGAACTGGCCCAGCACCGCGACCGGCTGGCCCAATTGGTGCAGGAGCGCACCGCAGAACTTCAGGCGGCCAACGAGCGCCTGCAGAGCCTGGCGCGCACCGACGCCCTGACCGGCCTGCCCAACCGGCGCCATTTCGATGAAGCCAAAACCACCGAGATGCGGCGCGCCCGGCGCCATGGACACAGTCTGTCGCTGCTGATTTGCGATATCGACAGCTTCAAGGACTACAACGACCATTACGGGCACGCCATGGGTGACAGCTGCCTGAGCGCGGTAGCCCAGGCGTTGAAAAGTCAGTTGGGACGCGCGGGGGACATGGTGGCCCGGATCGGCGGCGAAGAGTTTGGCGTGCTGCTGCCCGCCACCAGCGGGCCGGCGGCCCATATGCTGGCAGAGCGCCTGCGCGAAGCCGTCGCAGCCTGCGCCATCGAGCACCTGCATTCCGCCTGCGCGCAGGTGGTCACCATCAGCATCGGGCTGGCCGTGCGAGAGGCGGGCGCAACCGAGGAGTTTGGCGCGATGTTTCAGCGCGCCGACCAGGCCCTGTACCGTGCCAAGGCGGCGGGACGCAACCAGGTGGTGGGCCCGGGGAGCCGGGGCTGGCCTGCAGAAAAAGGAGAAGCAGCATGAGTCGCTCGGCGGTGTGCATCTGGGTTCTTTGCATGGGGACCGCCGTGTGCCAGGCGCAAACCATCCAGGCCGTGACGGAAACCACCCCCTATACCTATGTCGAGGGCGGCAAGGTGACGGGTTCGGCCACCGAAGTGGTGGAGCTGACGCTGCAGCGCGCCGGGCTCACGGACTACACGCTTCGCCTGTACCCCTGGGCGCGGGCCTACGACATGGCGCTCAAAGAGCCGGGCGTGCTCATCTTTCTGATCGCCCGCACGGCGGCGCGCGAAAACCAGTTCCGCTGGGCCGGGGAGATCATGAAGATTCAGTACCACCTGTACCGGCTCAAATCGAGGCCGCTTGACATCGGCACGCTCGAATCGGCCAAGGCGTACACGATTGGCGTCATGCGTGACGACGTGCGCCAGCAGTACCTGCGCTCCAAAGGCTTCGAGCGGCTGGTGGTTTCCGCCCAGTCGCTGGACGTTTTCAAGAAGCTGCTGAGCGGCCAGGTGGATCTGGTGCCCCTGACCACCGACGACGCCGCGTCGCTGTGCCAGCAGACGCAGTTTGATTGCAAGGGCCTGGAGCGCGTGCTAACTTTGGACGAAGCCTCCACCGGCCTGTACATGGCCTACAACCTGCAGACGCCGCCGGAAGTGGTGCTTCGCACCCAGCAGGCGTTTGACAAGCTCAAAGCCGACGGGCAGGTGCAGCGCATCATGGCGGGTACGCCCTCGGCAGAAGCCAAAACCCCGGCTTCAGGCGAAATGGTCAAACGATGAGAACGCCAGCGCCAGTTCCCGCCCCGCGGCATCCACCACGCGCAGGCCGGGCGCCGCTTCGATCTGGCCGATGCGCCGTACAGCGGTGCCGGCTTGCAGCGCCGCCGCAGCCACCGCGGCGCGCGCAGCAGCGGGCGCCGTGAAGGCGAGTTCATAGTCGTCACCGCCCGACAGCACGCAATGAAGCAAAAAATCTTGGTCAAATAGGCTTCCAGCGCTTATTCCATAAGAATTTATAGCTATACATTCAATAGCATTTTCCATCTGAATGCGCGCGCCCACCCCCGAGGCGTGCAGCACATGGCCCACATCGCCCAGCAGGCCATCGCTCAGGTCAATGGCGCTGCTTGCCACACCGCGCAGCTGCTGGCCCAGGGCGACGCGTGGCGTGGGGCGCTCCAGCCGAAGGCGGGCGGCGGCCAGCAGAGCCGGAGGCAGGGCCACCCGGCCCTGCAGGGCTTCCAGCGCCAGGCGCGCGTCGCCCAGCGTCCCGCTCACGTACAAATCGTCGCCCGCCCGTGCGCCGCTGCGCAGCAGGGCCTGGCCGGTGGGCAGTTCACCAAAAACGGTGATGCAGATATTGAGCGGCCCGCGCGTGGTGTCGCCCCCCACCAGCTCGCAGCCGTGCGCGTCGGCCAAGGCAAAAAGGCCGCGCGCAAACGCCGCCAGCCAGGCGTCGTCGGCATTGGGCAGGGCGAGGGCCAGCGTGAACGCCAGGGGCTCGGCGCCACACGCCGCCAGGTCTGAGAGGTTCACGGCCAGCGCCTTGTGGCCCAGTGCCTGCGGGTCCACGTCGGCAAAGAAGTGGCGCCCCTCCACCAGCATGTCCGACGAGACGGCCAGTTGCATGCCAGGGCGCGGCGCCAGCAGGGCGCAGTCGTCGCCTACGCCCAACGCGGTGCGGCGCACCGGGCGCTTGAAATGTCTTGCTATGAGGTCGAATTCACCCATGGAGGTTTTCGGGTTCGATCATCGAGTCAAGTATGACGGGCGCAACCTGGGAAGCTCGTTGATCGCCATGCCGCAGAGCTTGAAAACGGGCTACCAGTGCCACCGCGGATCTGGCTTTGCCAGTCCGCTGGAGGCGTCCCCCTCAGGGGGAAGACGCGAAGCGGCGCAGGGGGAATCAATCCCTACCTCTAAACCGCTGCGCCGCCTGGCGGGTCACTTCGGCCAGCAATTGCTCTTCGCGCTGGCGCTCACGAAGCCAGCGCGCGTCGTTCTGTCCGGCGGCGGCTTCGCCGCGCAGCAGGTGCAGGGCGCTTGAGGCGCCGTGCGCGGCGGCGTGGCCTGCAATCTGGTCAATGGTGCGCATGATGTGCTCGCGCAGCGGCATGTGGCCGCCCGTGGCCGGGTCCACGTAGACCGCGTCCATGCCGAAGCGACAGGCCTGGAAGCGGTTGTAGGTATAGACCAGGTAGTCGTCTTCCTGCGGCATGAACGGCTGGTCCGCCAAGAACCAGGCGCCCAGCGATTGCACGAACCCGGCCAGAGCGGCGGCACGCTCGATGGTCAGCGGGGTGTCGAAGACGCGGATTTCAATGGTGCCGAATTCGGGCTTGGGGCGAATGTCCCAGTAGAAGTCCTTCATGCTGCGCACCACGCCGGTGTGCGTCATCTTGTCGAAATAGGCCTCGAAATCCTGCCACGTCAGCGCCATGGGCGCACGGCCCGAGAGCGGAAAGGCAAACACCGAATTGAGCCGCGCCGAATCAAATGCCGTGTCCTGGCCCTGGATGTAGGGGCTCGATGCCGAGAGCGCAATGAAGTGCGGAATGAAGCGCGACATGCGGTGCAGCATGAGCAGGGCAGAATCGGCATCGGGGCAGCCAATGTGCACATGCTGGCCAAAGATGGTGAACTGCTTGGACAGGTAGCCGTACAGATCGGAGAGCTCGCGAAAGCGCGGCTTGTCGTAGATGCGCCGCTCGTGCCACTGCTGGAATGGGTGCGTGCCGCCGCCGACCACCGCAATGTTGAGCTTGTCGGCGCATTTGACCAGGGCATCGCGAATCTGCGTCAATTGCCCCAGCACTTCGCTGCTCGAATGGCAAATGCCGGTAGAAATCTCGATCATGCCGCTCGTCATCTCGGGTACCACGCTGCCCGGAAGCGGGTGCTTTTTCATCAGGCGCAGCATGTCCTCAGCGTAGGGCGCCAAGTCGTAATCGTGGGTGTTGACGAGTTGCAATTCCAGCTCGACCCCCAGGGTGAGCGGCTCGGAATGGTTGAAGGCTTCAAGACCCATGGTTGTCTCCGGCGTTTTTGCGCGTCGTGAGGGGCGCCCAGGGCTTGGAGCTCTCGCCAGCCCGGTAAATGGCCACCGTGGCAATTACGGCGCCAGCCACTTCCATCAGCAAGATCGCGGGCAGCGCAATCTGTGCGATCAGGCGGCCGGTCTGCGGTGAGGCAACGACGAACTGCGAGGCGATCAGAAGGGCGATGGACGACATCGGCGTCATCGCGCTGGCCACCCACAAGGCTTGCTGCCAGCTGGCGCCGCTCCCGACATTGCCCAGGGCCACCCCCACCACTTTGGCCACCAGGCGCACGGCGATCAAAGCCAGTACCACCCCCGCGACGCGTCCGCTCCAGTCGGCCTGCGCAGCCACGGTGGAAACCAGCACAAACATCAGCATGGTCAAAAGGGCCGAGGCATTGCCAAGCTGGTGCGGCCAGGCCCAGGGCCTGGGGTTGAGCTGCTTGAGCAGCATGGCGCCCAGCAGCGCCGCCAAAGGCGCCGAGCCACCCATGTGCGCCGCCACGGCGGTGGCAGCGGCCACGAGGGTGAGCAGCATGATGGAGGTGTTCTCGCTCGTCGGGCTCATGAAGCGAAGGGCCGTGCGCAGCGTCAGCGCCAGCACCGCCGCGACCACGATGGACACCCCCAGCACCACCATCACCGGGGACACGGTGTCGATGAAGGTGATGGTGGAGCGGTTCATCAGTTCGGCGCGGGCACTGCCCAGCGTCAGGGCATACAGTGTGGACAGTGTGGACAGCACGATGGCGCGCTCGGTCACCGGGCCGGCCGCGCGGTTGTCGGCCACCACGCGGGTCAAGACCGAAGGAGACGCCGCCAGGGCCACCAGAGCCAGTGGGCCGGCCACCTGGCGCTCCAATCCCAGCCAGGCCAGCGTCCAGTAGACCGCGAAATAGGTCAGTGCCGATTCCGCAATGCTTTGCACCAGCACCATGGGGTTGTGGCGGAACCAGCGCAGCGGAATGCGTCCACCTGTTTCGAACAGCACAACGGCCAGGCCCAGTTCCAGCAAAAACAGGCTGATGCCTTGCAGCGGCCAGGGTGCACCGCTGAAACCGGCCAACCCAGCCAGCGTGCCCACCAGCGTGTAGCCCACCACCTTGGGCAGACCGACGTGGCGCTGTAGCAAATGGCCGGCGATGGCCGCCACCGCCAGCAGCAAAGACCACTGCACGGTGGGAAGACCCGCCGAGGGGCGCAGCCACTGCGCCCAGAAGCTCAAGAGTTCATTCATTCGTGATTCCTTCGCCAGCAGTCACGCGCTGGGGCCCGTTAAGGGGGTGGGGCTGTCGCCCGACCAAATATACAAGGCGCCGCAGCGCCCGCCTGTCGGCGGTGCGCCCGAGTCGCTTGTCGCGGGAATAGGCCGTGGCTCAAGCGCCTGGCGCAGCGGGCGGCTGAAATGGGGCTTGCGGCGCGTCGGACGCCGTACTACTTGGGACGCTACTTGTCGCGCCGCCGCTCGGGCGCATTGCCCCATTCTCATTGAGTTTGTCGCCCGACCACCGCAGGGCACGCGCTGCAATGGGAGGACCCACCGTCTCCAGCAGGGCGACCGCAGCCAGAACGATGGAACCAATCACCGCGCCTTTCTCTGGAAACAGATTTAGTGTGGTGTTGACCAGGCCAATGGCCAGGCCAGCCATGGGCAGCAGCAACAGGCGAGTGCTGCCTGCCTGGCGCGGTGAGGCGCCGAGCAGCAGAGCCGAGCCGCCCACGCCCAGCCACTTCGCCGCCGCGCGCGCGCCGAGGAACGCCAGCACGGCCGGCCAGTAGTCGGCGATTTCAGCCACATGGAGGTTGGCGCCCGCGTAAACAAACAGCACGATGAAGAACAGCTCGAAAGAAGCGCCAAACTCGATGCTGGCGATCAGCTTGGCCCGCTCCATGCTGCGCACTACCATACCCAGCACCAAGGGCGCGAAAAGCGCCGAAAGCTTGAGCGCCAGCGCGGCGCCCACGGTCATCATGACGGCGCCAATCACCAGTGCAAGTTGGTATTGCTCCGCCACTTTGGTTTTTCGCGCTGCCAGATGCAGGAGGCCGCCCATCGCCAGCCCCAGCGCGCCAGAGCCCAGCAACTGGTAGAGCGGCGCGCCTACCATCACTGCCAGCGGTGCATTGGCTTCGCCGTAGAGCGCGGGCAGCACCGCAGCAAAGGCAATGAAGGCGATCACGTTGTTGAGTGCCACCAGCAGCATGGCGCGTTCGGTCACCGGGCCCGAAGCTTCAAGCTCGTGCGCCACGTGAATCAGCACGGCAGGTGAGGACGAAATGGCAATGGTGCTGATCACCGCTGCCGTCAGACCCGAAACACCGACCATCCCCAGCGCGAAATACACCGCAGCAAAGGTCAGCGCGCTCTCCGCCAGCGAAACCAGTACCACCCGGCGGTCCTGCTTGATGCGCTTGGTGTCGATCGATAGCCCGAGCCGGTACAGGATCAGCGCCAGCGCCACATCGACCACGATGCGCGATTGCGCCAGGCCAGCCTCGCTGATGACGCCCAGCACATTCGGCCCCGCCACGAAGCCCACCACCATGAATCCTGTGATGCTGGGCAGCCAACGCCAACGGTGCGCGATATAGCCCCCGAGAGCGCCGGAAAAAAGCAGAAAACCAAAAAAGAACAGGGTGTTGACCGAGAACGGCCACGCGGGCAGATATTCCATCGGTAGGCAGCGGGCGCGCGGTGCGTCAGTGGAGGACGCGATGGCCGCCGCCTTGGGCTGCATGCATCACGAAGCGGGGGATGGGCACATCGAACGCTTCGCCCACTTCGGTCACGAAGCGGTAGCTCCCTTCCATGCTGCCCGTGTCGCTGCGCAAGCGGCAACCGCTGCTGTACTCGAAGCGCTCTCCCGGCCGCAGCAGGGGTTGCTGGCCGACTACGCCAAGGCCGCGCACTTCGTCTTGCGGGCCCTGCCCGTCCTCGATTTTCCAGTGGCGCGCGATCAGTTGGGCCGGGGCATCGCTGCGGTTGACGATGGTGATGGTGTAGCTGAAGGCGAACACCTCGCGCTCGGGCGCGGACTGGTCCGCCAGGTAGGCGGTCTGGACATGGATGTCGAAGGCAGGCGATTGCATGGCCCGGATGGTAACTGCGACAATGGGAGTCATGAGCCGTACCTACCGCATTGCCCCCTCCATCCTGTCCGCCGACTTTGCTCGTCTGGGGGAGGAAGTCTCTAGCGTCATCGCGGCCGGTGCCGACTGGATTCACTTTGATGTGATGGACAACCACTATGTGCCCAACCTGACTTTCGGACCCATGATCTGCCAGGCGCTCAAGCCACATGCCAAGACTGCGGCGGGTCAGGCGGTGTCGATCGACGTGCATCTGATGGTCGAGCCTGTGGATGCGCTCGCTGCGGCGTTTGCTTCGGCGGGCGCAGACACCATCAGTTTTCACGCTGATGCAGTGCAGCATGTGCACCGCAGCATTCAGGCGATTCGGGCCCAGGGCGCTCGTCCCGGCCTGGTATTTAACCCGGCTGCGTCGTTGGACGTACTGGATTGGGTCATTGACGACATCGACGTAATCCTTATCATGAGCGTCAACCCCGGTTTTGGTGGCCAGAGCTTCATTGAGTCGTCCCTGCGCAAGATCGAGGCGGTGCGCAAGCGCATAGACGCATCGGGCAAGGACATCCGGCTAGAGGTGGACGGCGGCATCAAGGAAGACAATATCCGCCGCGTCGCCGACGCCGGGGCGGATACGTTCGTCGCGGGCAGTGCCATTTTCGGGCAGCGCGACTACAAGGCTGTGATCGACGCCATGCGAACGCAACTGGCGCAGCGCTGAATTCAGCGCTCGCGCGGACGCAGCTGACCGGTTCGGGGCGTGGGCCGCAGGGGCCGTCCGCATAGTCGGCCTCTTGGCTGACAGGGCCAAGAGCCCTACCGACGTAGGATGAACTTTTGTATTGATGTGTCCGTCGATTGTGTCTCGGCGAACCACACAAGCGAGGTTCCATGCCCAACACCCACACTCCCATCCATACGTTCCCTGTCCCACAGCGCAGCATGGGGGGCGACGCCCCGCCTTCGGAAACACTGAGCCTCGAGCGACACGTGCGTCAGTGTTTGCAGGCCAATGGCGCCTGGCACAGCGTTCGCGATACCGCTAAAACAGTCGGTTCCTTTCTAAGTGGACGCGTCGTCACCGTGGTGGTGTTGGTGGCAGGCGTTCTGCTTGCCCTCAGCGTCTACTGGTAACGCGCGTCGTCACACTCCGTGGCACCGCGCGACGAGAAAGGCTTGGCCGCCAGCAGCGGCGTCGGGTTCGATCAGCTCCTGAGTTCAGGCCTGGGCGAACTGGAGCCGCCAATACGCGCAGAAATCTTCGGCCTCACGCGGCTGGAGCAGCACGGGCGCAGCTTGGCGCAGGCGCATGTCGAAAGCGGTAGTGCTCCGTCTAAAGCCCGGCCCTTTTACCCACGCCTTCAGCAAAATCTGCGCGTTTTGCGGCTCTCGCATGCGTACATCGCAGACCAGGAGCGCACGGGCCACCATGTAAGCCCCGCCGGCGAATGGCTGCTCGACAATTTTCAGATGCTGATGGCACAGACCGACGACATCGGTCAGGCGTTGCCGAGGCGCTACTTCGCCGACTTGCCGGTGCTGGGTGGCGAACATCTCGCGGGTATGCCACGCATCTACGGCGTCGCCTGGGCGTTCGTGGCGCATACCGACAGCGCCATCGACAACGACTTGCTGGTGAGCTTTTTGAACGCCTACCAAACGGTGTGCGAGCTGAACTTCGGCGAGATCTGGGCGCTTGCGTCTACTTTGCGTGTGTTGCTGGTGGAAAACCTGCGGCGCTTGGCGGAACAGGTGGCGACGTCCATGGCCGCTCGGCAGGCGGCGGACGAATGGTGCGACGCTCTCATCGAATCCGGAAAATTCGGAGGATCCAGTTTTGAGCAACGCTTCAAAGCGATGGCGCGTCGTGGTGTGGGCCGCGCCTTTGCGCTTCAGGTCAACGAAAGGCTGAACACCGAGACGGGTGACATCGCAAGCTCGCGAGATGCCGAGGTGCAGGCAACACTCCTAAGGACACGCGAAGCGTTGGGCCGCTGGTTGCCAGATCCCTCTTCCTCCCAGGTGGAGCAGCACGCGGAGAAGGCCGCCGACAGCTTGAGCATGCGCAATGCCATTCTGGCGCTGCGCACCCTGGAGGACGCCGATTGGCGCGAAGTGGTCACCCACACCAGCGTTCTGGTGCGTACCCTTGAGGCATCGCCCACTTTTTGCGCTGAACGCGAAGATACGCAGGACGCCAGCCTGTTTGCCATTCAGCGCCTGGCCAGGCGCAGCACACACAGTGAGTCGTTCATCGCCAGCCACTTGCTGACTTTGATGGCCATTGAGCGCACAGATCGATTGAGCGGCGCAGTGGCAGAAAATGTTTCACAGCCTCCCCGCAATGATGGGGAGTATGCGGACGCTGCCTCCCACACGCCTGGCTACTGGCTGCGCGGACCTGGCCGCAAAGTGCTCTACACGGCCCTGGACCTGCGTGCGCAGCGCCACTGGGAAATGCGGCAGTTGCTGCTGCGAGGCGTGTTGCCGCTGTACGTCATGGTGCTGCTGGTTGGCAGTTTGGCTGCCGCCGCCTGGATGGTGCTCGGGCCCCGCCTTGCATGGCCGTTTGCTGCTGGCCCGGCGCTGTGGGGGGTGGGCTTGTTGGCCCTTTTCCCGGCGGGAGAGGCGGTTCTTGCAGTGGTCCACCGCATGCTCAGCGAATCCCTGCCGCCGCGGCGCATGGCACGGTATGGGCTGCCAGCGGGTATTCCGCACGAGCACCGGGTGCTGGTGGTGTTACCGACGATGCTCACATCGCCCAGAATCGTGCGCGAACTGGTGTTGCAGTTGGAGCAGCATTACCTTGCCAACAGCGAGCCCTGCGCGCAGTTCGCCCTGTTGACCGACTATTCAGACGCCGACGCCGCCACGCAGCCGGGCGACGCCGCGTTGCTGGAGCAGGCGCGCACCGAGATGGAGGCTTTGGAGGCCCGTTACAGCCAGGCCCCCCTGAACGGTGCCGCTCACCGATTCCTGCTGCTGCACCGGGAACGCAGCTGGGCGCCTACCGAGCGCCGCTGGATCGGCTGGGAGCGCAAACGCGGGAAGCTAGAAAATCTGGTCCAGTGGCTTGCCGAGGGAGGCGATTCGCCGTTCGTGGATCTGGGCCTGTTGTCGCAGCCGGTGCCTGGCACGCCGTATGTGGTGACACTCGATAGCGACACCGGTCTGCCACCGGGAACCCTGCGCGCTCTGGTGGGGGTGGCCGCACACCCGCTCAACCGGCCGCAGGTGGATGCGCGGCGGCGCCGCGTCGTGTCGGGTTTCGGCATTTTGCAACCGCGGCTCACCACGCCGTTGCCGGAACCCGCCACAGCTACCTTGTTTCACTGGCTGTTTTCGGGCCGCTGCGGCATCGACCCCTACAGCGCAGCGACGTCCGAGATTTATCAGGACTTGTTTTCGGAGGGGAGCTTCGTTGGCAAAGGCCTCCTGAATGTGCACGCCATGCACACCGTATTGGGACATCGATTTCCCGAAGGCCAGGTGCTCAGCCACGATCTTCTTGAGGGTTCGCTCGCACGTTGCGCCACCGTGAGCGATATCACGCTGATGGAAGATGCGCCGCTGCACGCCGACGTTGCCGCAGCGCGCATTCATCGCTGGACGCGCGGCGACTGGCAGTTGCTGCCGTTGATGCTGCAGTGGCGCCGCTACGACCTTCCCGGAATTACTCGCTGGAAGTTGCTGGACAACCTTCGCCGCTCGCTCGTGGCTCCCGCATCGGCGGGCCTGCTGGTGTTGGCGCTGGCAGGCGCGCCCCTGTCGCCCTGGAGCACGCTGGCTTGGGTGCTTCTGGCTTTCGGCGCCGGTCCGCTGATTGGCGCGCTGGCCGGCCTGGTGCCTGCACGGGACAACGCGGCGCTTGAATATTTCTATTGGCAAGCATTGAGAGAAGTGCTGCGCGCCTTCGGCAGCGCGCTGTGGAATCTCGCTACCTTGCTGCAGCAGGCCTTGATGCTGCTTCACGCCGTCGGGTGCGCCCTGTGGCGCAGCTTTGTGAGCCGGCGGGGGCTGCTGCAGTGGACCACCGCCGCCAGTGCGCAGGCAGCAGCTCTGACGAGTTTGCCCGGACTCGTCGCCGCGCATGCCCCGGTCACACTGGCGGCGGTCTTGCTCTGGCTGGCGCTGTGGCAGCAAAACACAGCCTGGCCGGTCTTTAGTGCGCTGCTCTGCCTCGCTTGGGCTGCGACGCCTCTCTGGATCTGGCTTTTCAGCCGGCCCTGGCGCTTCCAGGAAGAGCCTCAAGCCACACCGCAGGAGCAAGCGTACCTGGCGGAAATTGCGCGCGACACCTGGCGATTTTTCGAGATCCATGTCGGCGAGCCGACGCACCACCTGCCCCCTGACAACGTGCAGACTGTTCCGAACACCATGGTGGCCGAACGGACCTCGCCCACCAACATGGGTCTGTATCTGCTGTCGGTAGCGTGTGCGCGCTCCTTCGGCTGGATCGACACCGCGCAGTTGCTGTCGCGCTGCGAAGCCACATTGGACACGCTGGGCAGGCTGGAGCGCCACAGAGGGCACTTCCTCAACTGGTACGACACCCGGACCCTGGAGGTACTGAAGCCCGCCTACGTTTCCACAGTGGACAGCGGCAATCTGTGCGGCCATTTGCTTGCCCTGGCGGGTGCGTGTGATGCACTGTTGCACGATCTGCAACCCGACGTGGAAACCTCCGTATCGACCCGGCTGCAAGCCCTTGCCGCGCGTTGCCGCAAGCTGGCGACCGAGCCGGAGTTCGGTTTTCTGTACCACCCGCGCAAGCGCCTGTTGCATATCGGTTATCGGGTGGCGGACAGCGCGCTCGACACCAGTCTTTACGATTTGCTGGCCTCTGAGGCGCGGCTGGCCAGCCTGTGGGCTATCGCCAAGGGCGATGTGCCGGCAGAGCATTGGGGTTCACTGGGGCGGCCTTTTTATGGCGTGGGCCGGCGCGCGGCCCTGCGTTCCTGGTCAGGTTCCATGTTTGAGTATCTGATGCCGGCGCTGGTGCTCGACGAACCCGTGGGCAGTGCGCTCAATACGGCCGCACGGTCAGCCATCTACGAACAACAGCGCTATGCGCAAAGCCACGACGTGCCATGGGGTGTTTCAGAATGCGCCTATGCGGCGGGGGACCACACGCTCGCCTACCAGTACGCTCCGCAGGGCGTGCCCCGGCTCGCGTTGCGGCGAACGCCTGCCGACGATCTCGTGGTGGCGCCTTATGCGACGGGCCTGGCCGCCATGTTCGATCGACCTGCCGCTGAGGCGAATTTCCTCACCTTCGAGTCGCTGAAGGCGCGCGCCGACTGGGGTTTTATCGAGGCATTGGATTTCAGTACAGAACGCCAGAGTGGCGGCAGCAGGTTCCAGTTGGTTTCCACCTTCATGGCCCACCACCAGGGCATGACGCTGGTGGCACTGACAAACGTGTTGCTGGATGGCGCCCCGCGCCGCTGGACCATGGCGAACGCGCGCCTGCGCGCGGTCTCCGGACTGCTTCAGGAGGCGGTTCCGCGAGAGATCCCCCGTCTTGTCGAGCCGCTCATGCAACCGCGTCGCACGGTGCGCACGCGTGTGGCGGGAGCGGCGTCGCGTGAGCTGGTGCCTGGCTCCAGCGGAATCGAGCCCACCGTGCTGCTCTCCAACGGAAAATACAGCGTGTCGCTGCGTGCCAACGGCGCCGGCTGGAGCCGGTACGGCAACGCCGACATCTCGCGCTGGCGCGATGATGCTTTGCGCGATGCCTACGGCCACTTCGTCTACCTGCGCCGCGTGGCGGCGTCCGATGTGTCCGAGGCGGCTGATGCCCGTTTGGTATCTATCACGCAGCACCCGGCGGCTGATCCACTGGCTGCGTACCGCGCCAGCCTGCAGGGCGACCATGCCTGCCTGCATGCTCAGTGGACCGATCTGCGCAGTTGCTGCACGGTCTGGGTCAGTCCCGAAGACGATGTGGAACTGCGGCGCATTGAATTGTGGAATTCGACTTCCGAGCCCATCGAGCTGGAGCTTTTCTCGGTATTCGAGGTGTCGCTGTTCGAAGCCCGAGCCGACGAGGCGCACCCGGCTTTCGCGAACCTGTTCATCGCATCGGACTGGGTAGATGCCAACCAGGCGTTGTACTTTTCCCGGCATCCGAATACCGATGCCCAGCAAAGCGTACATGCAGTGCATTTTCTGGCAGAGAGTGAGCGCCAGCCCGTTGTACTTACACTCCAGACCGACCGCGCTGCCTGGCTGGGCCGCAATCGGGACGCTTCGGCACCGCTCGCGCGGTGCGAAAGTCCCCCTGCCGGCGATGGCACCATGCGGACTGGACTGGATCCGGTGTGCGCCCTGGCGCTTCGCATCGTGGTGCCAGCGCAGTCGCACGCGCAATTCACGCTTGGCACTGCCGCAGCGAACCAGCGAGATGCGCTGGAGACGCTGGTGGATCGCTACCGCCAACCGGCGGTCATTGAGCGCTCCATGCTGATGTCGTCGACTTTTGCCGGTGTGCGCATGCGCGAGATGGGAATCCTTCGGGAAGACCGCGCCGCTATTCAGACGCTATCCACGCTGATCGCTCTGCTGCACACGCGCCCAGGCCCGCGAATACTTCCGACTGGCGTACAGAACCTGGGCGACCGGCGTACGCTGTGGCGCTTCGGCATATCGGGTGACCGCCCCCAACTGCTGGTAGAAATCAGCGCGGAGCATGGGATACGTCTGGTGCGTTCGCTGGTCAAGGCCTTGCATCTGTGGGCCTGGGGTGGGTTGCTTTGCGATCTGGTGGTGGTGAACGCGGAGCCACCCTCCTACCAGATGCCGCTGCAGCTGGCGTTGCAGGAGCTGAAGGAGACACACAGAGCGCAAAGCGTGGGTGTCGATGCAGCCCGGGCCTGTGGCCTGCACCTGCTGCGCCTGCCCGAACTTTCGAGCGAAGAGCACACCACGCTACGCATGCTGGCCCGCGTGCGTTTCTCGGCCGATGGGCGACCCCTGTCCCAGCATCTGCGCGAACTGACGAAATGGCACAACGCCGCACTGGACGAGCGCATCGACCAGTCCCACGCGTCACCGAGTCCGCAGCGTACGGGCGCGTCTGCGGCAGCGCCGGACGGCGAGTTCGACGCGAAGAGTGGCGCGTTCCGATTTGAGATTTCTGCCCAAAATCAAGTCTCGCGGCCCTGGCTCAACGTGCTTGCCAACCCGGAGTTCGGCACGCAGGTGTCTGAGTCTGGCGCCGGTTACAGCTGGGCTGGCAACAGCCAGCAGCACAAGCTCACGGTTTGGTCGAACGATCCCGTGTCCGACCCGGGTGGCGAGATTTTCTGGCTGCAGGACCTGCGCAGCAAAGCCTTGTTCGGTGTGGGCAAGGGATTTGACGGTGTGCGCAATGTAGAGCATGGCCAGGGCGTCACGGTGCTTGAGCAACACCATGGGGAGCTGACGATCCGCAGCACTTGGTGCGTAGACCCGCAGCGCTCCGTCAAGCGGGTGCGCCTGACCCTCACGAACCGGGGGCAGGAGGTGCTGCGGTTGCGCGCCATCGGCCTTCTCGAATGGGTGATGGGCAGCCAGCGCCTGGACCGCCAGAGCGTCGCTACTGCGTGCGACGGCAATAGCGAGGTGGCTGCGTCCAGCAGATCGGCGCCCGTGTTGCTGGCCATTCAGCGCGATGGCCAGTCCGGCTATGGCGGCAGCACGGCGTTTTTCGCGGTCTATGCAGCACGCGATGGAATGCAGCCGTCCATCGATTGGACCTGCGATCGGCGCGAGTTTTTCGATGCACGTGGCCACCGTGTCGTGCCTGACCACCTGGCTGAGCAGGCCGGCCTGGGACTGGACCCCTGCGCCGCGCTATCGTGCCCGCTGGACGTTCAGGCCGGAGATAGCTGCGACTGCGTCTTTCTGCTGGGTCACGGCGCCAGCAGCAGCGAAGCGCTGGCGCTCGCACGCGAGTGCCTGAACGAAGGTGCTGCGCTGGATGCCAATCGCTGGGAAATGGCGGCGCGCGCCCAATGGGCGCAGCTGCTCGCACCGGTGCAGGTGCAAACACCTGACCCCTTGTTCGACGCCCTGGTCAACCACTGGTTGCTCTACCAGACCGTGGGCTGCCGCATGTGGGCGCGGGCGGGCTTCTATCAGGCGGGAGGTGCCTTTGGGTTTCGCGACCAGTTGCAAGACGCCATGGCGCTGGCCATCGCCCGCCCGCAAGCGCTGCGCCAGCAGTTGCTGCTTTCGGCGTCGCGACAGTTCGAAGAGGGCGATGTGCAGCACTGGTGGCACCCGCCGACTGGCGCCGGGGTGCGCACCCATTGTTCCGATGATTTGCTGTGGCTCCCAGAAGCCGTGGCGCGTTATGTGCAAGTGACAGGCGACGCGGCCGTCCTCGACGAATCGGTGACCTTTCTGGATGGGCCAGCCGTCCCTGAAGGCAAGCATGATGCGTATTTTGTCCCGACAGTGAGCAGCGCCTCCGCCAGCTTGTACGAGCACTGCGCCCGTGCACTGGACCGCAGCCTCAAAGTGGGCCAGCACGGTCTTCCGCTAATTGGCAACGGTGACTGGAACGACGGCATGAACCTGGTGGGCGACCAAGGTCGCGGCGAATCGGTGTGGTTGGCCTGGTTCCTGTGCACCGTGACCGACGCCTTTGTTCCGCTCGCACAGCGGCGCGGCGACGCCGAACGCGTCGACCACTGGCGCCTGGCTGCGCGCGGTTGGCGCACGGCGCTGGCCGGACCGGCCTGGGATGGCGCATGGTTCAAACGTGCCTTTTTCGACGATGGCACGCCACTGGGCACCCATGACGCTGTCGAGTGCCGCATTGACCTCATCGCGCAGGCCTGGAGCGTTCTGTCGGGCGCGGCCACGCCCGAGCGCCAGCGCGCAGCGATGGCGGCCGTGGCCGAGCTGTTGGTGGACGACGACGCGGGCCTCAACCGCCTGCTCACGCCGCCGCTACAGCACATGGTGCCTAGTGCTGGTTACATCCAGGCCTATCCGCCGGGCGTGCGCGAGAACGGCGGCCAGTATTCGCATGCCGGTGTCTGGAAGCTGATGGCGCAGGCGCAATTGGGCGATGGAGATGGCGCCTACCGCACTTTCACCCAATTGAGCCCGGCGCACCGCAACGCCAATGCAGAGCAGAAGGTGGCCTATGCGCTGGAGCCGTACGTCATGGCGGGCGATATCTACTCTGAGGCGCCGTATGTGGGCCGGGGCGGCTGGAGCTGGTACACCGGTTCGGCGGCCTGGATGCATCGCGCTGCCATTGAATCGATCCTGGGCCTGGAGGTGCGCGCGAATCGCGTCTGCCTTCGACCTTGTCTCCCCAGCCACTGGCCCCAGGCGCGGCTGACATTGGAGCGCGGCGGCGCCAGGCACCAGTTCACGATTTGCTTTGACGACGTCCCGGATGCCCTCTCCCAGGCACAGAACGCGGGTGCACAGCGGCTGGAAGTGGGTGCGTGGGTGGCGTTGCCGGCAGGTGAAAAAGGTGGCAACTACGTCGTGGTCCTGCCGGGGCGTCCCGCAGAAGTGTCCAAGCAGGACTGAGCGTCAGGCGCAAGGCTTCCCTGCAACGCAGGGAAGCCATTTGATTAGGACTTACGCACAATGGTCCCAGCTAGGCCTTCCGACGCAGACAGTACAGGCGTACGGCAAGGAGGAACAACGACGCTGGGGCAGTTTTGCGTAAGTCCTGTTGATTATTGTTTCGCCGGGATGACTGTCGTCGTTGTGGTCACACTTTCGCGCAGCACGCCACCCTGCAAGGCGGAGCCGCTGGTATGGCCCGACCCACGAATGCGGTCCAGGCAGGCCGCGTGCTCCTCGGTTTTCGAGAAGACCTCGCAGCGTTCGACAGCGTTCGCCGTTTTTTCGTTGGCGCCACTGCTTTTCAGGGCGCCTTTGCCGGCGGCGTCGCGCGCTGCGCCCGCCTCGCGCAGGCAGACATCGCGCGCTTGCTGGGTCTGGCCGCTCAAGCAGTCCGTGCGGTCCCTCTGATAACGTGCCTCGGCGTTGGCATCCGGTGCGGCGTGGCTGGCGGCAGCGCTCATCAGCAGTGCAGCACCGCAATAGGCGCGCAGGGTGGTTGGTCGAATGTTCATGGTCTGAATCCTTGGCGGTTGTTTGGTATGGGGTCTCGCCTGGCAGCGCCAGCGCGCCGTTGAAGACTAGGCTTCCATAGCAAGCCCTGCTGTCGGACAGACGCTGCATAGGCAGCGGGCGCAGGGCGCAACAGCGGCCCCATCCGCGCAGGTGCCTTCTGCACACGCCGCGAGGAATGGTGCAGGACACCTAAACTCGCCAGTTTCCCTGCTGCGATTCCTGCGACGCCTATGGCCACCCTCACACTCCCAGGCACGACGTTCGAAGTCGATGCCGCCATCTTTGACCTTGACGGCACCCTGGTGGACACGCTGGGGGATTTTGACGAGGCCCTCAACCGCATGCTGGTCGAGTTGTGCCTGCCTTCTGTTGCGCGTGAAGCCATCGCCACGATGGTGGGCAAGGGCTCGGAGCATTTGCTTATTTCTGTACTAAATAGCGTTCTAGCGCAAGGTGGAAGGGCGCTTCAAGCTATTGATTTAGAAGCGCTCTACCAGCGTGCCTGGCCCAGCTACCAGCGCCACTACGCAGCCATCAACGGCCAGTTTGCTGACATGTATCCGGGGGTGCGGCAGGGACTGCGGGCGCTGGAAGCCGCCGGCATTCCGATGGCTTGCGTAACCAACAAGCCGACCGCCTTTGCCACGGTGCTGCTGCGGGCGCTTGATCTTGACTGCTTTAAGTATGTGTTTGGAGGCGACGCCTTCGAGCGGAAAAAACCGGATCCGCTGCCCTTGTTGCGCAGCTGCGCAGCACTGGGCACAGTCCCCGCACGCACACTGATGATTGGTGACTCGGCCAATGACGCCCAGGCAGCGCGGTCGGCCGGCTGCCCGGTGCTGCTGGTCACCTACGGCTACAACCATGGCCAGAGCGCGCGCGCGGTGGACGCCGATGCCTGGGTGGATTCGCTGGCCGAGTTGGCGGCGCGCCGCTGAAACTCGAAGATCGCCTCAGGCTGGCCCAATTCGCAGCGCGGACCCGCTCGCTTGTGGCGCTGCAGGCCGGGTGGCTGGATGCGCAGCCTGGGGTGCGCCGCTCAGGCGGAACACCGCCACCGCATGCACCAGTTGCGCCGCCTGCACCTTGAGGCCGTCGGCCGCAGCGGCGCTTTCTTCTACCAGCGCAGCGTTCTGCTGCGTCGCCTGGTCCATCTGCGTAACCGCCTCGCCCACCTGGGCTACGCCCTGACTTTGCTCCTGGCTGGCTGCGCTGATCTCGCTCACGATCTCGGTCACCCGGCCAATGGCCTGCACCACTTCGCTCATGGTGTTGCCGGCACGATCCACCAGGGCTGAGCCCGCTTCCACGCGCTCCACACTCGCGCCAATCAAAGCCTTTATTTCCTTGGCGGCATCGGCGCTGCGACCCGCCAGGCTGCGCACCTCGCTCGCCACCACGGCAAAACCGCGCCCTTGCTCGCCGGCACGCGCCGCTTCTACTGCCGCGTTGAGCGCCAGGATGTTGGTCTGAAAGGCAATACCGTCGATCACGCCGATGATGTCGGAAATCTTGCGGCTGCTGTCGTTGATGCCCTTCATTGTGCGAACCACTTCGGCGACGACATCGCCGCCCTGCGTGGCCACGGTCTGGGCTTTGAGCGCGAGCTGGTTGGCTGCGCGCGCGTTGTCGGCGTTTTGGCGCACGGTGGAATTGAGTTCTTCCATCGAGGCCGAGGTTTCTTCCAGGGCACTGGCCTGCTGTTCGGTACGGGCTGACAGATCGCTGTTGCCGTGGGCGATCTCGGCGCTGGCGGTGGCCACGCCTTCGGCGCCTCGGCGCACCTCGCCGACGATGCCCGCCAATTGCTGCTGCATGGCACCAAGCGTTTGCAGCAATTGGCCGGGTTCATCGCTGCCCGTGACTTCCAGGGCATACGTCAGGTCACCCTGCGCAATGGCCTGCGCGAGTTGGCGGCTGCGCTGCACTGGCTGCACGATGGAGCGTGTGACCAGCGCGGCCAACGCCAAACCGAGTGCGATGGCGGCCAGTGCGCAGGCACCAAGAATCCACTCGCTGGTCTGGGCTACAGAGCTGCTGCGTTGCAGGCTTGCACTCAAAAGCTGGGCCATGTGCTGGCGCAAGGCGTCGAGGGCGGTGAGCGTCTTGTCGGCGAGCGGGCGCAGGTCTTTGTCCACCAGGCTAGGCACATTGGGCTCGCCGCCACGGTGCAGCTCGCGAATTTCAGCAAGCCGCTGTGTGTAGGCCGTGTGGGCGGCGTCCACACTGGCAAGCAAGGCTTTGCCCGCGTCGTCCGTCACCAGCGTGTGGATCCGCTGCACGGTTTGCTCGATGTCGACCGTCGTGGCTTCGGTGCTGGCCTGGAGCTGGTCCATGTATTCGCGGTCGATGGCCTTGAGAAACGCCTCGGTGCGCACCCAGTTCAGGCGCAAGCCCGCCGCCCAGCGCTCCACTTGCGCCTGGCGCTCCATTTCCACGGTGGAAACGCGCTCGCTGTCGGCAGCCAAGGTCTGGATCCGCCAGATGCCTATGCTGGCGGTCAGCGCTGTAATCAACAAGATGAGACCAAAACCCAGGCCCAGGCGGGGGCCAACGCGGAGCGTACGCAACATGTTTTTAAAGCAGGCGAGAAAGGGACATGCAACAGCCTAAGGGCTGCCGCCAAGCAAGGATGTCTGTCGCGCGACAGGGTCGGCCGCTTACTTCACGCCCAGAAGCTGGTCCTTGAGCTTCCAGTCGGCTGGAGAATTGCCGAACCAGATGGACATCAGCGCGCGGAAAAAAGCGGGGTCTTTGAAAGGTTCAGCCTGCAGCTTGCCCTTGGCCCAGATGCTTAGCCCGGTCGCTGGGTCCCATTCGAGAGCGCAGACGTCGCCCGGTTGGAAGGCCTTGTTGGCCGCAAAAATCTCGCCCATCTTGATCATGCCTGGAATGATCTTGGAGAGCTCGCTCTTGCTGACGTTGTCCTCAATGCCCCGCGTGAGCAGTTTGCCAAAATCGGTGGAGTTGATCTCACGCAAGAAAGTCATGCCCAAACGCTTGGGGCCGGGTGCCGCGATCAGTTCATCGAGCGACGCCACGGTCCGGGTGGTGTATAGGTCGCCCACGTACACCTTGAAAGGGCCCTTGTAGCGGATGCCTGCACCATTGAGTTGCAGTTTGGTTCCTGCGACGCTCACGGAGTCTTCCACCTTCACGCCAGCGATCTCGGTCATGGGAAACGCCGCCACGCTCCAGCACAGGCCGACAGCAAGCAGCAGAGAGCGCAATGTTTTTAGCATGTCCATCCTCATAAAAAAGAACGATCGTTCGTAAGACTGAAACAAAGTGTATGTCAGTTGGTCCTGGGCCCTATTAGGGATTTCCCGTGCGCGCGGGTTGCTTGCCAATTGACTGCCGCGGTGGGGGCTCGGGCGCGCATTTGCTACACTTTGCGCCATGTTCATTCACCGCGCGTTCATCGCAGGTCGCACAGACCGGGGAGCCTGGCCCTGGCGTCCCTACCGCGCCTAACGTGTGGCGGTTGCTGTCCGGCACACGCCTTGTGGCCCTTGCGGCCTTTCCTGATGAACTTGGCGCGCCAGCCTGCTGGCCCGCTTGCCGCCCTGGCAGGACACTCCCTTGATCACTGAACTCGAATTCCATAGCCTCGCGCGCGAAGGCTACAACCGCATTCCGCTGATGGCAGAAGCCTTCGCGGACCTTGAAACCCCTCTGTCGCTGTATCTCAAATTGGCCCACAGCCAAGGCGGCGGTGCGTACAGCTTCCTGCTCGAATCGGTGGTCGGCGGCGAGCGCTTTGGCCGCTACAGCTTCATTGGCCTGCCGGCGCGCACCCTGCTGCGCTCGCGTGGCTTTGGCGCCGACGCCGTCACCGAAGTGGTGACCGACGGCCAGGTGGTCGAAAGCGTTCCCGGCAACCCCCTCGATTTCGTCGAGGCCTACCAGAAGCGCTTCAAGGTGGCGCTGCGGCCGGGCTTGCCGCGCTTCTGTGGTGGGCTCGCGGGCTATTTTGGCTACGACGTGGTCCGCCACATCGAGAAAAAGCTGGAGCACAGCTGCCCACCCGACACGCTGGGCATGCCCGACATCCTGCTGCTGCAGTGCGAAGAGTTGGCGGTCATCGACAACCTGTCGGGCAAGCTCTACCTCATCGTCTACGCCGACCCGGCGCGCCCCGAGGCTTACAGCAACGCCAAAAAACGCCTGCGCAGTTTGCGCGAGCAATTGCGCTACTCGGTCAGCGCGCCGCAGGTGCAGGCCAGCCAGGGCCACCCGGCGCAGCGCGATTTTGCCAAGGCGGACTACCTGGCGGCTGTGGAGCGCGCCAAAGAGCTGATTGCCGGGGGCGACTTCATGCAGGTGCAGGTGGGCCAGCGCATCCACAAGCGCTTCGATGCCAGCCCGCTGTCGCTCTACCGGGCGCTGCGCTCGCTCAACCCCAGCCCTTACATGTACTACTACCACTTTGGCGACAGCCACGTGGTGGGTGCCAGCCCGGAGATTCTGGTGCGCCAGGAGAAAACCGATCTCGGCGAGAAGGTCACGATCCGCCCGCTGGCCGGCACGCGCCCGCGTGGCGCCACGCCCGAGCTGGACAAGCGCATCGAACAGGAGCTCATCAATGACCCCAAGGAGCGTGCCGAGCATGTGATGTTGATTGATCTGGCGCGCAACGACATTGGCCGCATCGCACGGACCGGCACGGTCAAGGTCACCGAAGCCTTTGCGGTGGAGCGCTACAGCCATGTGATGCACATCGTGAGCAACGTCGAAGGCATTCTGAAGCCCGGCATGAGCAACATGGACGTGCTGCGCGCCACCTTCCCGGCCGGCACGCTCACTGGCGCGCCCAAGGTGCACGCCATGGAGCTCATCGACCAGTTGGAACCCACCAAACGCGGCCTGTATGGCGGCGCTTGCGGGTATCTGAGCTATGCGGGCGATATGGACGTGGCGATTGCCATTCGCACCGCCATCGTCAAGGACGGCGAGCTGTACGTGCAGGCCGCGGCCGGCGTGGTGGCCGATTCGGTGCCCGAGCTCGAATGGCGCGAGACCGAACACAAGGCGCGCGCCATCCTGCGCGCCGCAGAACTGGTCGAGGAGGGACTGGAATGACACGCGCGATCGAAAAAGTGAAGCACTGCCAGGACATGCAGGACGTGCGCCGCGCCATCAATGCGCTTGACGACGTGCTGGTGCCGCTGCTGGTGGAGCGCGTGGGCTACATGACGCAGGCCGCGCGCATCAAGCAGCGCGCCAGCCAAGTTCGTGACGAGGCGCGCATCGAAGACATCGTGCAGCGCGTGCGCCGTGCGGCTGCCAACGACGGCGGCGACAGCGACGTCATCGAGCAGATCTACCGCAGCATGATGGAGGCCTGCATTGCCTTCGAGGAACGCGAATTCGCGCGGCTGCGCAGCCACGCTGCCCAGGGAGAAAGCGCATGAAGCTCCTGATGATCGACAACTACGACAGCTTCACCTGGAACATCGTCCAGTACTTCGGCGAACTGGGTGCCGAGGTGGAAGTGGTGCGCAATGACGAAGTGACGCTGGCCGATCTGGACGCGCGCCTGGCATCGGGCGCGATGGACCGGCTGGTGGTTTCGCCCGGCCCCTGCTCACCGGCCGAGGCCGGAATTTCTGTTCCCGCCATCACGCACTTCGCCGGCAAACTGCCGATCCTCGGCGTGTGTCTGGGCCACCAGGCCATCGGCGCGGCCTTTGGCGGGACCATCGTGCGGGCGCAGCAGCTCATGCACGGCAAGACCAGCGTCATCACCACCACGCAGACGGGCGTGTTTGCCGGGCTGCCGCGCCAGTTCACGGTCAACCGCTACCACTCGCTGTCCATCGAGCGCGCGAGCTGCCCCGAGGTGCTGGAGATTACCGCCTGGACAGACGACGGCGAAATCATGGGCGTGCGCCACAAGCAGCTCCCCATTGAGGGTGTGCAGTTCCACCCCGAGAGCATTTTGAGCGAACACGGGCACGCGCTGCTGCGCAATTTTTTGAGCCCAGCCGCACCGAGTGCTATTGAATAAATAGCTCCAAACACTTGATGAATAAGCGCTAGAGGCCTATTTAATCCCTATTTCACTGACGCCATGCCCGCCCACCAGTGGCTTCTGTTCATCGCCGCCGGCGTCTTGCTCAACCTCACGCCGGGACCGGACGTGTTCTTCATCATCGCCCATGCGGCGCGGCGCGGTGTCCGCGCTGGCGTGGTGGCAGCGCTGGGTATTTCTGCGGGCTGCTGCGTCCATGTGCTGGCTGCGGCCGTGGGCGTAAGCGCATTGGTGGCGGCGTCGGCCACGGCGTTTGGCGTGCTCAAGTGGCTGGGCGCGATCTATCTGGTGTACGTCGGCGTTCGAATGCTGCTTGCGGCGCGGCGTGGGGGTGCACCTTCGAGCGCGCGGCCGGGCGCTGCCGACGCCGCAGTGCCACTGGCCACGGTTTTTCGCCGGGGCTTTCTGACCAACGTGCTCAACCCCAAGGTGGCGCTGTTCTTCCTCGCCTTTGTGCCGCAGTTCATTGCGCCGGGCAGCGCGCATGCGCCCGCCATGTTTCTGCTGCTGGGTCTGCTGTTCACTTTCAACAGCACGCTGGTCAACACCGGCTGGGCCTGCGCCGCCGCCTGGGCGGCGCGCCGTGCGGGCGCCATGCAGCGTGCCATGCGCTGGCTCGATGGCGTGGCTGGATCGCTTTTCATCGGCTTCGGTGTGAAGCTCGCGCTGACCGATGCGCCCGCCGGACCTTGACACCGCTCTTTTCCTCTCGCCATTCACTGGGAACATCCGCCATGCTCATCACCCCGCAAGAAGCGCTGCAACGCACCGTCGAACACCGGGAAATTTTTCACGACGAAATGCTGCACCTGATGCGCATGATCATGCGGGGCGAACTCTCGCCCGTCATGACGGCCGCCATCATCACCGGCCTGCGCGTGAAGAAAGAAACCATTGGCGAAATCACCGCCGCGGCGCAGGTGATGCGCGAGTTCTCCAACAAGGTGCCGGTGGTAGACACCACGCACCTGGTCGACATCGTGGGTACGGGCGGCGACGGTGCGGGCAGCTTCAACATCTCTACCTGCGCCATGTTCGTCGCGGCCGCTGCCGGCGCGCGCACCGCCAAGCATGGGGGGCGCGGCGTTTCCAGCAAGAGTGGCAGCGCCGACGTGATGGAGCAGCTGGGTGTGCGCATCGACCTGCCCCCCGCAGCCATTGCCCGCAGCATTGACGAGGTCGGCATTGGCTTCATGTTCGCGCCCAACCACCACCCGGCCATGAAAAACGTGGCGCCGGTGCGGCGCGAGCTGGGTGTGCGCACCATCTTCAACATTCTGGGGCCGCTGACGAACCCCGCTGGCGCGCCCAACATCCTCATGGGGGTGTTTCACCCCGACCTCGTCGGTATCCAGGTGCGTGCACTGCAGCGCCTGGGCGCCGAGCACGCGCTGGTGGTCTATGGCCGCGACGGCATGGACGAAATCAGCCTGGGTGCAGCCTCGCTGGTCGGCGAGCTCAAGGACGGGCAGGTGCGCGAATACGAAATCCACCCGGAAGACTTTGGCCTCAGCATGTCCAGCAACCGTGCCTTCAAGGTCGAGACGCCCGAGCAATCGCGCGACATGCTGCTCGCCGTGCTGAACGGCGCAGAAGGCCCGGCTGCCGACATCGTCTGCCTGAATGCCGGCGCTGCGCTCTACGCGGCCGGTGTCGCCGAATCCATTGCCGACGGACTGGCGCGTGCACGCGAGGCGCTGGCGAGTGGCGCGGCGAAGCAGCGTCTGGACCGGCTAGTCACCTTCACCCACGCCCAAGCCCCAGCGCTCTGAACATGTCCGATATCCTGCAAAAAATCGTTGCCACCAAACACCAAGAAGTCGCTGCGGCGAAGCAGCGCACGCCGCTCGCCCATATGCGCCAGGACGCAGAGAGCCGTGTGCTCACACGCGATTTCGAAGCCGCGCTGCGCGAAAAAATGGCGCGCGGGCAGGCGGCGGTGATTGCCGAGATCAAGAAGGCCAGCCCCAGCAAGGGCGTGCTGCGCGCCGATTTCGAGCCCGCCGACATCGCCCAGAGTTATTCGGAGGGCGACGGCCAGGTCAGCGCCGCCTGCCTCTCGGTGCTGACCGATGTGCAGTACTTCCAGGGCCGCATCGACTACCTGAAGCAGGCGCGCGCCAGCTGCATGCTGCCGGTGCTGCGCAAGGACTTCATGGTCGACGAATGGCAGATTTACGAGTCGCGCGCCATCGGCGCCGACGCTGTGCTGCTGATCGCCGCCTGCCTTGACGATGCGCAACTGCGCGATTTCGAAGCCATTGCCCGGGCGCTCGACATGGCGGTGCTGGTCGAGGTGCACGACGCAGCCGAGATGGAGCGAGCGCTGCGTCTTCAAACCCCGCTCATCGGCGTGAACAACCGCAACTTGAAGACCTTTGAGGTCAGCCTGCAGACCACGCTGGATCTGCAAAAGCAGGTGCCGGCGGGACGCCTGCTGGTCACCGAATCGGGTGTGGCCACGCGCGCCGATGTGACGCTGCTGCGCGCCGCCGGCGTGCAGGCGTTCCTGGTGGGCGAGGCCTTCATGCGCGCCGAAGAACCGGGGCTGGCGCTGGCGGAGTTGTTTGCGTGATGTGGAACACCCCCCTGAGTCGCTGCGCGCCTTCCCCCCGCTCTCGCATCGCGACGCGATGCGGGCAGGGGGACGCCACCAGTGCGGCGGGGCGGCCCTTGCACGGTGGCCGCTGGCCTGGGCCGCGTCGGTTTCATATCTCCCGTGTAGCGCGACGCGAGTTAGGGCAATGGGATATGAAAATTAATAGCTGCTCATCCATGATGCGCTTGCGCTAGAAGAACTATTCGCCATGAGTTTGTCTGTGCCGACTGCCACGCAGCTCCAGAGCGCCGACCCGCGCGACTGGCCGGTGGCGCCAGGCTGGCAGCCGCTGGTCGATGGCTTCTTTGCCTCGCCCGCTGGCGTGCAGTTGCTGGCCTTTCTGCGCGAGCGTCTGGCAGCCGGCGCCAGCATCTTCCCGCCCCAGCCGCTGCGCGCGTTGGAACTCACGCCGCCCGAGACGGTGCGTGTCGTCATCCTGGGCCAGGACCCCTACCACGGCCGGGGGCAGGCGCATGGCCTGGCGTTTTCCGTCGCGCCGGGCGTGGCGCTGCCGCCCTCGCTGCGCAATATTTTCAAGGAAATCGAGCGCGACCTGGGCCAGCCGCCGCCGGCGTTTCCGGTGCCCGGCGGCAGCCTGGCTGCCTGGGCCGAGCGCGGCGCCCTGCTGCTCAACACCACCCTCACCGTCGAAGAAGGCCAACCCGGCAGCCATGCGAAGCGCGGCTGGGAGCTGCTGACCGACGCGCTCATCGCCCACGTCGCCGCGCAGCCCCAGCCGGTGGTCTTCATGCTCTGGGGCGCGCACGCGCAGTCCAAACGCGCGCTCATCACCGCGCCGCAGCACTTGGTGCTGTGTGCCAACCACCCCTCGCCCCTGTCCGCCCTGCGCCCGCCCGTGCCCTTCATCGGCTGCGGGCACTTCGGCAAGGCGCGGGCGTTTCGCCTGGCACACGGCGGATAAGATTTCACGGTTTTTCACCATTCACTACACAGAGGGACATCGCATGGCACAGCAGTTTCTGGAAATGCCCGACAGCCAGGGCTACTTTGGCGAATATGGCGGGCAGATCCTCCCGCCCGAGCTCAAGGCCGTGATGGACGGCATCAACGACGCCTACGAAGAGGTCCGCAAGACGGCGGCGTTCCAGGACGAGCTGACCGACCTGTACGCGCATTACGTCGGCCGGCCGAGCCCGATCTTTTATGCCAGGCGCCTGTCCGATCGCCAGGGTGGCGCACATATCCACTTGAAGCGGGAAGACCTGAACCACACCGGGGCGCACAAGATCAACCACTGCCTGGGCGAGGCGCTGCTGGCCAAGTACATGGGCAAGACCAAGGTGCTCGCCGAAACAGGGGCGGGCCAGCACGGTGTGGCGCTGGCGTCGGCCTGCGCGCTGGTGGGCATCGATTGCGAAATCCACATGGGCGAGATCGACATCGCCAAGGAGCACCCCAACGTCACCAAGATGAAAATTCTGGGCGCCAAGCTGGTGCCCGTCACGCGCGGCACGCGCACGCTCAAGGACGCGGTGGACAGCGCGTTTGACGAATACTTGAAAGACCCAGAGCATTTCTTCTACGCCATCGGCTCGGTGGTGGGGCCGCACCCGTTTCCGAAGATGGTGCGCGACTTCCAGAGCATCGTCGGGCGCGAGGCGCGCGCGCAGTTCCTGGCAGAGCACCAGCGCCTGCCCGACGTGGTGATGGCCTGCGTGGGGGGCGGCTCGAACGCCATGGGCATCTTCACGGAATTCCTGCCCGATGCCGATGTGCAGCTCGTCGGCGTGGAACCTGCCGGCCGCGGGCTCGATACCCCCGACCATGCCGCCACCATGACGCTGGGCACCAAGGGCGCCATCCACGGTTTCATTTGCTACAACCTGCAGGATGAGCGTGGCGAGCCGCTGCCGGTGTACTCGATTGCCTCGGGCCTGGACTACCCCGGCGTTGGTCCGCAGCACTGCTACCTGAAGGATGTGGGCCGCGTGCAGTATGAGGCGGTGACGGACGACGAGTGCCTCGACGCCTTCATGGCGCTCTCACGCACCGAAGGCATCATCCCGGCGCTGGAGAGTGCCCATGCCGTGGCCTACGCCATGAAGCTGGCGAAAACCCTGTCGCCCGAGCAGAACATCCTGGTCAACCTCTCGGGCCGGGGCGACAAGGACGCCGATTTTGTGGCGCAGCACCTGGGGCTGTAAAAATTGAACGAAATAGTGCGCTAGCACTTATTCAATAAGCGCTAGCAGCTATTTTTTCGATAGTGAAATCGCGGCCCTGCATGGGCCGGACTGCTACCGGTCTGGCGCGCTCGCGCTGCGCGCCAGCAGCATCGCATCCCCATAGCTGAAGAACCGGTAGCCCTGTGCAATCGCATGCCGGTACAGCGCCATGACGTGCTCGTAGCCGGCAAAGGCGCTGACCAGCATCATCAACGTGCTCTTGGGCAGGTGGAAGTTGGTCAACAGCAGGTCCACCACCTGGAAGGCAAAGCCCGGCGTGATGAAGATGCGCGTCTCGCCCTCGGCCAGCCCGCTCTGCGCCCAGGATTCGAGCGTGCGTACCGTGGTCGTACCCACGGCCACGACGCGGCCGCCGCGCTGGCGGCAGCGCTCCAGCGCCGCCAGCGTGGCGCTCGGGATGGAGTACCACTCGGCGTGCATGCGGTGCTCGGCCAGGTTTTCCGTTTTCACCGGCTGGAAGGTGCCCGCACCCACATGCAGCGTGACGCTGGCGCGCTCGACGCCGCGCGCGGCCAGGTCGGCGAGCACCGCGTCGTCGAAGTGCAGGGCGGCGGTGGGCGCCGCCACTGCGCCAGGGGTGCGGGCAAACACCGTCTGATAGCGCTCGGTGTCTTCGTCGGCGTCGGCGTCGTGGCCGCTGGCCTGGTCGCGCTCGATGTAGGGCGGCAGCGGCAGGTGGCCGCAGCGCTCCATCAGCTCCCAGGCGCTCTCGCCAGCGGGTCCGTGCAAGGCAAAGCGGAACAGCGGGCCTTCGGCATCGGGCCAGCGGGACAGCAGCGTGGCGTCAAAACCGCCGGCTGCCACGCCCCCCGCCAAGTGGATGCGCGCGCCCACGGGCGGTTTCTTGCTGACCTTCATGTGCGCCACGACCTCGCAGCCGGCGTGGCCCGTCAGCACGCGCTCAATCAGCAGTTCGAGCTTGCCGCCGCTGTCCTTCTCGCCAAAGATGCGCGCCTTGACGACGCGGGTGTCGTTGAACACCAGCAAGTCACCGGCCCGCAGCAAGGCTGGAAGCTCGCGGAAGATGCGGTCGCAGGGGGCGTCGCCGCGCCCATCAAGCAGGCGCGAGCCGCTGCGCTCGGGCGTGGGGTGCTGGGCGATGCGCTCAGGGGGCAGATCGAAATCAAAATCGCTGAGGGTGAAGGTGTGTGCGGTGGAATCGGGAAAATGAGACGTCATAGTGCAAGGGGCTGAACAGGCCCGCTTAGAAAAGATCGGGAAAATCAGGAGAAAAGGGCGCGATTGTGTCAAACCGCGCAACGCCTGGTGCGCGTAAGCTTGAATAGCACATGATTTTTCAAGGACAGCGCCCATGGATGCTTTTGTCTGGGACCAGAACTTCATCACAGGCGTCGAGGACGTGGACGTCCAGCACCACGCGCTGGTTGATCTGTTCAATGAACTGAGCAACACCTTCCAGAGCACCAATCTGGACGATCGCGAGGTCCTGCTGAACGACGCGTTTTCGCGTCTGGTGGCCTATACCGAATACCACTTTGCCGATGAGGAGGCGCTGATGCGGGGGGTGGGAATCGACCCGCACCACATTGCGTCGCACGAGGCCCAGCACGCGCAGTTTGTCGAGCAGATCCGCACCATCTGGTCGGCGCGCCACTCCATGCCGGACACGGCCGAGTCCATCATCGGGTTTCTCACCTCCTGGCTGGGGCTGCACATTCTGGGGACCGACCAGGCATTGGCGCGGCAGATCGTCGCCATTGCTGCGGGCAGCACGCCCGAGCAGGCATGGCGCAACGAGAAGGAATTCCCCGAGAGCAAAACCACGCAGGCGCTGCTCAAACTGATCGCCCGGCTCTACCATGTGCTGGCGCAGCAAAATGCCGGTCTGATCGACGCCAACCGGCAACTGGAGGCGCGTGTGGCAGGGCGCACCCAGGAGCTCGCGCACGCCAACGAAGAGTTGCTCAACGCCAATCTCCAACTGGAGGCGTTCTCCCGCACCGACGGCTTGCTGGGCATTGCCAATCGGGGCTATTTTGATGAACGTCTGGCGCAGGCCTGCGCCGCGGCATTTCGGCGCGAGCAGCCGCTGGCCTTGCTGATGATCGATGTCGATCATTTCAAGCAGTTCAACGATTTCCATGGCCATCCCAAGGGCGACGCGTGCCTGCAGGCGGTGGCGCGTGCGGTGGAGGACACCCTGACGCGCAGCACCGACCTGGTGGCGCGTTACGGTGGCGAAGAGCTGGCCGTCATCCTGCCCGACACCGATGCCGAAGGCGCCGCCACCGTGGCCGCGCGCGTCGTGGCGAATGTGACGGCGCTTGGTCTGGTGCATGGCGCGTCCCGGGTGTCGCCCTGTGTGAGTGTCAGCGTGGGTGTGGCTGCACAGGTGCCGCCCGACAAATACGGCAGCATCCGCCTGGTGGAAGAAGCCGACGCCGCGCTGTACGAGGCGAAGGCTGGCGGGCGCAACCGCTGGGTGCTGGCGCCGCGTTGATGCCGTCGCCGCTGGCGTGGCGCTGCAGGTCGCTGCAGCGCAGCTTGTGGGTCGGCACGATTCTGGCCGTGCGCGCCGAGCGGTTGAGTGCCGGATGGGGCGTGAGCGCGTGAATGGCGCTTACGGGGTACGCTTCGTGCAGCGCACTGCGGTGCGAGCTTCGCTTGAAGCGGTCGACGCGGCGCTCATGCCTGGGTGTGGCTGGGCAGGCCCGACCACATTTCGTTGAGATCGGGGAAGTTCCATTTCGCTGGGTCTTCGCGCGCCGCGATGCGGTCGTTGCACCCGACGGCACCGAGATCGATGATTTCCGGGGCAATGCGCAGGTTGGAGCGTGTCGAGTAAAACACCTTCACCTTGGGGGTGACCAGCGAGCGGCTGCCCTGTTCGGTCACGATCGCCAGGCGCCCCGACACCAGGCGCACCAACGAGCCCACGGGATAGATGCCGATGCTCTTGACGAAAGCCTGGAAGACGCGTGCGTCGAAATGTCCCCCGGTCCATTCGGCCATGCGGCGCAGCGATTCGGAAGGATCCCAGCCGCGCTTGTACGGGCGGTCGGACGTGACTGCGTCGTACACGTCGCAGACGGCGGCCATGCGGGCGATGAGACTGATGTCTTCGCCCGCCAACCGGTCCGGGTAGCCCGTGCCATCCATCTTCTCGTGGTGGTGTCGGCAGGCATCGAGTACCGGCGCGCCCACCTGGCCGGCCTCCTTGAGCATTTCGTAGCCCGCCACGGGGTGCTTGCGCACCATGTCGAACTCCTCGTCGGTAAGCTTGCCGGGCTTGTTCAGCACCTCGATCGGGACCGCCGCCTTGCCCAGGTCGTGCAACAGGCCGGCCAGGCCCGCGCTGCGCGTGTGTGCATCGCTAAGGCCCAGCTGGCGCGAGAGTGCCACCATCAGCGCGCAGACCGCCACCGAATGCAGGTAGGTGTAGTCGTCGGCCGTCTTCAGTCGTGCCAGGCTGATGAGCGCGCCGGGGTTGCGCGTCACGGAATCGTTGATTTCCTGTGCCAGGCGCTGTGCCTGAGCGGCGTCCACCGCGCGCCCCATGCGGGCTTCGCTGAACATCGAGATCACCGCATCTTTTCCCCGGCTGCAAATGGCAGCCGCGGCGCGCAACTCGTCCTGCATGCTGGCCGGAGCGTTTCGGCGCGGCGGCGCAATCGGCGCTGGGCGCGGCTTGGCTGCAGCGGTACTTTCCATGGCGTGCATCGCGGCCAGATCGCTGAAATCGGTGTCGATGCGCGCTTCGACCTCTTCCTGCGTGAGCGTCACCGTGCCGGCGGGGACGTCTTGCCCGCGATCGGTGTCAATCCACAATTCGGTGATGCTGGTGGCACGAATACGCGCCAAGTCCGACGGCTCTTTGAGCAAAAACTTCGCCCGCCAGAACGGGTGGTCCATCCACGAGCCGCAGAACTCCTGCACATACATGCCGAGCACGAGGTCCCGGGTTTGAATTCGCTTGAGCATGGCGGGGCAGGGGTGCGGTCGGAGAAGAACAGATTCTAGATTGCCGATACGTTCCTGGGCTGGCGTGCGGACTGCGGCGGGGGATGCTCCGCCCAGTCTATGCTTGGCATTCGATACGCTTGTTGCCTCCACCATGCCTGCGCCCCGCGCCCTTGCCCCTGCCATTCAAAAGGCCCTGCACAAACTGGGCCTCAGGCGCGACATCGACCTGGCGCTGCACCTGCCGCTGCGCTACGAGGACGAGACCCGCATCGTGTCGATCGCCAGCGCACGCGATGGTCAGCTGGCGCAAATTGAAGCCACCGTAACCGCCAGCGAAGTGCAGCTGCGCCCGCGCCGCCAGCTCGTGGTGCAGGTGCAGGACGCGTCGGGCGACTGCACGCTGCGCTTCTTCAGCTTCTACCCGTCCCAGCAAAAGACGCTGGCGGTGGGCGCGCGCCTGCGCATCCGTGGCGAAATGCGCGGAGGTTTCTGGGGCCGGCAGATGCTGCACCCGGTGTTTCGTGTGGCAGGCGGCGAGCTGCCCACGGCCCTGACGCCTGTCTACCCGACGGCGGCCGGCTTGCCCCAGCCCTTGCTGCGCCGGCTGGTGGCCAGCGCCCTGACGCGCGTGGACCTGCCGGAAACCCTGGCGCCGGAACTTGCCCCTCCCTATGCTGAATTTTCAAGCAAAAATGGCCTCCAGCGCTTGATGCGTCTGCGTGATGCGCTCACTTTTTTGCATCGCCCAACGCCTGATGTGGCGTTGGCGGCGCTGGAAGACCACAGCCACCCTGCCTGGCAGCGGCTCAAGGCCGAGGAGCTGCTGGCGCAGCAGCTCTCGCAGTTTCAGGCGCGGCGCGAGCGCTCGCGCCTGCGCGCACCGGTGTTGGCGCCAGCGCAGGGCGCCGCATCGCTCACCGCCCGATTGCAGGCTGGGCTGCCCTTCGCGCTCACGGCGGCGCAGGTGCGTGTGGTGCAGGAAATCGGCACCGACCTGGCGCGTGCGCAGCCCATGCACCGCTTGCTGCAAGGCGATGTGGGTTCGGGCAAAACGGTGGTGGCGGCGCTGGCCGCCACCCGCGCCATTGACGCCGGCTGGCAGTGCGCGCTGATGGCGCCCACCGAAATTCTCGCCGCGCAGCATTTCGCCAAGCTCGTCGGCTGGTTGGAGCCCCTGCTGGCGGCAGAGGGCCGCAGCGTCGCCTGGCTGGTGGGCGGCCAGAGAAAAAAGGAACGTACGGCGGCACTGGCGCGCGTGGCCAGCGGCGAGGCGGCGCTGGTGGTCGGCACGCACGCCGTCATCCAGGAGCAGGTCGCGTTCGATCGGCTGGCGCTGGCCATCGTCGACGAGCAGCACCGCTTTGGCGTGCTCCAACGCCTGGCGCTGCGGCAAAAGCTCGCCGCACACGGCATGGAGCCGCACATGCTGATGATGAGCGCTACGCCCATTCCGCGTACCCTGGCCATGAGCTACTACGCCGACCTGGACGTCTCGGTCATCGACGAGCTGCCCCCTGGCCGCACGCCGGTGGTCACCAAGCTCATTGCCGACAGCCGCAAGGACGAAGTCATTGCCCGCATCGCCGCGCAGGTCGCCGCAGGTCGCCAGGTATACTGGGTCTGCCCGCTGATTGAAGAGAGCGAGGCGCTGGATCTTTCCAATGCCACGGCCGTGCACGCCGAGCTCAGTGACGCGCTGCCTGGCGTGGCGGTCGGCCTGCTGCATTCGCGCATGCCGAGTGCCGAAAAAAAGGCCGTGATGGCGCTGTTTACCGAAGGCCATCTGGGTGTGCTGGTCAGCACCACCGTCATCGAGGTCGGCGTGGACGTGCCCAACGCCTCGCTCATGGTCATCGAGCACGCTGAGCGCTTTGGTCTCTCGCAGCTGCACCAGCTGCGCGGTCGGGTGGGGCGGGGCGCTGCTGCCTCGGCCTGCGTGCTGCTGTACGCTACCAACGACAGCGGGCGTGTCGGCGAGACGGCGAAAGAGCGCCTGCGCGCCATGGCAGAGACCAGCGATGGCTTCGAGATCGCGCGCCGTGACCTGGAAATTCGTGGCCCCGGCGAGTTTCTGGGCGCACGCCAGTCGGGCGATGCGCTCTTGCGCTTCGCTGACCTCGCTACCGACACGCACCTGCTTGACTGGGCGCGCGCAACCGCGCCGAAAATGCTGGAGCAGCATCCCGATTTGGCAGCGCAGCATCTGGAGCGCTGGTTGGGCGGAAAATCCGACTATCTCAAAGCTTGAATGGTGACCACCCCCTGCGCGGCTTCGCCGCTTCCCCCTCCTCTCGCAGCGCTGCGCGCTGCGGGTAGGGGGCCTGTGCCGCGATGATTGCCTGCCCCTATGACCCTCACCGAACTCAAATACATCGTCGCCGTGGCCCGCGAGCGCCATTTCGGGCGCGCGGCAGAAGCCTGCCATGTCTCGCAGCCGACGCTGTCGGTGGCGGTCAAAAAACTGGAAGAAGAGCTCGATCTCAAGCTTTTCGAGCGCAGTGCGGGTGACGTCTCGGTGACGCCGCTGGGCGAAGAGATCGTGCGCCAGGCGCAGGCGGTGCTGGAGCAGGCGGCGGCTATTAAAGAGATTGCGCTGCGCGGCAAAGACCCTTTGAGCGGGCCGCTCACACTGGGGGTGATCTACACCATCGGCCCCTATTTGCTGCCTGAGCTGGTGCGCAGCGTCATCGAGCGCACGCCGCAGATGCCGCTCATCCTGCAGGAGAATTTCACCGTCAAATTGCTGGAGATGCTGCGCACCGGCGAGATCGACTGTGCCATTCTTGCCGAGCCCTTTCCCGATGCAGGCCTGGCCAGTGCCGCGCTGTACGACGAACCGTTTCTGGCGGCGGTCCCCGGCAAGCATCCGCTGGCGCAGCAGGACTCGGTCTGCACCGAGGAGCTGAAGAACGAGCATGTGCTGTTGCTGGGCGCCGGCCATTGTTTTCGCGACCATGTGCTGGAGGTGTGCCCGGAATTTGCTCGGGTGGCTCCGCAGGGCGACGGCATTCACAAGCGCTTTGAAGGCTCATCGCTGGAAACCATCAAACACATGGTGGCCGCCGGTATGGGCGTGACCCTGGTGCCGCGCCTGGCCGTGCCCGAAGCGGCGCTGAACAATGCGCCCCAGCGACGGCACGCTGACGATCCCTATCTCCGCTATCTGCCCATCCGCGAGCCGGACGGCACCCCGCCGCCCACGCGGCGGGTGGTGCTGGTCTGGCGGCGCAGTTTCACGCGCTACGAAGCCATTGCAGCGCTGCGCAATGCGGTGGTGGCCTGCAATCTGCCCGGCGTCAAACGGCTGACCTGAACCGGGCCTATAGTGAATGCGAAACCCGTCTCGCTTCTTCACTTGAAAGGAATGTTCCATGGCCAAAAAACCGGCTTCACCCGCAAGCGCGGCACCCCGCATCAACATTGGTATCTCGGAGAAAGACCGCGCTGCCATCGCCAAAGGGCTCTCGCACCTGTTGGCAGACACCTACACGCTCTACCTCACCACGCACAACTTCCACTGGAACGTCACAGGCCCGATGTTCAACACCCTGCACCTGATGTTCATGGGCCAGTACACCGAGCTGTGGAACGCGGTGGATCCGATTGCCGAGCGCGTGCGCTCGCTGGGCCACACGGCGCCGGGCTCCTACGCGCAGTTCGGCAAGCTCACCAGCCTGCCGGACGCGCCTGCCACGCCGCCGCACGCGCTGGAAATGGTGCGCGTGCTGGTGACCGGCCATGAGGCGGTGGCGCGCACGGCGCGCGAGCTGTTCCCGATTGCCGACAAGGCGGGCGACCAGCCGACGGCCGATCTGTTGACCCAGCGCCTGACGGTGCACGAGCAGACCGCCTGGATGCTGCGCTCGCTGCTGGAGGAGTAAGCGGCGCGCCTGCGCTCAGGGTTTCGTCCTACAGAGCGCAGGGCTGCGCGCTTGAGATCATCTCGGTTTGATCACCATGCGGCTCTCGGGCCGGCATTTCATGCGAATTTTGTACGTGGAAGACCACGAGGAACTACGCGAAACCATCGGGATGTTGATGGAGGCCGAAGGCCGGTCCATCGTTCTTTGCGAAAGCGCAGAGCAGGCCTTGGTCCACGACGCGCAAGCCTCCTTTGATGTCGTAGTGACCGACGTGAGCCTGCCCGGAATCTCGGGAACCGAGTTCGCGCATCAGTTGTTGGCCAAGAATCCGGATCGCTGGGTGGTGCTGTGCTCGGGCTACGAGCTGGGCGAGCATGCGCAAGCCTGGGGGCGGCATGTGCGCACGCTGCTCAAGCCTTTTGAAGTGGAGCAACTCGACGCCCTGCTCCATGAGATTGAGCAAGCGCTTACCGCCGACAGCCATCTGGTCGGTGGAGCGGCTATCCAGGGTTGCGCGGAAGCGTCACGGTAAAGCGGGTGTGATGGTCGGCGCTGTGCACCTCAATGCTGCCGCCGTGGCTGGTAACGATTTGCTGCACGATGTAGAGGCCCAGGCCCAGTCCATCGCGCCGGCCGCCTTTGGCCTCGCCGCCGCGAAACGGCTTGAACAGCACCGGCAGCAGTTCGGCAGGAATGCAACCGCCATTGCTGATCTCCATGCATACGGTGCCCTTTTGGGTGCCATCCAGGTGCAATCCAATGGGTTGGTCGGCTGCACCATGCCGCTGCGCATTGCCCAGCAGGTTGGTCAGCACCTGGGCCAGGCGGTCCCCGTCCCAATAGCCTGAAAGATCGCCCGCGCTGCTGAGCACCACCTCGCGGCTGCTGTGGTCTCGCAGCTCCTCAACCACCTTGGCGCACAGTTCGCCGAGATCGAGTGGACTCGAATGCAGGCTCAGCCCACCGTGCTGGCGAATGCGTGTGAGGTCCAGCAAATCTTCAATCATGCCGTCCATGCGCCGCGCGCTGGACAGGATGCGGGCTGCCAGCGCCGCGCTCTTGGTGTCCGTGCTGGCGCGCACCAGCGCACCCGATGCCAGAGTGACGGAAGTCAGCGGCGTGCGCAGGTCGTGGCTCAGTACGGCCATGAACATTTCGTTGATGCGCAGTGCTTCCGTGCGCTCGGCCAGTTCGTGTGCCAACGCGCGCTTCTGGCGGTGCAGCGTGAAGAACACCTCCACCTTGCTGAGCAGCATATGGGGATCAATGGGTTTGTAGAGAAAATCCACAGCTCCTGCGTCGTAGCCTTTGAACTGCCAGTCGATGTTTTGGGAGCCGGCAGTGATGAAAATCAAGGGAATGTGGCGTGTGCGCTCGCGCCCGCGGATCATCTCGGCCAATTCGAAACCGTTCATTTCCGGCATTTGCACGTCGAGCAGCGCGAGCGCAATATCGTGGTGCAACAGCAGCAGCTCCAAGGCTTGCGCGCCCGATCGCGCCTGGAGGATCAGCAGATCGTCTCGGTGCAGCAAGGCTTCGAGCGCCACGAGATTTTCGGCAATGTCGTCGACGATCAGACATTTGATGGGCGTCTCGCGTTGCGCGTCCAGACTGGCAGGTCGTTTCACAGCAATCCCCGTGTATGCAGGCTGTTGAGGGTTTCGGCGATCGCCGCAGGGTCCAAGACATGGGGCGCCTGCGGGACCAAGGCCAGCGCCGCCCGAGGCATGGCAGGCGAGGAGGCGCTGTCAGGCGACTGCACCATGCACAGCCCCTGGGCCCGATCAATGGCGGCGAGGCCCTGCGCACCGTCGGCGTTGGCGCCCGAGAGCAGGATTCCGATCAGGCGCTGGCCCAGCAGGTCGGCGGCCGATTCAAAAAGAAAGTCGATGGCAGGGCGCGAAAAATGGAGCGGCGCATCCAACGAGAGGCTCAACCGCGGCCCGGTGTCGAGCAGCAGGTGGTAGTCCGGCGGAGCGAACACGATGGTGCCGGGTTCGAGCGGTTCGTTGTCTTGCGCTTCGTGCACGGGCAGGGCGCAGCGCGGGCCAAACACTTGGGTGAGCAGGCTGGGGCGGTCGCGCTGGACATGCAGGGCCACGATCACGCTGGCGCGCAGCGTGGCCGGCAAGGCGGGAAGAATCGTCAGCAAGGCGTCGATGGCGCCGGCAGAGCCGCCCATCACAATGGCCTCGAAAGTTCGGGTGGGCGAGTTCATGCCGAAGATTTCTTGCGGTAAATGCGCTGCAGCGGAACGAAGTCCTCAAACGCGTCGGTATGGGCGGAAAAACGCAGCGATTCCTTGCTGCCCAGGCCCAGAAAGCCGCGGTGGCACAGCGCTTCGCGAAACAGCCCGAGGGCGCGGTCCTGCAGCGCGCGCTCGAAATAGATCAGCACGTTGCGGCACGACACCAGGTGCACTTCGGAAAACACGCTGTCCGTCGCCAGGCTGTGGTCCGAGAACACCATGTGATCGCGCAGCGACTTGTGGAACACCACGCGGCCGTAGGCGGCGGTGTAGTAGTCCGACAGCGAGCTCACGGCGCCCGAGGCGGCGTGGTTCTGCGAGAAAGCCGGAACGCGCTCGACGTCGAACACGCCGGCACTTGCGGCCTGCAGGGCTTTGGGGTTGATGTCGGTAGCGTAGATGAGGGTGCGTTCCAGCAGTCCGGCTTCCTGCAGCAGTACGGCCAGCGAATACACCTCTTCGCCCGCGCTGCAGCCTGCCACCCAGATTTTGAGCGAGGGGTAGGTGCGCAAATGCGGCAGCACCTGTTCGCGCAGCGCGCGGAAGTAGTCGGGGTCGCGGAACATGTCGCTCACCTGCACGGTCAGGTATTCGAGCATGCCGGCAAACACCTCGGGCTCGTGCAGCACGCGGTCCTGCAATTGCGAAAGGGTCTTGCACTGGAACTGCGTCAGCGCGGTATTCAGGCGGCGGCGCAGCGACGCCTGGGCATACGAGCGAAAGTCGTAGTGGTAGCGCAGGTAGATGGCATCGATCAGCAGCCGCTGCTCAATGTCCGCCGTTTTTGAAAGCTTGCGGTGGGGCATGAACCAATCAGCTTACTTCGGCATCCAGACGCGCACCAACGACATCAGTTTGTCCACGTCCAGCGGCTTGGCAATGTAGTCGCTGGCGCCGGCGGCCAGGCATTTTTCCTGGTCGTCGCGCATGGCTTTGGCCGTGAGCGCAATGATGGGAATGCGCCGGCCATCGGGGCGCTTGCGGATCTCGCGCATGGCCGTGTAGCCGTCCATCTCGGGCATCATGATGTCCATCAGGATCAGGTCGGCGCCGTCTTTGGTGCTGTGGGCGTCCAGCCATTCCAGTGCTTCGCGGCCGTTGCGTGCAATCTCCACCCGGATGCCGGTGGGTTCGAGCACGCTGGCGAGTGCAAACACATTGCGCACGTCGTCTTCCACCACCAGCACGGTGCGGCCCTCAAACGCTTCTTCGCGGTTGCGTGCCACCTGCAGCATGTGCTGGTGCTCCTCGGTCATTTCCGATTCCACCTGGTGCAGAAACAGCGTTACTTCGTCCAGCAGGCGCTCGGGCGAGTGCGCGTCCTTGATGATGATGGAGCGCGAGAAGCGCCGCAATTTGTGCTCTTCGTCGCGTGTGAGCGCACGGCCGGTGTAGACGATGACAGGCGGGAAAGATACCTCCTCCTGCTCGGCCATTTTCTCCAGCAGTTCGTAGCCGCTCAGGTCCGGCAAATTGACGTCCATCACCATGCAGTCGAAGGTGCTGCGCGCCAGGTGCTCCAGCGCCTGTGCTGCCGTCTCTACGCCGACAATTTCAATGCCTTCGCTTTCCAGCAGCAAGCGCACGCTTTCGCGCTGGCGCGCGTCGTCTTCCACTACCAGCACGCGCCGCAGGCCGGGTGTGAACTTGCCCTCCAGGCGCTCCAGCGCACGCACCAGTTCTTCGCGTTTGACGGGTTTGAGCGCATAGCCCACGGCGCCGCGCTCGAGCGCCTCTTTGGCGTAGTCGGCCACCGAGACAATGTGCACCGGAATGTGGCGGGTGGCGGGGTTGCGTTTGAGCTGGTCGAGCACGCCCAGCCCGGAAAAGTCGGGCAGGTTCACGTCCAGCACGATGGCGGCGGGTTGGTGGGTGGCGGCCATTTCCAGACCATCTGCGGCGTTGGCGGCCCACGCGCAGTCAAAACCCATTTCTGACGCCAGCTCTTGCAGAATCTGCGCAAATCGCGGGTCGTCTTCTATTACCAGCAGGCTGCGCGCTCCTTTGCTCCATGGCGCGACCAGTGCTGGCGCGGCAGGCCGTGGCAGCGTCTGTGGCGGCGCGACTGGTGCGGGGGCGGGTGGCACGGCCTGCGCCAGATGCACGGGCAGTTCGAGAGTGAAGGTGCTGCCCTCGCCCGGGGTGCTCTGCAGCAGGATGTCTCCCCCCAGGCGCTGCGCCAGGCTGCGCGAGATCGACAGGCCAAGGCCGGTGCCGCCGTACTTTCGGTGCGTGCTGCCGTCGGCCTGGCGAAAGGCATCGAACACCAGCGCCTGCTGGTGCGCTGCGATGCCAATGCCCGTGTCGCGCACCGCAAAGGTGACGCGGCCACTGGGGGTCATCCCGACGTGCACTTGAATGGAACCGTTTTCCGTGAACTTGATGGCGTTGGAGAGCAGGTTTTTCAATATCTGGCCCAGGCGCCGCGGGTCGGTCTCCAGATGGGCCGGTACGTTGGAATCGATGCTGCTGGCCAGCGTCAGGCCCTTTTGTCCGGCCAGCGGACGCAGCGGGTCAAGCAAGGCGGCCAGCGTTTTGGCGGTGGGGACGGTTTCGATGTCCACGTCGGCCTGGCCCGATTCGATCTTGGCGAGGTCAAGAATGTCGTTGATCAATACGAGCAAGTCGTTGCCGGCGGCATAAATGGTCTGCGCGTATTTCACCTGATCGGTGCTCAGGTTGCCGGTTTTGTTGTCGCCCAGCAGCTTGGCCAGGATGAGCGAGGAGTTGAGCGGGGTGCGCAGTTCGTGGCTCATGTTGGCCAGAAACTCGCTTTTGTACTGGCTGGCCAGCTCAAGTTCTCTTGCTTTGGTAGACAGAACCTCCTGGGCCATGAGCAGCTTTTCGCGCTGCTCTTCCAGTTGGCTGGTTTGCTCCTCCAACTGTGCGTTGGTCTGCTCCAGTTCGGTTTGTTGCAGCTCCATCTGGGCTTGCGAAGCCTGGAGCGAGCGGCTTTGCTGCTCCAGTTCCTCGTTGGATACGCGCAGCTCTTCCTGCTGCGTCTGCAGTTGTTCGGACTGGCGCTGCGTCTCGCGCAGCAGGCGTTCCAGCTCGCTGCGGTCGAGCGCCGAGCGAATCGCCAGCCCCAGCATTTCTGACGCGCGCTTGAGAAGTTCTTTGTCCGCCAGCCGTACGGAGCGGAAAAACCCCAGTTCCATCACTGCCGAGACACGTCCGCCGAAAACGGCAGGCATCAACAGCAGCTCGCGCGGCGTGGCGGACCCGGTGGCGGACGTGACCCGCATGTAGCCCTCGGGCACTTCGCGCACATGGTGCAGCGCGCCCGAGCGCAGGGCTTCGCCCAGCAGGCCTTCGCCGGGGACCATGGTTCCGATGGCGTGCTGCGAATCGAGTGCATAGGCGCCAAAAAGCTCCAGGCGCTGCGCGCCTCGGACCACATAGGCTGCGCCCACCTGTGCTCCCATATAGCCCGCCAGGTGGTGCATGGCCACCTCACCCAGCGAGTCCAGCGCATGGTCGCCTTGCAGCTGTACGCCCAGCCCCAGCACCCCGCGGTCCACCCACGATTGGCGGGCCTTGGTGGCCTGCTCGCGCGCCGTCATGGCGGCGGCCATGCCAATGAGCACCAGCAGCAGCGCCGAGCCGGCCCCAATCACCCAGGCGGACCAGCTGGCGGCATTGCGCCACTCGTCCCGGCGCTCGTCGGCGCGCTGCTGCAGGTCGGTGGCGAAGCCTTCGCTGACTTGTCGCAATTTCTCCATGGTCGCTTGCCCGTGGCCTGAGCGCATCAGATTCAATGCCGCTTTGGCGTCGCCACTGCGATGCAGCTTGACGGGTTGGTCAAGCTCGTCGAGCTTGGCCTGCACCAGCGACTCCAGCTCCTTCTCGCTCTGGGCCAGCGCTTCGCGGTTGTTGAGCGTGCGGCGCAAGGAATCGAGCTGCTCAGGCAGCTTGGTGACAGCGATTTCGTAGACGCTCAGATAACGGGGCTCCCCCGAGAGCAGGAACCCCCGCTGCCCGCTTTCGGCCTCGACCAGGGTTCGGGTCACCTTTTGCAGCCACTGAATGGATTGCTGGGCGTTGCCCAGCCGTGCCACGGCGCGCTCGCGTTCGGTGGAAGACCAGTAAGTGGCGATGCCGATCAGGACCGTGGCCAGCGCTGCCAACAGAAAGCCGAACAGCACTCGGCGCGAGACGTTCATATCGGCGTGCGCGTCGTTGCGATCGTTAGACGGCGCGGACTTGAGCGGTAAGGGGGAGACGTCTTTGGGTGGCAGCATCGCGGAGTTTCTCGATGGATCGGTCTGGCAATGGGCCATTGTCGTCAAAACACCGACGGTGCTCGTGTGGGCAAGCGCTTGACCCCGGAAGCTGGCTGCTACATTCCTCAGCGCCGCCGGGGGTTGCTCTTCTGCAGCGCCGTTTGATGACTTTTCTGTCCGCCATGTCCGCCGCACGCACACGCCTTGCCCTCTACCTTGACCTCATCCGCTGGAGTCGGCCCGCCGGCTGGCTGCTGCTGCTGTGGCCGACCCTTTCCGCGCTGTGGATTGCGGCGGGCGGTTTTCCGGGTTGGCGGCTGCTCACGGTGTTCACCCTGGGCACCATTTTGATGCGCAGCGCGGGTTGCTGCGTCAATGATGTGGCCGATCGCGAATTTGACCGCCACGTCAAGCGCACGGCGCAGCGGCCGGTGACCACCGGGGCTGTTACCGTGCGCGAAGCGCTCACCCTGGCCGCAGTGCTGGCCGCTGCCGCCTTTGGCTTGGTGCTGTTGACCAACGCGGTGACCATAGTCTGGTCGGTAGCGGCGCTGGCGATCACCGTGATTTACCCGTTTGCCAAGCGGTACGTGTCCATGCCGCAGGCGGTGCTGGGCGTGGCTTTCAGTTTTGGCATTCCGATGGCTTTTGCCGCCGTGACCAACGAGGTGCCGGTGCTGGCCGCCTGGCTTTTGCTTGGCAACTGGTGCTGGGTGCTGGCGTACGACACCGAATACGCCATGGTCGACCGGGACGACGACCTGAGGATCGGCATGAAGACGTCCGCCATTACGCTGGGCCGATTCGACGTCGCCGTGGTGCTCGCTTGCTACCTGGCGCTGGTGCTGATCTGGGGGGTGGCGCTGGTGGGGCAGGGCTTTGGCATGCCCTTGGGCTGCGCGCTGTTGCTGGTGCTGGCACAGGTGGCCTGGCACGGGCAGATGATCCGGGGGCGCACGCGCGACGGATGCTTTCGCGCTTTTCGGCTGAACCACTGGATCGGGCTGACGCTGTTTGCCGGCATCGTGGTGGATACCCTGTTGCGCAAATAGCTATCAAAAAAATAGCTGCTAACGCTTACCAGATAAGCGCTAGAGGCCAAAAATATCTAAAATTATCGCCTCGGGCAGCATCCGAATGCGCAGGCGCTCAGGTGCCGAATTCGTCGCCCAGCTCGTGCGCCCGTTGCTGCGCCGCTTCAATGGCTTGCACCAGTGCGTCAGCGACACCGGCATGCTCCATGGATTCGATGGCGGCGTGGGTGGTCCCGCCCTTGGAGGTGACGCGCTGGCGCAGCACGGCGGGCGCTTCGTCCGACTGGCATGCCAGCTCGGCAGCACCGGCGAAGGTGCCCACCGCCAACTGGTGCGCCTGCGCTTCGCTCAAGCCCATCGAGGTGCCGGCGCGGGTCATGGCTTCGAGGAAATAGAAGACATAGGCGGGGCCGGAGCCCGACAGGGCGGTCACGGCGTCGAGCAGGGGCTCTTCGTCCACCCACAACATCTCGCCGGTGGGTGCCATCAGCTGCTCAACACGTTTTCGTTCCAGGGCATCGACGGCTTTGCGCGCAAACAGTGCGCTCATGCCGCGGCCAATCAGTGCCGGGGTGTTGGGCATGGCACGCACGACGCGCTCGGTGCCCAGCCACTGCGCAATGCTGCTGCTGCGGATGCCCGCAGCCACGCTCAGGTGCAAGGCAGCGCTCGTCAGTGGGCGCGCCTGCAGCGCCGCTTCGCGAAACACCTGCGGCTTGACGGCCCAGACCACCAGATCGGCCGCGCGCAGCTCTGGGCCGGGAAGGGCCTGCGCGGTGATGCCGAACTGCGCCAGCAAGCTGCTGCGGGCCGCTTCCGAGGGCTCGACCACTTCAATCTGCGTCGGTGCCATGCCTTGCGCCAGCAGGCCGCCAATCAGCGCGCTGGCCATGTTGCCGCCGCCAATGAAGGCAATGGCGGACGCGGGGGCGGAGGGGGCTGGGGCGGCAGTGTCGGACATGGTTGGGTCTATCTGGTGGGCGCAAACTGCGGGAGCCGGATTGTCGCCCAGACCCATCCATTCAGGGCGCGAGCGTTGCCTGGCGCACCGCGTGCTCCCAACGCTGCATCAGCTCGCTGGCGCGTGAAGGCGCCAGGGTGGGTTCAAAACGGCGGTCGGCGCGCCACAACCGAGACAGTTCGTCGGTGCTGGCATAAACGCCGCTGGACAGCCCGGCCAGGTAGGCCGCCCCCAGTGCCGTGGTTTCCACCACCGCCGGGCGCACCACGGGAATGCCGAGCAGGTCCGACTGGAACTGCATCAGCAGATCGTTGACGCAGGCGCCGCCGTCCACGCGCAGTTCGGTCACCGGCACGCTGCCCGCCGCCACTGCGTCGCGCGCCATGGCCTGCAGCAGCGCCGCGCTCTGGTAGGCGATGCTCTCGAGCGCAGCGCGGGCGATGTGGGCCAGCGTGCTGCCGCGCGTGAGGCCAGTGATGGTGCCGCGCGCGTCGGGCTGCCAGTAGGGCGCGCCCAGGCCGGTGAAGGCGGGAACCATCATCACGCCGCCGGCGTCGGGAACGCTCTCGGCCAGGGACTGCACCTCGCTGCTGGCCGAGATGGCGCGCAGGCCGTCGCGCAGCCACTGCACGACGGCGCCGCCGACGAAGACGCTGCCCTCCATGGCGAACTGGGGTGCCGCGGCGGTCTGCGCCACGCCGGGCCGCCCCAAGCCGCGCACGGCCCCCTCGGGGGGCAACGCAGTACGCGAAGCGACAACCGTGGGGGCAATTTGAGCCGCACTTGTAGTCAGCAGGCCATTTTCCGAACGCCGGAACGCGCTGCCGGTGTGCATCAGCAGGAAGCAGCCCGTGCCGTAGGTGTTCTTGGCCATGCCAGGCACAAAGCAGGCCTGGCCGAACAAGGCGCTTTGCTGGTCGCCCGCCACGCCGCCAATGACCACGCGGTGGCCCAGCAGGCTGGCGGTGGCTTCGCCGAAGTGGCTGCTGGATGGCTGAACCTTGGGCAGGAGCGAAGCAGGAATGCGCAGCAGCGCAAGCAACGCCTCGTCCCAGGCGTTGGTGTGCACGTTGAACAGCATGGTGCGCGAGGCATTGGTGACGTCGGTGACGTGCACCGCGCCTTCGGTGAGCTGCCAGATCAACCAACTGTCCACCGTGCCGAAGGCCAGTTCGCCGCGTTCGGCCTGCGCGCGCGCGCCAGGCACGTTGTCGAGCAGCCATTGCAGCTTGGTGCCCGAAAAATAGGCGTCGATCAACAGTCCCGTTTTCTCGGCAATGGTGTCGGCATGGCCGCGCTCGCGCAGTTCGGCGCATGCGGGTTCGGCGCGCCGGTCCTGCCAGACGATGGCGTTGTGCACAGGTGCGCCCGTTTTGCGGTTCCACAGCACGGTGGTCTCGCGCTGGTTGGTGATGCCCAGGGCGCGCAGCTGCGAAGCGTCGATGCCTGCGCTGTGCAGCGCTTCGCGGGCGGTGCCCAACTGGCTGCTCCAGATCTCGCGCGGATCGTGCTCCACCCAGCCGGGACGGGGGTAGATCTGCGTCAGCTCGCGCTGCGCTTGCGCCACGATATGGCCGTGCTCATCAAAAACAATGCTGCGCGAGCTGGAGGTGCCTTGGTCGAGGGCGAGCAGGTAGGTCATGGCAGGGTGGAAACGGTTTGCGGAACACGGACGTCAGGCGGGGGCGATGTCGCAGACCACGCCTGCGTCCCGCAGAAGCACAGGAAAGGGCTCGGGTGGCGGCGCATCGGTGAACAAGCGGTCGATCTGCGCCAGCGTGGCGAGCTGCACCATCGCTGGCCGGTTGAACTTGCTGTGGTCGGCCGCCAGCCAGACCTGGCGCGACTGCGCGATCACGGTTTGTGCCACCTTCACTTCGCGGTAGTCGAAGTCGCGCAGCGAACCATCGGCCTCAATGCCCGAGATGCCTATCACGGCGATATCCACCTTGAACTGGCGCATGAAATCCACCGCTGTCTCGCCAACAATGCCGCGGTCGCGGGGGCGCACCACACCGCCGGCCACGATGACCTCGCATTGCGGGTTGCTGCTCAGGATGGCGGCCACGTTGAGGTTGTTGGTGATCACGCGCAGACCCTTGTGGTGCAGCAGCGCGCGCGCAACCGCCTCGGTGGTGGTGCCGATGTTGAGGATCAGCGAACAGTTGTCTGGAATTTGGCCCACCACCTGGCGCGCGATCCGGGTCTTCTCGGCCGCGTTCAGCGTCTCGCGCTGCGTGTGCGCAATGTTTTCCACCGTGGATCCGGGGACACGCACCCCGCCATGAAAACGCGTGAGCAGGCCTTCGTCGGCCAGACGCTGTACGTCGCGGCGCACGGTTTGCAGGGTGACGCCCAGGGTTTCGGCGAGCTGCTCCACCGTGGTGGATTGGCGCGCGTGCACTTCTTTGAGCAAGAGGAGTTGTCGTGGGTTGGTATTCACACGGACACTTTAAATCGAACAAAAAGGAATCGTTTAGGGGTAAACACGGGTTCAATACGAATCAAAAGGAACAAAAATGAACGAATGCGAAAAATACTGAGGACACTTCGAAAGCGGACTGTCGCCGCCTCGCGTGCGCTGGGGAAGGCATGGAACTGACTCTGCAGGCCATCGGCAAGAAGGTGGGGGCCCAGACCTGGCTCTACCCCATGGATCTGGCCCTGCACAGCGGCGCGGTAACGGTGCTGCTGGGCGCAACACAGGCCGGCAAGACCAGCCTCATGCGCATCATGGCCGGCCTGGATGAGCCCACCACCGGGCGTGTACATGTTGATGGCCGGAATGTGACGGGCGTGCCGGTGCGCGAGCGCAACGTCGCCATGGTGTACCAGCAGTTCATCAACTACCCTTCGTTGAGCGTCGCTCGGAACATTGCGTCGCCGCTGAAATTGCGTGGTGACAAAGACATCGACAAGCATGTGCGCGAGTTGGCAGAGCGCTTGCATATCGAGATGTTTCTTGATCGCCTGCCGGCCGAGCTCTCGGGCGGCCAGCAGCAGCGCGTGGCCCTGGCGCGTGCCTTGGCCAAGGGTGCGCCGCTGATGCTGCTGGACGAGCCGCTCGTCAACCTGGACTACAAACTGCGCGAAGAGCTGCGCGACGAACTGACGCAGCTCTTCGCTGCGGGCGATTCGACGGTGGTGTACGCCACCACCGAGCCCACCGAAGCCTTGCTGTTGGGTGGCTACACGGCGGTGCTCGATGAAGGGCGACTGCTGCAGTACGGCCCAACGTCCGAGGTTTTTCATTCGCCGGCCAACTTGCGCGTCGCGCGTGCGTTCAGCGATCCACCGATGAACCAGATTGCAGCGCAGCGCAGCGCGTCAGGCCTGGTGCTCCAAGGAGGAACGGAATTGGTGCTGGATGCGCCGCAGGTTCTGGGTTCCGGCCAGCGCTTTGTGGTGGGAATTCGCGCCAGTTCACTGCGTCTGCAGCCCCGGCCCGGGGACATTGCAGTGCGCGGCACCGTGGAGCTGGCAGAAATTTCTGGCTCGGACACCTATGTGCACGCGGCATCGCCCATGGGCAACCTGGTGGCCCAGGTAACGGGGGTGCACTATTTTGATCTGGGCGCGCCCGTCACCTTGCATGTGCATCCCGGGCAGGTGTATGTGTTTGGTGAGAACGAAGCCTTGCTGCTGGCGCCGCGCCGCGTTGGAGGAGTGTGAGATGGCACGCATCACCCTTGATCTGGCCCACGCGTACAAGGCCAATCCGCAAGACGACAGCGACTACGCGCTCTTGCCACTGAAGATGGAGTTCGCCGACGGCGGCGCCTATGCGCTGCTGGGTCCCTCGGGCTGTGGCAAGACCACCATGCTCAATATCGTCTCGGGCCTCCTCGTGCCGTCGAGCGGCAGTGTGCATTTTGATGGCCGCGACATGACACGTGCCAGCCCGCAGGAGCGCAACATCGCGCAGGTGTTTCAGTTTCCGGTCATCTACGACACCATGACCGTGGCGGAAAACCTGGCTTTTCCGCTGCGCAATCGCAAGATGGCGGAATCGCAGATTCGCGAGCGTGTGGGCACCATCGCCGAAATGCTGGAGCTGAGCGGCCAACTCGATCAACGCGCCGCCGGTCTGGCGGCCGACGCCAAGCAGAAGATTTCGCTCGGGCGCGGCCTGGTTCGTCCCGATGTGGCTGCGGTGCTGTTCGATGAACCGCTGACCGTGATCGATCCGCACCTCAAATGGAAGTTGCGCCGCAAGCTCAAGCAGATTCACCACGAACTCAAGCTCACGCTGATCTACGTGACGCACGATCAGGTGGAGGCGCTTACCTTTGCCGACGAAGTGGTGGTGATGACGCGAGGACGCGCCGTGCAGGTGGGCGCGGCGGACGCCTTGTTCGAGCGGCCCCAGCACGTTTTCGTGGGGCATTTCATTGGCTCGCCAGGGATGAATTTTCTCTCGGCGCAGCACCGGGGTGGGCGCCTGCAATTGGCGGGCCATGCGCTCGCCGCATCGCAGCAACTGAACCTGCCCGATGGCCCGCTCCAGGTGGGCGTGCGTCCGGAATATCTCGCCTTGACGGCTCCGAATGCGCCCGGAGCGCTGCCGTGCAGCGTGCTGCGCGTGCAGGATATTGGCACTTATTTCCTGCTGACGGCGCAAGTGGATGGGCAGGTCTTGCGTGCGCGTCTGGCTCCGGAAACCACGGTGCCTTCGGTGGGCGAGACCGTCTGGTTGCGGGTTCTTGGCGAACACACCTGCTTTTATCAAAACGAGGAGTTGCTGGCATGAGCGCCGCGCCGGTCCGCCCCAAACAAGCGCGCGCCGCAGTGCGCAGCACGGAGGTTATCCAGTGAGCACAACCACCAAGCCGGTGAACCAGAAAGCCTGGTTCTTGATCTTGCCGGTGCTGATCTGCGTGGCCTTTTCGGCCGTCATACCGCTGATGACGGTAGTGAACTATTCGGTGCAGGACATCATCTCGCCTGAGCGCCGCGTCTTCGTGGGAACCGAATGGTTTGCGACGGTCATGCGCGACACCGAACTTCACGAGGCCTTGGTTCGCCAGCTGACTTTCTCCCTGGCAGTCTTGGTGGTGGAAATTCCACTGGGCATTGCGTTGGCGCTGTCTATGCCCGCCAAAGGATGGAAGTCTTCAGCGGTGCTGGTCACGGTCTCGCTCTCGCTGCTGATTCCCTGGAATGTTGTGGGCACCATCTGGCAGATCTACGGCCGCACCGACATCGGGTTGCTGGGGGCGGGACTCGACGCACTGGGGTTTGACTACAGCTACACCGGCAACGATACACAGGCCTGGCTCACGGTGCTGGCCATGGATGTCTGGCACTGGACGCCTCTGGTAGCGCTGCTGTGCTTCGCCGGGCTGCGTTCGATTCCAGATGCCTACTACCAAGCGGCGCGCATCGACGGCGCCAGCAAGTTCGCGGTGTTCCGCTATATCCAGCTGCCCAAGATGCGCGGCGTGCTGATGATCGCGGTGCTGCTGCGTTTCATGGACAGCTTCATGATTTACACCGAGCCCTTCGTGCTCACTGGGGGTGGGCCGGGCAACGCCACGACCTTTCTCTCGCAGTATCTGACCCAGAAGGCGGTCGGACAGTTCGATCTGGGGCCCGCGGCAGCCTTTTCGCTGATCTATTTTTTCATCATCCTGTTGCTGTGCTTCATCCTCTACAACTGGATGCAGCGGGTGGGATCTGCGAGCGACGAAGGAGCCGGCCATGAATGACAAGCGCTTTCACAAACGCAGCATCTTCCTGGCGCTGTATCTGGTCTTTGCCCTGCTCCCCATCTACTGGATGGTGAACATGAGCTTCAAGACGAACGAGGAAATTCTGTCGAGCTTTTCGTTTTTCCCGCAGCACTTCACCTGGGCCAATTACCACACCATCTTCACGGATCCGTCCTGGTATTCGGGCTACATCAATAGCCTGATTTACGTGGCTATCAACATGGTGATATCGCTCACCGTAGCACTGCCGGCTGCCTATGCTTTTTCGCGCTATCAGTTCCTCGGTGACAAGCATGTGTTCTTCTGGCTGCTGACCAACAGGATGACGCCCCCAGCCGTCTTTTTGCTGCCATTTTTTCAGCTCTACACCACAGTGGGCTTGATGGATACGCACATCGCGGTGGCGCTGGCGCACCTGTTGTTCAACGTGCCGCTGGCGGTGTGGATTCTCGAAGGCTTCATGAGTGGGATCCCGCGCGAAATCGACGAGACGGCCTACATCGATGGCTATAGCTTTCCGCGCTTCTTTCTAACCATCTTTTTGCCACTGATCAAGGCTGGGGTCGGCGTGGCCGCGTTCTTCTGCTTCATGTTCAGCTGGGTGGAGCTGCTTTTGGCGCGCACGCTGACCAGTGTCAACGCCAAGCCCATCGTGGCCACGATGACACGCACGGTATCGGCCTCGGGCATGGACTGGGCGACGCTGGCCGCGGCTGGCGTGCTGACCATCGTCCCCGGAGCCATCGTGATTTGGTTTGTGCGGCATTACATCGCCAAGGGCTTTGCGATGGGCCGCGTGTGAAGTTTTTCCGAGGCAGGCGTTTGGCTCTGTCGCCACTGATTTAGAGGAGATTGCCATGTTCGAGTGGATGGCCTGGACCACGCCGGTGGCCGTATTTTTTGTCTGCATCGCTTTGATGCTGGCGGGCATGACGGTGTGGGAGATCAAGTCGCCAACGGTTTTGCGCAAAGGTTTTCTGCCTATTGCCACGACGCGGGGCGACCGTCTCTTCATCGGTTTACTGGCTGCGGCCTATTTCAACCTGATCTGGGTGGGTCTTGGCGAGAAGATGCTGCAGTGGTTTTCATTGCAGGCTGAGCCGTCGGTCTGGTTCAGTCTGGTGCTGTCGATGGGCTTGCTGGCGCTGATCCTGCGCAACGGGTGATGTTCGTGGATTCCGGTCGGAGTCCCCGCGACCGAAATCCGTTCCTAGAGGGGAAACAATGAGGAGACAAGCAATGAAGGTGCAATTCAAGGCGGTGGCGTTTGCCACTGCGGCGCTGGCCCTGGGCCACGCGGCCTGGGCTGGAGAGGCGGAAGCCAAGAAATGGATTGACAGTGAATTTCAACCCTCTACGCTGAGCAAGGATCAGCAGGCTGCGGAGATGAAGTGGTTCATCGAGGCGGCCAAGAAGCTGGAGGCCAAGGGAGTCAAGGAAATTTCGGTGGTGTCGGAAACTCTCACCACGCACGAGTACGAATCCAAGACACTGGCCAAAGCCTTCGAGGAGATCACGGGCATCAAGGTCAAGCACGACCTGATCCAGGAAGGCGACGTGGTTGAAAAGCTGCAAACCTCGATGCAGTCGGGCAAATCAATCTACGACGGCTGGATCAGCGACTCGGACTTGATTGGCACCCACTACCGGTACGGCAAGATACTGAGCCTGACCGACTACATGACCGGCAAGGGCAAGGAATACACCAATCCTGGGCTGGATCTCAAGGATTTCATCGGCACCAGTTTCACTACGGCGCCCGACGGCAAGATGTACCAGTTGCCTGACCAGCAATTTGCCAATCTGTACTGGTTCCGTGCGGACCTCTTTGCGCGCAAAGACCTGCAGGACAAGTTCAAGGCCAAATATGGCTATGACCTGGGCGTGCCGCAAAACTGGAGCGCTTACGAAGATATTGCCGAGTTCTTCACCGACGACGTCAAGCAGATTGACGGCAAGCCTATCTATGGACACATGGACTACGGCAAGAAGGATCCGTCGCTCGGGTGGCGCTTTACCGACGCCTGGCTGTCAATGGCCGGAGAGGCCGATATTGGCAACCCAAACGGATTGCCGATTGACGAATGGGGCATCCGTGTGGCCGACGACAAATGCACGCCAGTGGGAGCCTCGGTATCCCGTGGCGGCGGTACCAACTCGCCGGCAGCGGTTTATGCGCTGACCAAATACGTCGACTGGATGAAGAAGTACGCGCCCAAGGAAGCTACTGGCATGACCTTCGGTGAGTCTGGCCCCGTGCCAGCGCAAGGACAGATTGCCCAGCAAATCTTCTGGTACACCGCCTTCACTGCCGACATGATCAAGCCGGGTCTGCCCGTGGTCAATGCCGATGGCACACCCAAGTGGCGCATGGCTCCAGGCCCCAACGGCCCGTACTGGAAGCAAGGCATGCAAAACGGCTACCAGGACGTGGGTTCATGGACCTTCTTCAAGGACCACGATGCCAATAAAGTGGCTGCAGCCTGGCTGTACGCGCAGTTTGTGACTTCCAAATCCGTGTCGTTGAAGAAGACCGTCGTGGGTCTGACGCCTATTCGCGAAAGCGACATCCGCTCCAAAGCCATGACCGACATGGCCCCGAAACTGGGTGGACTGGTCGAGTTTTACCGCAGTCCAGCGCGTGTGGCATGGTCACCTACGGGAACCAACGTGCCGGACTATCCCAAGCTAGCGCAGCTGTGGTGGAAGAACGTGGCCCAAGCTGTCACGGGCGAAAAAACGCCTCAGGCCGCCATGGACAACCTCGCCGAGGAGATGGATCAGGTGATGGCCCGCCTTCAGCGTGCAGGCATGGAGCATTGCGCGCCCAAGCTCAATCCCAAGAGCGATCCTTCGAAGTGGTTGAGCGACAAGCATGCGCCGTGGAAGAAGCTGGCCAACGAAAAGCCGAAGGGTGAAACCATTGCCTACGACAAGCTGCTTCAGGCATGGAAGGACGGCAAGGTCCGCTAAAGGACTGGCCCTGAGGTGCGACTCTGGTGGACGCACCTCGCCAGGGCGCTGCCATGGCGTGCACCGGAGCCCGGTGTGCGCCATGCGCTTTGGCCAGAACAAGCGGTTCACGCCTCACGCCAGCGCACTGCATGAATCGCGGGACAATAACTAAAGGGTAAACCCTTATTTCGCAAGAGCGCGTGCACTCCATGACCTTGTCTTCTACACCGTCACCTACCCTCCGAGCCGAACTTCTGGAGCGTCTGGTCAGCAGTCCTCCTTATGACATCGTGATCATCGGTGGTGGGGCCACGGGGCTCGGTGTGGCGCTGGATGCCGCGACACGTGGTTTTCGGGTGGCGCTGGTGGAAGCCTTCGACTTTGCGAAAGGCACCTCGTCGCGCGCAACCAAACTGGTGCACGGAGGGGTGCGTTATCTGGCGCAGGGCAATATTGCTTTGGTGCGAGAGGCGCTGCATGAGCGCACGACGCTGCTGCACAATGCGCCGCACCTGGCGCAGCCCTTGCCGTTTGTGATGCCTTCCTACCATTGCTGGGAGACTCCGTTCTATGGCATTGGCTTGAAGATGTATGACGCACTGGCCGGCAAGGCCGGGCTGGGGGCTACCGAATTTCTTGGGCGAGCAAAGACGCTGGAATGCTTACCCACCGTGCGCCCGCAGGGGCTCAAGGGCAGCGTCAAGTATTGGGACGGTCAATTTGATGATGCGCGTCTGGCCCTGGCGCTCGCCCGCACGGCGGCGCGTGCAGGTGCCATCGTTCTCAACTACGTTGAGGCGACGAACCTCATTCATGAAAGCGGAAAAGTCGCAGGAGTCGTTTGTCGCGATGTGGAGTCCGGCCAATCCATGGCCCTGCGTTCGCGTTGTGTTGTGAACGCCACGGGAGTTTGGGTAGACGCCTTGCGCGAGCAGGATGCGCAGGCAACAGGCCGGGCCGTATCAGCGCTGGTGGCTCCTAGCCAGGGGGTCCATCTGGTGGTGGATCGCGACTTTCTTGCATCGGACCACGCCTTGATGGTGCCCAAGACGGCCGATGGGCGCGTTCTTTTCGCCGTACCTTGGTTGGGCAAAGTGATCTTGGGCACGACGGACACGCCGCGTCACGACTTGGCGCGCGAGCCCACGCCCTTCCCGGACGAGGTTGCTTTCATTTTGAATGAGTCGGCGCGCTATTTGCGTCGTCCACCGCTTGCTGCGGACGTGCGCAGCGTTTGGGTGGGCCTTCGTCCATTGGTCAAACCACAGGACGAAAATGGAGACAACACCAAGAGCCTGAGCCGGGAGCACACCGTGCTGGCAAGTCGCAGCGGCCTGGTGACCGTTACGGGCGGAAAATGGACAACCTACCGTGCGATGGCCGAAGATGTGTTGCAAAAATGCGTCGCCTCCGGGCTTCTGGACGAACGCAAAGGAGGGGCAACCAACGATCTTCCGCTGGTGGGGGCGCCGTCCGGGCGGGCGGTTCATCGCATGTGCGAGCCTCAGGGATGGCACAGCTACGGCAGCGATGCCACATTCGTGCGCCAGCTCTCTGGCTCCGCGTCTGAGCTAGACATGGGCTTGACCGAGGCCATGGTGCGCTTTGCAGTGCGCAACGAATACGCGCGTACAGTGGAAGATGTCTTGGCGCGCCGCTGGCGCGCGCTTTTCCTCGACGCGCGGCGCTCACAAGGCATGGCTGCACGCGTAGCTGAAATCGTTGGACAGGAGACAGGGCGCGATCCTGGGCAGGAGGCGTTCGAGCAGCTCGCTCAGCAGTACTCCACACTGCCTGTATAAAAATTTGTGATGTCCTGCTTGACGGATGGACTAATCTTTGTAAAAATAGCAGGCTTCGCTAAGAAATTAGCGGAATCTCTGCCCAGCGGAAGCACTGCAAATGGTTTGCGGCGTGGACGGCGGGCCCAAGACTGACTGGCTGATTGGCTGCGCCTGGGGTGATCTCAGGGGTGCTTCTCATCTGGTGCAAGTTGGGAATATAGAAAATGATCCAGACAGAAACTCGGTTAGACGTTGCCGACAATACCGGCGCGAAGTCCGTCCTGTGCATCAAGGTGCTCGGAGGATCCAAGCGCCGTTACGCCAGCGTGGGTGACATCATCAAGGTCAGCGTCAAGGAAGCCGCGCCTCGTGGGCGCGTCAAAAAAGGCGAGATATACAGCGCTGTTGTCGTGCGTACTGCCAAGGGCATTCGCCGTGGCGACGGCTCGCTTGTGAAATTCGATGGCAATGCTGCGGTGTTGCTCAATGCAAAGCTGGAGCCTATCGGCACCCGCATCTTCGGCCCGGTGACGCGCGAACTGCGCTCCGAGCGCTTCATGAAGATCGTGTCCCTGGCTCCTGAAGTTCTCTAAGGACAGTGCGATGAATAAGATTCGCAAGGGCGACGAAATCGTCGTGCTCACAGGGCGCGACAAAGGCAAGCGGGGCACCGTCACGCTGCGCAAGGATGATTCCCATCTTGTCGTGGACGGCATCAATCTGGTCAAAAAGCATGTCAAGCCCAATCCCATGAAGGGAACGACGGGTGGCATCGTTGAGAAAGCCATGCCGATCCATCAATCCAACGTTGCCATTTTCAATGCCGCAACGGGCAAGGGTGATCGCGTTGGCATCAAGGCGCAGGCAGACGGTTCGCGCGTTCGCGTGTTCAAGTCCAGCGGTGCTGAAATCAAGACGGCCTGAGGAACAAGAAATGGCACGACTCCAAGAACATTATCGCGACAAGGTGGCGCCGGAACTGATGAAGCAGTTTGGCTATACGTCGCCCATGCAGGTTCCGCGTCTGACCAAGATTACGCTCAACATGGGTGTGAGCGAAGCGGTTGCGGACAAGAAGGTCATGGACAACGCTGTGGCCGACCTGACCAAGATTGCCGGGCAGCGGCCTGTGGTGACCAAGGCCAAAAAGGCGATTGCCGGTTTCAAAATCCGCGAAGGCCAGGCCATTGGGTGCATGGTGACGCTGCGCGGTGTGCACATGTACGAATTCCTCGATCGTTTTGTGACCGTGGCTTTGCCGCGGATGCGCGACTTTCGTGGTATCTCCGGGCGCGCTTTTGATGGTCGTGGAAACTACAACGTCGGCGTCAAAGAGCAGATCATTTTCCCTGAGATCGAGTACGACAAGGTGGATGCCTTGCGTGGCCTGAACATCAGCATTACCACCACGGCCCAGACGGATGAAGAGTGCAAGGCACTTCTCGCCGGCTTCCGTTTCCCCTTCAAGAACTGAGGCGGCGTATGGCAAAACAAGCTTTGATCCAGCGCGAACTCAAGCGCGCAAAATTGGTGGCCAAATATGCCACCAAGCACGCCGAGCTGAAGGCAGCCGCTTCAAATGTGAAGCTGAGCGACGAAGAGCGTGAAGCGGCCCGCTTGGGTCTGCAGAAGCTCCCGCGCAATGCGAATCCGACGCGCCAGCGCAACCGTTGCGAAATCACCGGTCGGCCACGCGGAACCTTCCGTCAATTCGGTCTGGCGCGCGCCAAGATTCGCGAACTGGCTTTTGCCGGCGACATCCCCGGTGTCACCAAGGCCAGCTGGTAATCCGGCAGGAGAGATACAACATGAGCATGAGTGATCCCATTGCTGACCTGCTGACCCGCATCCGAAATGCGCAGATGGTCGCCAAGGCCAGCGTCTCCGTACCGTCTTCCAAAGTGAAGGTTGCTATTGCCCAAGTCCTGAAGGACGAGGGTTATATCGATGGTTTTGAAGTCAAGACCGAAGACGGCAAGTCGCACATTGAAATTGCCCTGAAGTACTACGCAGGTCGCCCTGTGATTGAGCGCATTGAGCGTGTCAGTCGCCCGGGCTTGCGCGTGTACAAAGGCCGCGATGCCATCCCCCAGGTCATGAATGGCCTCGGCGTTGCTATTGTTACCACGCCCAAGGGTGTGATGACGGATCGTAAAGCGCGCGCTACCGGTGTCGGTGGCGAAGTGCTTTGCTATGTGGCTTAAGCCGTGACATTGAGGAGAAACTGAATGTCCCGAATTGGAAAAATGCCGGTCACCGTCCCCTCCGGGGTCGATGTGTCGATCGCCAATGGTCTCATCAGCGTCAAAGGAACCGGCGGTTCCTTGTCGCAGGCGCAGCACGCGCTGGTGAATGTTGCGAGCAAGGACGGCAAGCTTAGCTTTGCGCCTGCGAACGATAGCCGCGAAGCGAATGCCATGAGCGGCACGCTGCGCCAGTTGGTCAACAACATGGTCGTGGGTGTGAGCGCCGGTTTTGAGAAGAAACTGAGCCTGGTGGGCGTGGGCTACAAGGCGCAAGCCACCGGTTCCAAGCTGAACCTGTCTGTCGGCTATTCGCATCCGGTCAACAAGGAGATGCCCGCTGGCATCACCGTGGCAACCCCGACGCCCACAGAAGTGGTGATCAAGGGCGCAGACCGCCAACGCGTTGGACAGATCGCTGCCGAGATTCGCGCGATTCGTCCGCCTGAGCCTTACAAGGGCAAGGGAATTCGCTACGTGGGCGAGCGCATCGTGATCAAAGAGACCAAGAAGAAATAAGGAGCTGCAACATGTTGAGCAAAAAAGAGCAGCGCCTTCGTCGGGCCCGTCAGACGCGAATTCGCATCGCCCAGCAAGGCGTTGCACGCCTCACGGTGAACCGCACCAATCTGCATATCTATGCAGCCGTCATCTCGGAAGATGGTGGCAAGGTGATTGCCAGCGCTTCGACGGTCGAGGCCGAAATGCGTAGTGCACTGGGCGGTTCGGGCAAAGGTGGCAATGCTGCCGCGGCCCAGATCATCGGTAAGCGCATTGCTGAGCGTGCCAAGGCAGCCGGCGTCGAAAAAGTGGCATTTGATCGCGCAGGCTTTGCGTACCACGGCCGCGTCAAGGCGCTCGCCGAGGCGGCTCGCGAAGCGGGTCTGCAGTTCTAAGCGGAACGGAAAAAGAAAATGGCTAAATTTCAACCCCGAGTGCAAGACGAAGGTCGCGACGACGGCATGCGCGAGAAGATGATCGCCGTGAACCGCGTCACCAAGGTCGTGAAAGGCGGGCGAATTCTCGGTTTCGCCGCGTTGACCGTAGTGGGCGACGGTGATGGCCGCGTAGGCATGGGCAAAGGCAAATCCAAGGAAGTGCCGGCTGCTGTGCAGAAGGCTATGGAAGAGGCGCGTCGCAACATGGTCAAGGTGTCGCTCAAGAACGGCACGATCCACCATCAGGTGACGGGCCACCACGGTGCAGCGTTCGTCATGATGGCTCCGGCTCCCAAGGGTACTGGCATCATCGCCGGCGGTCCGATGCGCGCCGTTTTCGAGGTGATGGGCATGACCGATATCGTCGCCAAGAGCCACGGCTCCTCCAATCCGTACAACATGGTTCGCGCAACCTTCGATGCGTTGACCAATTCCACCACGCCTTCGGAAGTGGCCTCCAAGCGTGGCAAGTCTGTCGAAGACCTCTTCGTCTGACAGGAGCAGCAAGCATGTCTACCCAACAAACCGTGAAGATCCAGCTGGTTCGCAGCCCGATCGGAACCCAGCAGTCCCACCGCGCCACTGTGCGTGGTCTGGGTCTACGCAAGCTCAATAGTGTCAGCGAGCTCCAGGACAGTCCTGAAGTACGCGGCATGATCAACAAGATCAGTTACCTGGTCAAAGTCCTCTGAGAGGTTGGTGATGGAACTCAATAGCATCAAGCCGGCAGCCGGAGCCAAGCACGCGAAGCGTCGCGTGGGTCGCGGCATCGGTTCCGGACTCGGAAAGACAGCGGGTCGCGGTCACAAGGGCCAAAAGTCGCGTTCCGGCGGCTACCACAAGGTCGGTTTCGAAGGCGGTCAAATGCCTTTGCAACGTCGCCTGCCCAAGCGTGGCTTTAAGTCCCAGACATTGAAGTACAACGCAGAAGTCACGCTGTCGGCGCTGACGCTGCTTGGTTCCTCTGAAGTCGACATGCTGACGCTCAAGCAGGCGGGCTTGGTCGGCCAGATGGCCAAGGTCGTCAAGGTGGTCAAGAGCGGCGAGCTATCAATTGCCGTCAAGCTGACGGGCATTGGTGCAACTGCGGGTGCGCGCGCTGCGATCGAAGCAGCTGGCGGTAGCGTAGCTTAAGCCTGCAGTGACTAAGGACTTTCGTGGCAACTAACGCAGCAACCATTGCGAAGACCGGCAAGTACGGCGATCTGCGCCGCAGGCTGGTGTTTCTGCTGCTCGCGTTGGTCGTTTACCGCGTGGGCGCGCACATTCCTGTGCCTGGCATTGACCCGACGCAGCTCAAGCAGCTGTTCAACGGGCAGCAAGGCGGCATCCTGAACCTGTTCAACATGTTCTCGGGTGGCGCCTTGTCGCGTTTCACGGTGTTTGCACTGGGGATCATGCCGTACATCTCGGCGTCGATCATCATGCAGCTCATGTCCTATGCAGTGCCAACTTTCGAGCAGATGAAGAAGGAAGGTGCAGCCGGACAACGCAAAATCACGCAGTACACGCGTTATGGCACGCTAGGGCTTGCCCTGTTTCAGTCGCTTGGAATTGCTGTAGCTCTGGAGAGTTCTGCCGGCCTGGTGATCTCGCCCGGCTTTGGCTTTCGTATGACCGCTGTCGTCAGTCTGACCGCTGGAACCATGTTCCTGATGTGGCTGGGCGAGCAGATTACGGAACGCGGCTTGGGCAACGGAATTTCCATCCTGATTTTCGCTGGCATCGCCGCCGGCCTTCCGAGTTCGGTAGGTGGTCTGCTGGAATTGGTGCGAACGGGTTCCATGAGCATTTTGGCGGCCTTGTTCATTGTGTTGGTGGTTTGTCTGGTCACGTATTTTGTGGTGTTCGTTGAACGCGGGCAGCGCAAAATACTGGTGAACTACGCTAGGCGGCAAGTTGGCAATAAGGTGTATGGAGGCCAGGCCTCGCACCTGCCGCTCAAACTGAATATGTCCGGCGTGATTCCGCCTATCTTCGCATCGTCAATCATTTTGCTGCCCGCAACGGTGGTCAACTGGTTCAGTGCGGGCGATTCGATGCGCTGGCTGAAGGATATTTCGGGGGCATTGACGCCGGGACAGCCCATTTACGTGCTGCTGTATGCGACGGCCATCGTCTTTTTCTGTTTCTTTTACACTGCACTGGTGTTCAACAGCCGAGAGACTGCAGACAACCTCAAGAAGAGCGGTGCCTTTATTCCTGGCATTCGTCCTGGAGACCAGACGGCACGCTACATTGATAAAATCTTGGTTCGCCTGACGCTGGCCGGTGCCATCTACATCACGCTGGTGTGTTTGCTTCCAGAGTTCATGATCCTCAAGTACAACGTCCCGTTCTATTTTGGGGGAACTTCCTTGCTGATCATCGTGGTGGTCACCATGGACTTCATGGCCCAGGTTCAGAACTATCTGATGTCGCAGCAGTACGACTCCTTGCTCAAGAAGGCGAACTTCAAGGGCAATGCCGGGGGCTGAAGAATCCGTTCACCGTGCTGTGGGTGGTATGGGATTCATAAGATGAAACTTTCGGGTTTCAAATTCAACGCGGTGCGCTAGGGCGCACCCAAACAAGGTGTTTTTGGCACTTGCCGCGCACCACGACTGGTTTTAGGAGAATGAAATGAGAGTTTCGGCTTCGGTCAAAAAAATCTGCCGCAACTGCAAGATCATCCGCCGCAAAGGTGTGGTGCGCGTGATCTGCACGGACCTGCGTCATAAGCAGCGTCAGGGTTGAACAGGAAAGCATTAGAGGACGCACATGGCACGTATCGCTGGCATTAATATTCCGCCGCATCAACATGCAGAGATTGGCTTGACTGCCATCTATGGCATTGGTCGCACCCGCGCACGCAAGATCTGTGAAGCTTGCGACATCGCTTATTCCAAGAAGATCAAGGATCTGACGGATGGCGATCTCGAGAAGATTCGCGATCACATCGCTCAGTTCACCATAGAAGGTGATCTGCGCCGTGAAACCACGATGAACATCAAGCGCTTGATGGACATTGGTTGCTACCGCGGTTTCCGCCACCGTCGCGGCCTGCCGATGCGCGGTCAGCGCACGCGCACCAACGCACGCACCCGCAAGGGTCCGCGCAAGGGCGCGGCAGCCCTGAAGAAATAAAGAGATTGAAAGATCAATATGGCCAAATCTCCTGCCAATAATGCCGCACAACGCGTCCGCAAGAAGGTTCGCAAGAACGTTTCTGACGGCATCGCCCACGTGCACGCCTCATTCAACAACACCATCATCACGATCACCGATCGGCAAGGCAATGCCTTGTCGTGGGCGTCTTCGGGTGGCCAGGGTTTCAAGGGCTCGCGCAAATCGACCCCATTCGCAGCGCAGGTAGCTTCGGAAACGGCCGGCCGTGCAGCGATTGAGCAGGGCATCAAGAATCTGGATGTGGAAATCAAAGGTCCCGGTCCCGGGCGCGAGTCTTCGGTGCGCGCATTGGGCGCTCTCGGTATCCGCATCACCTCGATTTCTGATGTGACCCCGGTCCCCCACAACGGCTGCCGCCCACAAAAGCGCCGCCGTATTTAATTCAACTCCAAGCCCACCGCCGCCTGCGCCCGTATCCACGCCGCAGGCGGCTCCCGCAATGGTTTGCGGCAGAGACACCAGAAGGATATTCAAGTGGCACGTTACCTCGGCCCCAAGGCCAAACTCTCCCGCCGCGAAGGCACCGACCTGTTCCTCAAGAGCGCCCGTCGCTCGATTGCGGACAAGTCGAAGTTTGATTCCAAGCCAGGCCAACATGGTCGCACTTCGGGTCAGCGCACTTCCGACTATGGCCTGCAGCTGCGCGAGAAGCAGAAGGTTAAGCGCATGTACGGCATCCTGGAAAAGCAGTTCCGCCGTTACTTCGAAGCCGCAGAGCGCAAAAAGGGCAATACCGGCGCCAATCTGCTGTCGCTGCTTGAATGCCGTCTGGACAATGTCGTGTACCGCATGGGCTTTGGCTCCACGCGCGCTGAAGCACGTCAGATGGTGTCGCACAAGGCGATCACGGTGAATGACCAATCGGTCAATATCCCCTCGTACCTTGTGAAGGTGGGCGATGTGGTTGCCGTGCGTGAAAAGTCCAAAAAACAAAACCGCATCGTCGAAGCCTTGCAGCTTGCCGCGCAAGTCGGCATGCCGGCCTGGGTCGAAGTCAATGGCGACAAGGCCGAAGGTGTGTTCAAGAAGGTGCCGGATCGCGATGAGTTTGGCGCCGACATCAACGAATCGCTGATCGTTGAGTTGTACTCTCGCTAAGCACAGCAAATCTGTTCTTGAATTTATCGTCCCTGCCCCGCGAGGCATCGTCGGGCAGGTGCTTCACCAGCCTTACCGGTGTAACGAGCTGGGGGTATTGAGAGGAAGTCTGCATGCAAACAAATTTGCTGAAGCCCAAGACCATCAACGTCGAGCAACTCGGCCACAATCGAGCCAAGGTCGCGCTCGAACCGTTCGAGCGGGGCTACGGTCATACCCTGGGCAACGCCATTCGGCGCGTATTGCTTTCGTCCATGGTGGGCTACGCCGTCACGGAAGTGACTATCGCGGGCGTTCTGCACGAGTACTCCTCGGTCGACGGAGTACAGGAAGACGTCGTCAACATTTTGCTGAACCTCAAAGGTGTGGTGTTCAAGCTGCACAATCGCGATGAAGTGACTTTGAGTTTGCGCAAAGACGTCGAGGGCCTGGTGACAGCCCGCGACATCCAGACGCCCCACGACGTGGAGATCGTCAACCCGGATCACGTCATCGCGCACCTGTCGCAAGGCGGCAAGCTCGATATGCAGGTCAAGGTCGAAAAGGGTCGCGGCTATGTGCCGGGGAACCAGCGCCGTTACGGCGATGAGGCAACGAAGTCAATTGGCCGAATTGTGCTCGACGCTTCGTTCTCGCCCATCAAACGTGTCAGCTATACGGTGGAAAGCGCACGCGTGGAGCAGCGCACCGATCTGGACAAGCTGGTCGTTGAAATCGAGACCAACGGTGCTGTAACGGCCGAAGACGCCGTGCGAGCCTCCGCGCGCATCCTGGTGGAGCAGCTTGCAGTCTTTGCGCAGCTCGATGGCGGCGAAATCGGGGAAATCACTTCGCAGTCCGGCGCCCGCAGCAATGCCAGCTTTGATCCTATCCTGCTGCGTCCAGTGGACGAGCTTGAACTCACGGTGCGTTCGGCCAACTGCCTCAAGGCCGAAAACATCTACTACATCGGTGACCTGATCCAGCGTACCGAAAACGAGTTGCTCAAGACGCCCAACCTGGGGCGCAAGTCGCTCAACGAAATCAAGGAAGTGCTCGCTTCGCGCGGCCTGACCTTGGGTATGAAACTTGAAAACTGGCCGCCAGCCGGCCTGGACAAGCGCTGAAGATATAATCTCGCGCCCCTCTTGAAAGGGGCCGTGCCCGGGCAGTACCTGATACGGCTGCCCGTTTTAACTACAGAAAAGGATAAGCACCATGCGCCACGGACTCGGTCTTCGCAAACTCAATCGCACCAGCTCGCACCGCCTCGCGATGCTGCGCAACATGATGAATTCGCTCATCGAGCATGAAGCCATCAAGACCACGCTGCCCAAATCGAAAGAACTGCGCCGCGTCGTCGAACCCATGATCACCTTGGCCAAGGTGGACACGCTGGCCAATCGCCGCCTTGCATTTGACCGACTGCGCGATCGCAACAGCGTGACCAAGTTGTTCACTGTGCTCGGCCCGCGCTTCAACGCGCGTCCGGGCGGTTACACCCGCATTCTGAAGATGGGTTACCGCGTGGGCGACAACGCGCCCATGGCTTTTGTCGAGCTGGTGGATCGCGGCGAAGAAACTGCTGCAACGCCCGCAGACGGCAAGAAATAAGTTATAATTTCAGCTTACCGCGCGATGGAGCAGTCTGGTAGCTCGTTGGGCTCATAACCCAAAGGTCGGAGGTTCAAATCCTTCTCGCGCAACCAGCTTAAGAACGCCCACCTTTGGTGGGCGTTTTGCATTTCAGCGGCAAGTTTGAAGGGCGGGGAAAGCGAATGCTGACTGCCGCGCCTTCTTCGTTTGTGCGAATGGAGTCAACGCCACCGTATGCCAGTCGCGCCGCCACCCCGTCCCGCCACTCTTCCGGCGGGCATGATTGCCTTGCAAGGCAACCGCGCCGAGGCCCTGGCTGAAGCTGTCTTTGCGTGGCTCGAGCGACACCCCTTGGGCCCACTCGAGACCGAAGTCGTACTGGTGCAAAGCAATGGAGTGGCCGAGTGGTTCAAGATGGCGCTGGCCGAGCGCAGCGGCGTCTGTGCGGCGGCGCAAGTGCAGCTGCCGGCGCGCTTTCTCTGGCAAAGCTACCGGCAGGTGCTGGGCGCAGCGGCCGTTCCGGCGCGCTCGTCCGTGGACAAATCGGCGCTCACCTGGCGCTTGGTCCAGGACCTGCCAGGCTTGGCCACGCGACCAGGCTTTGAGCCGGTGGCTGCCTTTTTGCAGGGAGCAGACGCCGAGCGGCTGTGGCAACTGGCCGGGCGCCTCGCAGACCTTTTCGATCAGTACCAGGTCTACCGGCCCGACTGGCTGGGCGACTGGGCTGCCGGCGTCGATCGCCTGCGCACGCGTGGGCGCAGCGATATACCGGTTCCGCCAGACCAACAATGGCAGCCCCTGCTCTGGCGTGCCGCGTTGGCGGGTCTTGGCGATGTGCAGCGCCGCGCGATCCGCCCGCAGATTCACCAGCAGGCGCTCGCCAAGCTGCAGGGTGGCACGGCGCTCGCCGCGCCGCTGGCGCGCCGCGTCGTACTGTTTGGCATGACGCACCTGCCCTTGCCGGTGCTTGAGATGCTCGCAGGCGTCGCGCGCCATAGCCAGGTGCTTCTTGCCATTCCCAATCCCTGCCGCTTCCATTGGGCCGATGCCATCGATGGCCGAGAGTTGCTGGCCATCGCGCGTCGACGCCAGCCGCTGCGCAACGGGGTGGACCTGGCCAGCGTACCGCTGGAGGGCCTGCACGCGCATGCCCATCCCCTTCTGGCCGCCTGGGGTCGCCAGGGCCGCGACTTTGTGCGCCAGCTCGACGCTTTTGACGAGGCCGCCGCTGCACACGAGCAAGCGGCGCTGCCGCGACTGGACTTGTTTGATGAGGGCGAAGCCCCCGACGCGCCCCTGCTCGCGCAAGTGCAAAACCGCATACGCGACCTGGTGCCGTTGGCTGAACATCCGCCGGTGGTGCTGGCGCCGCAAGACCGCTCCATCGTTTTCCATTGCGCCCACAGCGCACTGCGCGAAGTCGAGGTATTGCACGACCAGCTGCTGGCGCTGTTCGCCCAACCGCCGGGTGACAGACCGCTCGCGCCGCGCGACATCGTGGTCATGGTGCCCGACATTGAGCGTTTCGCCGCTGCGGTGCGGGCCGTGTTCGGCCAGGTGCGGCGCAGCGATCCGCGCTTCATCCCCTGGGGCATTGCGGACTTGAGCGCGCGGGCCAGCCACCCGCTGGTGGGCGCGCTCGACTGGCTGCTGCGTCTGCCGCAGCAGCGCTGCACGCTCAGCGAGTTGCAAGGCCTGCTCGATGTTCCAGCCATCGCCGCGCGCCTGGGCCTGGCGATGGACGATGTGTCCCTGCTCACGCACTGGATGGCGGGCGCCGGCATCCGCTGGGGGCTCGACATCCAGCAGCGTGCGGCCCTGGATCTGGAGGCCTGCGGCGCGCAGAACAGCGCCGTCTTTGGCCTGGAGCGCATGCTGCTCGGCTACGCCGCAGGCGCTGGCAGCTTTGATGGCATCGAAGCCTGGGATGAAATCGGCGGTCTTGCCGCCGAACTCGCGGGGGCGCTCGCCTCGCTCGTCAGCCGGCTCAAGCATTGGGCTGTGCAGGCCGCCACCCCAGCCTCGCCGCAGCAATGGGCGGAGCGGTTTCGCAGCCTCATGGCCGACTTTGCCGAGCCAACCGACGAAGCCGATCGCCAGACCCTGCAGGCACTGGAGGCCGCGCTCGGTGACTGGTTGCGCGATTCCGACGACGCCGAGTTTTCCGATTCCATTCCCATTGAGATCGCCCGCCAGGCCTGGCAGCAGGCACTCGACGCTCCGCGCTTGTCGCAGCGATTTCGCGCCGGGGGCGTCACGTTTTGCACGCTGCTGCCGCTGCGCGCCATCCCCTTCGAGGTGGTATGCCTCCTGGGCATGAACGATGGCGACTACCCGCGCCGCAGCCCGCGCAGCGACTTCGACCTGATGGCACTGCCCGGCCAGGCGCGTCCCGGTGACCGTTCCCGTCAGGGCGACGATCGGCAGTTGATGCTCGAAGCCCTGCTGTCGGCGCGCCGCGTGCTCTACCTGAGCTGGGTCGGCCGAAGCGCACGCGACAACAGTGTCCAGCAGCCGTCGGTGCTGGTCTCACAACTGCGCGACTACCTTGTTGCTGGCTGGGGCGAAGACGCCGTGGCCGAGCGCAGCACTGAGCACCCGCTGCAACCCTTCAGCAGGCGCTATTTTGAAATCGACAAGACCGAGGGAGCGATGGGAGCGCGCCCGTGGTTCACCTACGCGCAGGAGTGGCGGGCCATGCATGAAGCGCAGCCCGCGCCCGGTGCGGCGCCGGTGTCCCTCATGCTGGACGGCCCGGACGCGAAGCTGGAGCGCGCCACGCTGGCCCAGCTGGGCCGCTTCATCCGGCACCCGGCGCGTGCGTTTCTGCGCGAGCGACTGGCCGTGGTTTTCGACGCCCCGGAGGAAGAAGTCGGCGACGACGAGAGCTTTTCTGTAGGCGGCCTGGACAGCTACCTGATTGCCCGCGAGATGCTGGAGGCACTGGATACCGCTTGGGCAGGCGATCCGAGCCAGCCACCCGAGCCCTTGCTCAGCGATGCCCTGGCCCGACTGGCGCGCGCGGGCCGCTTGCCCCTGGCCGGGCTGGGCCGGCGTGCACAGGACCAACTGTTGGGCGACCTCTTGCCACTGGCGGAAGTCTGGCAGGCGCAGCGCGCCGGTTGGAGCGCGCCGGCGCCCCGGCTGCGCGTGCTCTGGGCTGCCGAGAATACTCCTGATTTAATAGCTAACAACAATTATCCATCAAGCGCTAGAGGCCAATTTGACTCGGAAAATTCGACTCCAGTCACGCTGGACGACTGGATCGAGCCCGTGTGGCGCGCCGAGGATGGCCGCCTGGCCGTGCTCACCCGCACGGCGTCGCGTGTGCTGGCCAAAGCCAAGTCCAAAACCGCTCCGCGTCCGCGCCCGGAAAGGCTGCTGGACAGCTGGCTGCAGGCCCTTGCCGCCGCCGCCAGTGGCCAGGCGCTGCATGGCGTGCTGGTGGCCCGCGATGCGCTGCTGAGCTGGCCGCCCATGGAGCGGGAATCTGCCGAGCGCAGCTTGGCCACTGTGCTTGCCTTGTGGCAGCAGAATCTGCGCGGCGCCGCGCCGCTGCCCCTGCCGCTGGCGACTGCGCTTGCGCAGGTGCAAGGCCGTGCGCCCGACATGGCGTACGACGGAGCGGGTTCGAGCCAGGGCGCGCCGCCTGAAGCCGGCGAACCCGAGTGGGAGCGTTTCTACCCCGACTTCGAAGCGCTGGCGGCTGACGGCCAGTTCGAAGGGCTGGCACCGCTGCTGCACGCCTGCCTGGCGGATTGGGTGGCGCAGCATGTGCAAGTCAGGCTGCACCCCATGGCGCAGGCGCAAGAGGCGCAAAAGACGGAGGAGGGCACATGAGTACGTCACCCCGTTTGCCTGCCGACACGGCGGTGCTCGATCCGCTGCATTTCCCGCTGCATGGCAGCCGCTTGATCGAGGCGAGCGCTGGCACCGGCAAGACCTGGACCATTGCCGCTCTGTACCTGCGGCTGGTGCTCGGCCACGGCGGTGCCGAGGGCTTGGGCCGCCCGCTCGCGCCCGCCGACATTCTGGTCATGACCTTTACCCGCGCCGCCACGCGCGAGCTGTCCGACCGCATTCGCACCCGGCTGGCCGAGGCGGCGCGTGTGCTGCGCGGCGAATGCGCTGCGCAGGCGCACGACAGCTACCTGGCGGCGCTCTGCGATGACTACCCCGCCGGCCCAGCGCGCGAGCAAGCGGCCTGGCGGCTGGCCAACGCGGCCGAAGGCATGGACGACGCAGCCGTCCAGACCATCGACGCCTGGTGCCAACGCATGCTGCGTGAGCACGCCTTTGACAGCGGATCGCTGTTTGACGAAGAACTGGGCGCCGACGAAGAATCGCTGCGCGCCGAGGCCGCGCGCGACTACTGGCGCCAGCAGGTCTACCCCCTGGACCCGGACCGGCTGGAACGCGTGCTCGGCGTTTGGCCGAGTGTCGATGCCTTGATCGATGACGCCCGCGCGCTTGCGACCACCGAACTATCCGCCGCAGCGGGCGAGGGCAGCCTGACCGAATGCCTGATCACGGCCGAAGCCAGCCACGCCGCCGACCTCGCGGCGCTCAAGCAAGGCTGGGCCGAGCGTGCCGAGGCGCTGGCGCAATGGACCGAGGCGCAAATCGCCTTGGGCAAATCGGCCTGGGATGTGGGCAAGCTGCGCAGCGTGCCCAAATGGCTTCGAGACGGTATTGCCGCCTGGGCGAACAGCGATGCGGCTGCCGTGCTGGAACTCACGGCCGTTGCCGTGGAGCGCCTGCGTCCCGAGGCCCTGCTGGCGCTGCGCGGCGAAGGCACACCTGCCGAGCCCCTGCCCGAAGCATTTGCCGCTATTGCCCAGCTGCTGGCGGCGCAGCAGTTGCTGCCCACGCCCGATGTGGCCTTGCGCGAGCACGCGGCCGCCAGCATCCAGCAGCGGCTGGCTACGCTCAAGCGCCAGCGCGGAACCTTTGGCTTTCACGACCTGCTGCTGCGCCTGGACCACGCCTTGGCCGGAGTGCATGGAGAGCGCCTGCGCGCGCGCATTCTGGCGCAGCACCCGGTGGCGCTGATCGACGAGTTTCAGGACACCTCGCCGCTGCAGTACCGCATTTTCGAGCAACTCTACCGCCCGCAGGACAACGACCCGGCCACGGCCCTGCTGCTCATTGGCGACCCCAAACAGTCGATTTACGCGTTTCGCGGCGCCGACATCTACAGCTACCTGGCCGCGCGCCAGGCCACGCGCGGGCGCCACGCCATGCTGGCCACCAACCACCGCTCAACCCACGCGCTGGTGGATGCGGTCAACCACTGGTTCACGCACGCGGAAACCCGGCCGGGAGCCGGCGCATTTGCTTATCGCTGCGACGGCGATGCGGACGGAGCGGGCAAAGCCCGCGAAGCCGATCCGCTGCCTTTTGTGCCGGTGCAAGCGCGCGGGCGGGCCGAGCATTTCGTCGCTGCCGATGGCGCAGTGCCCGCCATGACCTTGGTGCATGCCCTGGAGCCTGCGCCCGCGCCCGCGCAGCGTGCGCGCTTTGCCGGGCACTGCGCCGAGCAGATCGTTGCCTGGCTCAACGACCCTGCTGCGGGCTTCGTCCAGGGCGACGATGGCTTCACCCGCCTGTGCCCGGCAGACATTGCCGTGCTGGTACGCAGCGGCACCGAGGCCCAGGCCATGCAGCGCGCCTTGCGCCGGCGCGGCCTGGCGTCGGTCTACCTGTCCGACAAGGACTCGGTGCTCAAAAGCCGCGAGGCGCGCGACCTGCTGTGGTGGCTCCAGGCCGTGGCCGAACCCCTGGACGCACGGCGGCTGCGCACTGCCATGGCCACGGCCACGCTGGCGCTGCCCATGGCCGAACTCGAACGCCTGGCCACGGACGACGCCGCACTGGAGGTGCGCAGCGAACAACTGCGCGCCCTGCATGCCGTGTGGCAAACCCAAGGCGTGCTGCCCATGCTGCGCCAGACCCTGCACCAGTTTGACCTGCCGGCGCGCCTGCTGCACCAGCCTGGGGGGGAGCGGCGGTTGACCAACCTGTTGCACCTGGCCGAGCTGCTGCAGGAGGCCAGCAGCACGCTGGACGGCGAGCGCGCCCTGGTGCGCTGGCTGGCCGGGCAATTGCAGCAGGAAGCTGCCGCGGCGGACGAGCAGATCGTCCGGCTCGAGAGCGACGCCGATCTGGTGCAGATCGTCACCGTGCACAAAAGCAAGGGCCTGGAATATCCCGTGGTCTTCCTGCCCTTTGCCTGCGCCGTTCGGCCGGTCAAAAGGAAGAAGCACAACCCCGCCGTGGCCTTGTCCAACGCGCAGGGCGTACGTGCCATGCACCTGCAAATGAGCGACGCACAGTGGGAGCAGGCCGAGCAGGAGCGCATGCGTGAAGACCTGCGCCTGTTCTACGTGGCACTGACCCGCGCGCGCCACGCCCTGTGGCTGGGTTTTGCCGCCGTCAAGGACGGCCATGCCAAGCAAGCCAACACCCACCGCAGCGCCGCTGGCCAATTGCTGGCGGGCGGCGAGCCCCGCGATCCGCAGGACTGGCTGGACGCGCTCTCGCAATGGGCCGAAGGGCAGACGGGCATCCACCTGCAGGCCTTGGCCGACGGCGCAGCGCCTTGCACCGCATTCGTCCCACGTGGCGTCCAGCCGGCCCTGCGCGAGAGCGTGCCCTACGCCGCAGACTTTGACCGCCGCTGGGGCATCGCCAGTTTTTCGCAACTGGTGCAGGGCACGCCCACGGCGCAGGCATTGGGTACCCTGCCGCCCACGCAGCGCATGCTGGCCGACGACGAGGTGCCGCTGCCAGAAACCCAGGAAGCCGTTGATCGCACCCAGAGCGTCCAGACTTTCGCCGAACCGGGTCACAGCGGCGAGCTGTTCCCGCAGCCACCTCCCGCCTGGCAGCGCTTCGCCCGTGGCGCGCTGGCGGGCAACTTTTTGCACGAGCAACTGGAATGGCTGGCGGGAGAGGGCTTTGCGCTGGCGTCCGGCGGCCCCGTCGCCGAGCACCTGCGCCGGCGCTGCGAGCGCGCCGGCCGCGCGGCCTGGGCCGACGACACCGTCGCCTGGCTCAGCGCGGCGGTGGCGCTGCCGCTGCCGCCGCTGGGCGTGCCGCTCAGCCAGCTCACCACGCACCTGCCCGAAATGGAGTTCTGGCTGCCGGCGGCGCGCCTGCCCGCACCCGCGGTGGATGCGCTGTGCCGCACGCATTTTCTGCCCGGCCTGGATCGGCCGGCGCTGCCGCAGCGTGAACTGCACGGGATGCTGATGGGCTTTGCCGATCTGGTGTTCGCGCACGGTGGACGCTACTGGGTGCTGGACTACAAATCCAACCACCTCGGCCCTGACGCTGCGGCCTACGCCGCGCCGGCGCTTGCGCAAGCCGTGGTTGCGCACCGCTACGACGTGCAGGCCGCGCTCTATCTGCTGGCCTTGCACCGCCTGCTGCGCGCCCGCTTGGGCGATGCCTATGCGCCCGAGCGTGATCTGGGTGGGGCGCTTTTTTTCTTTCTGCGCGGCATCGACGCACCTGGGGCGGGTGTGATTGCGCTCGCGCCACCGCGGGCGCTGATCGATGCGCTCGACGCGCTGCTGCAGGGCAGTGATGTGGCCGCTGCACCCGAGGCGCAAGCATGAGCACCGTGCCTGGCGCCCCGAATCAACGCGCGGCGGTGCTCAGCGGCCTGCGCGCCCTGGCCGATGCGGGCCTGCTGCGCCAGCTCGATTGGGCGCTGGCGCAGTTCATCGCCGAGCGCGACCCCGAAGCGGCGCCCGAGCTGCTGGTGGCCAGCGCGCTGCTCGCGCATTTCGAGGGCCAGGGACATAGCTGCCTGCCGCTGGGCGGTTTGCGCGAGCGCCTGCTGCACCTCCCCGGCTGGAGCACTGCGGGGCAGGAAGCCCTGGCGGTGCTGGTGCAGAGCCTCTCGCCGCGCAGCGCAGACTGGCTGGCCGCCGTGCGCTCCAGCCGCTGCGTGCAGGCGGCGCAGGCGGTACACGCGCCCGATACCGGCGCCCCGCTGGTACTGGCCGGCTCGCCGACTGCGCCCTTGCTCTACCTGCGGCGCTACTGGAGTTTCGAGCAGCAGGTGGCGCAGGGCCTGCGCGCGCGCGCTGCGCCAGCGCTCGATGTCGACGAAGAACGGGTGCGTAGTTGGCTGGACCGTTTGTTCGATCCGCTGCCGGCTGGCGGCTGCGATTGGCAAAAATTCGCCTGCGCCATCGCCCTGCGCTCGCGCCTGACCATCGTCACCGGCGGGCCGGGCACCGGGAAGACCTATACCGCCGCGCGCCTGCTGGCTGCGTTGCTCGCGGTGGACAGCGCACCTGAGCGCCTGCGCGTCGCGCTGGCCGCACCCACAGGCAAGGCGGCGGCGCGCTTGCGCCAATCGCTGGAGACGGCGCTGGCAGGGCTGCAGACACGCGTCGGCGACGCCCTTGATCTGGGCGCGTTTGCTGCACGCATCGGTCCGGCGCGCACCTTGCACGCGCTGCTGGGCGCGCGCCCCGGAACGCGGCGTTTGCGCCACCACGCGGCGGCGCCCCTCGATGTGGATGTGCTCATCGTTGACGAAGCCTCCATGGTGCATCTGGAAATGATGGCCTCGCTGCTTGCCGCTTTGCCCGCCCACGCCCGCCTGGTGCTGCTGGGCGACAAGGACCAGCTCGCGTCGGTGGAGGCGGGCGCCGTGCTGGGCGATTTGTGCGAAGGCGCGGAGCAAGGCCATTGCGACGCGGGCACGGTGCGCTATGCCCAAGCGGCGGCCGGCGTGGAGATTCCCCTCGCGCTGCGTGCGTTGGCGGTGCCGGTGCCGCTGCTTGCCGCGAACACGGTCATGCTGCGCGAGAGCCACCGGTTTTCCGGCTCCATTGGGGCGCTGGCGCTGGCCGTCCACGCGGGGGACGGAGCGCGTGCGGCGGCGCTGCTGCGCCATGACGACAGTGGCGCCCTCCATTCGTTGGAAGGTGTCGAGCCCCAGGCCGCCGTGGACCTGGCGCTCGCCGAAGGGCCGGCGCCGAGCTACCGCGACTACCTGTTGCGGCTTGGCAGCCGGCCGGTGGCGGACGATGCTCCCGGGCACGCCGCCTGGGCCACCAGCGTGCTCACCGCCTTCGAGCGCTTTCGCCTGCTGTGCGCGGTGCGCGAAGGCCCCTGGGGGGCCGAGGGTTTGTCGCGTGCGATTGAGCGGGCCGCGCGCAGCGCCGGGCTGCTCGCCGGGCCGGGCGCCTGGTACGCCGGGCGCCCGGTGCTCGTCACGCGCAACGACGCCGAGGCCGGCGTGTTCAATGGCGACGTGGGCCTGGCCTTGCCGGCTGCGGGCGGCGCCGGTCTGCGCGTGTTTTTTGCCGATGGGCCGGCCCTGCGCTCGGTCAGCGTGGCGCGGCTGGCACACGTGGAAACCGCGTTCGCCATGACGGTGCACAAGGCGCAGGGCTCGGAGTTCGAGCACACCGCGCTGGTGCTGCCGCCGCAGGCCGGTGCGCTGCTTTCGCGCGAGCTGGTCTATACGGGCATCACCCGCGCGCGCCAGGTCTTTACGCTGGTGGCGCCGCGTGCCGGGCTGCTGGCACAGGCAGTGCAGTTGCGCACCCAGCGCGCCAGCGGCTTGCAAGACCTGCTGCGGCGCGAAGCCGGGGAATAGGAGTCTGTCGGACTTGGAAATCGTCGGCTGCAAATCGACCGCAGCGGTCCATTTTCCACCGTCTTTTTGCCCCATAGCTGGGCTATGAGGCTGCAAATCCGGCAAAAACTGTCCTCGCTGGGGCCGATTTTGGTGAAACCTCCGGTTTTCGCTTTCGACGCTCCAAGTCCGACAGCCTCCGCCGGGCGAGCGCGCCACCTACAATCCATGTCCATGCAAACCTTGCGCCGCTTTCGCGCTCTCGCCAGCTTCATGCTGGTGTGGTTTGCCATGTCCATCGGTGTGGCGACGGCGTCGCCTTTCGTTCACCCGCAATCAGCGCAGCTGGTTTGCTCGGCCAGCGGCGACATCAAGCTGCTGGTGCTGGGCGACGATGGCACGCAGGCGCAGCGCGGGCAGTCGCTCGATTGCCCGCTGTGCGTGCACTTTGGCAGCGCCGCCCCGCCGCCTGCGCCTGTCCGCCTGCCGAAGGCCCTGCCGCTGGTCCATGTCCTGCTGCCCATTCGCGCTGCGCACGTTGCTGCACGCACCGCCGCGCCGCTGCCGGCGCGCGGGCCCCCGCTGTTCTCCTGAAGTGCTATCGAAACCGTAGCTTCTTGCCCAATATGGGTAAGCGCTGGCGGTCGATTTTATTGCTTTCAGGAGTGTTTCCATGCGGAGAAATCGCGTGGCCATGGCGCTTGCCGTGGCCTTTCCCTTGGGCCTGAGCGCCCATGCCCAGGCCGACGATGCCCCGACCAAAGCGCTGGGCGTCGTCACCATCACCGGTGGTCAGCCGACCTCGCTGCCGACGCAGATTCCCACCACCATGGAGGGCATCACGGGCGAGCAGATCGAGCAGAGCATCAACGCAACCGACAGCGAAGACGCGCTCAAGTACTTCCCCAGCCTGCTGGTGCGCAAGCGCTACATTGGCGACTACAACCACGCGATCCTCTCCAGCCGGGCCTCGGGCACCGGCAACAGCGCGCGCTCGGCGGTCTACGCCGACGGCATCCTGCTGTCGAACTACCTGGGCAACGGCATTGGCGGCCTGTCGTTTCCGCCGCGCTGGGGCCTGGTGACGCCCGAGGAGATCGAGCGGGTCGATGTGATGTACGGGCCGTTCTCCGCCGCCTACCCGGGCAACTCGGTGGGCGCCGTGGTCGATTACGTCACGCGCATGCCCACCCAGTTCGAGGCGCACGCCAAGATGGGCTACGTGTCGCAGCCTTTTGAGCTCTACAGCACCAACACCACGACCCGCAGCTGGCAGGCCAGCACCTCGGTGGGCAACAAGAGCGGCGACTGGGCCTGGTTCCTCAACTTCAGCCACACCGACAGCCAGGGCCAGCCGCTGACCTTTGCCACGCGCACGCTGGCCAGCGGCACGCCCGGCACGGCCGGCACGCCGGTCACCGGCGCAGTGCCAGGTTTGAACGGCGCCAATGCCCCCTGGTGGATTCTGGGCAGCGGCACGGCGTACACCACGCAGCAGGACCACTTCAAGGCCAAGCTGGCCTGGGACATCACGCCCACCTTGCGCGCCGCCTATACGCTGGGGGTGTGGCAAAACCAGTCGCAGGGGCGGCCGGTGTCGTACCTGCAGGATGCCGCGGGCCAGCCGGTCACCAGCGGCCCCATCCACATCGGCGGGCGCAGCTACGCACCCCTGACCGGTAGCGATTTCGCGCTGACCAACGAATCGCTGCTGCACACCATGCACGGCCTGTCGGTCAAGAGCCATACGCAGGGCGTGTTTGACTGGGAAGTGGCGGCCAGCCTCTACGACTACGGCAAGGACCAGAAGCGCCAGAACAGCGCCGCCAACCCCCTGCCTGGTGCCGCGTCTGGCGGACCTGGCACGCTGGCCGACGGCAACGGCACGGGCTGGAACAACCTGGCACTCAAGGGCATCTGGCGGCCGGACGGTAGGCAGGGCGCCCACACCGTCGATTTCGGTTTCCAGCAGGACAGCTACCAACTGGACTACCTCAGCTCCGCGATCCCGGGCAACTGGCTGCAGGATGGCCCCGGCGCGCGGGTCAGCGAGGTGGGCGGCAAGACCCGCTTGCAAAGCCTGTACGCGCAGGACGCCTGGTCGTTCGCCCCGCGCTGGAAGACGGTGCTGGGCCTGCGCGGAGAGCGCTGGAGCGCTTACAGCGGCAGCACCGCCATTCCGGGCGCCGCGCCCGCCATCGACACGCGCTGGGCCGAGCGCAGCGAGACGCACCTCTCGCCCAAGGCGGCGCTCTCCTGGCAGTGGCTGCCGGACACGGTGCTCAAGGCCTCGGCCGGCCGGGCGGTGCGCTTTCCGACGGTGAGTGAGCTGTATGGCGCCACCGCCACCGCGAACGCGCAGTACATCAACGACCCGAACCTGCGGCCGGAAAAATCCTGGACCACCGAGCTGAGCGCGGAAAAAGATCTGGGGAGCAGCCTGCTGCGCCTGACGCTCTTCACCGAGGACACGCACGACGCGCTCTACACCCAGACCACGCTGGATACCGTGGCCAACCGCAACGTCAGCCGTGTGCAGAACGTCGGCCGCATCCAGACAAAGGGATTGGAGCTGGCCTGGAGCGGCAGCGACGTGCTGCGCCGCGGCCTGGACCTGAACGCCAGCGTCACCTACGCCGATTCGGTCATCAAGGACAACGCTGGCTTCGTCACGGTACCGGGCGACACCATCGGCAAGCGCCAGCCCAATGTCGCCAGATGGCGCGCCACAGCGCTGGCCAGCTACCGCTGGAACGAGCGCTGGAGCACCTCGGTGGGCGCGCGCTACAGCGGCCCGCAGTTCCGCACGCTCGACAACAGCGACGTGAACGGCTTCACCTACATGGGCGTGAGCCAGTTCTTCACCGTGGACTTGCGTGCGCGCTACCGGATTGACAAGCACATGGTGGCGTCCTTTGGCATCGACAACGCCAACAACTACCCGTTCTGGAATTTCCACCCCTATCCGCAGCGCAGCTACGTCGCGGAACTCAAAATCGACCTCTGAAAGAGCCACCATGTCTTCAAATACTCTCAAATTCGTAGCTGTCAGCGCTTTACTGGTAAGCGCTAGCGGCCTTTTTAACCTTGCAAATGCGCATGTCATGCTGGAATACCAGGTGGCCAATGCGGGCGGCAGCTACAAGGCCACGTTCCGCGTCGGCCACGGCTGCGGCGAGTCGCCCACGCGCTCCATTGCCGTCACCATCCCGGCCGGTGTGGAGGCTGCCAAGCCCATGCCCAAGCCGGGCTGGACGATTGCCATCGAGCGCGAGAAGCTGGCCCAGCCACGCAGCGACCATGGCAAGAGCATTACCGAGGAAGTGCGCCGCATCCGCTGGAGCGCCAACACGCCGGCGGACGCACTGCCCGGCAATTTCTACGACGAATTCGTGCTCCAGGCGCGCATGCCTGAGCAGGCTGGAACGATCTACTGGCCGGTGGAACAAATCTGCGAGCAGGGCCGCATGGACTGGACCGAGGTGCCCACGGCAGGCCAGAAGCTGCACGAACTCAAATCCCCGGCGGCTGCGCTGGAACTGCTGCCCGCAGCCGGCGGCCATTCGCACTAAGTTTTTTCACAGGAGCCCACGATGACTATGCAACGTTTCACCACCTCCCTGCTGTTTGCCGCCACTCTGCTGGCCGGCCATGCCTATGCCCAGGGCACCGCTCCGGCCGCCGTCGATGGTGCCTGGGCACGTGCCAGCGTGCAGGGCCAAAAGAGCTCGGGCGCGTTCATGCGCATTACCGCCAGCGAGCCTTTGCGCCTGCTGCGCGCAGAGACGCCCGCAGCCGGCCACGCCGAAGTGCATGAGATGAAGATGGACGGCGGCGTCATGAAGATGCGCGCCCTGCCGGAACTCGATCTGCCGGCCGGCAAGGCGGTCGAGCTCAAGCCCGGCGGCTACCACATCATGCTGATGGACCTGAAGGCCCCGCTGGCCAAGGACACGCAATTGCCGCTCACTCTGGTGTTCAAGGATGCCAAGGGCGAGGAGCGCCGCATGGAGCTGCAGGTGCCGGTGGCCGCCATGCCCCCTGGCGCGCACGGTGGCCACGCCGCGCCCATGGCGATGCCCATGCCCATGCAGAAGAACTGAGCGTTGCACTACCGCGGTGGGCGCCCCAGCCGGGACGCATTGGAGTAAGCTGTCCGCACACTTCTTAACCATCCACAGCGGAAGCAACCATGAGCGATTCAACCCCCTTTGGTTTCGGCAAATTCGTGCCGGGCTTCGATTTCCTGCAAGGCCTGGCCAAGGGCGCTGCGGGAGGCATCCCGCAGCTGCCCCAGCTCTCCAACTGGGTGGCGCCCACCATCAGCGTCGAAGAGCTGGACAAGCGCGTCGATGAGCTCAAAGCCGTGCAGTTCTGGCTGGAGCAGAACTCGCGCGCGTTGGCCGCCACCATCCAGGCGCTGGAAGTGCAGAAGATGACGCTTGCCACGCTCAAGGGCATGAACTTCAGCATGGGCGACGTGGCCAATGCCTTCAAGCTCAAGACCGCCGATACCGTGATGGGCGGGGTGCACAAAGCGGGGGAAGGGCTGGCCCAAGCCGCGCAAATGGTCAGCGGTGTGGCATCTCGCGCCGCCGACGCGGTTCGGCCCGCGGCGGACGAAGCAGCGCCCGAGGCCGCAGGCTCGGAGCATGGTGACACGGACAAAAAAGCCCCTGCAGGCAAATCCAAATCCAAAGGCAAGGCGGAGGCCGCCAGCGTCATCGACCCGATGCAGTGGTGGGGCGCGCTGACGCAGCAGTTCCAGCACATCGCCAGCTCGGCCATGAAGGACGCCGCGCGCCAGACGGCGGTAGATGCCACGCGCAACCTGGCCACCGGTCTGGCCAAGGACGCTCTGAAGACCGCTACGGGCCGCGTCAAAGCCGCAGCCAGCCCCAGGAGCGCAGCGAAGAAGCCCGTTGCCGCGAAGAAAACCGGCAAAGCCGTCGCAAAGAAGGCGACGCCGCGCAAGAAAACCAGCCCGAGGACTCGCTGAATTTGCCGGCGCAAACGGTCCTCAGGCGCTGTTCGTCTTGGGCGGCACTTTCATGAAACTGTTTCCAACCGGCCACGCCACCCATCCGCAGGCGCGCATGGCGGCCTTGATGGCGCTGGCCCAGGTGCGCGCGCAGATTGGCGCACCCGGCCATGCTTCGGCACCCACGCTGGGCCTTCTCTACATCACCGACCACTATGCGCAGGAGGCGCAGGAAGTGCTCGATCTGCTGGCTGCTGAGTTGCCTGAAATCACCGACTGGAGCGGCACCGTGGGCGTCGGGGTGTGCGGCGGCAGTGCCGAGTATTTCGACGAGCCCGCGTTGGCGCTGATGCTGCTGGAATTGCCGTCCGACCAGTACCGCGTGTTTTCCGGTGTGGCGCCGCTGTCCCGCAGTGGGGTGGGGGGCTTTGCAGCCCAGACGGCGCTGGTCCATGCCGATGGTGCCGCGCCCGACGTGGCGGCACTGGTGGCCGAACTGGCCGACCGCACCGCGAGTGGCTACCTGTTTGGTGGCCTGGCCGCGAGCCGCAGTGCCAGCGTGCAATTTGCCGTGGGCGGCGACGGCAACCTTGCCGGACAGGGGGCCGCCAGCGGGGTGTTTACCGGTGGCCTCTCGGGGGTGGCTTTTGGTTCCGGCGTAGCCCTGATCTCGCGCGTTACGCAGGGCTGCCAGCCCGTCGGCCCGGTGCACCGCATCACCGAGGCCGCCGACAACGTGGTGCTGGCGCTGGACGACGAGCCGGCGCTGGAGCGATTGCTCAATACGCTGGAGGTATCGCTTACCGCTGATCCCCAGCGTGCCATCGAGCGCGTGCGCGTAACGCTTGCCGGTCTGATGGACGACGAGCGTTCCGGTCCCGCAACCGCCCTGCGCAGCACCGGCCATTTTGGTGCTGAAACGCGTGTGCGGCACATCATCGGGCTCGATGGCACGCGCCATGGCGTAGCGCTTGCAGAGCATGTGGAGAGCGGAATGCGCCTGGCGTTCTGTCAGCGCAACGTGCCGGCGGCGCGCGCCGATCTGGTACGCATCTGCGCCGAAATCCGGGAAGAACTGGCGCCCGAGGGGGCGGCGTCCACCCACGCCATCGCCGGCGCCCTCTACGTGAGCTGCTCAGGCCGAGGCGGGCGGCATTTTGGCGGCGACAGCGCCGAGCTGCGCATCGTGCAGCATGCGCTGGGCGGCGTGCCGCTGGTGGGCTTCTTTGCCGGCGGTGAAATTGCGCATGCCAGCATCTATGGCTACACTGGCGTGTTGACGGTGTTTCTCGCCGAGCTGTAACGAAAAAGCGCCCCAACCGCGAGGGGCTGGGGCGCTTGCGTACAGCGACGCGTGCGGGGCTTAGTTTCGGCGCTGGTCGTTGGGATGCCGGTCTCTGCCGTTGCGCACGCCGTCGCCATCGCGGTCACGGTCCCGGTCGTTGCGCAGGCCGTCGCCGTCCATGTCGCGGTCGTTGCGATTGCGGATGCCGTCGTGGTCGCTGTCGCGCATGCCTGGGCCGCGCCTCTGGTCCCAGCCACCGCGCTCAAAGCGCCAGTCGCCGTCGCGTTGCACCCAATTCGGCTGTCGGTACATGTAGCCGGCCCGTGCCTTGGTCCAATAGCCATCTATCCAACGGTAGCGCGTGCCGCGCCATTCCCAATGGCCATCCACCCACACCTGGCCGTGGCGCATTCCGGGGCGTGCAACCATGCGTGGCGGCGGTGGCGGGGGCAGGTTGCGGTATTCGATCGTGGGACCGGACTGAATGATCACGGTACCTTGTGTCGCAGCCTGCGCAGGCGCCAGACTGGCGAGGGCAAGTGCGGCTGCGGCAGCGGCGATGGCGAGAGGACGATGCATAAATCTTCTCCTGGGATACGGCTTACGGGAAGCCAATATCGCCATGATGCGGCCCGTTTGTCAAATGGCTGTAGGGCGCGAGTGAAGTTGTGTGTAGGCGGGTATCGGGTTGCACGCAAACGCGCGCCTGTCCGACACGGGCTTGCGAGCCCTTGGCATCACCATGGACGATGGCGCGCATCCCTGCACGCTCCATTGTCCAAGGAGGAGACCAAGATGGCCACCAGCATCACCCAGGCCAAGCCGCTATTGACGGCCGCCGAACTCGAATTGTTCGACCACAGCCGCGCGGACCCGATCAAGCAGTTTTCAGCCAAGCAACTGGCGGGCAAGGAGAATCGATGCCGCACCTTGCGCGAAAAGTACCGCGACCTCTACCGCCGCCAGACCCTGGCGCTGCGAGGCAAAGCCAACGGCGGCGCGCAATCGGCCCACGACGCCAATGCCCGTACCCAGCGCAAGGCCGAAATCATGCAGGAGATGCTCGAACGCTTTGAAGCGCGCAGCCATCTGTTGGCGGATCGCGAGGCGCGTGAACAGTCCTCGGCAATCGCACCAGCGCGCGCCAGGTCGGCGCCGCGCAAGAACGTGGCGAAGGCTGGCATGACGCCCACCGCGAAAGTCCCGGCCAAAACTGCCAAGGCCCCCGCCAATCCGCGCAAACCGAAAGCGCCCGAACCTGCACTCAGCGCCGTCGCCAGTCTGCAGCAGGCACACTCCGATGCTCCGCATATCGACCATCTCACTGGAAAAGACCCGACACCGCGCTCGCTCAAAGCGCCCTCCGAGCGTGCGCCGACCTATGGCGGCAAAGCCCGCGCGCCCGACGTCAATGCGCCGCTCGACATGGTGGCGGCCGCCCAGCGGGGCAACCCGGTGCGCGCCATGTCAGGCAACATTGCGATCCAGGGCCATGTCAGCGCCAACGTCCGCCGCTCCCAGGGCAAGCGCGACAGCCGCTGAAGCGGCGCGCGCCGTCCGCGCATCAGTAGGGCTCCGCCTCCACCGAAAACGTCAGCCCGGCATTCGCCTGCAGCCGGTCGATCAGCGCTTGCCCCAGCGCAGGGGCCGGGGTCCAGATGCCGCCCGGTGTGCTGGTGGCGTCCTGCAGCAGGCACACGGCCGCCTCGGCAATCATCTTGGAGGTCGAGCCGTAGCCCGGATCACGGTCGCCCTTGACCGCCACGCGCAGTGGGTGGCCCTCGGCGCCCACCCCCAGGAACAGCACGTCATAAAACCCCGCCTCGCGCTCCTCGCGCGACGGGCCTTCCCCCGGCTTGGGGCCGCTGTCGGAGCCAAGTGACTTGTCGGCCGCCACTGCGTTGGCCATTGCTTCGCCCTTCTCGCCCGCGCCGGTCACCAGCATCTCGTCGTACACGAAATCTGTTCCGTAACTGTGTCCCGTCAAAAAGTTGGAGCGGTGGACGTTGCGCGTGTTGATGGCGGCCATCACGAACGGCGCCACCCACAGGCCCAGCGCCTCGTCCACCATGGGCTTGTTGCCCGAGGGCTGGCGTGGGCCCTCGAAGCCGGGGGTGAGCGAGAAGGGGTTGCGCAGCAGGTCCAGCACGCCGGGGTCTGCGGCGGCTGCTGCCATGGTGGCCTTCAGGCTGGCCGCAGTGCCGCCTGAGAATGTGCCCTTCATCTTGCGCACGCGTCCGCGCACGCGGCTGGCGGGGTGGCCAAAGCGCGAGCGCATCTCGTTTTGCAGCATCCACACGCCCATGTCGAACGGTATGGAATCAAAACCGCAAGAGAACACGATGCGCGCGCCGCTGGCCTTTGCCGTGGCTTCGTGCGCGTCGATCATCTGGCGCATCCAGGCCGGCTCGCCGCACAGGTCGACGTAGTCCACGCCCGCAGCCGCGCAGGCCGCCACGAGTTCGCTGCCGTAGAGCTGGTAGGGCCCCACCGTGGTCAGCACCAGCCGGGTCTGTGCCATCAGCGCCTGCAGGCTGGCGGGGTCGCTGCTGTCGGTCAGCACCAGGGGCGTGTCGGCTGGCGCGCCGATGGCCTCGCGCACCGAGGCTAGTTTCTCTGCACTGCGCCCGCCCATGGCCCAGCGCAGACCGCTGCCCGCCGGGTAGCGCTGGAGCAGATACTCCACCACCAGCCGGCCGGTAAAACCGGTGGCGCCGTGAACGACAAGATCAAAAGCTTTGGCCATGGAAAGTACCCCTGAGTGCGATGGCGGCATTGTGAAAGACGGCGCGCTGCCCGCCTGTCGCGCAGGCGTAGGGGCCGACACGCTGGTGCGGATCAGATGAAAATGCGAGAAAAAATAGAAGAAAATGGCCTCTAGCGCATACAGTGATTGCGCTGACAGCTATTAAAAGCATAGTAACCCCCATCAGGAAAACGAAATGAGCAAATCCCTGCGCCTGTCCGAAAAATGGTTTCGCCGTGGCCTGTGGCTGGTGGCGCTGGTATTTGCCAGCTTCCTGATCGGCCTGGGCGGCACCATCGTTGGCGACCTGCCCAAGGTGGAGGCACCGCTGGAACTCGACAACTTTCTGAACCAGCCCGCGGCCCAGCGGCTGCGCGAGCAGGGGCGCGGCGAGCGCAGTGCGGCCGAGGCCGCCGACACGGCTCTCGCTCAGGCGCAGCTCCAGCGCAGCAAGGCGCGCAGCGAAACGCGCGCCCAGCGCGAGAGCTTCAACAACTGGCTGGCCACGCGCAGCGTGACCCAGCGCTCCGAGCAAGACCCCGAAGTCATCGCACGCACCCGCGCGCTCGACGCGCAGCAGCGTGCCGAGCAGGCCCAGCAGCGCGCCGTCGAGGCGCAGCAGCAAGCGGCATTGGACGCGCGGCAGGCGGCAGCGCAAACGCAAAAGCAGCTCGACAGCATGGAGACCGCGGCCCGCGCCAAGCTCAATGAGGAAATGCGGCGCGTGGAAATGCGTGTGTTCCTCTACCGCCTGGCGCTGACCCTGCCGCTGCTTGCCATCGCCGGCTGGCTGTTCGTCAAAAAGCGCAAGGGCACTTACTGGCCTTTCGTCTGGGGCTTCATCTTCTTCGCGCTGTTCGCCTTCTTTGTCGAGCTCGTGCCCTACCTGCCGAGCTACGGCGGCTATGTGCGCTACGTGGTGGGCATTGCGGTAACCGCGCTGGTGGGACGCTACGCCATCCTGGCCCTCAACCGCTACCTGGAACGGCAAAAACTGGCCGAAGCCCTGCCCGACCAGGAGCGGCGCAAGGAGCTGAGCTACGACGTGGCGCTGGCGCGCCTGGCCAAAAGCGTCTGCCCCGGCTGCGAGCGTCCGGTGGATTTGAAGAACGAAAAGATCGACTTCTGCCCGCACTGCGGTATCGGCCTGTTTGACCGCTGCGGCGCCTGCAGCACGCGCAAGAGTGCGTTTGCGCACTTTTGCCATGCGTGTGGCACCAGCGCGCAGGCCAGCCAGCAGGCGGCGGAACGGGCGCTGGCCTCCTTGGCGTGATACAAAGACCCACAGCGCTCAAGGATTCGTCCTTGGGTGCTGTGTCACACGAGCCTCAATTTCAACGACCATTTCAACCTTGCCAAGGGAGCACTTATGGGTTTCTTCTCCAAGATATTTTCCAAAATCTTCCCATCGGCCAACGCAGCTGAAATCGTCGTGGCACCACCCCTCGCACCAGCCGCACCAGCCGCACCAGCCGCGGCAGCTGCCCCGGCCGCCCCGGCCGCGCCGCCTTCCATCCCGATGGGGGATGTGGCACCCATCCTGGATGCGATGCCGGGCGCCAGTGCGCTGAACTGGCGTACCTCGATCGTTGATCTGCTCAAGTTGCTGGGCCTGGACAGCAGCCTGTCCGCGCGCAAGGAACTGGCCGGCGAACTGTTCTACAGCGGCAGTGACGAACCCGGTTCGGCCGCCTGGAACATCTGGCTGCACAAGCAGGTGATGCGCAGCATCGCCGCCAACGGGGGCTCGCTGCCCCCCGAGCTGCGCGACTGATTCGCCGCGCAACCGTGCTTCAGCAGGCCCCTGCCGTCCCACATGGCAGGGGCCTTTTTTGGAGGCCGTGTGGCGATGGTGGCGAAAGTCCGTCGTATGCACCTGCCACGATCTCACGTTCCGCCCGCCTTCGGGCCTGCACCCATAGGCGCTTTGGAGGCATCAGCTGCGAATGGCGCGCATCCAGCGCGTAGCAATGCGGCGCAGCGTGCGCTGGAGCACGCGGGCCATGCGCCACGGCGCTGAGGCACGCACCTGGGCCAGCAGCCGGTCTTTCCAGAGTGTCCAGCGGCCGTACCACCGTGCGAACCATGCGAGCTGCATCAGGGCGGGCTGCGTCAGGTTGAACAGCCGTGCGACGATAGCTGTGCCTATCAGCTTGGCCAGCAGGATGACGGCGAGCCCGGTCAGCGCATGCCCTTTGCCGATCAGCCACAGCGCCAGCAGTTTCACGGGCAGCAACGCCAGTGCGGGCACGCAAAAAAGCACCAGGGCCAGCCAGGGCGGCGCGCGGCGCACGGCGCTTTCGATCCAGTGCAGGCCAGGCCAGCGACCGAGGGTGACAAGTGCCCGCTGCAGCGGCTCCCAGCCCCATTCCTCGAACAGGATGACCAGCGCCAGCAGCCATTTGAGCGGCGCCAGAGCTTTGCGCAACAGGGTTTTAGACAACGGTTTCTTCACGCTGGGATTGTGCGCGTGCCGGTTTGCGCCGCGCGAATGCGCCCAATCAAGACCGATTGCGTCAGGTACGCATCAAAGTAGGGCGGTGCATCGTGGCTTCGACTGGGGGTTGAGTGCCCTGAGGGGGCAGGTAGAGCGCCTTGGAACGTGGTCACGATCTCCCAGAGACCGCGAGATCGTGAACACGTTCTTAAACCCCGCGCGCCCGATCTGCCTTGAACTGCGCCCGAAACTGCGCGAAATGCCCGGCGTCGAGCGCATCGCGAATCTCGCGCATCAGGTTCAGGTAATAGTGCAGGTTGTGGATGGTGGTCAGCATGGGGCCGAGCATTTCGCCGCAGCGGTCGAGGTGGTGCAGGTAGGCGCGACTGAAACCGCCGCGCCCGCCCGCGTCCCACGTTGTGCCTGATGCGCCCGCGCAGGCGTGGCAGGTGCAGGTGGTATCGAGCGGCTGGTGGTCGGTCTTGTGCCGGGCGTTCCTGATCTTCAGGTCGCCAAAGCGCGTGAACAGCGTGCCATTGCGGGCGTTGCGGGTCGGCATGACGCAGTCGAACATGTCCACGCCGTCGGCCACGCCTTGCACCAGGTCTTCGGGCGTGCCCACGCCCATCAAGTAGCGCGGCTTGTGCTGGGGCAGGCGGTGCGGGGTGTGCGCCATGATTTGCAGCATCTGCTCCTTGGGTTCGCCAACGCTCACGCCGCCAATGGCGTAGCCGGGGAAATCCATGGCCACCAGCGCGTCGAGCGACTCCTGGCGCAGGTGCTCGAACATGCCGCCCTGCACGATGCCGAAGAGCGCGTTGGGGTTTTGCAGCCGGGCAAATTCGTCCTGGCTGCGGCGCGCCCAGCGCAGGCTCATTTCCATCGACTGGCGCGCTTCGCGCTCGGTGGTGAGCTGCCCCTTGGTCTCGTATGGGGTGCACTCATCGAGCTGCATCACGATGTCGCTGTTCAGCGTGGTCTGAATCTGCATGCTCACCTCGGGCGACATGAAGAGCTTGTCGCCATTGACGGGAGAAGCAAAGTGCACGCCTTCCTCGGTGATCTTGCGCATTGCGCCCAGGCTCCAGACCTGAAAGCCCCCCGAGTCGGTCAGGATCGGCTTGTGCCACTGCTCGAACGCGTGCAGGCCGCCAAAGCTTTGCATCACGTCCTGCCCGGGGCGCATCCACAAGTGAAAGGTGTTGCCCAGGATGATCTGCGCGCCCATGTCGAGCAGGCTTTGCGGCATCACGCCCTTGACGGTACCGTAGGTCCCCACGGGCATGAAGACGGGTGTTTGCACCACCCCGTGGTTAAGGGTCATCGCCGCGCGGCGGGCGTGGCTGGTGGGGTCGGTGGTGAGGAGGTCAAACTTCAGCATGCGTGCGATTGTCCCAGAGCGCCCGCCCGCTACACTGGCCGCAATGCTCTTGGAAGAAAGTCTTGTATGCCCCGAATCCTGATTGCTGCCGATGGCTCTGAACTCGCACTTGACGCCGTGCGCCACGCGCTCGAACTGGTGCACGCCGGGTTGCGCGCCGAATTTGTGCTGGCCAATGTGCAGGAGCCGGCTTCTCTGTACGAGCTGGTGGTCTCGCGCGACCCGGACCGCATCGCCGCCGCCAGCCTGGAGGCCGGGGCCCACCTGATGGCCAGCGCGCGCGCGCTGATGGATGCGGCGGGCCTCACCTACGAGACCGAAATTGGCATGGGAGACCCGGCACACACCCTGGTGGACCTGATCGAGAGCACGGGGAGCGACATGGCCATCGCTGGCGCCCGGGGGCAGGGGGCAATCCGGAGTGCGCTACTCGGTTCGGTGTCACAGGCGCTGGTGCACGCAAGCCCGGTGCCGGTAACCATCGTGCGCCATGCGCCGGAATCAACCCAGGCGCAGGATGTGCTGGAAAGCGACAGCGGGGTGGATGTGCTGGAAAATTTCCGCGGCACCTGATCGGTACAGCGCCGCAGAGCGCCGCGCAGCGCGCAGCCGTTCAGGCGGCGCGGCGCGTATCTTCAGATGCGCGCTGCAGCTTGCCGTGGGGCAGGGTGGCCAAGCGCTTGAACATGCGCCGGCAGTAGCCGGAAATCCACAGGCATTTGTTCAGCTCGTCCACCGGCAGCGGGCCAGACACCACCACCAGGTCATTGGCCACCGCCTGATCGCCTGCCGCGCGCAGGCGGCGGCGCGTGTGGTTGGCCCAGGACTGGATGCGCACCGGGCTGCCGTGCTGGTGCACCTCGCCAGTGTGCGCGTCAAAGGCAATCGCCACGGTGTCGGTCTTGAGCTTGAAACGGCGCTCGCCAGTGACGGCGCTCGGCGTGTCGCGCATGTCGTACAGGTAATAACTGCCGGCTTTGAGCTGGTATTGCATATCCATCGGTGGCTCCTCTTATCGACATTGTCGAGGGCGCAGGGAGCCGGCAATGGCCAAAAAACGCTGAGAAAGTTGCCCTGTTCAGGCGCCCGCTTGGCGAGGCCATGCCGGTGTCGGTGCGCGTGCCATTGTGGCGGCGCGTCGGCAGGGCATCACAGAACTTGAGCAGAAATGCGTAACGCAATGTGAGGGGCCCTCGCCCCTCACGGCAAGCTTTCCCTAAAAGTCCACCAGACTCAGCCCTACGGTAAACACGGTGCGTTTGCGGTTGTAGTCGATCAGACTGTCGCCGTAGCCCGAGAACAGCTGCGTGTGCAGGCGCAGGTTGCTCTTGCCGCCGCCCAGGCCCGTGCCCAGCGCCTGCAGCCATTCCAGGCGTGCCGAGCCGCGCGCCTTGCTGGCCAGCGAGCTGCGCACGGTCAGGCCCAGGGTGTTGTCCTGGTTCACGTTCCAGAAGGCCGAGACTTCGCCGCGGCCGATGTAGTCGCTGATGCCGGGGTTGTCGTCGCTGCTGGCGTTTTCGGAGATGCGCTGCCAGACCTTGGCCTGCACGCGCCATCGGTTGTCCAGTTCCATGCCGGTCATCAGGTAGGCGCGGTTCCAGCTGCGCGACAGCGGTTCGCTCTGGCCGTTGGACTGGTGCGACAGGCCGACGCCGCTGTAGCGCCAGCGCCAGCCAAAGGGCAGCTTGGCGTCGGTCGGGTAGACGTACATCATTTCCGGCTCGTGATCGGTGGCGCGGAAGGGGCGCGAAATGTCGCCCGAAAACACCTGCCAATACGACTGCTGGGTGTAGCCAAACCACAGTGAGTCGCGCCGCGTCGGATCGCCCTGGGTCAGCAGGTTCTGAGCCACCTTGGTGCGCACCGACAGCTGCAGGCGCGCTTCGGTGCGGCGGTACGGGGTGGGGTCGGTGGAAGGCACGCCTGCGGCGCCGGGGTAGCGGTTGACGTTGCTGGCCGCTACCAGCGAGGCGTTGATGGGCCGGTAGCCGCGGAAACTGAAGCTGCCGCAGTCGGTGCCCGATTCAAGCTCCCAGAAGCGCGAGGTCTCGCTGTACTGCGGGTCGCGGCAGCCTTCGGTGCGGGCCACTTCGATCACGCGGGTGGCGGGCAGGGTGGTGTCCACCTGGGCTTTGGGAGCGGCCGCGGTCTGGCCGATGCCAGGGCTGGGCGCGCCGCCGGCAGCCACCGGCGTGCCAAGCGACTGCTGCTGCGCCCAACCATCAAAGCAGGCCAGGCGGGCGTTGGAGTCGGCGGTCATCGCGGCGCAACTGCGCCAGGCAGCGTCGGAGGCGCTGGCGCCGGGTGTGGCGGCGGCGCCACCCTGGGCCAGCGCTGGTGTGCTGACCGCCAGGGCAAGTGCCCACCAGGCGCAGGTGCGGGCGGCGGGATGGGGGGCAAAGGCAGAGAGGGTCATGGGCGTGCGGGGAAAAGAAAAAGGCGGCGCGGACCGCGATGAGACTCTCTGGATTGTTGGCTGCGCGCGGCGAGCGGGCTGTGGGAGGGCGCCGCATGCACCGGCTTGGCGTGAAGCAGAGCGTGCCTGAGAAGGCCAAAATTTTAAGTGTTTTTGGCCTCTAGCGCTTATTCAGTAAGCGTAAAAAGCTATCGTTTTAGGAGTATTTGATTGTCGCGCAGATGCAACAAATCTCAGGCAGTGGCTCCAGGCGCCGCCGCCACCTTGCGTGCAAATTCGGCCCGCAGCGCCTTGAGCTTCTCGCGGGGGTCTTCGCGCGCCGTAGTGGCAGAGAGCGCCATTTCGGCAATGAAGCGGCTGGGCTGCGCGGCCACCATTTCGCGGCCCTTCTTGCGTTTCTTGGTCCAGCTCACGGCCAGCGTGCGCTGGGCGCGGGTGATGCCGACGTACATCAACCGGCGCTCTTCCTGCAGGCGGGCGGTGGTCTCGTCGCTCACCTTGACCTGCCGCCCGCCATCGTCGTCGAGCTTGAAGGGCAGCATGCCTTCGGTGACCCCGGCCAGCATCACATGTGGCCACTCCAGCCCCTTGGAGGCGTGCAGCGTCGAGAGCGTGACCACGTCCTGGTCTTTTTCGCGGTCCGACAAGGTCGAGAGCAGGGCGATGGTTTGCGCCACTTCCAGCAGGCTTTTGGATTCCGTAGTGACCACGCTGCCCGCCGTGTCATCCACCTGGCCGCCAGCGCGCTGGGCCATCCAGTCGCAGAACTCCAGCACATTGGTCCAGCGCGCGGCGGCGACTTTTTCGCTGTCTTCGCCGTCGTAGAGGTGCTTTTCGTAGTCGATTTCCTTGAGCCAATCGGCCAGGAAGCTGCGGGCGTTCTCGGCCCCCAGCGTCTGGCGGGCGCGGTATTCCAGGTCGTTCACGTAGCGGCCGAATTCGTGCAGGCCATCGAGCGCGCGGCGCGGCAGGGCGGCGGGCAGCATGGGCGAGAACAGGGCGGCAAACAGGCTCAGCTTGTGCTGCGTGGCAAAGCCGCCCAAAGCGCCCAGCGTGGTGTGGCCGATGCCGCGTTTGGGGCTGGTGATGGCGCGCAGGAAGGCCGGGTCGTCGTTCGGGTTGATCCACAGCCGAAACCAGGCGCAGAGGTCGCGGATTTCGGCCCGGTCGAAAAAGCTGGTGCCACCCGATACCTTGTACGGAATGCTGGCGCGCCGCAGCGCTTTCTCAAACGGCTTGGCCTGGTGGTTGGCGCGGTACAGGATGGCAAAGCTTTTCCACTCCGGCGGCGGGTTGGCGGCTGCGCGCAGGCTCTGGATGCGCGCCACGGCGCGTTCGGCCTCGTGCTCTTCGCTGTCGGCATCGACCACGCGCACCGGCTCGCCCTCGCCCAGCTCGCTGAACAATGTCTTGGGGTACAGCTTGGGGTTGGGGCCGATGACGTTGTTGGCCGCGCGCAGGATGGCCGAGGTGGATCGGTAGTTCTGCTCCAGCTTCACCACCTGCAGGGTCGGGTAGTCGAGCGGCAGGCGTTTGAGGTTGTCCAGCGTCGCGCCGCGCCAGCCGTAGATGCTCTGGTCGTCGTCGCCCACGGCGGTCATGTGGCCGCCACCGTGATCGGGGTGGCCGATCAACAGCTTCAAAAGCTCGTACTGTGTGGCGTTGGTGTCCTGGTATTCATCGACCAGCACGTGGCCGAGCTGGCGCTGCCATTTTTCGCGTACCTCGGGGAAGTCACGCAGGAGCTTGAGCGGCAGGCCGATCAAATCGTCAAAGTCGACGCTCTGGTAGGCCGTCAAACGCTCTTCGTAGCGCTGCATCAGCAGGGCCATGCTGCGCTCGTGGTCGTCCTTGGCCTGCGCCAGCGCCTGCGAGCCGGTGAGGCCCATGTTCTTCCACAGGCTGATGGTCCACTGCCACTGGCGCGCGGTGGCAGCGTCGGTGGTGCCGCCGGCGGCGTCTTTCAGGATGCTGGTGACGTCGTCGCTGTCGAGAATGCTGAACTGGGGCTTGAGGCCCAGGAGCTTGCCGTCTTCCCGCATCAATCGCACGCCCAGCGAGTGGAAGGTGCAGATCAGCACGTCCTTGGCCTGGCGCCCAATGAGGCCCTTGGCGCGCTCGCGCATCTCCGCCGCCGCCTTGTTGGTAAAGGTGATGGCGGCAATCGCCTTGGGGGCCATGCCGCCCTCAATCAGGTGCGCAATCTTGTGCGTAATGACCCGCGTCTTGCCCGAGCCGGCGCCGGCCAGCACCAGGCACGGGCCGCCCGTGAAATGCACAGCGCGCAGTTGGGCAAGGTTGAGGCCGGAGGACATGGGGGAAGTGGGAGTGCGGCGCAGCGCTTGCAAGCGCCGCCACGGGGCAGGAGAGCCTTGGATGATAGCGATGCGCGGCAAGTCCAGCTCCCAGCCCCGACAATACCGCCCGTGCTAGACGTCCTGCTCATCACCTTTCCCTTCTTTGCCCTGGTGCTCTGCGGCTACCTGGCGGCGCGCGGCGGCGTGTTGCCGCAGCCGGCGATTCCGGGGCTCAACGCCTTTGTGCTGTTTTTTGCGCTGCCCTGTCTGCTGTACCGCTTTGGTGCCCAGACGCCGATTGCCCAGTTGCTGGACCCGGCCGTGGCCGGCGTGTACACGCTGTGCGCCTTGCTGATAGTGGGCGGCACAGTGCTGGCCACGCGCGGCCCGCGCACCAATTGGAACGACGCGGCGTTTGGCGCGCTGGTGGCGGCGTTTCCCAACACCGGCTTCATGGGTGTGCCGCTGCTGGTCGCCCTGCTGGGTGCCACTGCGGCGGGGCCTGCCATCGTCACCATCATGATCGACATGGTGCTGACCACCTCGCTGTGCATTGCGCTTTCGCAGCTCGACGGCGCCGGCACGCACGGCATGGCGGTGGCCTTGCGCCGCGCCCTGCGCGGCATGCTGACCAACCCCATGCCCTGGTCGATCGCGCTGGGCGCTGTGGCTTCTGCGGCGGCGTGGAAGTTGCCCGGCCCGGTGGACAAGACCATTGCCATGCTGGCCGACGCCGCCTCGCCGGTGGCGCTGTTCACAATTGGTGCGGTACTGGCGCGTTCGCAGATGAACCAGCACGAGCGCGTGCTGGTGCGCGACTACGTGCCGCTGGCGCTGGCCAAGCTGTTCCTGCACCCGCTGCTGGTGTGGCTGGTCGGGCGCGGCGCGATGGCGCTGGGTGTGCCGCTGGACCCTTTCGCCTTCACCGTGCTGGTGCTGCTGGCGGCGCTCCCCAGCGCCAGCAATGTCTCGCTGCTGGCCGAGCGCTTTGGCGCGCACAACGGGCGCATTGCCCGCATCATTCTGGTGTCCACGGCGCTGGCGTTCCTGAGCTTTTCGGGGGCGGTGGCGCTGCTCACTTGAGCGCTATTTAATAAATAGCTGTAACCGCATGCCAGATAAGCGCTGGATCCATTTTTACTGATATTTTTTACGTTCTGCATTGCCACCATGACCCAGTCCAACGTTCTCCCCGCGCTGCCCGACCGCCTCAGCATCGATCCGCGCAGCCCCCACCATGTTGCCGAGGTGTTCCAGCACGACATTGGCATCCGCTTGAACGGCAAGGAGCGCTTCGACGTCGATGAATACTGCGTGAGCGAAGGCTGGGTGAAAGTGCCGGCTGGCCGGACGCTGGACCGCAAGGGGCGGCCGCTGCTGATCACGCTCAAGGGCGTGGTCGAGGCGTTTTACAAGTAGTTGGCCGCTCGCCTCAGATGGCCAGTGGGTCCACGTCCACCAGCCAGCGCACCAATCCCTTGTGGGCGGGATCGGCGCGGGTGGAGCGCAGCACGCCCTGCCAGGCCGCCAAAAAATGCTGCAAGGCTGGGCGGCTGGTGCTTTCGATCAGCATCTGCGCGCGCTCGACGCCGGCCACGCGCTGCACCACCAGGGGCACAGGCGGGTAGAGGCTGACATGCTCCAGGCCCGGCAACGCAGCGCTGCGCGCTGCCTCGGCCGCCGCGGTAAGAAAGGCTTGGGCCACCGGCTGCGTGCGCGCGTCGGCCCGCACCAAGGCCTGGAAGGCAAAAGGCGGCATGCTGGCCTGCTGGCGCTCGGTGAGCTGCTGCGCGGCAAAGGCGGGGTAGTCGTGGCGGCGCAGGGCTTCGTACACCGGGTGCGTGGGATGGTAGGTCTGCACCCACATTTCGCACGGCGTGCCGTGCTCGGCCATCCAGGCGGCGTCGCGCCCGGCGCGGCCGGCGGCCTGCATCAACAAGGCAAACAGGCGCTCTGGGGCGCGAAAGTCGCTGGAAAACAGCGCGCCGTCGGGCTGCACGGCGGCCACCAGGCTGACGCGGCGAAAGTCGTGGCCCTTGGCGATCATTTGTGTGCCCACCAGCACATCCACCTCGCCCGCATGCACCTGCGCCAGCTGGCTCTGCAGGGCACCGGCGGCGCGCGTGCTGTCGGCGTCGATGCGGGCAATGCGCACCGGGCTGCCATCGGCGCGCTGTACGCCGGCGAGCAGGGCGGCCAATTGCTCTTCGAGCTGCTCGGTACCGCGCCCGATGGGCACGATGTCGGGGTTGCCGCAGGCCGGGCAGGCGCGCGGCACGCGCTGCGCGTAGCCGCAGTGGTGGCAGCGCAGGCTCCGGTCGATCTTGTGAAACACCTGGTGCGCGCTGCAGTGCGGGCAGTCGCTCTTCCAGTCGCAGTCGCTGCAGGTGAGCACCGGTGCGTAGCCGCGCCGGTTGAGCAGCACCATGCATTGCTCGCCGCGCTGCACGCGCTCGGTGATGGCGGCCAGCAGCGGCGCCGAGAACACGGTGCGGTGCGGCTGCTGATTCATGTCGACTCGGCGCACGCGTGGGAGCTGGGCCGCGCCAATGCGGCTGGGCATGGCCAGGCGCAGGTAGCGCCCGCCCTCGGGGTCTTCCAGGCTGGGCGGGCGGCTGGCGTGCCAGCTCTCGAGCGAGGGCGTGGCCGACCCCAGCACCACCTTGGCACCGCAGGCGTGGCCGCGCCAGAGGGCGAGGTCCCGCGCCGAGTAGCGCGCGCCCTCCTGCTGCTTGTAGCTTGGGTCGTGTTCCTCGTCGACCACGATCAATTGGAGGCCAGGCATGGACGCAAACACCGCCATGCGCGTCCCGAGCACAATGCGCGCCTGCCCGCTGTGCGCGGCCAGCCAGCTCTTGAGCCGCTGCGGGTTGGTCATGCCGCTGTGCAGCGAGACCACCTGGGCTGCGCCAAAACGGCTGACAAAGCGCTCTTCGAGCTGGGGCGTGAGGTTGATCTCGGGCACCATCACCAGCGCCTGCGCCGCCGGGTCGTCCTGCAGCAACTCCTGCACGCAGCGCAGGTACACCTCGGTCTTGCCGCTGCCGGTGCTTCCAAACAGCAGGAACGGACCATTTTTTGAGGAAATTTGGGCTCTAGCGCTTTCCTGTTCTGTGCTGAGAGCTATTAATTCAATAGCATTTGCTTCCTTGGCTTGGGCGGCAGGCCGGCGCAGACGGCGCGCCAGTTGCTCGGGCCGCAGCTGGCGCAGCTGGGCGGGCAGGGCGGCCAGCGCCACTTCGCCCCGACTGCGCTGGTAGTAGCGCGCAGTAAAACCTACCAGCGCGCGCCAGTCGGCACCGAGTGGCGCCACGCCGCCCAGCACGCCTGCAATGGCGCGCAGCTGGGTCGGAGCGGGTGTTGGCGCTTGCGCGGCGGTGTTGGCGTCCCAGACCACGCCCAGAACCTCGCGCTGGCCCAGCGGCACGCGCACCAGTGTTCCCGGCGGCAGCAGCGTGGCCGAGCGATAGCTCAGCAGTTCGCCCAGGGCGCTGTGGGCCGGCGTGTGCACCGCCACCTGCACCGTGCAGGGCGGATCGTCGCTTGCGCGTTCTGCTTCATCCTCTTTTTCTGCTTTCGGCTGCAAGTGGCTGATCTTTCAGGGATTTTTAAACAGTCCAGAATTTCTGTGGATAACTTTGTGGACAGATCACCGCGGCTGCCCCCAAAGCCCCATGCATGCGGCCTTTGCTTGGAGTGCACAGCTTTTCAGCAGCGCCAGCCCTCCTATATGAATCATGCACTTAGGCGCCGAGGGGTAGGAGCCGTCCGACGCTGCAAGCCGCTGGTGCGGGGCTAGCACACTTGCGGCCGCTGTGTGCACAAGTGCCAAAATTTTTTCGCGATGTCAAGCCCTGCGCAGGGCCCGCGACTGCCGGTGCACCGCCTCCACCAGCGCGGCCACATGCTCGAGCGGCGTGAACTGGCTGATGCCGTGGCCCAGGTTGAAGATGTGCGTCGGTCCGCAGCAAGAGCGGTCGGTGTGCGGCGTGCCAAAGCTCTCAAGCACCTTGCGCACCTGGATTTCAATCTGCGCCGGTGGCGCGAACAGCACGTTGGGGTCGATGTTGCCCTGCAGCGCCTTGCCCGGCCCGCCGGCCACGCCGCCCACCAGAGTGCGCGCTTTGGCCAGGTTGGCGGTCCAGTCCAGGCCCAGCACTTCGCAGTCGAGCGCGTTCATTTCTTGAAGCCACAGGGCGCCGCCCTTGGTAAAGACGATGCGTGGAACGTCCTGGCCGTCTGGGCCGGTACGCTTGAGCTGCGCCAGCACGCGGTGCGTGTAGGCCAGGCTGAACTCCTGGAACGCGCCATCGGCCAGCACGCCGCCCCAGCTGTCGAACACCATTACCGCCTGGGCGCCAGCGTCGATCTGGGCGTTCAGGTACTGGGCCACGGCGTCGGCGTTCACGGCCAGGATACGGTGCATCAGGTCGGGGCGGCTGTACATCAGCGTCTTGACGAGGCGGTAGTCGTCGCTGCCCTTGCCCTCGACCATGTAGCAGGCCAGCGTCCAGGGGCTGCCCGAGAAACCGATCAGCGGCACGCGGCCGTTCAAGGCCTTGCGGATGCTGGTGACGGCGTCGAACACGTAGCGCAGCTTGTCCATGTCGGGCACGGCCAGTTCGGCCACGTCAGCCTCATTGCGCACCACCTTGGCGAAGCGCGGCCCCTCGCCCTCGGCAAAGGTCAAGCCCAGGCCCATGGCGTCGGGCACGGTGAGGATGTCGGAAAACAGAATGGCGGCGTCGAGTGGAAAGCGATCAAGCGGCTGCAGGGTCACTTCGGTGGCGTAGTCCACGTTGGTCGCCAGGCCCATGAAGCTACCGGCTTTGGCGCGCGTCGCCTTGTACTCCGGCAGGTAGCGCCCTGCCTGGCGCATCAGCCACAAAGGGGTGTAGTCGGTGGCCTGGCGGCGGCAGGCGCGAAGAAAGGTGTCGTTGGAAAGGGGTGCGAAGCTCATGGGGGGATTGTCGCAGGCGGCCGCGCACCCTTCTCGCACCCTTCAAATGCCGGCCAGCGCCGCCTGCACTTCGCCCTTGCCCAGAATCTCGCTCAGCACCACGGGCGGCTTGCCCTTCGCATACAGCACATAGACCGGCACGCCGCTGCGACCCAGGGCGGTGAGGGCGGCGGTGATGGCCGGGTCGCGCCGCGTCCAGTCGGCGCGCAGCAAGGCCACCTTGCGGGTGGCAAAGTCGGCCAGCACCTCGGCGTCGGCCAGGGTGGTTCGCTTGTTGTATTGGCAGGTGACGCACCAGGCGGCGGTGAAGTCGACAAACACCGGCTGGCCGCTCTGCGTCAGTTCGGCCACGCGCTGGGTTGACCAGGGCTGCCACGCGGTGGCTTGCGGCGCCGTCTGCGCAAGGCTCTCCAGGGGTTTGACGACATGCGGCCCCAGGGCGCTGCCCAGCCACGCGCCCAGCACCAGCAGCGCGGAGGCCAGCACGATTCGTGTGCGGCCACGCAGGCTCATGGCCCACACCAGGCTGCTGCCCGCCACCAACAGCGCCAGCAGTGCGCCGGCGCCGTCGATGCCGCTTTGCTGGCCCAGCACCCAGACCAGCCAGACCACGGTGGCGAACATCGGGAAAGCCATGGCGTGGCGGAAGGTCTCCATCCACGGGCCCGGGCGCGGCAGCGCGTGCGCCAGCGCCGGGACAAACCCCGCCAGCAGATACGGCAGGGCCATGCCCAGCCCCAGCGCGCCAAAAACGGCCAGCGCCTGCGCCGTGGGCATGGCGACGGCAAAGCCGAGCGATGCCCCCATGAATGGCGCGGTGCAGGGCGAGGCGATGGCTACCGCCACCACGCCCGAGAGCAGCGCGTCGGTGACCGGGTGGCGCGCTTGCAGCGTGGCCAGGCGTCCGGGGATGAACTGGCCAAATTCGAATACGCCGGCGAGGTTCAGGCCGATCAGCGTGAACAGCCCGGCCAGCAGCGCTACCACCAGGGGCGACTGGAGCTGAAAGCCCCAGCCGAGCTGCTCGCCCGCAGCGCGCAGCGCCAGCAGCAAGCCGCCAAGTGCGAGAAACGACAGCACTACGCCCGCGGTGTACGCCAGTGCCGCCAGGCGCTGCGCGCGCGGCCGCCCGCCGTGCTGGGCCAGCGCCAGCAGCTTGATGGCGAGCACCGGGAACACGCAGGGCATCAGGTTGAGCAGCAGGCCGCCCAGCAGGCCCCCGAACAGTGCCGCGGCCAGGCCGGCCAGTGAGGGCGCGGGCACCACCGAGGTGGTCTGCGCCGCCACGCGGTTGGCTTCGAGCGCTGCCGCCAGGGCCGGCGAGACTTCGGCGCGCGCCGCACCGGCGCTCCAGGGTTTTTGCACGCTGGCGACGCTGCGCCAGCCGGCGGCGCCATCCACCCGCGCGCCGTCCGCGCGCGCCAGCACCACGGGCACGCTCCCAGGAGCCGCTTCGTGCTCGGGCGAGAGCGGGGTGTCGGCCGTCCACACGGCGCCGTCCCAGGCCTGGCTCCAGTCCTTGCCCGCCTCGGCCGCGGGGACCAGCACGCCGGGAGTTTCCGCAAACAGGTCCAGCGCCTGGCCGTGCAGTGCGGCGGGCAGGCCGGCCACGCGCCAGTGCAGTCGCTCGCCCTCGGCGCGCACGCTGGCGTCGCCTGCGTTGTCGTGCGGCTGCGCCGCCTGGGCGCTGGCGAAGCGCGCTGCGTCCACGGCCGTGGAGCTGCGCAGGGGGATGCTGAGTTCGAAGTTGCCCTCTTCGGGAATGCACTCCACGCGGCACACCAGCCAGCTTGCGTGCAGGCGCACGGTGAGCGCGTCGCTCGCGCCGGCAAGCAGCGGCGCCTTGAAGGTCTGCGACACCTGCAGCGGCACCGCCAGCAGCACCTCGCCCTCGTAGCCGTAGTTCGCGAGCGGACCGATGCGAATGCGGCGCGGCACGGGCCAGGCGATCTCGCCGACGTCCACGCCGGATGGCAACTGCCAGCTCAGTTCAGTGGGCAGGCCCGAGTCGCCGGGATTTTTCCAATAGGTGTGCCAGCCCGGTTGGTGCGCGATGGCCAGGCCCAGCCACGCACGCGCGCCGGGCGCCAGGCCCTCGGGCGCGTGGGCCACGAGTTCGGCGCGCACGCGCGGCGTGGTGACTACCGCACTGGCGGAAGCGCCAGAATTTAGGCCTATTTGGGCTCTGGCGCTTGATGGGTAAGCGTTTATAGCTATAAAAAATATAGCTAACAGGCAACGAAAGGCAAAAAGAGTGCGCATGAGTGCAGAGTGTGAGCGCCCGGGCCGCACTTGGTTCCGGGGCTTGGGGATCAGCGCGCCGGGCGCAGTCGCCCTGCGCGCGGCAAAGAAGCTATTGTGCTGCCAGGCTCAATTGGGCTTGCGGCGTCCAGTTTCCGTCTGGCGTTGCCGCCTTGGGCGCTGCCAGGAACAAGCGTGCCTCGGGCAATTTCTGCGCTGCCAGATAGGTCTTGACGGCCTGCCCGCGCTGCGCTGCCAGTTCCAGCGCCAGGCCTTCGGTCGCGGCGGGCAGGTGCGCCAGCAGCAGCGCTTCCATCTCGGCCACCGGCAAATCCTTGGCCATGCCGACGAGATTGCGTGGTTTGGGCATGTCGGCGCGGCCATACGCGGCCTTCAACAGGGCCGGATATTCGCCCGCCTGTACGGGCGAGTTGTCTTGCGGCGAAACACGGCGCTTTTCGGCCTGTACCAGCTGCGCGAGGCGCTCGCGTTGCAGCGCCTCGCGTTCGCGGGCCAGGCTGGCGGTGCCGGTGACCGTCATGCGCAGGGCCGGCCGATCTGTCAGGGCCTTGGCTACTTTGTCCAGCCCCTGCTTGGCCTGCGGCGTCAGCGCGGCGCTGCCGGGGGCAAAAGCCACGCTGCTGAGTTCGTCGCCGCCGCCAAGCGCGCTCGCCAGCAGGCTGAACGGCGCCGTGAGTGCCTTGCCGATGAGGTTCACGATGATCTTGAAGATCACCGGGCCGAGCTTGAACTGCGGGTCGTTGAGCGAGCCGCTGATGGGCAGGTCCAGGTCGATGACGCCATGGCTGTCCGACAGCAGCGCCACGGCCAGCTTGACGGGCAGGCTGTTGGGGGCGCCCGCCACGGGCTCGCCAAAGGTCAACTGGTTGAGCACCAGCTTGTTGCTGGCGGTCAGTTGGCCGCTGGGCAGCACCTTGTAGGCCACGTCCATGCTCAGCTTGCCGCGCTCAATGCCGTGGCCGGCGTATTTCACGGCGTAGGGCGAGAGCGGCGGTAGCTCCAGGTCGCGCACCTTGGCCTGGATGTCGAGCGCCAGCGGTTTGGCCAGCGGGTTGAGCTTGCCGGTGACTTCCAGCGAGGCCGAGCCCTCGGCCCGCCCGCGCAGCTCCAGATCGGCCAGCACGGGCTCGCTGCCGGCGGGCTGCGATGAAAACGCACTGAGTTTGCCGGTCAGCTCGCTGAGGTCGGCCGAGTAGTTGGGCTTGATGAAATAGTCCGAGAACAGCACCTTGCCGTTGACCAGGCTCATCGGGCCGAACTGCAGCACCGGGGCCAGCGGGTCGGGCGCGGCGGCCTGGGCCGTGACGGGTGCTGCGGGCGCAGCGGGAGTGGCCTGCGCCTGCGCCTGAGCAGGATTCGTCGGTGCAGCCGCCTCCGCAGCGGGTGGTATTGCCGCCTGGCCTGGTGTTTTCACCAGTTGATCGAGGTTGATGCGGCCGGTCTCGTCGATGGACAGGCGCGCGTAAAAATCGGCCAGGCTGGTTTCCTTGACCTCCACGCGCGGCGCGGTGTCGGGGGCCAGCGCCACATGCAGCCCGCGCAGGCCCAGGCTCTTCCAGGCCAGCAGCTCTTCGCCCACTTGCGAGGCGGTTTTGGCCGTGGCGGCGCTGGTGCTGTTGGCCCGCAATTGGTCGATAGCGGCGTCGCCGTTCAGGCCCAAAGTATTCCCGCGCCCGGTTTGCGCAAAGGCCAACGCGCCGCGAAAACCGGCTTCGCCCTGCAGCAGCTCGATGGCCAGCCGGTCGGCCAGGTAGCCGTCGAGCGCTTGCAATGGCAGGCGGCTGGCGTCCAGCTGGCCTTGGGTGGCAAAGGGCTGGGGCGTCAGCGTGCCCTTGTAGCTGAGCTTGCCGGCCTCCCCTTTGCCCGTGCCCGCACCCACGCGAGCCGAGACTGCAAAGGCTTCGGGTTTGCTGCCATCGAGTGCCAGGTTGCTGGCCTGCAGGTCCAGGGTCGAGATGCTGAGCGCCACCGGGCGCGGCTGGCTGCGGTCGGCAAAGCCGAGCTTGCCGCCTTCGATGCTGGCTTTGGCGATCTGCACGCGCCATGGGCGCGCGGCGGCATCGGGGGGAGCGCTGGTACGGGAGGCGTCGAAAGAACCGTCCTTCAGCCAGCGCTCGAACATCCAGCGGCCGTCCGCGCTGCGTTCCACGCTGGTCTGGGGCTGGGAAATGGCGAGGCGCTCAATGCCCACCGTACGGCCATCGAGGTCCACCTTGGCGCCCTCAAGCGCGATCTGGTCCACGCTCGCGAGGCTGGTCTTGCCTTGCTTGAGCGCGAGCTGCGAGACGGTCAGCGGCCCCACATCCAGCGTGAGGCCCGTCCCGCCTGGCTTTCCGGCAGCCGCTGCGTCCCACTGCACACCCAGGTCACCGTCGATCTGTCCGACGAGTGCGGGCTCCAGCACCTGGGCCAGGTAGGGCGTTGCCAGCGGCAGGGCAAGGCCCTTGACCGACAGCTTCAGCTGTGCAGTTTGGTCGCCGGCCTGGCCCTCGAAGGACAGCGTGCTGCCCTGCAGGCCCAGCGCGCCGTGAAATGGAAACGGCTTGTGAAACGGAAACGCCAGTGCGCTGGCATCGACGCTGAGCCCCGTGGCCTCCAGCGCGGCGGCCGGGCGCGTGCTCTGGTCGGCCCAGTGCACCGTGCCTTGGCGCACGGCGATCTGCGCGACGGATACCGACCAGGCCGGCGCTTTCGGCGCCTGGGCCCTGGCGCCGCTCGCCGCCTGGCTGGCTGCAGGTGCGGACGGCGCGGAAGCGGTGGGGCTGGTGCGGGCACTTGCGGCGGGTTTGGGGGCCGGTGCGGGCGTGGCCAGCTGCGCCAGGTTGAGGACGCCAGCGGCATCGCGCGCCGCGCTCAGCACTGGCGCATCCAGTTCGATACTGCCCAGGCGCAGAACGTGGTCCAGCGGCCGGACGTCGTCCAGTGCCACGCTCAGGCGGTCCCAGGAGAGCAGTGGCTGCTGGCTGCGGTCGGCGATCTGCACCTTGCGTGCCTGGGCCGTGCCGGTCAGCTTCACGGCAACTTCCGGTTTTTGCTCGAAAGCGAGCTTCAGGTCCAGGTCGAGCACAGCGCCCTGCAGCCGCAAGGGCAGGCTGGCGGGCAGGTAAGCCAGGTAGGGCGCCAGGTCCAGCCCGTCCCATTTGACCGTGGCCTCGCCCTTGCCGGTCTGGGCAAACGGCGTGGCCTGGGCCGATGAACTGAAGTGGCTGCCACCCACTTCAAACGACAGATGGGGCTCCACCTTGATCTCGCGCTGCGAGGGCAGGGTGCTGAGAAAGGGCACTTGCAGCGACAGCTGGCGCACGGCATGGCTCTGGTTCACCGTGCGGTCGCTGAAGTCGAGCTCGCCACCCGTCAGCGTCAGGTTGTACAGCGCCAACCGCGCAGGGCCGCTCTTGTCAACAGGGGGCGCATCGGCAGGCGTGGCAAGGCGCGCCAGGATGTCGTCCACATCGTAGTGGCCGTCCGCCAGCAAGGTCAGCCGCAGATGGGGGTTGTCAATGGCCAAAGCGTCCACCACCGGCGCCAGGCGCACCAGCGATTGCAGCTCGGCATCGGCATACACCCGCGCAATCTCCAACTGCGGCGCTGCGCCGCCCCGCCCACCGACCACCAGGTCACGCAGCGTGATCTCCAGTGTCCAGGGCTTGAATTCAATGGCGCCTACCGTGACCGGCCGCCCCAGCAGTTCGCTCGCCTTGCGCTCCAGCGGGCCCTTGGCCAGTACGGGTACCAGCAGCCAGCTCAGCAGCCACAGCAGCAGCAAGGCCACAACGGCCCACACAGCGCGGCGTACCCAGCGGTGCTTGTGCAGGCGGCTTAGCGCAGGAAAAGACAGGAAATGGGGCATTGGGAGCGCTGCGAGCAAAGGCGGGGAGGCGATTATCCGCACCAGGCGCGACGTGGGTGGCAGTCGTGTTCAGACAAGGCTCAGGACGTCCCTTCGTGTCGTGGCACTTTTCTTGGTGCAGTCGTCACATGCACTGCGTGCATAGGAGTCTGCCCCAAAAAAGCGCACTTCGCTGCGCTCACTCGGCAAAGCCGAGGACGACCCTGCGGGTGGTGGCGCTTTTTTTCTCGATCTTCGTGACGGCGATGCGTCCAATTTCCGCCGTGTTGGCGATGTGCGTGCCGCCGCAAGGTTGTAGGTCAATTAGCGGGGTGCCCTCCGCACCGCCGATGCGAATGGTGCGGATGCGACCGGTGCCGCGCGGAGGCTGCACGCTCATGCTCTTCACGAGCTGCGGGTTGGCGTCCAGTTCCTCGTCGCTGATCGATTCCACCGCAAAGGGGTGGGCGGCGGCCACCAGGCCGGCCAGGCCTTGCGTCAACACATCCTTGTCGAGCGGATCGGTCATGGCGAAATCCATGCGTGCGTAGTCGGGCGTGATCGAGCAGCCGTTGACCAGTTGCGGCACCAAGTGGCACAGCAGGTGCGTGGCGCTGTGCAGCCGCATCATGCGGTGGCGCCGCTCCCAGTCGATGCGCGCGGCCACCACATCGGCCGGCTGCAGCTGCGCCACCAGCGCCTCCTGTCCGGGCGCCGCCATGTGCACGATGCGGCCGGTGGGTGCGCCTGCATCGTCCTTTTCCTTGCGGGTGTCGGCAATGGTGATTTCGCTGCCGTCCTCGAGCAGCAGCACCCCGCTGTCGCCCGCCTGGCCACCGCCCAGCGGGTAGAACACGGTGCGGTCCAGCACGATGCCTTGCGGCGTGATGGCGAGCACCTGCGCGCTGCACATGGCCAGGCGCGCATCCTGGCGAAAGAGTTCTTCGGTCATGCGGCGCATCGTATCGCGCGCCCGCTACCATGCGCAGATGCCGACTGAACCACTCTCCCAACCCGCGCTGCCGTCCCGATTCTGGGCCGATCTTGGTACGCGCGATTTTGCGCAACTCGCTGCATCCCCCGGCATCGAACACACGGTGGCTGTGTTGCCGGTGGCCGCCACGGAGCAGCATGGCCCGCATCTGCCGGTATCGGTGGATGCCACGCTGCTCCAGGGCGTGATCAACGCGGCGCTCCCTCTGCTGCCACCCGAACTTCCAGTGTTGTTTCTTCCGCCGCAGAACGTGGGGCTGAGCCCTGAGCACATTCGCTTCCCGGGCACGTTGACGCTCGCTCCCGCCACGCTGATCGCGCTCTGGACCGAGCTGGGCGAGAGTGTGGCGCGCGCAGGCATCAAGAAGCTCCTTCTTTTGAATGGCCATGGAGGTCAGGTCAGCGTGATGGACATCGTCGCGCGCGAACTGCGCAGCCGCTGCGGCTTGCTGGTCTATAGCGCCAGCTGGTTCAGTCTGCCGCTGCCCAGCGAGGTGAGTGCACGCTTTAGCGCCGACGAGCACCGTTTTGGGATCCATGCCGGCGCCATAGAAACCTCAATGATGCTGCACCTCGCGCCGCAATGGGTGCGCATGGAGCAGGCGCAGGATTTTCACTCCAACTCGCAGGACCGCGCCACGCGCTACCCATTGCTGGGCAATGGGCGCAGCGCGAAACTGGGCTGGCAAATGCAGGACTATCACCCCGCGGGTGCGGTGGGCAATGCCGCCGCGGCGACGGCAGAAGACGGCCGTGCAGTGGTGCAGGCAGCGGGCGCGCAACTCATGCAGTTGCTGAGCGAAATTTCGGACCTGCCCGCCAGCACCCTGTGCGACTCCCCCCAGTTGCACGCTACGCCCACGCAGACTCCCGCGCCGGCTCCCACCACCTTCCCGCGTCCGGAGCAGGGCTACGCCGGCGATGTGACGCCCGAGCAGGCCTGGCAATGGGTCAGTGCGGGCGAAGCGGTGCTGATCGATGTGCGAAGCGATGCCGAGCGCGCCTGGGTGGGTGAAGTGCCCGGTGCGCTGGCAGTGGTGTGGAAGCAGTGGCCCGGCATGCTGCCCAATCCAGATTTTGACGCGCAAATGCGCGCCGTCGTACGTTCGGGGCAGCGCGCAGTGCTGCTGTGCCGCAGCGGCGTGCGCTCCATTGCTGCGGCCCAGCGGGCCACGCAACTGGGCATAGAAGCCTGGAACGTGCTCGAAGGTTTCGAGGGTGACCCCGATGCCAGTGCGCAGCGCAACCACAGCGGCGGCTGGCGTGCGCGCGGTCTGCCCTGGCGGCAGACCTGAACGCGGTCTCTGAAAATCTACAGCGCCGGAATGCGCAGCTTCTGACCCGGATAGATCTTGTCCGGGTGGCTTAGCATGGGTTTGTTGGCTTCAAAGATTTTCGGGTACTTGTTGGCGTCACCGTAGTACTTCTTGGCAATGGCCGACAGCGTGTCGCCGCGCACCACGTCGTGGTACTGTGCTTCGGGTTCAGGGCTGGATACCGCCATCAGGTTGTTCACCTGTTTGACGCTGGCGACGTTGCCGCAGCACAAGGTGACTTTCTCCAAAGCCTCCTGTGTCGGTGCCTGTCCGCTCACATCCACCGTGCCGGTGGCGCCGTCGTACTCGACACGCACACCTTCCACGCCCAGCTTCTGGCTAGAAATGTAGTTTTCAATGGCGCGCGCAGCCTTGTCGTTGAGCGCATCCAGAGACCGCTTGGCCTGGGGATCGGTGGCTGCCTGCGTGGCGGCAGCTTCAACTTCCTTGCCGCCAAACAGCTTTTCGCCGGCTTCCTTGATGAAACTGAAAAGACCCATGAAAAACTCCTCTGTGTCGTGGTTTGGTCAACTGTCCGGTTGCACAAGTTTTGTGCAACCTATGTCACCATATGCGAAGCTCTGTTTTTCCTGTGTCGGACAGAAGCGTGACGCTTTTGGAAAAAAGGCGCTGTGAACCGATCGAGCCGCTGCTGTCGCGTGCGCGGTGCACCGTCCGCGCGAAAGTCCGCATAATTCCTCGCATGACATTTCTCGCCATCGACGTGGGCAACACCCGGCTGAAGTGGGCCTTGCACGAAGCGCCTGGACCGGGTGCGGCACTTCTGGCCCAAGGGGCAGAATTTTTGGACCATATCGAGCGGCTGGCCGAAGGCGCCTGGGCCCGCTTGCCGCCGCCCGAACGCATGCTGGGCTGCGTGGTGGCTGGCGACGCGGTCAAGCGCCGTGTGGAAGAACAATTGGAGCTGTGGGACATCGCGCCCCAGTGGGTGGTGGCCAGTGCGCAGGAGGCGGGCCTTATCAATGGCTATGACCACCCGACCCGCCTGGGCTGTGACCGCTGGGTGGCCATGATTGGTGCGCGCCAGCGCATGCTGGCCCAAGGTCCGGCGCGGCCGCTGGTGGTGGTGATGGTGGGCACAGCCGTCACCGTGGAAGCCATCGACGCGAATGGGCGTTTCCTCGGCGGCCTGATTCTTCCCGGCCACGGCATCATGCTGCGGGCGCTTGAATCGGGCACAGCAGGCCTGCACGTGCCCACGGGCGAAGTCTGCATGTTTCCCACCAATACCAGCGACGCATTGACCAGCGGCGGCACCTACGCCATTGCTGGTGCGGTGGAGCGCATGGTGCAACATGTGATTGCCTACTGCGGCAGCGAACCCGCCTGCATGATGACCGGCGGCGCCGGCTGGAAGATGGCGCCCAGCATGACGCGCTCGTTTGATCTGGTGGATAACCTGATTTTTGACGGATTGCTGGAGATCGCCGCCCGGCGTTTCGCTTGATCCCAGCCATCTGCGCCGCTGGAGTGCGTATTCGGTAGCTCTGCGCTACCTACCCATCTGTCGCTTGAACGTGGCGCTGATCAGGCCAGGACCGCCGCGCAAGGGCCGCCCCGCAGCGCTGGCGGTGTCCCCCTTTCGCATCGCGAAGCGATGCAAGAGAAGGGGCTGAGGGCTGCGGCTCCAAGCCTGCCTGTGCAGGCATGGACGGTTCCGAAGTGCTTGCGCCTCGGGCGCTTCCTCGGAGCGGCGAAGCCGCGCAGGGGGTTGTGTTCCCTATTCTTCGAGTTCAGCCTGCGCCAGATCCACGTCGAGTTGCTCCATGGCGTCCTGCGGTTTGCAGGCGGCCGCTTTTTCGTACAGCGCCGTCGCCTCGCGCATCTTGCGCTCGCCTTCCAGCATGACCAGCGCGTTGGCGTACTCGATCATTGCAATGGCCGACTCGGGGTTGAGGCGCAGCGCCTCCTGGAACAGTTTGAGTCCTTTGTCTTTCTTGGCGCCATAGGTCATGCCGCCGATCAGGGCACCCACCTTGTCGATCACTTCGGCATGGAATGCGCCCAGCGCAATGTGGGCGTCGGCATGCACTGGAGCCAGAGCGATGGCTTTCTCCAGTGATTCGCGAATTTTGCTGCCCAGCCCCTGAGCCAGCGCCTTGGCCACGCTGATGCCCTGGCTGTAGCGTCCCAGTGCGTAGGCATGCCAATACCAGGCGTTGGCGTTCTTCGGGTCGGCCTGGGCCTGTTGCTGCGCCTGTTCGGCCACCTGTGTGAAAAGCTCGAGGCGCGTCTTTTCCTTCTTCTCGAGATAGTTGGCGTAAATCGAGGTCGCCTTGTTGGCTGCGGTGATGCCCGCGCCGCCTGCTGCCAGACCGACTTGGGATGCCTCCTGAAATTCGCCATTGTGGAAATGCACCCAGGCCTGCAGCACCTGCGGGTCTTTGGGCAGGGGCTCGGCGTCGCCGGTGTGCAGACGCGCCCACTGTTTCTTCAATTGGGCGGCATCCAGCCGAAACTGGCCTGCGTGGGGGAAGGGGGTCCATTTCGCCATGCGTCTCTCCGGTATTTTTGGTTGCTGGGCTGCAGGAAGGCTGCGGTTGGTTGGGCGTTCAATCGCCCTCGCCCTGATAGGCCTGCGCCAAGGTCAGCAAATGCTGGCGCTGGTCGGCTTTCAGATAGGGCATGAGCAGGTTGAGTACGTGGTGGGCGCCGCGCATCAAGGCGGCCTGGGCGCTTTCGGGTTCGAGGGCGCGGCGTGGATCGCGCACGTATTCAAAGCTGAGCCAGTAGGTCAGCACCACCACCATGCTGGTGGCCGTGGGCCCCACTTCGCGCGCATCGATATGCAGTGCGCCGCTACGCTCCATGCTTGCGAGCAGGCCACGAACGGCGCGTGTCTTGTCGGTCAGCACGGTCTGAAAATGCGTCTCGAGCAAACGATTTTTTGACAACAGATCGTTGAGGTCGCGGTAAAGAAAGCGGTACTGCCAGATCAGCTCAAACAGCGAATGCATGAAAAACCATGCATCCTCCACATTGCGCACGCCGGGCGCGGCGCCCAGCAACTGCGCCAACGCACGTTCATAGCGCTCGAACAAGGTGTTGATCAGCTCGTCTTTGGCCGGGTAGTGGTAGTAGAGATTTCCGGGACTGATGCGCAACTCGGCCGAGATCAGCGTGGTCGAGACATTGGGTTCGCCGAACCGATTGAACAATTCAAGCGTCACTTCCAGAATGCGTTCTGCCGTGCGTCTCGGTGCTTTTTTCACCATGGTGTGTGGTCGGTTGCGTCGGGCGTTTCGGGCTTTGCGTGCGACGATTGCCAGCTACTCTAACCGACGTGCGAATGTGGGCGAATTGCTGCAGTGCGGCATGTTGACGCGTCGCAAACAGTGCGGCCGCCAAGCCCTGGAAGGCGTGGCGGCCGCACTTGGCCGAGCCGTGCCCGGCCGGCGATGCGATCAATCAGGACGCGCTGGCAGCGTCGCCCGAGCTGGTTTCCGCAGGGCGTGGTGCGGTCTTGGGGAAGGGAGCACGCGCGGTGCGGGGCTTGGCAGCTGCCTTGCTGGCCGGCTTGGCGGCAGGTTTCGCGGCGGGTTTGCGGGCTGCCGGTTTGGCCGCGGCTTTCTTCGCAGGGGCCTTGGGCGCTGCTTTGGCTGCAGGCTTTGCACTCGATTTGACCGCTGGCTTGGCTGCACCGGGAATGGTCTTGCCCATGCTCTTGGCCAATGCATCGATGCGGGCGTTCAGCACGTCCAGGTCGCGCGAAGAAGGCACGCCCAGCTTGGAAAGCGACTTGGCCACGCGGTCTTCGAAGATGTTTTCCAGCTTGTCCCACTGACCGGCGGCGCGCGAGCTGATATCGCTGGCCATGTTGGTCATGCGGCTGGTGGCTTCGGAGATTTTTTCTTCGGCTGCAGATTGCGTCTTGCGCTGCATGGAAAGGCCTTCCTTCACCAGAGATTCAAAAACCTTGGTGCCTTCTTCCTGGGCCTTCGAGAACGCGCCGAGGCCGGCCAGCCAGATCTGTTGGGCCGATTCTTTCACGGTGCTCGCGAGCTGGGCGCCGTTCTTTTTCTTGTCGTTGCTGATTTTTTGCAGTTTCTTGACCATGGTTCCTCCGAAAGGGTGGGTAGACGCCGTGGCAGACTGCTTCGGCGCATGCAGCCAATGTATGCGCGCTGACCGCGCAGGTGTAGGTGCGCGCTTCTAAAAAGCAAGGGATGTCCTGCAAAACTCTACGCGAGTGGGTGTAGTGCGGATCGGGATGGGATGCTAGGCGTGTTTTGCAGGCAGTAGCCGGTGCTATGGGCTGTGAAACGCAACGACGCAGACCGCCCGAGTCCGCGCTATCACACGCCGCGAGGAGTGATGCAGGACGTCCCTAGAGTGAACAGTCCAGTGGCTGCACGGGTTTTCGCTGAACCGCCGCACCGTGCGCTGGGCAAGAATAGTGGCCTTCGCAAAGGGAGAGATGTATGCAGTATTTCGTTACGGGCGCAACAGGGTTTATTGGACGGCGATTGGTGAAGAAGCTGCTGGCACGCAAGGGCTCAGTGGTGCATTTCCTCTTGCGCCGCGAAAGCGAAGACAAGGTAGCCGAGTTGCGCCGTTACTGGGGTGTGGGGCCGACCCGGGCGCTGCCAGTGTTCGGCGACCTGAAGTCCAAGCGACTGGGTGTCGCTGCGGAAGACGTCAAGCGTCTCAAGGGCCAGATCGACCATTTCCATCATCTTGCGGCGGTGTATGACCTGTCGGCCGACGAGGAAAGCCAGGTGGCGGTGAACATTGACGGCACGCGCAACACCGTGGAATTTGCCAAGGCCATCGACGCCGGCCATTTCCACCATGTCTCGTCCATCGCCGCTGCTGGCCTGTACGAAGGGGTGTTTCGCGAAGACATGTTCGAAGAAGCCGAGGGCCTGGACCACCCCTACTTCCGCACCAAACACGAGAGCGAAAAAATTGTCCGCGAAGAATGCAAGCTGCCTTGGACCGTGTTCCGGCCTGCCATGGTGGTGGGCGACAGCCGCACGGGCGAGATGGACAAGATTGACGGTCCGTACTACTTCTTCAAGCTGATCCAGCGCATGCGCCAGATCCTCCCGCCCTGGATGCCCTCGGTGGGCCTGGAAGGTGGGCGCGTGAACATCGTGCCGGTCGACTACGTCGTCGATGCGCTGGACGCCATCAGCCACCAGGCCGGCATTGCCAAGCGCTGTTTCCACCTCGTCGATCCCGTCGGCTACCGCGTCGGCGACGTGCTCGACATCTTCAGCCGCGCCGCGCATGCGCCGCGCATGAATTTGTTCGTCAACGCGGCGCTGCTGGGGTTTCTGCCCCGCGGCATCAAGAAAAGCCTGATGGCCATGGCGCCAGTGCGCCGTGTGCGCGACGCAGTACTCAAGGACCTGGGCCTGCCCGAGGACATGCTCACCTTCGTCAACTACCCCACGCGCTTTGACAGCCGTGAGGCGCTGGCGGCACTCAAGGGCACAGGCGTCTCCTGCCCCAACCTCAAGGACTACGCCTGGCGTTTGTGGGATTACTGGGAGCGCCACCTCGACCCCGAGCTTTTCATCGACCGCAGCCTCAAGGGCACGGTGGCCGGCAAGGTGGTGCTGGTCACCGGCGGCAGCTCGGGCATTGGCCTGGCCGCCGCGCACAAGTTCGCCGAAGCCGGCGCCACCACGCTGATCTGCGGGCGCGATCAGGCCAAGCTCGACGAAGCCTGCGCCGAGGCCGAGGCGCGCGGCAACCGCTTCATCGCCTACGCGGTGGACATTGCCGACATGCAGGATTGCGACCGCTTCATCCAGCAGGTGCTGGCGGACCATGGCGGCGTGGATTTCTTGATCAACAATGCTGGCCGCTCCATCCGCCGCGCCATCGAGTCGAGCTACGACCGCTTCCACGACTACGAGCGCACCATGCAGCTCAATTACTTCGGCTGCCTGCGCGTCACCATGGGGCTGCTCCCCGGCATGGCGGCCAAGCGCAAGGGCCATGTGGTGAACATCAGCTCGATTGGTGTGCTGACCAACGCGCCGCGCTTCTCGGCCTACGTCGCCAGCAAGGCGGCGCTCGATGCCTGGACGCGCTGCGCGTCCAGCGAGTTTGCCGACCAGGGCATCACCTTCACCACCATCAACATGCCCCTGGTGCGCACGCCCATGATCGCCCCCACGCAGATCTACAACAACGTGCCCACGCTGGCGCCCGAGGAGGCGGCGGACATGATTGCCCAGGCCTGCATCTTCAAGCCGGTGCGCATTGCCACCCGCCTCGGTGTCGTTGGGCAGGTGCTGCATGCCTTCCTGCCGCGCGTGGCGCAGATCAGCATGAACACCAGCTTTCGCATGTTCCCGGACTCGACGGCAGCCAAGGGCGAGAAGGGCGCCAAACAGCAGCTCTCGGCAGAAGCCGTGGCACTGCAGCAGATGATGCGCGGCATCCATTTTTGACGCGACCGGGCGGTTGCGAGGGGCATGGATAATTGGCGCCATCCTTCCCCGCCCCCTCGCAACTCCATGATCCTCGTTACTGGCGGCGCCGGCTTCATCGGCGCCAACTTCGTGCTCGACTGGCTGGCAGCGTCCAGCGAGAGCGTCCTCAACCTCGACAAGCTCACCTACGCGGGCAATCGCAACAACCTGGCAAGTGTTGACGGCAACGCGCGCCACGTGTTCGTGCAGGGCGACATTGCTGACACCGAGCTGGTGGAGCGCCTGCTCGCCGAGCACAAGCCGCGCGCCGTAGTCAACTTCGCCGCCGAGTCGCATGTGGACCGCTCCATTCACGGGCCGGAAGACTTCATTCAGACCAACGTGGTCGGAACTTTCAGGCTTTTGCAGGCTGTACGGCAATACTGGCAAGCGCTTCCAGCTATCGAAAAAGAAGCATTCAGGTTCTTGCACGTCAGCACCGACGAGGTCTACGGCAGCCTCGCACCCGACGCACCGGCGTTCACCGAGACACACGCCACCGAACCCAACAGCCCCTACTCGGCCAGCAAGGCCGCCAGCGACCACCTGGTGCGCGCCTGGCACCACACATTCGGCCTGCCGGTGCTCACCACCAACTGCAGCAACAACTACGGCCCGCTGCATTTCCCGGAAAAACTCATCCCCCTGATGATCGTCAACGCACTGGCTGGCAAGAACCTGCCGGTGTACGGTGACGGCATGCAGGTGCGCGACTGGCTTTATGTGGCCGACCACTGCAGCGCCATCCGCCGCGTGCTGGAAGCCGGGCGACCCGGCGAGACCTACAACGTCGGCGGCTGGAACGAGATGACCAACATCGACATCGTGCACACCGTCTGCCGCCTGCTCGATGAACTGCGCCCGCGCCAGGATGGCAAGCCGTACGCCGAGCAGATCAGCTACGTACAAGACCGCCCCGGCCACGACCGCCGCTACGCCATCGACGCACGCAAGATCGAGCGCGAACTCGGTTGGAAGCCCGCCGAGACCTTCGCGTCCGGCATTCGCAAGACGGTGCAGTGGTACTTGGCAAATCCTCAATGGGTGGCCGATGTGCAGACCGGCGCTTACCGAGACTGGGTGCAGACGCAGTACGCACCGGGCGCCACGGCAGCCAACGCATGAACATCCTGCTCTTCGGCAAGGGTGGCCAGGTCGGCTGGGAACTGCAGCGCAGCCTCTCGGTGCTGGGCCACGTCACTGCGCTCGATTTCGACAGCCAGGACCATTGCGGCGACTTCTCCAACCCGGACGGCATCGCACAGGCCGTGCGCGCGCTCAATCCCGATGTGATCGTCAACGCCGCCGCCCACACCGCCGTGGACAAGGCCGAGAGCGAGCCCGAGCTGGCCCAGTTGCTGAACGCCACCACGCCCGGCGTGCTGGCCGAAGAGGCTGCGCGATTGAACGCCTGGCTGGTGCACTACAGCACCGACTACGTTTTTGACGGCAGCGGCAGCCGCCCCTGGGTGGAAACCGACCGGCCCGCACCGCTCTCCGTCTATGGCCGCACCAAGTGGGAAGGCGAGCAGCGCATCCAGCAATCGGGCGCCAAGCACCTGATCTTGCGCACCAGCTGGGTCTATGCGGCGCGCGGTGGCAACTTTGCCAAAACCATGCTGCGCCTGGCGCAGGAGCGTGAGCGCCTCACCGTGATCGACGACCAGTGGGGCGCGCCCACCGGCGCCGACCTGCTTGCCGACGTCACCGCCCACGCCATCCGCCACCTGCAGGCGCGCCCCCAGGACGGCGGCTTGTACCACTGCGTGGCAGCCGGCGAAACCAACTGGAATTTGTATGCAAAAGAGGTGCTAGCGCAGGCTGCTATTGCGCAACCAGCTATCAAATTGAAAGCAACCGAAGTGGCTCCCGTGCCCACCAGCGCGTTCCCCACGCCCGCTGCCCGGCCCCACAATTCGCGCCTGGACACCGCGCGCCTGCGGAACACCTTCGGCCTCACACTCCCGCCCTGGCAGCAGGGCGTGGCCCGCATGCTGCGCGAAATCCTTTGAAAGCTTTGACATGACGACCCCCACCCGCAAAGGCATCGTGCTCGCCGGCGGCTCCGGCACCCGCTTGCACCCTGCCACACTGGCGCTGAGCAAGCAGCTCCTGCCGGTGTACGACAAGCCCATGGTGTACTACCCGCTCGCCACCCTGATGCTCGCCGGCATCCGCGAGATCCTCCTCATCAGCACGCCGCAGGACACGCCGCGCTTTGCGCAGTTGCTCGGCGATGGCAGCCAGTGGGGACTCAAGCTCCAATACGCGGTGCAGCCCAGCCCCGACGGTCTGGCGCAGGCGTTTCTGATCGGCGAGCAATTTCTGGGCGGCCACCCCAGCGCCCTGGTGCTGGGCGACAACATCTTCTACGGCCACGACATCCACGAGCTGCTCGCCAGCGCCGGCCAGCGCCAACACGGCGCCACCGTCTTCGCCTACCACGTGCACGACCCCGAGCGCTACGGTGTGGCCGAGTTCGATGCCGCTGGCAAGGTGCTCTCCATCGAGGAGAAGCCCAAGGTTCCCAAGTCGAACTATGCGGTTACGGGCCTGTATTTCTATGACGAGCGCGTGGTGGAGCTGGCGCGCCACCTGGCGCCTTCGCCCCGCGGCGAACTGGAAATTACCGACCTCAACCGCCTCTATCTCGAACAAGACGCCTTGCACGTGGAAATCATGGGCCGGGGCTACGCCTGGCTCGATACTGGTACCCACGACAGCCTGCTCGACGCCGGCCAGTTCATCGCCACGCTGGAGCGCCGCCAGGGCCTGAAAATTGCCTGCCCCGAAGAGATCGCCTGGCGCAGCGGCTGGATCGGCGACGCCCAGCTCGAACGCCTGGCACAGCCGCTGGCCAAGAACGGCTACGGCCAGTACCTGATGCGCCTGCTCAAAGAGAAGGTTTATTGAACGCCATGCAAGTCACGCCCCTTGCCATCTCCGACGTCCTGCTGATCGAACCCAAGGTGTTCGGTGACGCGCGCGGGTTCTTTTATGAGAGCTTCAACCAGCGCGCGTTCAATGAAGCCACCGGCAGCGACTTGCAGTTTGTGCAGGACAACCATAGCCGCTCAAGCCAGGGCGTGCTGCGCGGCCTGCACTACCAGGTGCCGCCCAGGGCGCAAGGCAAGCTGGTGCGCGTGGTGCGTGGCGCCGTGTTCGATGTTGCGGTGGACATCCGCAAAGGTTCGCCCACCTTCGGCCAATGGGCAGGCGCCGAGCTGACGGAGGGCAACCATCGCCAACTTTGGATTCCGCCCGGCCTGGCCCATGGCTTCCTGGTGCTGTCCGAGTCCGCTGATTTTCTCTACAAGACGACCGACTACTACAGCCCTGAGCACGAGCGCTGCATCGCGTGGGACGACCCACAGTTGGCCATTGCCTGGCCGGATCTGGGCAAAGCGCCGGTACTGTCGGCCAAGGACCTTGCGGGCCTGAGCCTTGCCCATGTGCAAGTCGCGGCCTGATGACGTGAATGCCACCACGCCGGATGGTGCCGCATGGGCCGCACCTGAAGGCCTCGGCGGCTCAAAGCCCGTGGTGGACAGGGGCGCCTTGCAGCCTCGCCTGCGGATCGCCCTGATAGGCACGGATGGCCTTCCTGCGCGCTACGGAGGGTTTGAAACCTGTGTCGCACAGCTTGCCCCGCGTCTGGCGGCGCTCGGGCACCAGGTTGAGGTGTTTGGGTCCTCCCGTGGGCGCAGCGCCCGGGCGGCCGATGGCCCCGGGTTGCGGCACCGCTACCTGCCCTTGCGTGCCAACGGGGCAGCGTCGGTACCTTACGACCTGCTCAGTTTCCTGCTGAGCTACCGCCGCTCTGATGCCATCGTGGTCATGGGGGTTTCGGCGGGAGTGTTCATGCCGCTCATGCGCTGGCTCGCTGGCCCGCGGCGCATCGTGGTCAACGTCGATGGCCTGGAGGCTCGGCGCAGCAAGTGGCGGGGGTTGCCGCGCGCCTTTCTGCGTCTGAGCGAACGGCTCGCCATCCGCCACGCCCACCACGTGGTCAGCGACAACCACGGCATTGCCGACATCGTCTCCCGCACCTATGGCCGCAGCAGCACCGTCATCCCCTACGGAAACGACCATGTACTTCAGCTGGAACCAATCCAGGTACAGGGCATCCTGCAGCACCGCTTTGGCCTGGAGCCTGGCAGCTACCTGCTGACCGTCGCCCGCATAGAGCCCGAAAACCAGATCGCCGAAATGATGGAGGCGGCCCTGGCTGCCGGGTCCGAGCGCTACGTCGTGGTGGGAAACTTCAGCACCACGGCCCTCGGGCAGCTGCTGCTGCAGCGCTACCACAACGAGCCGCGCATTCAGTGCATCGATTCCTTGTTCGAACCGCAGGCACTTGCAGCCCTGCGGGCCGGCTGCCGCCTGTACCTGCACGGCCACAGCGTGGGCGGAACCAACCCCTCGCTGATCGAGATGCTGCCCTACGGCCGTCCCATCCTGGCGTTCGATTGCGTCTTCAACCGCCACACGCTGGGAGGGCGCGGCGGGTACTTTGCAACCGTGTCAGAACTTGCGGAGCGCTTGCGCCAGCCTGACGCACCCGCCTGGACGCCAGATCCCCAAGGGGAGCTGTCCGATCGCTACCAGTGGGCGCGTATTGCAGCGGCTTATACTTGGCTCTGTCGGCGAGAGCGCTCGATATGACCGAGCACACGCCGGCGCGGCAATCCTCTGTCGATAGTCTGCTGGACACCCCACTGCAAGAGGCCGTGCCCCAGCGCTCGGAGTCCGTCGTGGCGGTGGTGGTGACTTTTCAGCCCGAGCTTGCGGCGCTGCTGTTGCAGATCAAGGCCCTGCGGCCGCAGGTAGCGCGCTTGGTCGTCGTGGACAACGCCTCGACTGCCGACCTGGCTGCGTGGTGCCGGGCTGCGGCTCCACAGGTCGATGCCGTCCTGCGCATGGAGCACAACCTGGGAATAGGCGGTGCCCAGAACCACGGCATCGCCTGGGCCCGAACCCAAGGCGCCAGCCATGTGCTGCTCATGGACCAGGACAGCGTGCCCGAGCCCGGCATGGTCGGGCAACTCCTCGGCGCGCTGCAGGCGCGTCCCAGCGCTGGCGCTGCTGGCCCACTGCACGCCGACCCGCGCCAACCCATCGCGCATTCCCCGTTCGTGTGGTTGGAGGGCCTGCGTTTTCGCCGGCTTAGCTGCGCACCCGACGTGGTACATGTGGTGGACCACCTGATCGCTTCCGGCTGCCTCATTCCGCTTGCCGTGCTTGATCAGGTGGGGGCCATGCGCGCCGACTGGTTCATCGACTTCGTCGATGTGGAGTGGAGCCTGCGTGCGCGTGCCGCAGGGTGGGATTTGCTGGGCGTCTGCTCTGCGCGCATGGCGCATGGCCTGGGAGGGCCGCCCATTGTGTTCATGGGGCGCCGGTTTCTGGCGTATCCGCCATGGCGGCACTACTTTCAAGTGCGCAATGCAGTGCTGCTGTACCGGCAACCCTTCGTGCCGCTGCGCTGGGCGCTGGCGTCTGCCTGGCGGCTGCTGATGAAGATCGGCTTCAATTGCGTCGCCGGGCGCAGTCGGTGGCTGCATTTCAAAGCGACGCTGCTTGGCCTCTGGCATGGCGCATGCGGCCGGGCGGGGCCTCTGTGAACCCATCGGCAAGCGCACTGACCGGGCGCCGGGCCGGTGCTTCGTGGTAAATTCCACGGTTTTTCGGGTCGGCCATTGCTGATAAAAAATAGAAACATTCATGCAGAACGTGTGATTTATTGTTTCTTTTCTCGCTAGAGAATATTTGCCACTCACAATATTCAAAAAATCAGAAATAGGCGCGGACAATGAACTCTATGACTGATGCGGGTGCTGTAGAAAGCCTGGATGCCAAGCCTTTGAAGCTTGGAGAAATTCTGCTCGCAGCGCAGAAAATATCCCGCAACGACCTCGATCGCGCACTGGAAGTGCAGCGTTCGATGGGCGCGCGTCTGGGCCGTTTGCTTGTCAATCTGGGTATTGTCTCGGAAGTTGATGTATTTACTGCGCTGGCGCACCAATTCGATTTGCCGCTGGTGCGGTCGGAAAGTTTTCCCAAATCCAAGCCGGAAACCTCCAGCCTCAACACGAGTTTTCTTCTCGCCAATCATCTTTTGCCATTGGGGGATATTGACCAAACCCAGGAGCCCCCTGCCTTTGCAAGCCCTGATCCGACAAGCAATTCTCTGAAAAACGCGTTGGCGCTGGTGTTTGATCGCGTACCCGATATTTACTTGGGTTTAGAGACCGAAATATCTTCACAACTCAATGCCTGGTACCTTCAGGAGTCAGACGATGAGGGCATGGGCGGTGATGGACAACCCGAGGCGGCAGAGTTTATCGAGCACCTGCGCGACATGGCGTCGGAGGCGCCCATCATCCAACGGGTGAATCAGATCATCTCGAACGCAGTGGCGTCGCAAGCATCTGATATTCATATTGAAACCTACGAAGAAAAATCGGTAGTCCGCATTCGGGTGGACGGCGAGTTGTTCCAGGTCGATGAACTGGACAACAAAGACGCACCGGCCGTGGTCTCTCGCATCAAGATTCTTTCCCAGCTCGATATTGCCGAACGCCGCATGCCGCAGGACGGACGTACCAAGTTGCGTGTGCACGGCAAAGAGATGGATGCGCGGGTATCGACCATGCCGACCATGTTTGGCGAGTCGGTGGTGATGCGTTTGCTGGAAAAGAATTTTGATCTGCTCTCGCTCGAGAGCCTGCAGTTCACGGCGCCCACGCTGCAAGCCTTGCGGCAAGTGCTCACCGTGCCGCACGGTATTTTTCTTGTCACCGGCCCCACCGGCTCCGGCAAATCCACCACACTGTACGCTTCGCTGCAGGAGCTTGAAGGCGCCAATCTCAAGATCCTGACCGTGGAGGACCCGGTCGAATACCGATTGCAATGGCTCAATCAGGTGCAGGTTCAGCCCCAGATCGGACTGAGTTTTGCCAAGGTGCTGCGCTCCTTTCTGCGCCAGGACCCCGACGTCATCATGATCGGGGAAATGCGCGACGGAGAGACGGCAGAAATCGCCGTTCAGGCGGCGCTGACCGGGCATCTGGTGCTCTCCACCCTGCACACCAACAGCGCGCTGGGCGCCGTGGTGCGCCTCATCAACATGGGGGTGGAGCCGTATCTGATCACTGCATCGGTCATCGGCGTGCTGGCCCAGCGCCTGGTGCGCCGGCTCTGCGGCGATTGCCGGCAAGCACTTGCGCCAGAGCAGGCGCAAGCTGCGGCGGACTCCCTCGGCGTGGAGCTTGGTGCGGGCCAGACGCTCTACCGCGCGGTGGGTTGCCCGGCCTGCCGGGGCACAGGCTACCGTGGACGCCTCGCACTGCACGAGTTACTGATCATGTCTGAGGACATCAAGAAGAAAGTGCTTACCAAAGGCGCCGCCTTGGCGCAGGACGACGGCGTGTATGCGGCAGGGAACTTGCTGCAGGATGGGGCCACCAAGGTGCTTCAAGGCATGACGACTGCAGAAGAAGTGTTGCGCGTCGCTCGTCAGAATGATTGATTTTCAATACACGGGGCTGGCGAGCGACGGCAAGTCCTGCCAGGGAACGGTTCGCGCGCCGACGCCGGAGGCTGCCCGCTTGCGGCTCATAGGGCAAGGCGTCACACCGATCCGCATCGACACCGCAAGTGATGCGCCTGCAGGCGAGGTGGCACGCGGAGGCGGCGGTGCCAAGCTCAAGCGCAGCGAAGTGCTGTTGTTCACCCGGGAAATGGCGCATCTGAAGCAGGCGAATATGCCGCTGGACAGGGCGCTGGCACTGCTCAAGGAAACAGCCGCAACAGAGCGCTTGAAGCATTTCATTTCGGCACTGGAAGAAGGTATTCGTGGCGGCAAGTCCCTCTACGCATCCATGCTGCCATTTGAGAGAGATTTTGGAAAACAGTACTTGGTTTTGATTCGAGCCGGAGAAACTTCGGGCTCTCTCAACGTGGTGCTAAAAGAGCTTGCGCTGCAGTTGGAGACGGACGACAAGTTGCGCAACTATGTCATATCCTCCATGACCTACCCCATCATTTTGTTGGTGGTGTCGGTGCTCTCCGTCACCCTTTTGCTTGCCTTCGTCGTGCCACAGTTTCGCGAAATTTTTGACTCCATGGGCGAGGCGTTGCCCTATTCAACCAAACTGGTTATTGGCTTGAGCGATTTTGTGCGGTTTCACTGGATGGCGATTCTGGCTGGACTCGCCACACTGATGTTCTTGCTGTCGCGCTGGAGCGCAACCGAAAGTGGGCGCACCCGTTTGCACAGCATGTTGATAGAAATGCCCCTGATGGGCAAGGTGATCAAGAATCTGCAATTTGCGGTCTACTTCAGAACCTTCGGTAATCTGCTGCAACGCGGCGTCCCTATGGTGGATGCCTTGCGTATTGCCCTTGATACCTTGACCAACACCGCCTTGCGCAAGGATTTTGAGCCGCTGGTTGGCATGGTGAAGGCCGGAAAGCGCTTGTCTGCGGGGTTTGTGTCGCGGCATTTCGATAAAACGGGTACACCACAACTGATTCGCGTTGCCGAGGAAACAGGGCAAATGGATACTACGCTTTTGAGCTTGGCCGATCGTTATGAAGATCAGGGGCGACGCACCATGGACCGTGTGCTGGCTATCATGGAGCCTCTCGTCATTATTTTATTGGGCGCTCTTGTCGCGTTCATCATTGTGGCCATTTTGGGCGGCGTGCTGTCCATCAACGACACCATTTGAAAATTAAAATACAAGGAATATTCATGAATACCCTCTTTTCCATTCATCCAGCAGCGGCGCGCATGCGCCGGTCCTCAGGCTTCACGCTGATCGAACTGCTTGTGGTCCTGGTGATCCTCACGCTGCTCGCCGGCCTCGTCGGTCCGCGCGTGCTGGACCAATTGGGTGGCGCCAAGGCCAAAACGGCCCGCATTCAGATCGCGGAAATCGAGCAAAGTATCGACTTGTTCAAGCTCGACGTCGGTCGATACCCCACCGATGCGGAAGGCCTGCGGGCATTGGTTGAACGCCCTAGCACTGCGCCCGGCTGGACCGGTCCCTATCTGAAGAAGGGTCTGCCCGCTGATCCATGGGGCGCCGCCTACTTGTACAAGAACCCGGGGCGCAACGGCGGGCCCGACGTATTTTCCCTGGGAGCCGATGGAAAGCCTGGCGGCGACAGCGACAACGCAGACGTTTTCAATTGAGTCTGAGGGCAGGCCGCGAGGTGCATGCGATGCGTCGCCGTTCCCGGCTGGCAGGCTTTACTTTGCTGGAGCTGCTGGTGGTTCTGGTGCTGGCCGGTATTTCCGCGGCCGTGGTGGGCGGCGGAGCACAATCATTTATGGACAGGGCGCGGTACCACCAGACGGTTCGCGACGTGGCTAGTCGCCTCAGCCAGGCTCGCGCGCTCTGTGTGCAGCAGGGTAAGCGCGTTACCGTGACCTATGAGCCGCAGACGCGGCAACTGCTGGTGCAGGGGCAGCCGCCTCTGGTGATTCCGCAGTCGCTTGAGGTGAAATGGACGCCTCTGCCCCGCGATCCCAAGGCCCCCCCGGCGCTCGGTGAGCCGGTATTCGTGTTCAATGCCGACGGAGGTGCCCAAGGCGGGCAGTGGGCTGTTTTACGCAGCGGCCGGGGGGTGATGTTTCGTGTCAGCTGGCTGCTGGGCACGGTCGAGCAGGTTGGCGTGGCAGGCAGTTCATGAGCATGCTGCCTTTGTCCTCGCGCCAAACGCCGAAAACTGGGAGCCGAGGTGGCGCGCCGCGCAGGCGTGGCTTCGGCTTTGCCCTGCTCGAAGCGCTGGTGGCCATGGCCATTGCCTCTGTTGCATTGGCCGCGCTCTACCGAAGCGCTGGCCAGGGGTCCAAGAATGTCGGCGATGTCGAGGCCCGGGTCGAGGCTACTTTGCTTGCCAGGTCGGTCCTTGCCGGCGCCACCTATGCGGAAGATCTGGCCCAGTCGGCGTCTGGCCAGTCAGGCGCCTGGCACTGGATGGTGCGTACGGCACCAGAACAGGTGCAGATCACTGAAGAGAGCGGCCGGTCGGCCCCGTCCCCGGTATCGGCTGCCCGTGTGACGATTGAAGTCTCGCGGGCTGGCGGCGGCGTACCGGTGGCGAGCTGGACCACCTGGAAGCCTTGGCGGTCCGCTCCATGAGGCATTCAGCGCGCCGGCTGCAGTCCGGCTTCACTTTGCTGGAATTGCTCATCGCGCTGGCCATCACCGCTGCCGTCGTGATCTTGATGTTTGCGGGCTTTGCACTCATCGGCAAATCGGAGGATCGCAACCAGCAGCTGATGGATCGCTCCGAGCATATGCTGGTGGTCAGTCAGTGGTTGGGGCGAAAATTTGACGGTTTGCGGCTCCTGGGGCGCAGCGATGGTGCCAACGCAGTGATCTTTTTCAGCGGCAATGCCGCCGGCGCTCTCTGGGTGGCGCCGTTGCCGGAGCGAGGCGATGGAGGGGGTCTGTACGTTTTCCGCGCCAGTCCCTTGCGCCACGAGGGCGGCGATACCGATCTGGTGGTGGAGGCGCTGCCGTACGACGGCGGCTCCATGGCCCTTGACTGGGGCGTGGCCCTGCGCGAAACCCTGCTCAGCGATGTGCGGACGTTGCAGTGGTACTACCAAGACGGCCGCACTGCTGAGTGGAGCCGCAACTGGGATTCGGCGCGCAAGGAGTTTCCCGCACGTATCAAGCTTGAAATCGGCGACGAACGTGGCGATTGGCCTCCCTTGGTGTTTGCGCTGGCGAGGGCGCGATGACGGGCCGGCGTGCAAATTCTGGCGCCGCGCTGGTGCTGGTACTGTGGCTGGTGGCCGCTCTCTCTCTGGTGGTGCTGGCAAGTGCCCGCGGGATCAGGCAGCAGACGCAGAACGTCGGCTTTGGCCTTGGACGCATGCGTGCCGAATCGGTGCTCGACGCCGCCATTCAGCTCACGGCACAGCGTCTGACGGCAGACAAAAAACTCGGCGCGCAGTACCGCATCGACCAGATGCTGCTCGGGTCCAACCCGGTGCGTATTGAGATCACACCTTCTGAGGGGCTCGTAGACGTGAACGTCGCCAGTGACGCTTTGCTGGAAACCTTGCTGCAGAGAGTGGGTGGCTTGGCTCCGGGCGAAGCGGCCGTACTCGTTTCCCGCATCCACGATTACATCGATCCGGACGATGTTCCGGGCGGCATTGGTGGCGCCGAAGCCGCCCAGTACCGCGCTGCCGGCTGGCCTTCGCTGCCCCGAAATTCGGCGCTGGAAGACCTCTCCGAGCTCAAATCGGTCATGGGGATGACGGCGGCGCTGTATGAGACAATCGCGCCCTATTTGGGCATCAACGGGCAGCAGGGCATAGAAATCGGTTCTGCGCCTCCGGCGCTCATCGACGCCCTCACCGGCCAGCAGGGTCTTGGCGCGCGTGTTCACTCCTCTTCCCCGGAAATGCGGGCCGGCGAATTGCTTTCGGGAGCAGCTGCCCCGTTTTTCACCGCGACAGCGTCTGCGGTGGGGCAGATCGTGAGAGTTCAAGCCGCCATGCAAGCAGAGGATGGTCGCTGGTGGCAGCGGCAAGCCTGGCTGGATCTCAGTGCCCGGCCAGATACCTTGACTCCGTGGACGACGCTGTCGCTGGAGCCGACGCGCCGAGTAGATGGGCCAGAACAGGAACTCAAACGATGACAGGTTGGAGGCAATTCATTCTGCGCGCGCAAATGGCGTTGGACCGGCTCGCATGGGGTCTGTGCGAGATCAGGCGCACGCTGGTTGAGCTTGGGTTTTGGCCGTCACCTGAAGTCGCCGTGGTCACTGCAGAGGGCAAGCGCGCGAGCATTCGCGAAACCCGTGTGCTGCCGGGTAACGGCAAAGGCAAAGCGGTCGGCTTGGTGGTGCCCGAGGCAAACTGCCTCAGCGGCGATATGCAGTTGCCCGAAGTACGCCGCTCCGATCTGGGGGCGGCTGTGCAAGAGGCCCTGTGGCGCCTCTCGCCCGTGCCGCCGGATCAAGTCGCCTTTGCTTGGACCGCCGCACCTGACGCGCAGGCAGGTTGGCAGGTGCAATGGCTCATGTGTCGGCGCAGCGTGCAGCAGGACATGCTGGCGCAGCAGGGCCTTGCCCCCGACGTTCCGGTGTACCTCAGCCATGCCGGGCAGGTCTACGCTGTCCGTGGCACGGCTTGGGAAGCGCAGAGAAAGTGGCAGCGTCGGATGGATGGACTGACAGGCGCAGCCCTGCTGCTGATGTTCGCCATGTTGCTTGCCCCTGCGCTCATGCCGCTGGTGCTCAAGCGCCAGGCAGTGGCCTTGGCCTTGGAGCATGTCCAGGGGCTCGAAACGCAGGCCGCGCCGCTGCGCCAGAAGCTTGACGAGCTGCGCAGCCAGGCCCGGGTGGGCGACGAGGTCTTGAAGAGCATCAACGCCGATCTGCCCTTGGCCAGCTTGGTCGACCGTTTGTCGGCTGCACTGCCCGACGAGGCCTGGCTTGACCGCATTGAAGTCAATGGGCGTGAAATCCGGATCACGGGCTTGACGGGCAACGCCAACGAATTGCTTGCGCAGCTTGGCCGCCAGCCCGGCCTGGCCGATGCGCGCGCCACCGGGGCCAACGTGCGCGACAACACCTTGAACAAGGAACGCTTCACCTTTGAAATGCGCTGGCGCGCCGATGGAGCCCAGCCATGAAGTCGAATGTTTGGGTGCGCCATACCTGGATCGCGCTGGCATTGCTGGCCCTGTGCGTGCTGGCCGCAGGGGCGCTGTTGTATCGCTCGCTCTGGACGCGTTATGACGGAGCCCTCGGGCAGCTTGAGGCGCGCAGCGAGCGCCTCGAAGGCATTGTCAAGTCCGGGCCGCAAATCGAAGCGCTGCTGACCAAGGCGCAGTCCAACGTGTCGCCCTGGGTACATCCGGGCGGTGAAAACGCACCCAACGATGTGCAGCAAAAGTTGCGTGAACTCATTGTCAGTTCGGGAAGTACGCTGGTGTCTTCCCAGGTGGCGCTTGAGCCTGGCGCCGACGGCCGCATGGCGCGCATTCGTTTGACCGCAACCGTCACTGGCGATTGGTCCAAACTCGTTGGGTTCATGGAGGCGCTGCAGGTGCGCCTGCCGCCGTTCTGGGTGCAGTCCGCCATCGTATCGCGCGACGGCGCCAGCAACGGCCCCGGTCCGCAAAGCGCCCGCCTCGCCTTGCAACTTGAAGCGCCCCTTACCCCAATGGCGCCGCAGAAAGGGCAGCCATGACCAAACCCTGGCAACTGGCGCCCTGGTTGGCGGTGGCGGCGCTCGCGGCAAGCGCATGGTGGTGGCAGACCGGCAAAGATGCCTGGCGCGCGCCAACCGCCCGCATGCCCGAACTGCCGGTGGTGGCTGAACTTCCACCGCCACCGGTATTTCATGCCCAGCAGGCGCTCGAACGCCCGCTGCTCTGGACCTCACGGCGACCCACGGGCGCGGGCGATCCCAAAGGCGGAATGGCCCAGGAGTTGATGGAGTCCCGCCTGACCGCGGTGTTCACATCAGGCAAAGACCAGCTTGCCGTCCTTCAGCGCAAGGATGGCAGCACCCTGAAGCTGGGCGCCGATTCCAAGCCCTGGCGAATCGAATCTTTTGACGGACGCAAGGCAGTCTTTGTGTCTGCCGATCAACAACGCGTGGAGCGGCTCCTGGAGCACGCACCTGGCCCTGAGCCCAAGCCTGCCCAGCCCCAAGGCCGGCCCAGGATGCCAGCGGCTCAGTAAACCGCGCACCCCGCATATTCGGAGTTCCTGTCCATGACATTTCGGCCTTCCATCCTTTTCCTGGCTTTGCTGTCCGCAGGCTGTGCCACAACGCAGCAGCCGCCGCCAGACTCGCTCTCGGCCCAGTTTGCAAGCGCCAAGGCCGCGGTGACGACCTCCAACATCGTGACCGAGTCCGTGCCTGTGGAGGTGCCTCTGCCTGCCCGCGCGGCGGAGCCATTCGTCGCGAAACCCGAGGATCAGGCAAAACCCGAAACCAAAACGCGCATTTTTCCGGGGAACGATCAACTCTTCAAGCGCGACATTGGCCCCAAACCCGACCCGGTGCTGGCCAAAGGCGAAAAGGTTTCCCTTAATTTCGAAAATGCCACCGTCGGCAATCTGGCAACCGCCTTGCTGGGCGATCTGCTCAAGCTCAATTACACCGTGGACGCTGGAGGCGACACCGTAGTCAGCCTGCGCACCAGCCAGCCTTTGCCTCGCAGCCAGGTGCTTGACGTGCTCGATGCGGTTTTGTTGCCGCACGACCTTGCCATCGTGCGCGACAACGCTGGCGTCTACCACGTCACCAAGCGCACGGTGACCGTCGGCGCGCGCCCCGTTGTCGGGGCGGCTCGCTTCAAGGACCTGACCGGAGCGGGCACCGTCATCGTGCCGCTCAACTTCATTGCCGCCGGGGAAATGGCCAAGATTCTGGCGCCCATCGCGCCGCGCGAAGCCATCGTTTATGTGGACACCCTGCGCAACCTGCTCGTCCTTCAGGGCAGCAAGGCGCAGTTGGGTGGCTGGCTGGAAATGGTGGACGCGTTTGACGTGGACTTCCTCTCCGGCATGTCTCTGGGCGTGTTTGTGCTGGAGAACGCCAACGTCAATGTGGTCCGCGATGCATTGCAAGCCATGTTGGGGCCAGACAAATCGGCCGACCCCTATGGTGGCTCGGGCACTGCAGGCGCTTCGCCCTTTGGCGCCGCCCTGGGTGCCGCAGGAGCCGCTGGCGCATCCACTTCAAGCGCAGGCAATGCAGGCGCCGCGGGCGCGGTCGCAGCCTCCAATCCGCTGTTTGGCCTCATTCGGATATTCCCGGTAGAGCGCCTGAACGCGCTGGTGGTCGTCACTCCGCGCAGCCAGTTGCTCAGCCAGGTGGAAACCTGGATTCGCCGCCTGGATCAGCCCAGCGATGCGCTGGAAGCCAACCTGTTCGTCTACCCGGTGCAAAACGGCTCGGCCGCGCACCTGGCGGAAATGCTCAATGGCCTGTTTGGCAACGAGGGCGCGCGCGCCAAGAGCGGTGTTGCCACAGGCTCAGCGCCAACGCAGTTTGGCGGCACCACGGGCGCCAGCACACAGGGCAGTGCGTCCGGTCTTTCGAGTTTCGGGTCTGGCACTGCAAGCGCAGGCTTGGGGGTTGGCTCCAGTACCGGGTCTGGTTCAACCGGTGCCAGCAGCATGACACCGCTGCGCTCCATGAACAACAACACCAACGCGTCGCTCACGAGCACCAGCCAACTCGAAGGCAATGTGCGCGTGGTCGCCGACGACAAGCGCAATGCCCTGCTGATCCGCGCGCCGCGCGCCGAATACCGCCGCATCGAAAAAGCCCTGCGTGAGCTCGACAAGGCCCCCGTCCAGGTGCTCATCGAAGCCAGCATCGTCGAGGTCAGCCTGACCGGCAACCTGGCCTACGGCGTGGAATGGTTCGTGGAAAACAGCCTGAGCAACGGACGTGACGGCCAGGCTTTGCTGAACTTCAACCAGAGCGGCGGCATCGGCGCGAAGCAGCCCGGTTTCTCGTACACCATTCTCAACAAGGCGGGGATCGTCAAAGCCACACTCAATGCCCTGGCCGAGAAGTCCCAGCTTCGCGTCTTGTCCAACCCCTCGGTGCTGGTGCTGGACAACCACAACGCCACCATCCAGATTGGCAACCAGCAGCCTGTCAAGAGCTCCACCACGGTGACCACTGGTAACCTCATCACCGAGGCCATCACCTACAAGGACACTGGCGTCATGCTCTCGGTGACCCCATCGGTCAATGCCGGGGGGCTGATCACGATGGACATTGCCCAGCAGGTCACCGATGTCGGCGACATCGATGCCGCCACCGGCCAGCGCAACTTCCTCACGCGGCAGATTCAAAGCCGTGTGGCCGTTCGTTCGGGCGAACCGATTGTGATGGGCGGCATGATTCGCGACAACGAGACGCAGGGCAATAGCGGCATACCGGGCCTGGCAGACATTCCGGTGCTGGGGGCCTTGTTCTCCACCAACTCCAACAAACGCGCGCGCACCGAGCTCCTGGTGCTGCTGACGCCGCGCGTGCTGGAGAACGACGACGAACTGCGCGCCGCCAGCGTCGAGCTGCGCCAGCGCATGCGCACCATGTCGCTCGATAACACTGCCTTCCCGCCACGGGGCGATCTCGTCGCGCCCGCGGCCCAACAGTGAACTCGCGGGCTGCGGTTCGCTCAACATCATTCATTTATTCAGGAGATCTCATTCATGGACCCATCTCTCTATCGCCGGCGCTGGATGCGCAACTTGGGCGCGTCCATTCTCGTGGCGCTGGCTACCGGCTGCGCAACAGGTATCGGCGGAACTGCCGGGGCTGCGCATCCGGGGGCTGGCAGCGACAAGGCGGCACTGGTGGAACGCGCAACTGCGTATTGGGCGCTGATCCAGAAGAACGACAGTGTCGCCGCCTGGAAGTTCGAAGAGCTTTCCAAAGATCCGGCCTGGACGCTCGAGGCCTACCTCAAGCGCGGAGGCGTGGTGTACGACGCTGTGGAGGTGCGCGAAGTCACCGAAATGGCGGACGATCGTGCCAAGGTCGCGGTGTGGATGCGCTACGCGGTTCCTCTGCTACGCTTGAAGGCGCAGGAAGCCGTGGCCCAGGATGAATGGCGCTTGGTCGATGGCCAGTGGTTTCACGCTCGAAAGGCCTTACAGTAAACGCCATTTCGTGAAATACGTCATGTTGTTCGAGTGCAACAAAACCACGGGGCGCCAAATTCTCCCGAGTTTCGATTGAAAACGTAAAAGTCTCGGGATAAGATGGCGCCAACCCAAACGGAGTGACGGATGGGTTGCAGATCCCGCAACGCTGGGAAAGCTTCGTTCAATTATTTAAGGACTGAGAAGATGAAAAAATTTGCACTGGCAGCCGTCGCGGCCGCCGCACTGAGCGCTGGCGTGGCGCAGGCCTATACTGTCGGTACGTTCAGCGATGGCGTTGTGGTTCCTAACGTGATCCACAATGGCCCCACCGACACCACTGCTGTGGGCTTGATCAACCAAACCGCCACCGTGATTCCTGTGTTCTGGACCTTCTTTGACCAGAACTCCAACCACGTCACCGACGGCTGCTTCCCCATGACCCCCAAGGACTACGAGCCCTTCGTGTGGTCTTCGGCATCCGGTCTGGGTCTTGAAGGCAAGCGCGGCTACCTGGTGTTTGCTGTGGGTGCAACGCCTGCCGGCATCACCACGGCAAATGCTTGCTCTGCTGCCAACTCGGCTGGTATCAACGGCGCCGGCTTGATTGCTGCCAACGCGTTCCAGGTTGATGCTACCAACAAGGATGTGGCATTCATTCCAGTGATCGACGGCCCTCTGGGTATCATTGGTGACCTGAGCGTCATGGGTCCGAACAGCTTGGTGTTTGCGGCTGGCGCGCGCACCTTCGGCGCTGGCCCTGCTGCTGTTCCTACGTTCAGCATGCGCTATTTCATCGACGGTGCGGCTGGCGGCAACGACACCCGCGTGGTGGTGTGGTCCACGGGTGACCAGCGCGGCACGCACACCGTCAACATGTTTGACGACAAGCAAAACCGCAAGTCGGTCAACTTCAAGCTGAACTTTGCTGAATTGGACTACTTCGATCCCGAAACCATTGCTGGCCGTCCGGCTTCGTTTGTTGACGGCTTCATTGAGTGGGCTCCTGTCTCTGCCTTGCCTGCAGACTACCCTGTTGCTGGTGGCGCTGGCTCCCTGTTTGTGCTGGGTGGCTCGGCTTTCACCTACAGCGTGATTGCTTCGCCCGCCTTCGGCGCAGTGCAAACCATTCTGGGCGCACACAACTAATCAAATCCCGAGTGGCGAGATGGCGCGCAAGCGCCTCCTCGCTGCGCTGGAGTCATGGACGGTCCTGTTCAAGGACATGTCTAAAAATAGCGCCTTTGGGCGCTATTTTTTTTGCAAGGAATGGGTATGACGCAATGGCGTGGGCGACTGTTTTGTGTGCTTCCGGTGGCTCTTGCCGTTTTTTTGGGTGGCTGCCAGGCGCAGAAAATGCCAGCAGGGCAGGCCCCCAGTCCGCAGGCGCCTGCAGACGCGGCACAGCGCACAGCCATTTCGCTGCCCGAGGCCTGGGGCGGGCAGGTGCGTTGCGGTGCAGCGGGCTGTCTGCTGGGGGCCGTGGAGCACGAGGAAAGCACGGTGGTGCTGCATCGCCTCGCCAACCGAACTGCGCAACTCCTGGACCGCCAGAAGGTGGCCTACCACCCCGACTCAGCCGTCTGGCTGGCGGACGATCTGCTGGCTGCTGCGGTTGAAACCACGGCGAGTATCGACGTCTTTCGCCTCGTGGGCGACAAGCTCAAGCGCATCGTGCAGCTTCCCGTGGGGTTTGGCCCGCGCGACGTGGTTCTGGTCGACGCGCAGCCTGGACACTACCGCCTGCTGGCTACGCCCTACAGTGGCAAAGAGGTCGCATGGATCGACTGGCAAGTGAGCCCTGACACCGTCAAGCTCGGCAAGTCGCAATGGTGCGAAGCACCTTGGCACCCGGTGCGAGTAAGCCATTTGCCGAACATGGCTGGCGGTGGTATCGCCGTGGCATGCCTTGATGGCAAGCAGGTGGTGGCGGTGTCAGACGCCGACCTGCTCGCACCGCCCAAGGTGCTCGCCACGTTCACGGCCGTGGCGCGGCAAACCAGGCCTTCGCCTTCAGGCCAATGGCTGTATGTGGCGCTGGAAACAGGTGGCCGCAACGCACGAATCAACATGACGAGCGGGGAACTTCAGTGGATAGCAGCGCCTCCAACAGGCACGGTTTCTGTGGCGCCACTGGCGGACGATCTGGTGGTCTGGGGGGACGACAGCCTGCTGACCCTTCAGCGCCTCGACGCCCAAGGGGCGGTGCTTGAAACCCGGGGGCTGCGCACCAGCGGATTTTCCACCAGCCTGCAACTGTTGGATGTCGATGGCGACGGCCAGCTTGACGTAGTAGTGCTCAATTCATCCGGCACACGCTCGGACCTGATCTATGGCCCGCTTTGGGAGCGGGCATTGCCACGGCCCTGAGCTGTGCGGTATTCCAAAATTCAACATGAAACTGATAAATACAATTCACCGTGTTGCCACTGCGCTGGCGGGACTCACCTTGGCAGCCGCCGCTGTGGCTGCCGACGACAACCAGGTGGTGCTGGTGCGGTTTGCCAACGCCGAGACGATTACAGCGCAGGATCTGTCGGACTACCTGGACCGGCGCGTCGATTTGCGGCCTGCAAGGCGCAACGCCTGGGGCGTGCAAACTATTCTGCGTGAGATGGCGATGACCCGCGCCCTCGGCCTCGAAGGCGACGCCATGGACGTGCCGCGGCTAGCCGAGCGCGAGTCAATGCGGTTTGACGACATCTTTAGCAACGCGGTGTTCAAGAAGCTCGCCAAGACCTGCGAGCCACTTGCCGACGCTGCGGCTGCGCGCAAGTATTTCGACGAGAACCCCGGGGCCTTCCGCGTGCCGCCCATGGCACGGCTGAGCCGGGTCATGCTGCCGACAACTGAAAAAGTCGATGGCGCGCCAGCAGCTGACTGGCTCATGCAGCAGGCACAGGCCATTGCCTCTGGCAAGCAGAAAATGGAAGATGCGGCCAAGCGCGCAGAGACCGTACACAAGCTCGATGCGCAAGGCGACATTGGATGGGTGACGCTGACCGACGACGTGCAGATTTTGCGTGCCCTTGCTTCCGCGAAGCAGGGTGATATGGTGGGGCCGGTGCGCGAAGGAGATTTTATTTACCTCTTCGCCATCGAGGCAAAGCGTGAGAGCCGCCCGCTCACTTGGGACGAAGCGGCTATGTCCGTGCCCACCCGTGCCCTGAATTTGTGCCGACAGGAGGTGAGCGACGAGGTGCGCGAGCAGATGTTCAAGAAATACGGAGTGCAGTTAGACCAGGCGGCGATCAAAGAACTGTTTTCTGAAGAGTCGTTGAAAAAATCGGCAGAAACGCAGAAGAAGCTGATGGAAAACTTGCCAAAACAGTAGCAAGTCTGTGGGGCCGCCGGGTAGGCAAGGCAGTTGACCAAGTGCCCCACAGTAGAATGCTGGGTTAGTTTTTCCCGATTCGCCATAGCCTATCTTCGTGAGCTGCCAAGGGAGCTCGGGGCTGGAATCAACTCCCCTCGAGAGAACTGCCCCTCTGGCCACGAACATGACCCCAATGCGCGCTTCCGTGCTGATACCTGTGAAGAACGGGGGTGCTCTGTTGGGCGATGTCCTGGCTGCTGTACAGGCACAGCGCACGCCATGGCCGTTTGAATTGATTGTGGTGGATTCCGGCTCTACCGACGGCTCGGTCGAGTTGGTGCGCGCGCATGGCGTGCGCTGCGAAACCATTGCGCCGGAAGCCTTTGGGCATGGGCGCACACGCAACCATCTGGGGGGCCTTTCCACCGGCGAATTTTTGGTATTCATTACCCAGGACGCCCGGCCCGCGAGCCCAGAGTGGCTCGCCCATCTGGTCGCGGCCTGTGACGCCGAGCCCGATGTGGCGGGCGCTTTCGGCCCACACATTGCCCACCCGGATGCGCGCCCCATCACACAGCGCGAACTGGCGCAGCACTTTGCTGGATTTGGTGTGGAGCAAAGCGTCGTACGGCTGGACGACCGTGCCCGCTTCGCCAGTGATCCGGGATATCGCCAGTGGCTCCATTTTTTCTCCAACAACAACTCCTGCTTGCGCCGCTCGGTCTGGGAGCGTTTGCCGTTTCCCGAAGTTGCCTTTGCAGAAGACCAGACATGGGCGCTGGCTGCCGTGGAGGCGGGCTATGGCAAGGCCTATGCGCCGCAGGCCGCGGTGTACCACTCGCACGACTTCGGCATCTGGGAAACCTTGCAGCGCAATTTTGACGAGGCGCGCTCGTTTCAACGTTCCTTTGGCTATGAAGTGCAGCGCAGTTTTTTGCGTGCACTGGCGAGCGCCGGGCTGCTTGCGCGGCGTGATGCTTTTTGGCTGCGTGAGACGGGTTTGCGCGGTTGGGGCTGGGTAGAAAAGACAGCCTATATGGCGGGTATCGAGCTGGCGCGCACTTCGGGGCAATTTTTGGGGACGCATCACCGGCGTCTGCCGGCGTGGTTGCTGGGGGTGATCTCTCGCGACCAAGCGCTGCAGCGCGGGCGTCCTGCATAGGTGCTACAAGCAGGGCATGAAGTGCATTGGACAGCGCTATCGGCAAGTCAGCCGCGTCAAGGCTATGTTCAGGAGCCGCATTGGCCATCGCCGTATGCGGGTGGGGCAATACACCTGAGCGATGTGTTTTTGGAGTGTTTATGGCAGGGTTGATTGGGCTGCGCATGCGGCAGGTGTGGGATTTGACGCGACGCCACGGGTTGTGGCGCGCTGCGTCCATGGTGAGGCGACGGCTAAGCAGCGGGCCGGGAAGCTTGAAGAGTCGCAATGTGTTCATGCATTACGATTTTGTTCGCGTTGCCAAGGTGGAGTTGGCATCGGGGAAGGCGCTCGCGGGAACCTTGCTGTGGTTCATCCCGGATTTCAATATCGGCTCTGGAGGGCATCAGACGATTTTTCGCACGATCATGCATCTGGAACGCATGGGGTGGGAATCAAACATCGTTATCGTGAGTCCGACAAACCACCCAACGGCCGAGTCGGCGCGCCAGGATATCTGCAATCACTTTTTCCCGCTGAAGGCGAAGGTTTTCATGGGATTTGACGGATTGCCCAACAGTGAGTTTGTTATTGCTACTGGTTGGCAAACCGCTTATCCGGTACGCGCTGTGGCAGGGGACGCAAAAAAGCTGTATTTCGTTCAGGATTTCGAGCCGAGTTTTTATCCCACGGGAACAGAGTCGGTCCTTGCAGAAAACACCTACCGTTTTGGTTTTTTTGGCATTACCGCTGGTGGATGGCTGGCGCGAAGACTGAAGGACGAATATGGCATGCTGACGCATGCCATCAGTTTCGGTGTCGATCATGGTTGCTATCGCGAGCGACCGAGACGTGAACCAGAGGTCAAGCGCGTGTTTTTCTATGCGCGTCCACCGACCCCACGGCGTGCCTTCGAATTTGGGTTGCTGGTGCTCGAGGCTGTGTCTCGGAGGCTGCCGGATACACAGTTCATCCTGGCAGGGTGGGACGTGAGCGATTACGTAATTCCCTTCCCTCATTTGTCGGCAGGCGTCGTGTCGCCGGAGGAACTGGCGGATGTATTCAGCCAGTGCGATGCCGCACTGATACTGTCGTTGACCAATCTGTCGCTGATGCCGCTGGAATTGATGGCCAGCGGCTGCGCCGTGGTGTCCAACCGTGGTGATTGCGTTGAGTGGCTGCTCAATGACGAGGTGGCGCTATTGACCGATCCCACGCTCGAGGCATTGACAGATGCCTTGTGCGATTTGCTGCAGGACGATCAGGCGCGTCTGGCGCAGTGCCAGCGAGCGACCGCTTTTGCGCGCCAACAGCACTGGGAGGCCTCTGGAGATGCATTCATCCAAGGACTGCTGGCAGCACGCCAAGCACTGACTCCCGCCAATAACGACGCGGTATACAAGGAGCCACTGCATGCAGCGACATCTGTCTGAATGGCGCCGGATGATGGTATCGGTGCAGGCGCGAATTCAATGAACGGGAAGAGCGAGATTCGGCGCGAGACCGGGGTGCCCGCGGTGGCGGCGGCAGGGGGCGCTCAGCGTGCTTGGGTCCTTTGGCGCTATTGGCTGCTGCGCGAGTTCAAGACGCGCTATGCAGGCTCGGTGCTCGGCCTTGCCTGGGCGTTTGTTCAGCCACTGGCGAGTTTGGCCATTTTCTACGTGCTGTTTGGTCTGATTCTCGCGGTGCGCGTGCCGGGTCTTGTGGCGAGCAATGGCTATCTGTTGCACTTGCTGGCCGGTCTGGCGATCTGGCTTCCATTTACCGATGCCATTGGCCGAGGGGTTGGCAGTCTTGCTGCTTACGAGGATTTCCTGCGCAAGCAGCCCATGCCCGCAGAGATACTGCCCGCCGTGTCGGTGGGCGGCAGTCTGCTGGTGCTGGGCATCGGCTATGGCTTGCTGTTGGTGTTGTCGATCGGGCAGGGCGTGGGGCCCTTCTGGTCCTGGGCATGGTTACCACTGCTGGTGCTGGCCCAGGTCGTGCTGACGTTTGGTCTGACCCTGGTGCTGAGCATGGCGCATTTTCTCTGGCGCGATGTGGGCTCTGTCGTGGGTTTTGCGCTGCAGCTCGGCTTTTATCTGACGCCCATCGTGTACCCGTTGGCCCAGGTCCCCGAGCGGTTTCACATCTGGTTTCTGCTCAACCCTGTGGCGTGCCTGGTGCTGGCCGTGCAGTCGGTGGTTCTTCATATGCCCGTGCCGCAGGGGACTGCCTGGGCGCTGGCGGTGTGGGTTGTGGTGCTCGGCGGCGGCGGTTGGTGGTTCTTCCGGTCCATGAAGCCTGTACTGGGCGAGGCGTTGTAGGCTATGAGCATTCGCTTCGAAGGCGTGGAGAAAATCTACCCGGTCTATGCCAAGCCGCAAGATCGCTTGTTGGAATGGCTCACCGGGCGGCAGCGCCACCGGGTGCATGTGGCCTTGTCCGGAATCGATTTTGCCGTGCAGGCGGGAGAGACTTTTGGACTGATCGGCGAGAACGGGGCCGGCAAGAGCACCTTGCTGAAGATTGCGGCCGGTACGATTCGACCGACGCGGGGCCAGGTGGAGCGCGAAGGCCGGGTGGCGGCGTTGCTTGAACTCGGAGCGGGGTTTCACCCGGAAGAGTCGGGCTACGACAACATTCGCTTCATGGCGGCGCTGCATGGGCTTGAGGGCGCGGCCATGGAAGCCTTCCATCAGCGCGCAACGGCATTTTCGGAGCTGACGGCCGAGACGCTGGAGCGCCCGGTAAAAACCTATTCGTCCGGCATGTTCATGCGCCTGGCGTTTGCGGCGGCTACGGCCATCGACCCCGACGTGCTGATCGTGGACGAAGCCCTTTCGGTCGGCGACCTGCATTTCCAGAAGAAAAGTCTCAACCGTATCCTCGCGCTGCGCGAGCAGGGCGCGACCGTGCTGTTCTGTTCGCACAACTTGTACCAGGTGCGCAGCCTGTGCCAGCGTGCTGCCTGGATCCATGGCGGGAAGATTGCCGCCATTGGCAATACCGAAGACGTGGTCACGGCTTACGAAGCACACGAGCGACGGCGCTATGCACATTTGCGAGAACAAGAGTCGTCCAACGTCCATGCGCAGGAGGTCTTTGGAACGGCTGCGCGGGCTGCCGGTACCGCCCTGGTGAAGATCATGCGGCTGACCACCGAGACGTCTGATGGCCTCAATCCGGCCCAGATCGATTCGTTTCAGGATCTGACGGTGGAAATTGAACTGGAGTCGTATACGGACGCCCAGTTTCACGTGGGTTTCTCGATTGTCCGGCCGGACAAAGACAATGTGTTTGGCACCAGCACGCAGTTTCAACCGAACGCGACGCCTTTGCGCGGGCAGGGCAGCCACCGCCTGCGCGTGCGATTTCCACGGCTCGCCCTGCTGTCGGGGGAATACCTGTGGAACGTGTACACACTGGATGACACGGGGCTGCAGGTGCTGGATATGGCGGAACTGGTTCAGCCCTTTACCGTGCTGAACGCAAAGCACCGTGAGTTCGGATTGGTGTGGCTGGACCACGAATGGCTGTCCCTGGAATGAAGGGCGATTGGCGCCTTGACATAGCGTTCCCCGCTCTGGGGCGCATGCCGACGACTGCGCCCTGGCACCTGGCCGCGTGGCTCGGGAGGGATTCCTGGGCTCGGCGCAGGGCCACGCTTGATTTCCTGGCGCAGCGCTTTGGCCAGGTGTTTCCGGATACCAGTACCCAGGTGCATCAACAATGGGCAGATTTGCATCTGGCCATGCTGGCACAGGAGACCATGGACGCGTCTGCGCTGTCCCGCATGGGGTGCAGCGGAGGACCAGACATTGAGCTTGCGGGCTGGGAGCACGTTGAGCGCCTGAGCCGTGCAGGCAAAGGCTTTATCCTGGTACTCAATCACTTTGACCGCTTGCTGACGGCGCCCATCGCCTTGGCCTTGAAGGGATTGACGCTCAATACCTTGACCATGCCTATTGTGGAGAATCCTGGCCTGAGCGAAGTGCAGCGCGGGTTTCTCATGAACAAGATCAGAGCGTTCAACCGCATCACCGGGGGGCAATGGCGCACTTCGGCGCAATCCCTGCGGCCCGTGCATGAGAGCCTGCGGGCAGGGCAAGCCTGGATCATCCTCGCGGATGTCTGGGGTGCAGAGTTCACGCACCTGAGGGGCCATCGCTTTCTGGGCGGTGAGTTGCGCCTGCCAACCGGCATCGAGCGGCTGGCGCGTTCCACGGGCGCAGCCTTGCTGCATGCCGTGACCCACTCACATGGTCCCGCGAGTCTCGCCGTGACAGTAGAGAGGCTTCCCGAACAACCGCAGCAGGCGATTGACCAAGTCATCCAGACGCTGCACGCCGATGTCCGCGAGCGCCCCTGGGCCTGGTGGCACTGGGGACAGTGGGATCAGATGTGGCATCCTGCTTCAAAGGAGGAGACCCGTGACGAACATTGATCGCTACAACTACGCGTTCGACCCCGAGGGTGACGCCTGGGCCGCGCGCGTCCTGCGCCGAATTCCGCCACAAGGCTCGGTGCTGGAGCTGGGCCCCGGCCCTGGGGCCATGACGCGCGTGCTGCGTGCGCGAGGTTATGCCGTGACAGTGGTGGAAAACGACCCGCAAGCACTGTCTGCCCTGCAGGCGCTGGGTGCACAGTGCATTGCTGGCGATCTCGATGGCAGCGATTGGATGGCTGCTCTGGCGGACCAGAAGTTCGACGTGATCCTGGCGTGCGACGTGCTGGAGCACCTGCGGCGGCCGGAAGACGTACTGCGCGCCTTGAACGCCATGCTGGCCCCCACGGGAAGCCTGATCATTTCCGTACCCAACATTGCGTACGCCGGGGTGGTGGCCGGTTTGCGCCAGGGGCTGTTCGACTATTGCGACAAGGGGCAGCTCGACCGCACCCATGTGCACTTCTTTACGCGGCGCAGTCTGCAGAGAAGCCTGCTCGACTGTGGCTGGGCGCCCAGGATCTGGGAAGCCAACCGGGTGCCGCTTGAGCAAAGCGAATTCGCCTGGTGCTGGAAGGACCTGAGCGACGCGCAGCGCGCGAGCCTGCGCGACGGCTGGCACGACTTCGACGTGTACCAGTGGATGGTGGTGGCCACCGCGTCCAGCGATGCGGTGGCATGGGAAGGCGCCGCCGCACGTGCCCAGGTGGACCAGTTGCGCGAAGAGTTGCAGGCGCTCTCCTTGCGGCAGCAGCAGGAGCTGGCCTCTCTGCTCGAGCACCAAAAGGCGTTTTCCGAGGCCAAAGACATCATCAAGGACCTGCAACACCAGATCGAGACCATGCAGCAACTAGGCGCTGATCAGCTTGCCGAGCTAAGCCAGCTCAAAGCCTTGCTGGTCGACCGCTCATGGTCTGCGCGCTGGCGAAGGTTGCGGGGGAAGATGTGAGCGGTGCCCAACCGAGCGCGCAACAGTTGCTGGGCGTTCCTGATACCACCTCCGCCTTTCCCGGCATAGACCAGCTTGGCGGCGGCTGCCGGATCGATCCAACCGTCTCCGTCATGCGCTTTGGCGAACGCAGCGATGTCGTCCAGCTCGGCGACGCGGTCAGCCTCTATGCCCAGACGCGGCTGGTGCTGGGCGACGTGACGGCCGACCCCTGCGTGGGTATTCGCATTGGCGCGCGCACCATCGTCAACGTCGGCGCATATCTGTCTGGCGAGGGCGGGCTGGAGATCGGCGAAGACGTGCTGATCGGCCCGCACGCCAAGCTGCTCTCGGCCGGGCATGCGATCGATGAGGGCGACGTGGTCATCGCCCGCAACCGCATCACCCGCGCCCGCATCGTGGTGGAGGACGGCGCGTGGATAGGCGCCGGCGCCATGGTGCTGGAGGGCGTGCGCATCGGGCGCGGCGCCGTGGTCGCTGCGGGGGCCCTGGTGCGCCAGGATGTACCAGCAGGCATGGTTGCGGCGGGCATGCCCGCGACGCTGGTGCGCGCCCGGCGGCTGGATGCGTATGGCGGCTCGGATGCATCGCAGGCCTCGCAGGCATCGGGCTGGCGCGGCGTCTGGCGCCGCTGGCTGGGACGCCGGTAGGCAGGATGGGCGTGCGCAGTCTCCTCCATCCCCGAGCGCGGCGGTTACCGGTCCCGGCTGGGTTCTGCAGCGCGGCGCTGTGGCTGCTGCTGGCCAGTGCGTCTCCTGCGGTGCATGCCGATGCAGTGTGGCAATTTGTCGATGGCGATGGGGTGGTGCATATCGGCAATGCGGCCGCACCCCAGGCCCCTGCCGGGCGGGAGTTGATCTGGCTGGGCTTGCCCCCGAACCCGAAAACCGGTGCCACGGATCGGCGAGACCGGGCATTGCACGAACTGCCGGGATATGCGGCGGCCAAACCGCATCTGGAGGCGGCCGCTTTGGCGCAGGCCGTGGACCCGGCGCTGGTCATTGCCGTGGCGGCAGCCGAGTCCGCGTTCAACGTACAGGCGGTTTCGCGCAAAGGCGCGCTCGGGCTGATGCAGGTCATGCCTGCCACGGCGGAGCGCTACGGCGTGCCTGCGCGCGCTTCGGTGCAAGGCAGCGGGAGCGTCTCCCTGATGGAGCCCAAGCTCAATGCGGAAGTTGGCAGCCGCTACCTGGCAGATTTGCTTCGCCTGTTCGGCGGCGACAAGGAGCTCGCCCTGGCGGCGTACAACGCGGGTGAGGGCGCGGTACTCAAGTACGGCCGGCGCATTCCGCCCTATCCGGAAACCCAGCAGTACGTCGAGCGTGTCATGCGGTTCTACCGGACTCTGGTGCGCTGACACCGCCCCGGGAATTTTGCGCGCGCGCTGCCTTACCATCCTCCGCTCATGATCGTGCTCTGTGTTGTGGCTTTTGCGGTGGCCTTGCTGGCGGCCGGTTTTATCGTGCGATGGGTGCGGGGCGATGCCGCGCGCTATGGGGCCTCCATGCCGCAGCGCTTTCATTTCGGGCATGTGCCGCGCCTGGGGGGCGCGGCGGTGCTGCTGGGCATTGCCGCCAGCTGGATTCTGGGCGCCGCCCAGGCGGGGTGGGGCGATCCGGGTTCCCTGCGCCTGGGTAGCTGGGTCGGCTGGTGGCTGCTGGCGCTGCTGCCGGCCGCGCTGGGCGGTATCGCGGAAGATCTGGTGCAGCGCCTCTCGGTGCTCTACCGCCTTGCCCTCACCGGGTTCTCTGGGCTGCTGGCTGTGACACTGGCCGGCATCACGCTGCCGCGACTGGGCCTGCATTGGCTGGACATGGCGCTGGACCTGGCTCCCTGGCTGGGCTGGGCGATTGCCGTGCTGGCCATCGCCGGCCTGCCGCACGCGTTCAACCTGATCGATGGCTACAACGGGCTTGCCGGCATGGTCGCGCTGATCGTCTGCCTGGCATTGGCCCATGTCGCCATGCAGGTGGGCGACCGGGCCTTGGCGGCGCTGCTGGTTTCCACGGCGGCGGCCACCGCCGGCTTTCTGGTCTGGAATTATCCGCGCGGCCTGCTTTTTGCGGGCGATGGCGGGGCCTACGTCTGGGGCGTGGTCATTGCGTTGGCCAGCCTGTCGCTGGTGCAACGCAACAGCGACGTCTCGCCCTGGTTTCCCATGCTGCTGCTCATCTACCCCGTGTGGGAAACCGTGTTTTCCATCTACCGCAAGGCAGCGCGCGGCACTTCGCCGGGCGTGGCGGATGCGCTGCATTTCCACCAGCTGATCTACCGGCGCATTGTGCGCAGCGTGTTCCACGACGACGAGTCGCGCCGCCTGCTGATGCGCAACAACCGCACCTCGCCCTGGCTGTGGGGCTTCACCATGCTGACGGTGGCGCCGGCCGTGATGTTCTGGAACAACACGCCGGTGCTGATGGTGTGCTGTGCGGTGTTTGTCGTCAGCTACGTGGCGGCCTATCTGGCCATCGTGCGCTTCAAGGTGCCGGGGTGGCTGCGTCGATGAACGAAGGACAACCCCCTGTGCGGCTTTGTCGCTCCGAGCAAGCGCCAGAGGCGCAAGCCCTTCGGAGCCGTCCAAGCCTGCGCAGGCAGGCTTCGAACTGCGGTCCTCAGCCCCTTCTCTCGCATCGCTGCGCGAGGCGGGAAGGGGGACGCCGCCAGCGCCCGGAGTGCAGACGACATTTGTATGTCGGGGCGGCCCTTGCGCGGCGGCCGCTGGTTTGGGCCGCGCCTGGTTGATAGACCGTGAACAAGCAGTGGGGTCGGATCACGATTTCGTGCACCGAAACTCGTGCTCTGATCCCACTGCCGGACGTGTGGACACAGCGTTCGCGGCCGACTGCAGCCTGGCCCCGCCTTTTGCGACAGTGCCTGAAGCAGATAATTTTTTGGTGTTTTAGGCCTCTAGCGCTTATCTGATAAGCGTTGATAGCTACGATTTTTATAGTTTTCAGCGCGCCAGCGCCACCCAGGCCTGCGTGAGCCTGCGGGTGAGGTCCTGCGGCTGACGCACCAGCGCATAGCCGTTGCTGCCGAACAGCATGGGCAAGTAGTCGTGCGCTTCCTGGTCGATGGTGACGCAGAAAGGAACCAGTCCCGCATCGCGTGCCTCCTGGATCGCGTGGCGGGTGTCTTCCAGGCCGTAGCGGCCTTCGTAGATGTCGAGGTCGTTGGGCTTGCCGTCGGTCAGCACCAGCAGCAGGCGCTGGCGCTCGGGCCGAGCGGCCAGGCGCCGGCTGGCGTCGCGCACCGCTGCGCCCATGCGGGTGTAGAAGCCAGGCTTCAGGGCGCCCACGCGTGCGCGCACCGGTTCGCCCCAGCGCTCGCCAAAACCCTTGATGTGCTGGATGCGCACGTGCTGGCGCCGCACCGAGCTGAAGCCCAGCATCTCGAAGGCGTCGCCGGTGGCGGAAAGCGCTTCGCCAAACACGTAGAGCGCGTTGCGAATCACGTCGATCACGCGGGCGTCTGACGTGGCATAGGCGTCGGTGGAGAGCGACAGGTCGGCCAGAAGCAGAGTGGCGAGGCTGCGCTCGCCGCGCTCGCGGCGGCTGTAGATAGGCGGTGCGTCGCTGTAGGGCACATCTCCACGCGTTTCGCTCTGAAAGCGCACCCAGGCGTCCAGGTCCAGCTCGTCGCCGCTTTGCTGGGCGCGGGCGTTGCGCGGCGCGGCGCGCAGCACTTCGAGGCGCCGGCGCACGCGGCGGGCGGTGGCGCGCAGCTGCGGCGGTGGCACAAAGGGCGTTTGTGGGCGCGTGACCAGGCATTGCACGGCGCAGTGATCGGGCAGCAGGGTTTGGCGGCGCCAGTCCCATTCCGGGGTTTTGCGGCCCGGGCCGAGCGGCTCGTCGTCGGCGCTGGCGCTGGGCAGGTCCAGGTCAAACTTGACGCGCGACGCCGTGGTTTGCTGGCCGCGCGCCAGGGTGAGCTGGTCCATGTCGTCGGCGGCGGCGTTCGCATTGGGGTCGGGCTCGTCGTCGTTGCCGCGCGCCAGGCGCACGAATTCGCTCCAGGTGGTGATCGATTCGGTTTTCGGCGCTACCAGCAGGGGGTTGCGCTCCTCGCCGGTGTTGGCGCGCCGGGCCCGGCGCCTGCGGCGGCTGGCTTCGCTGGGCGTGCTGGGGTCTTGCTCGGTGTCGGGATTGGGGCCAGGTCCTTGGGCGCTGGAGGCTGTGGGCAAGCTGGCCGCAGCGTCCTCCGGGGCGTCGGCGGCGAGCCACAGCCAGACGGGCGCCACCTGGCTCGGCTGCACAAACAGCGCGCCATGGTCTTCGCCGCGCAGCGCTGCCTGCACGGCGGCTTCGAAGGGCACTTGGGCAGCGCGCAGGCTGGAGAGCGCCGGGCGCAGCGCCAGATGCGCCTGCACCAGCGCGGCGTGGCGGCTGCGCAGCCCGGCAAAGCGCTGCAGGGCGCGGCTGCTGGCGGCGCGGTTGTCGGCAATCCAGTCGCCCGTGGGCTCGAACACGGCAGCCAGGGCGGCCAGCCACAGGTACAGGTCGTGGTTGTGCTGCCGCTCGGCAAACACGGCGATTTCAGGCGGAAGGGCTAGCACCTCGGGGTCGAGGCGGCTTTGCGCGCTGCGCTGGTTGGCGCCGGCCACGCGCTCCAGGAAACGGCGGGCGCCGCCGTGGCGTGAGGCTGCGGCCGGCGCCACGCGCACCGCAGGGTCGCCCCCGCCAGCGCGGTAGAGCAGGGCGATGCTGCGCTGCACATCGGCCAGCAGCACCCGCTCGGCGTTCGGCGGCGCGGCGGCGATGCGGGTGATGGCCTTGTGCCACCACTGGCCTACCCATTCTTCCATTAGCTTTGCTCCTCGCGGCGCTGGCGCATGGTTTCGCGCACCGCGTCCAGGCCTACTTTCCATTCCAGCGTGGGCGTGCGCCCTTGGTCGGTTTGCGTGGCGTCGCAGGCGGCGAGGCACTGGCCGCATTGCACGCAGGCAAACATCATGCGTTTGATGTTGCGCGGGTTCAGGCGCATGGGGCAGGCGTGGTCGCAGGCGCTGCCGCTGGGGATGGCGGGCCGCCCAATGGGGCCGGTGCGGGCCGGCGCTGGTGTGGCGGGTGCGAGCGGTACGCGGCTTGCCGGCATCACCTCACAGGTTTTGCATTCGCGGGCGCGTGTGCGGGTGAACGACACCACCATGGCTTTGGGATTGGCCATCCAGGCCAGGCTCTGGAACAGGCCCACGGCGCAGCCGTAGCGGCAGAACAGATGCCGCGCCAGGGTAAATTCGAGCGTGAACACCAGTGTGCCCACGGCCAGGAAGCGCGCCTGGTTGGCGCTCAAAGTGCCGTGCACCAGGTTTCCCCAGACCTCGGCGGGGGGCAGCAGGTAAGTGAGTAGCGTGATGGCCCAGACGAAGCCAAACGCCAGGCATGCGGCCAGGAAGACGGGCCACCAACGCCTGTCAGTGCTGCGGCCGGGGCGCGACGTGGGGGATTTGTCCCACACGCTGAGTTTGCCGGTGGCGCGGTGCAGCAGGTCGTTGAGCAGCTCCACCAGCGAGAAATGGGGGCACAGCCAGCCGCAGTACAGGCGGCCAAAGTGGTAGGCCACGGCGAGAAACCCCGTGATGAGTGCCAGCACGGGAAGGATGCCGCGCCAGATGATGGACCAGGCGGTCTGCGCCGCCGTGGCCTGGCCGTGCAAGAAGGCGTCTATGCCCAGCGACCAGCGAAACCCGAGCACCCACAGCTGGGTCTCGGTCAGATCAAAGCGCAGCAAATTGAGCGCAGGCGCCAGCAGGAAGACCGCAAAGAACGACAGCTGCAGCCACCGGCGCCGGCGCTGCAACTGCTGCGTGCGTGCCAGGGGTTGCGCTGTGGAAGTGCGAGCGCCAGTGCCAGCCCCATGGTGGGCAGCGCTGGCGCAGCTCGAACAATCGCCCATTAATAGCTCATCAGTCGTCGTCCCCCACCACGGCGCGCACCACTTCGTCGAGCGCGCGCAGCGTGTCGTGGTCGTCGCTCAGCGCATCGACCACCGCAGCGCGGCAGGCTTCGCGAAGGGAGAGGCCCGAGGTCACCAGGCGCGCAGCCATCACCAGCAAACGGGTGCTGGCGGTTTCTTCCAGGTCGTGGTCGGTGAGGCGCCGAAGCGCCTGGGCGAGCTGCACCAGGCGCGCTGCCAGCGCTGGCGAGGCGTGGCCTTCGCGCTCCAGAATGGCGCGCTCGACAGCGGGCTCAGGGTAGTCCAGCGTCAGCGCCGTAAAGCGCTGGCGCGTGCTGGGCTTGAGGCCCTTGAGCAGGTTCTGATAGCCGGGGTTGTAGGAGATGACCAGCATGAATTCGGGCGGCGCAGCAATTAGCTCGCCGGTACGCTCAATGGGCAGCACGCGCCGGTCGTCGGCCAGCGGGTGCAGCACCACGGTGGTGTCCTTGCGGGCTTCCACCACTTCATCGAGGTAGAGGATGGCGCCGTCCCGCACGGCGCGGGTCAAGGGCCCGTCGGACCACACGGTGTCGCCGCGGCCGATCAGGTGGCGGCCCACCAGGTCGGCAGCGCTCAGATCATCGTGGCAGGACACCGTGATGAGCGGGCGGCCCAGTCGCGCCGCCATGTGCTCGACGAACCGCGTCTTGCCGCAGCCCGTGGGTCCCTTGATAAGCAGCGGCAGTTGCTGGGCGAAGCAGTGCTCGAAGAGCGCGCATTCACCGGCTTGCGCCGCGTAGTAAGGAATGGCCGCAGCGAGCGCCACCCGCGCGGGGGCGCTCGCCGACGGGCCGGTGTGCTCGGCGGTGGCCATGTTCAGGCCCGCTGCAGTCTGCCGCCAGGAATGGCAGCCACTTCCTGCTCATCGGCGGCAGGGCCGATGAAGAAGCTCGACAAATAGGTGATCAGGCCGATGAGGAACATCACGCCACCGGCCACGCGCACCCAGTAGAAGAAGCTGAGCTGGTCCTGCGTGGCCATGAAGCCCATGGCACCGCTGGTCGGCAGGCGTTGCAGCCAGACCTGCAGGATGCCCGCACCGCTGAGCGCCAGCACCATCACAGCCATGCCGATGCTCATGATCCAGAAGCTCCACATTTCGGCACGCTGGGCGCGCATGGGGTTGGCTTCGCGGCCGCGGATCAGTGGCATGGCGTAGCTGATGATGGCCAGCACCACCAGCACATAGGCGCCGTAGAAGGCCAGGTGGCCGTGCGCCGCCGTGACCTGCGAGCCGTGCGTGTAGTAGTTCACTGTGCTCAGGGTGTGGATGAAACCCCACACACCCGCGCCCAGGAAAGCGATGACGGCGGTGCCCACAGCCCACAGCACGGCGGCCTGGTTGGGGTGCTCGCGGCGACGCCGCTGCACCATGTTGAAGGCGAACAGCGTCATCATGAAGAACGGAATGGGTTCGAGCGCGGAGAAGACGCCGCCAATCCAATGCCAGTAGCCCGGCAGGCCGATGAAGTAGAAGTGGTGACCGGTGCCCAGAATGCCCGAGATCAGGGCGAAGGCAACGATCATGTACATCCACTTGTCGATGACTTCGCGGTCCACGCCGGTGGTCTTGATCAGCACGAAAGCCAGCAGGGACGCCATGATCAGCTCCCAAGTGCCTTCCACCCACAGGTGCACCACGAACCACCAGTACATCTTGTCGCGCACCAGGTTGTCGGGGTTGACGAAGCTGAACAGGAACATCAGGGCCAGGCCCCACAGGCCGAGCAGCAGCACCAGCGAAATGGCGGTCTTGCGGCCCTTGAGCACGGTCATGCTGATATTGAACAAAAAGCCCAGGCAGACCAGCACGATGCCGACCTTGGTGGGTAGCGGCTGCTCCAGGAACTCTCGGCCCATGGTGCCCAGGAAATCATTGCCGGTCCATTTGGCGAGTGATGCGTAGGGCACCAGCAGATAGCCCAGGATGGTTGCCACGCCGGCGGCGAGGAACACCCAGAACAGGATCTTGGCGAAGAGCGGGCTCCAGAGCTCGGTTTCGCTCTCCTCGGGCACCATGAAGTAGGCGGCGCCCATGAAGCCGAACAGCAGCCAGACGATGAGCAGGTTGGTGTGCACCATCCGCGCGATGTTGAAGGGGATGGCAGGGAAGAACAGGTCGCCGATGACGTACTGCAGGCCCAGAGTCAGGCCAAAGATGATCTGGCCGGAAAAAAGGCACAGGGCCGCGATGAAGTACAGCTTGGCGACAGCTTGCGACTGGTATTTAAGCGTTGGAATATGCATGTTGAATCCTTGAAGCTGGGGTGGGCGGCGTAGCAAACCTGCCGCGTTCAGCCTTCAATGTTGGGTGGCCACTTCTCGGTGTTGATGCCGTTGGTCCAGCGCAGAAACTCAACCAGATCGTCCAGTTGCGCATCGCTGAAGTTGAAGTTGGGCATCTGGCGGCGGCCGGGAGCATTGGTTGGCATGGCCTTGATCCAGCCCTTGATGAAGTCCGGGCCGCGGCGTTCGTACACATTGCCCAACTCGGGAGCGAAGTACGCGCCTTCACCCAGCAGGGTGTGGCAGCCAATGCAGTTGCGCGTTTCCCACAAATGCTTGCCGCGGACCACTGCCTCGGTGATGTCGCCCGACTTCGAGCGCTCGGGCAGCTTGGTTTCGGTGTGGAAAATCAGGCCCGCAAACACCAGCACGAAGAACAGAGTGCCTCCGTAAAAAATGTTGCGCGCCATCTGGCTCGTGAAGCCTTGGCTCATGGGGTTCCTTCTTGAGGTTGCTGAATGACGGGTCAACGTTATCGGGTAAACCCTTGCAAGGTTTGATGTTAGTCAATAACATTCATTTTGTATGAATCTTTTTCTTGCGATGTGTTTTCCACGTTGAATTGCTTGCAAAATGTCCACAATTTCGCGCACCAAGGCTTCACTCACGGTGTGCTCTGCATCCAGCCCCATGCCGTCTTCCCTCTCCCCTGCGCCAGCTTCGCCCTGCTCTGCAACGGGCAATCCCACCGGGGCCGTGTCTGCTCACCGGGCGGAGGTGCCGCGCCTGCGCGGCGATCTCGGCGTCTGGCTGGTCATCCTGCTTGAACTGCTGACCTTTGCCATCCTGTTCGTGAGTTACGCCTTTGCCCGCACGCGCGAAGTCGAGTTGTTCAACGCGTCGCAGGCCACGCTCAACTTGCATACGGGCGCGCTCAATACCGTGCTCTTGATCTCCGGCAGCGCCTGCGTGGCGGCATCCGTTCAGGCCATGCGGCGCAACGCGCGCAGTGCCTGCGCGCGTTGGCTCCTGGCCGCGCTGGTCTGCGGGAGCGGTTTTGTGGGCATCAAGCTCTGGGAGTACGCGGACAAGCTGGCCGAAGGGGTGGACTTGTCCACCAACACCTTCTACATGTTCTACCTGCTCCTCACCGGCTTTCACTTCCTGCACGTGTTGGTGGGCTTGCTGGCCCTGGCGTGGCTATGGCTGCGCACGCGACGTGGTGCCTACGACCGCACCGACTGTCATGCACTGGAGACCGGCGCGGCCTTCTGGCACATGGTGGATCTTCTCTGGATCGTGCTGTTTCCGCTGGTTTATGTGATGCGATGAAAGGGCTGCCATGTTCCGCCTGACGATTGCCAGAACCTGGTTCCTGCTGGTGCTGCTTACGGGGCTCACCTTCGCTTTGGGCGAAGGCGGCTACTTTGGCCACGGCGCGCTGGCGCCGGTGTTGCTGGTGCTGGGGTTTTCCTGCATCAAGGGGCTGCTGGTGATTCTGGAATACCTGGAGATGCGCAAGGCGCCGGCCCTGTGGCGCTGGCTGCTGGTGGGCTGGCTGGGACTGGTGCTGTCCTTGATCGTGCTGGCGTACTGGATTGCCCTCTGAAGCAACCACGCTGAGAAGGCGCTGCATGCTGCACAATTTGCGCTTCCCCCATCTGACCCGGCGCCGCTTCACATGACCGACACCCTGCAAACGATTGCACCGCGCGACAAGGCCGAAATCCTCGCCCAGGCGCTGCCCTACATCCGCAAATTCCACGGCAAGACCATCGTCATCAAGTACGGCGGCAATGCCATGACGGACCCCGAACTGCAGGCCGACTTTGCAGAAGATGTGGTGCTGCTCAAGCTCGTCGGCATGAACCCCGTGGTTGTGCACGGCGGTGGGCCGCAGATCGAAGCCGCATTGGGGCGCCTGGGCAAGAAAGGCCATTTCATTCAGGGCATGCGCGTGACCGACGCCGAAACCATGGAAGTGGTCGAATGGGTGCTGGCAGGCGAGGTGCAGCAGGACATCGTGGGGCTGATCAACCAGGCCGGCGGTAAGGCGGTCGGCCTGACCGGGCGCGATGGCGCACTGATGCGCGCCCGCAAACTGCGCATGAAGGACCACGCCGATCCGGCACTGGAGCACGACGTGGGACAGGTGGGCGAGATCGTCAGCATTGACCCGAGTGTGGTCAAGGCCTTGCAGGATGACGCCTTCATTCCCGTCATCAGCCCCATCGGCTTTGGCGAAAACAACGAAAGCTACAACATCAACGCCGACCTGGTGGCCAGCAAGCTTGCCACCGTGCTGCAGGCGGAAAAGCTGGTGCTGCTGACCAATATCCCCGGCGTGCTCAACAAGGCGGGTGAACTGTTGACCGAGCTGACTTCGCGCGAGATCGACGTACTGATTGCCGACGGCACCATCTCGGGCGGCATGCTGCCCAAGATTGCCGGCGCGCTGGATGCTGCCAAGGCCGGCGTGCACGCGGTGCACATCGTTGACGGCCGGGTGCCGCACGCCATGCTGCTGGAAATCCTCTCGGATCAGGCCTTCGGCACCATGATCAGCAATAGCTGAAGCTGAAAGGGCTCTCCATGCGCTTGCTGCTTGTTGAAGATGACATCATGGTCGCCAGCGGCATCAAGCTGGGTTTGGCCGATGCGGGCTACGCCGTCGATTGGGTGGGCAGTGGCGAACGCGCTCAGGAAGTGCTGACCAAGGAGTCCTTTGATGTCGGGATCATCGATATCGGTCTGCCTGGCATCGACGGACTGGAACTCACCCGTCTGCTGCGCCGCCCCGAAATGGCCAACCCGGCCATGCCAGTGCTGATCCTTACGGCGCGCGATGCGCTGCAGGACCGGGTGCAGGGTCTGGATCTGGGCGCCGACGACTACATGGTCAAACCCTTTGAATTGCCGGAACTGCTGGCGCGATTGCGGGCCCTGCTGCGTCGCTCGCAAGCGGCCAACACGGCTGTGCTTTCCTTTGGCTCCCTGGAGCTCGACACCGCCAACCGGCGTGTCAGCATCGCCGGGGCCGACGGCCTTGTAGCCACGGTGATCGAGATCGGCCCGCGCGAGTGGACGGTGCTGGAATACCTGATGATCCACGCACCCAAGCCGGCCAGCAAAGACAAGTTGCTGCAGGCACTGACCGGCTGGGACAAGGAAATCACGCCCAACGCCGTCGAGGTCTACGTCTCGCGCCTGCGCAGCAAGCTCGAACCGCACGGCATTGCGCTGCGCTCGATCCGTGGTTTTGGCTACCGGCTAGAGCAAACGCCGTAGGCACAGCATGGCGCGCCCCGGCCTGCGGGCCATGACGTCCGACCTGCGCAACCGACTGCTGCTGCTATTGGTGCTGCCCCTGTCGGTCCTGGTGCTGGTTTCCGCTTGGCTGGATTTTCGATCGGCCGACGACGCCGCTGTGCAGCACGACCAGCGGCTGCTGCGCCTGCTGCCGGGGCTGGCCGATTCGGTGGTGGCAGCCACCACGCCGGGAACCGAGCCGCTGCTGATGCTGGCGCCGGCGGTCGAGGAGTTCCTGCGCCGCAGCGGCGAGTACACGGCGTTTAGCGTGCGGACCGTCGATGGCGAGTTGGTGCTGGGTGAAGACTGGGTGCAAGGGCCTTTGCCGGCTACGACAGCCGCGGAGTTTCATAGCGTCGAGTACGGCGGCGTGACCTACCGGGTGGCGGTGCAGCGGGGGGAGACCAACGCCGGCGAACTGGTGGTGGCGCTGGCCGACGGGTCTGATCCGCGCCAACAGTGGCTGCAGCAGTTGATGCTGCGCCTCTTGCTGCCCAACCTGCTGCTGATCGCAGCGGCCGGGCTGGCCATCTACTGGTCGGTCAGGCACGCCTTCAAGCCGTTGGTGGACTTGGCCACGGCAGTAGAGCACCGCTCGCCGCGCGACCTCAGCCCGATCGACGAGGCCACATCGCCTGCCGAGGTGCGTCCGCTGGTGCGCGCGCTCAACCATTTGTTCGACATGGTCCGCGCGCAGGTGGACGGCCAGCGCCGCTTCGTCGCCGATGCGGCCCACCAACTGCGCACGCCGCTGGCCGGTCTGCAAGCTCAGGTAGAGGCCTGGGCTCTGTTGGCGCGCTCGGGCGGAAAGGATAGAAATTTTGATGAAAAATGGCATGCAGCGCACATCCAGATTACACCATTAGCTATTACTTTAGGAGTCGATGAGATCGAAAAACTGCGCGCTGCCACGCGCCGTACCTCGCAGCTTGCACACCAGTTGCTCGCGCTTTCGCGCGCCGACGCGCGCAACGTGGACGCGGCCGCCATGCAGCGCGTCGATCTCAAGGAGCTGTGCGGGCTTGCGCTGGAGCTGCATCTGGACGCGGCCGCAGCCAGGGGAATGGATCTGGGCCTGGAGGCGCAGCCCGTGCATGCCACAGGCCACGACTGGCTGCTGCGCGAACTGCTCTCCAATCTCGTCGACAACGCCATCAAATATGCCCCGCCCGGCGGCAGAGTCACCATCCGCTGCGGCCGCAGCACGGTGCGCGGAGTGCTGTGCGCGTATCTGGAAGTCGAGGACGATGGCCCGGGCGTCCCTCCTGACGAGTACGCCAAGGTGCTGCAGCGGTTTTACCGGGCGCCCGGAGCTGCGGGCGAAGGAACGGGGCTTGGGCTTTCGATTGCGGACGAAATTGCACGTGCGCATGGATCTACCCTGCAACTCATGCGGGGCGCCCAACAGCGCGGCTTACTGGTGCGCCTGTTGTTTGCGCCGGAGTCAGCAGCACCCATCGAACCCCCAAAAACCGGCTTAGGAGAATGATTCCATGATCGACGCACCAGACCGTCTCCCGGCGCCCCGCCTCGAGGCGCCCAAGCGTCGCCCGCAGCCCGGCGAGCGCCGCGCGCAAATACTGCAGGCCCTGGCTGCCATGCTGGAGGCGCCGGGTGCAGAACGCATCACCACCGCCGCCCTGGCCGCGCGCCTGCAGGTGAGCGAAGCGGCCCTGTATCGCCATTTCGCCAGCAAAGCGCAGATGTTTGATGCGCTGCTCGACTTCATTGAGGAGACCGTGTTTCCGCTCAGCGCGCAGATTCTTTCAGCCGAGAATGAGGCGCCTGCCTCGCAGGCTTCGCGCATCGTGGCCCTGCTGCTTCAATTTTGCGAGCGCAATCCCGGTCTGGCCAGGATTCTGGCGGGCGATGCCCTGCTGCTCGAGCATGAGCGATTGCAGCAGCGCGTGAACCAATGCTTTGAACGGCTGGAGTCGCAGTTGCGCCAGTGCCTTCGCGCCGCCGCGCAGCAGGCAGGTTCGCCCGCGCCGACCGCCGATGCCCAGGTGGCGGCCAGTTGCCTGATTGCCTTTTGCCAGGGCCGCGTGCAGCGCTTTGTGCGATCCCAGTTCAGAAAGCTGCCTACCGAGCAGCTCGACGCGTGTCTGGCCCACATGCTCTGAAATAGGGCCTGTTAACACTGTGCAAGGGGGTCGCGAAGGTCACCAGAGCCCGTCCCTCGGCGTTGCGCTCCTTGAGCGTGCGGACGCACGCACTGCGTCGCGCGCCTTGATGGGCAGGCTCTGGTGACCTTCGCGACCCCTTGGATAGTGTTAACAGGCCCTACGTTTTTTGGTGCAGCCTCTCTATTTTTCGGCAGGGGCGTGACCTCAGGGGGAATTTACTGCAGAATAGAACGATCGTTCTTTTTTGTACCATGCCCACTGTACGCACCGAAACCCCCGCCAGCCGCCAGCCGCGCCCACGTGCCACGTCGGCGCGCGCCTTGCAGAAAGGCCAGCAGACCAAGGCCGCCATTGTTGAGGCCGCGCTGAACTTGGCGACGCACATCGGGCTCGAGGGTCTGTCCATCGGCGCGCTCGCCGAGGTAATGGGCATGAGCAAGTCGGGCGTTTTCGCCCATTTTGGCTCACGCGAAGAGTTGCAGATTTCTGTGGTGCGTGAATACCACCACTGTTTCGAGCAAGAGGTGTTTTACCCGGCGATGTCGGCGCCGCGCGGCGTCGCGCGCCTGCGCACCCTGTTCGGTAATTGGATGCAGCGCACTTCGGTAGAGATCGATTCGGGTTGCATCTATATCAGCGGTGCCGTCGAGTTCGACGAGCGCCCCGGTCCGGTTCGCGACGCACTGGCCGAATCGGTGATGACCTGGCACAGCGCCATGCGCCGAGCCATTGTTCAGGCCAAGGAACGCGGCGAATTGCGCGCCGACGTGGACGAAGACCAGATGCTGTTTGAAATCCACGGCCTCATCCTTGCGCTGCACTACGAGGCGCGCTTTTTGAAGAACCCCGGCTCGCTTGGCCGGGCGCTCACCGGCTTTGACAACATTCTTGCCCGCTTTTCGGCCACCGAGCCGGCGCGCGGCGCCCCTGCAACCCACAAGTAAACCCCAAGGAGTCAACATGCCTACCTACACGCCGCCCCTGCGCGACATGCAATTCGTCATGCATGAAGTGTTCAACGTTGTCGAAGATTTCAAGAGCCTGCCGCCGCACGCGGAAGTCGACGTCGACACCATCAACGCGGTGATCGAAGAGGGCGGCAAGTTCGCCACGGACGTGATCTTCCCGCTCAACATCAGCGGCGACACTGAGGGCTGCACGCTCGACAAGGCCACGCACGAGGTCAAGACCCCTACCGGCTTCAAGGAGGCGTACGCCAAGTACCTTGAAGGTGGCTGGCCGGCACTCTCCTGCGACACCGAATACGGCGGCCAGGGCCTGCCGTTCGTGCTCAACCAGTGCATGTACGAGATGATGAACTCGGCCAACCAGGCCTGGACCATGTACCCGGGCCTCTCGCACGGCGCTTACGAATGCCTGCACGCGCACGGCACAGACGAGCAGAAAAAGATCTACCTGCCCAAGCTCACCAGCGGCGAGTGGACCGGAACCATGTGCCTGACCGAGCCGCACTGCGGCACCGACCTGGGCCTGCTGCGCACCAAGGCCGAGCCACAGGCCGACGGTTCCTACAAGATCACCGGCAACAAGATTTTCATCAGCGCCGGCGAGCACGGCATGACCGAGAACATCGTGCACCTGGTGCTTGCGCGCCTGCCCGATGCGCCGGTCGGCAGCAAAGGCATCAGCCTGTTTGCAGTTCCCAAGTTCAAGGTGAATGCCGACGGCAGCATTGGCGAGCGCAACCCGATTTTCTGCGGCGCACTTGAGCACAAGATGGGCATCCATGGCAATGCCACGGCGCAGATCAACATCGACGGCGCCATTGGCAGCCTGGTGGGCCAGCCCAACAAGGGCCTGGCCGCCATGTTCGTCATGATGAACGCCGCCCGCCTGGGCGTGGGCAACCAGTCGCTTGGCCTGACTGAAGTGGCGTACCAAAATGCACTCGCCTACGCCAAGGACCGCATCCAGATGCGCAGCCTCTCGGGCGTAAAGGCCAAGGACAAGCCGGCCGACCCCATCATCGTGCACCCCGACGTGCGCAAGATGCTGCTCACGGCCAAGGCCTACGCCGAAGGCGGCCGCGCGCTCGCCATCTACTGCGCCATGCTGCTCGACAAGGAGCTGCACCACACGGACGAAAAGGTGCGCAAGGATTCGGGAGAAATGCTTGCCTTGCTGACGCCCATTGTGAAGGCCTTCATCACCGACAACGGCTTTGAGGCCACGGTGATGTGCCAGCAGGTCTTTGGTGGCCACGGCTACATCAAGGAATGGGGTATGGAGCAGTTCGTGCGCGACGCGCGCATCAACATGATCTACGAAGGCACCAACACCATTCAATCGCTCGACCTGCTGGGCCGCAAGATATTGGGCAACAACGGCGCCTCGCTGAAGAAGTTCGGCAAACTCGTTGGCGCGCTGGTGCAGGAAGAGGGCGTGAACGAGAAGATGGCCGAGTTCATCAACCCGGTGGCCATGCTGGCCGACCAGATGACCAAGTTCACTACCGAACTGGGTTTCCGTGGCATGCAGAACCCCGACGAAGTGGGCGCTGCTGCCGTGGATTACCTGCGCGTGGCGGGCCACCTGGTGTTTGGCTACTTCTTCGCCCGCATGGCCCAGGTGGCGCTGCGCCAGATCGCTGCCGGCAATACCGATCCGTTCTACGGTGCCAAGCTGCAGACCGCGCGCTTTTACTTCGCCAAGCTGTTCCCCGAAACCGTTACCCTGATGCGCACCGCGCGTGCGGGTGCCAAGCCGCTGATGGAGACCGATCTGGCCCTGGCCTGAGCAAGTGGAGCGGATTTCAATCTTTTTGACCCAGGAGCGCCCATGAACAAAGCGTTTGCAGCTATCGGTTTTGTAGTGTTTTCCGCCCCGGCCATGGCCCAGATGACCCCTGAGGGCCTGTGGCGCAACATCGACGACAAGACCGGCGAGGCCAAGGCGGAAATCCGCATCAAGGACAACGGGGCGGGCGCTCTGCACGGAGTGCTGGAAAAGCGCCTCGCGAAGGACGCCAAACCTGAAGATGTCTGCTCCGAATGCAAGGACGAGCGCAAGGACAAGCCGCTGCTGGGCCTGGAGATCATCAGGGGCGCCAAGAAAGCCGAAGGCAGGGATGTGTGGGAGGACGGAAAAATTCTCGACCCCGAGAACGGCCGCAACTACACGCTGCGCATGACGCCCATCGAAGGCGGCAAGAAACTCCAGGTGCGCGGCTCCTTCGGTCCCTTCGGCCGCACCCAAACCTGGATTCGCGTCCAGTAATCAAACCCCTGTCTGCCCGGCGCCAGTCGCGGGGTGTCTGACAACGGAGGCCCCGCTTCTGCGGGCTCCACGGAGAACAATCAATGTCTAGATTTCAAGTGAAGAAAGTCGCCGTGCTCGGCGCAGGCGTGATGGGCGCGCAGATTGCTGCGCACCTGGTCAACGTCAAGGTGCCGGTGGTGCTGTTTGATCTGCCGGCCAAGGAAGGTCCGAAGAACGGCATCGTGACCAAGGCGGTTGAAGGCCTCAAAAAACTCAAGCCCTCGCCGCTGGGCGTGGCCGACGATGCCGCGTTGATTGGCCAGGCCAACTACGAAGAGCACCTGGAGCAGCTGCGCGATTGCGACCTCATCATTGAGGCGATCGCCGAGCGCATGGACTGGAAGCTTGACCTGTACAAAAAAATTGCGCCTTTCGTCAATCCCAACGCCATCGTCGCCTCCAACACTTCGGGTCTGTCGATCACCAAGCTCTCCGAGGCGCTGCCCGAGAACATCAAGCCGCGCTTCTGTGGCATCCACTTCTTCAACCCGCCGCGCTACATGACGCTGGTGGAGTTGATCAACACCCCCACCACCGCCCCCGAAGTGCTCGACCAGCTTGAAGCCTTTGTGACCAGCGGCCTGGGCAAGGGCGTGGTGCGCGCGCACGACACGCCCAACTTCGTGGCCAACCGCGTCGGCATTGCCGGCATGCTGGCGACCATGAAGGAAGTCGAGAACTTCGGCCTCACTTTCGATGTGGTGGACGACCTCACCGGCAAGAAGCTCGGCCGTGCGAGCAGTGGCACCTTCCGCACTGCCGATGTGGTAGGGCTGGACACCATGGCCCACGTCATCAAGACGCTGCAGGACAACCTGAGCCTTGAAACCGATCCGTTTTACGAGAGCTTTGGCACCCCTGCCGTCCTGCAAAAGTTGCTCGACCTGGGCAACCTCGGCCAGAAGACCAAGGCCGGCTTCTACAAAAAGGTCGGCCGCGATGTGCTGCGCTTTGACCTGGAAGGCGAAGAGTACGTGCCCGGTGGCCAGAAGGCCGACGAGGTGTACGGCCGCATGCTGAAAAAGCCCGCCGCCGAACGCCTCAAACTCCTGCGCAATGCCGAAGGCCCACAGGGCCAGTTCCTGTGGGCCATTCTGCGCAACAGCTTCCATTACGCTGCCGTGCACCTGGCCACGATTGCCGACAACGCACGTGACATCGACCAGGCCATGCGTTGGGGCTTTGGCATGAAGCAGGGCCCGTTCGAACTGTGGCAGGAAGCCGGCTGGCTGGACGTGGCGAAGATGATCCAGGAAGACATCGATGCGGGCAAGGCGCTGTCCAAGGCGCCGCTGCCCGAGTGGGTGTTCAAGGGCCCCGTGGCCGAGGCGGGTGGTGTGCACACCGCGCAAGGCTCGTGGAGTGCATCGCAAGGCAAATTCATCCCGCGCCGCCAGTTGCCGGTGTACGAGCGCCAGTATTTCCCCGAGGCCCTGCTGGGCGAAACCCTGCCTGACTACAAGACCGCCGGCAAGACGCTGCACGAAGACGATGCCATCCGCCTGTGGACGCTGGACGACGAAGTGGTCATTGCCAGCATCAAGACCAAGATGCACGCCATCAGCCCCGATGTGGCCGAGGGCCTGGCCATGGCGGTGGACATCGCCGAGAAGGACTACCAGGCCGTGGTGGTCTGGTCGGGTGACGAGCCCTTCAGTGCCGGCGCCGACCTGCAGGCCATGCTGCCCGCGTTCATGATTGCTGGTGTCAGTGCCATCGAAGGGGCCGAGCAAGAGCTGCAGAACACCATGCTGCGCATCCGCTACGCCAATGTGCCCGTGGTTTCGGCCATCCGGGGTTTGGCGTTGGGTGGTGGCTGCGAGCTGGCCGTGCACTCGGCCCGCCGTGTGGTGCACATGGAAAGCTACATCGGTCTGGTCGAAGTGGGTGTGGGCCTGGTGCCCGGCGCCGGCGGCCTGACCTACATCGCCCGCCGAGCCGCCGAGAACATGGCCCAGTCCACCTCCAAGGATGTGCTGCCTTTCCTGACCGAAGGCTTCTCTGCTGCTGCGATGGCCAAGGTGGGCACCAGCGCGCTGGAATCGCGCAAGCTCGGCTACCTGCTCGAGAGCGACCTTATCGTGCCGCACAAGGACGAACTGCTGTTTGTTGCGCTGAACGAAGCCAAGGCCATGGCCCGGGGCGGCTGGCGTGCACCGCACAAGCGTCTGTTCCCCGTGGCGGGCCGCAGCGGCATCGCCACCATCAAGGCGCAGTTGGTCAACATGCGCGATGGCGGCTTCATCAGCGCGCACGACTTCCACATTGCCAGCCTGATTGCGGGTGTGGTCTGCGGCGGCGACGTGGATGCGGGCGCGCTGGTCAGCGAGGAATACCTCATGGCCATGGAGCGCAAAGCCTTCTGTTCGCTGATCGAGCACCCGAAATCGCAGGAACGGATTCTGGGCATGCTGAGCACGGGCAAGCCCGTTAGAAATTGAACGCCGCCGCGCCCCTGGAGAGACACATGACTGATTTGGTTTCCTACGCTTTTGCCGATGGTGTGGCCACGCTGACCATGGACGACGGCAAGGCCAACGCCATGGGGCCGGCCATGCAGGCCGCGCTCAATGCTGCGCTGGACCGGGCCGAGGCCGACAAGGCCATCGTGGTGCTCACCGGCCGACCGGGTGTTTTTTCTGGCGGGTTTGACTTGTCGGTGTTCAAGGCCGGCGATCCCCAGGTAACGTTCCAGATGCTCACCGGTGGCGCACAACTGGCCAAGCGGGTGCTGTCGTATCCGCACCCGGTGATTGCCGCTTGCTCGGGCCATGCGATGGCCATGGGCCTGTTCTTGTTGCAGTGCGCGGATGTGCGCATCGGCTTGAACGCAGGGGCGACATTCCAGGCCAATGAGGTGCTGATCGGCATGACGCTGCCGTACTTCGCGCTCGAAGCTCTGCGTGAGCGCGTGGCGACGCCGCATCTCCACCTGGTGGGCACTGGCCTGGCCTATGGCGGAGCGGCTGCCGTGCAGGCCGGTTTGCTCGACGAAGCCGTCGCGCCCGATGCGCTGGCTGCGGCCGTGCAAGCGCAGGTGGATCGCCTGAAGAAAGCCCATCCGGCCTCGTTCACTGCCACCAAGCAGCGACTGCGCGCCGGCGTACTGGGCGCGTTGCCGGCCGCCATCGAAAAAGACAAGGCTGACTGGATGCGCCTTGGTGCAGCCAAAGCCTGATTCCTATCCACATTGACAGGCGCTGCCGCCCCGAAGTCGCAGCCCGTACCCTGAGGTTCTCCCCATGAAACAAGTTCAAGACGCCTACATCGTTGCCGCCACGCGCATGCCCATTGGCCGCTCGGGCCGTGGCTACTTCAAGAACACCCGCCCCGACGACCTGCTGGTCGCCGCCATTCGCAGCGCCATGCTGCAGGTGCCGACGCTGGACCCGAAGGCCATTGAAGATTCCATCATTGGCTGCTCGTTCCCCGAGGGCGAGCAGGGCATGAACATGGCCCGCATTGCCATGGGCCTGGCCTTTGACCACCCCGTGGGCGGCATTACGGTCAACCGCTTTTGTGCCTCGGGCGTGAGCGCCATCCAGATGGCAGCCGACCGCATTCGCGTGGGCCAGGCCGACGTGCTGATCGCCGGTGGCGCCGAATCGATGAGTATGGTGCCCATGGGCGGCAACAAGCCCTCGTTCAACCCAGAAGTGTTTGCCCGCGACGAGAACGTCGGCATCGCCTATGGCATGGGCCTGACGGCCGAAAAGGTGGCCCAGCAATGGAAGGTGTCGCGCGAAGACCAGGACGCTTTTGCGCTGGAATCGCACCTGCGCGCGGTCAAGGCCCAGCAGGCCGGCGAGTTCACCGACGAAATCACGCCGTTTGAGATCACCGAGCGCACGCCCGACCTGGCCACCGGCGAAGTGATCATCAAGAAGCGCACCGTGAGCCTGGACGAAGGCCCGCGCCCCGACACCACGCTCGAAGCCTTGGGCAAACTGCGGCCCGTGTTTGCCGCCCGGGGCAGCGTTACGGCCGGCAACAGCTCGCAGACCAGTGACGGCGCGGGCGCCTTGATTCTGGCCAGCGAGAAGGCCGTCAAGCAGTTTGGCTTGAGCCCGCTGGCGCGCTTTGTCAGCTTTGCCGCACGCGGCGTGCCGCCCGAGCTCATGGGCATCGGCCCGATCGAGGCGATTCCCGCCGCGCTGCGCTACGCCGGCCTCAAGCACGAAGACATTGGCTGGTACGAGCTGAACGAAGCCTTTGCCGCCCAGTCGCTTGCCGTAGTGCGCACCCTGGGCCTGGACCCGGCCACGGTCAACCCGATGGGTGGCGCGATTGCGCTGGGGCATCCGCTGGGGGCTACCGGGGCGATTCGTGCGGCGACGGTGGTGCATGCGCTCAAGCGGCACAAGCTGAAGTACGGGATGGTGACCATGTGCGTAGGTACAGGCCAAGGCGCCGCCGGCATCTTCGAAGCGGTTTAACTGGCTACTGCGCGACTGCCATGCGTCGTTGGGCGGTGCTCGCCATCCTCACGTACCTTCAGTACGCTCCGGTTCCTGTGCTCCGTCCGCCTAGCAGCTCATCCCGCTCGCTACGCCCTTGAGGGCGGGGTGGGGAAACCAAAGGACGCTGTCGTCCGGCTTGCAGAAGGAGACATGGCGTGAAAACTGAAACCCTGCGAGTGGATGCAGACACCACGCTGGCGCTGCGGGTGTATGAACCTGCGGGCGCCCCGCACGCCAGCGTCGTGATTGGTGCGGCGATGGGGGTGCGGCAGGATTTTTATGCGGCGTTTGCCGCTTGGCTGGCCGAGCAGGGGTTCCGGGTCACCACGTTTGATTACTGGGGGCATGGCTATTCGCTGCAAGGCCCGATGCGGGCGGTGCGGGCGGACTTGCTCGATTGGGTGCGCGACTACGAAGCGGTCATTGCTACGGCCAAGGCGGCGCAGCCGGCGCAGCCTTTGTTCCTCATCGGCCACAGCCTGGGGGCACAGTTGCCGGGGCTGATGACGGACACCTCAGCCATTGACGGCATGCTGGGCGTGGCGGCGGGCAGTGGTTACTGGCGCGACAACGCGCCGCGCTTGCGCACGGTGGTGCATTTCTTCTGGTGGGTGCTGGTGCCTATGGCCACCTGGCTGTGCGGCTACTTTCCGGGCCGACGGCTGCGCTCCATTGGCGATCTGCCCAAGGGCGTGATCCTGCAGTGGCGCCGCTGGTGCCTGAACCCGCGCTACGGCATGGGCGCTGAGGGCGCGGCGGCCGAGCAAAGCTATGCGGCCGTGCGCTTTCCCATCGTGGCGTATTCGCTGGCCGACGACGAACTGATGACGCTGCAGGGCATTGAGCGCCTGAACGGGTTTTACGCACAGGCGCCGTCCAAAGTGGAAACCATTGCACCGCAGGACGTGCACGCGGCGCGTATCGGGCATTTCGGCTTCTTTCGTCCGGCGTTCCGGGCCAGCCTGTGGCCGCGGGCGGCAGCCGTGCTGTCGGCGTTCGACACCGCCAAAGTCACCGGCACGACGAACTAAGCGCCTCTTTGTGGGCACACTTGCGGCATGACGACGACTTCCCTTCACGCATTCGACCAGGCCCTGCAACTGCGCGCCGACGCACCGGGGCAATACCAGGGCGAATCGCCCAAGCCCTACTGGAACATGGTGGGCCCGTTTGGCGGTGTCACGGCTGCCACACTCTTGCAGGCCGTACTGCAACACCCCGACCGTTTGGGTGACCCGCTGGCGCTCACCGTGAACTACGGCGGCGGGCTGGTGGCTGGCAGCTTTCAGATTCAGGCCGTGCCGGTGCGCACCAACCGCTCGACCCAGCACTGGACGCTCTCCATTCTGCAAGCTGGCCCCGACGGCGCGCCCGTGGTCACCACCACCGGCACCGCCGTCACCGCGCTGCGCCGCGAAACCTGGAGCGTGGGCGATGCGCCGGCGCCGCAGGTGCCCAAGCCTGCTGATCTGCCAGCGATTCCCCCGGCCTTTGAGGTGGAGTGGCTCCGCCGCTACGAAATGCGCCCCGTCACTGGCGTGATCCCGCAGGTGTGGGACGGCAGCGGCGACCACAGCCTGTCGCAGCTGTGGATGCGCGACGCCCCGCCGCGCGCGCTCGACTTTTGCAGCCTGGCCGCCATGGCAGACATCTTCTTTCCGCGCGTCTGGCTGCGCCGTGCCCGCCAGGTGCCGGCTGGCACGGTGTCGATCACGGTGTACTTTCATGCCAGCCAGGCGGATCTGGCCGCCACCGGCGACGGCTATCTGCTTGGACAGGCGCGCGGGCAGGAGTTTCGCAACGGGTTTTTCGACCACTCGGCGCAGCTGTGGAACGAGGCCGGCACGCTGCTCGCCACCAGCCACCAGATCGTTTACTACAAGGAATGACGCGGCGCCCGGCCGTGTCAACAGACACCATGACCCAGACCACGACGCAAGACATCCTCCAGCACACCGAAGCCGGTGTTTGCACCCTCACGTTCAACCGGGTGGGCAAGAAAAACTCGATCACCACTGCCATGTACGCGGCGCTGGCCGACGCGTTGCAGGCGGCTGCGCAGGACGACGGCGTGCGCGCCGTGGTCCTCCAGGGCGACGTGACGGTCTTCAGTGCCGGCAACGATATCAGCGACTTTCTGCAGCAGCCGGCTGCCACGCAGGATTCCCCCGTCTACCGCTTCCTGCACGCCATCGCGCGTTTCCCCAAGCCGCTGATTGCCGCCGTTTGCGGCCCTGCCGTGGGCATTGGCACCACCATGCTGCTGCACTGCGACCTGGTCTACGCGGGTGACAACGCCATGTTCTCGTTGCCCTTCGTGAACCTGGGCCTGTGTCCCGAAGCGGGCTCCAGCCTGCTGCTGCCGCGCCTCATGGGCCACCAGCGCGCAGCCGAAGCCCTGCTGCTGGGCGAACCCTTTATGGCCGAGGCGGCGCTGGAGGTGGGCCTGGTCAACCGCGTGGTGCCGCCCACCGAATGCAACGCCATCGCCCAGGCGCAGGCGAAAAAGCTGGCCGCCAAGCCGCTGGCATCCCTGGTGGAAACCAAGCGCTTGATGAAGCTCGGTCAGGAAGGCCAGGTCATCGAGCGCATGGCCGAAGAGGGCGCCAGTTTTGGCCACATGCTGCGCGAGCCCGCCGCGCGCGAAGCCTTTGCTGCCTTCATGGGCAAGCGCTAAAGCCATTTCTGAGACCGCTGCCGGCCCGCCCGCCGGCAGCGCCAGCGCCAAGGGCGTACAGTGGTTTTTTGAATTTTCGAAAACCACACCATGATGTCATTGGGCAAACGTGCAGCTGGTCTGCGCCTGGAGCGCATGCAGGCCTCCCCGCTGTGGACGGAGGCCGGCTTTCGCAACCAGTACCCGATACCGACAGGCCTGCGCGACACCACGGCCGCGCGCCCCACGCTGCGCGAGTTCATGTTCTCGGAAGGCCGGCGCGTGCCGCAGGGGCTGCTGCCCACTGTGGACCCGCGCGAGCGCTGGGGCCGCAAGCCAGATTCCGGCCTGCGCGCGACCTGGCTCGGGCATTCCAGCGTGCTCATCGAAATTGACGGCCTGCGCGTGCTCACCGACCCGGTCTGGGGTCCGCGCGCGTCGCCGTCCCGCCTCATTGGCCCCAAGCGTTTTCAGAAAGCGCCGGTGCGCCTGTCGCAGCTGCCGCCCATCGACGTCGTTGTCATCTCGCACGACCACTACGACCACCTCGATTACCCCACCATTCGCCAGATGGCCAAGACGAACATTCCCTTCGTCACCTCGCTCGGCGTTGGCGCGCACCTGCAGGCCTGGGGGATTGCGCCCGAGCGCATTACCGAGCTCGACTGGTGGCAGTCGCACAGGGTGCCCGGCACCGATCTCACCATCCACGCCGCACCCTCGCAGCATTTCTCGGGCCGCAGCCTGAAGGACCGCAACGCCACACTGTGGTCGTCGCTCGTCATCGCATCGCCCCGCCACCGCGTATTCTTCAGCGGCGATACGGGCCTGACCACCGAGTACGCCCGCATCCGCGAGCGCTTCGGCCCCTTCGATCTGGTCATGCTCGAAGTCGGCGCCTTCCACCCCACCTGGGGCGACATCCACCTGGGTCCGGAAAACGCCCTCAAGGCGCTTGACCTTCTGGGTGGCGGCGCCTTCTTGCCGGTGCATTGGGGCACCTTCAACCTGGCGATGCACGACTGGGACGAGCCCCCTGAAACCCTGCTGGCGCTGGGGCCGAAGCATGGTGTGCACTTGTTGATGCCGCGCTTGGGAGAGCCGGTGGAACCGGCGCACGGACCGCTGGACCGTCCGTGGTGGCGGGAACTGGGAGCGGTGCAGCCGGTGGGCGTGAAGGCGCCGAAAGAGCCCGAGCCGCCAGCGCAGGCGCCCGAGAAGCTGGAGTCGCTGTTGTGGCCGATGGACTGAAAATTATGGGTGTTTGTAGGCTCTAGCGCTTATCCAGTAACACTTTATTGCTATTAATAGTGTAGCTATAGATGCCGCCAAGGCTTGCGCACCAAAGGACGCACCACAACCTTGCACGGCGTCCTGTCGCATGTGCACCGGTTCGCCGCAAAGCTGCCGCAGCGGTCGTCTACAGCGCCTTGGTGAGGGAGACGAGGGCGCGTGCCTTGTTGACGTCACCGTAGGCGCGCCGTTGGTTGGCGCCCTGCGCACCTCCGTAAACGCTCAGGCCGGCGCCCAGGTCGTACGACACGCCGAGCGCGTAGTCGAGGTAGTTGCGCAGGCCCTTGTCCCTGAGGTCGCGGGAGAAGCGTGTGTAGCCGAGCCCGGCTTTGAGCGTCAACGAAGGTGCGATCTCGTGCGCGACGCCAAGGTTCAGGTAGCCGGTGTTGCTACCCCGCAGGCCGGACCCCGAGTGTGCGCCCGCGGCACCAAAGTAATCCCTGGAGAGGGTGTGTGCGTACTTGAGCGTCACCGGGCCGTAGCTGCCAGCGCCGTAGAGCTCGGTGGTGTTGCCGCTCTGGTTCCCCGGGTAGAGGTAGGTCAAGGCCCCCAGGTCCCAGCCGATACCGGCTGCGGAAAATTTGTACCCCCCGTACAGGTCGATCTCCATGCTGTTGCCTGGCAGCCAGTGGACATTTGAATTCCAGTTCCCGACGTACCACCCTGTCTCGCCAAAGGTGTAGTCGAAGCCGCCCTGAATTGCGGGCGCGGCGGCTTTGGAGCGCAGGGAGCCGTCGCTGCCGAGGGTGTCCTGGTCCTGGCCGCGAAACTTGTAGCTGCTGGTCAGCCCCAGGTTGGCACTGAGCTGGGCACTGGCCGCGATGGGCATTGCAGCGATGCAGGCAAGGAAAAGTTTGTGGTAATTCATGGATTTTTATCCGTCAGAGGTTGCGAGAAATAGGGGTGTCTGCGCGGGTTCAATGAAATCCGCGCAACCAGGCAAGCCGGTCAAAGCCGGCGTCGGCTGAAGCTCAAAAGGGGACGGAGCGTGGGCTGCCGGCTTCGGCGGGCGCGACCTCCTCAGGCGCCTCTTGCTCGGTGCGGGGAGGACAACGCCGGACCAGGAATCTGGCCAACAAGAGGGGGATGAAAACGACCCCGACGGCCACCAGCACAGGGATCCCCTCAGTCGCCATGGTTCATTCCACAGCGTTGCAGGTGTGAATGCCAACTCATCAGAGGGCCAATCTCGCCGTCTTCAACGCAGGTCGTGATGGCATGCACCAGGTCGGCATACCGCTGCGGGGGCAAGCCCACGGTCAGGCGCACCCGAACGGCCGCATTGGAATAGGCGGCCCCGGGGTGAAGCAAGGGTTCGCAGCGCAGAACGCCGACACCTTCGCACGATGCGAGGGCGCGGCGCACCCGGTAGGCATCGACCGATGCCACGGTGACATCGATCACCTCATTGACAGCCTGTTTTCTGAGCGATGAGCCGGGCGGCTCCTTGTACGCGGCGTAAGCCATAGAGTTCCTGTGGGGAAAGACAGGCAATCAGTCTCCCGCGGCAGGCGTCAATAAATTGCAAAGAAGTGCCAGGCCGGTCTCAAAAAATCATCAAGATGCCTGCTTAATGGGTGCGCCAAGCAAGCAGGCGGCAAGCGTGTGTGCAAATGCGTGCGTTGCCGTGCCTGAAGGTCTTGATGCTTTCTTGATGCCCTGTCTTCGGTTCTTGGTACCAACTTGATGCCGCGGTTTCTAGCATCTGGCTATCGCTAACAAAGTAGTGAGGGATTACGGAATGGACATCATCTATCTGGCCCTGGCGGGTCTTTTCTGGCTGCTGACTGTGGCGCTCGTCAAGGGCTGCGAACGGCTGCAGCGTCCGGAGGCACGACCATGAGTGCCTGGCACTGGATCGCAGGCGCGCTTGCGGGCGGGCTCTTTGTGTACCTCGTCGCCGTGCTGCTGCGGCCTGAGGATTTTTCATGACCACCGGCGCTATCGTGCAATTGGTGGCGTTCTTGCTGGTGCTTTTTGCACTGGCCTGGCCGCTGTCCCGCGCCATCGACGCCGTCATGGACGGGCGATTCGCGCTGGGTCGCAAGCTCGAGTCGCCGCTTTGGCGGGTCGCTGGGGTCAACGCCGCGCAAGAGACGGGCTGGGTGCGCTATGCCCTGGGCTTGCTGCTGTTCAACAGCCTGGGACTCTTGTTTCTGTATGCCCTGCAGCGCTTGCAGATGCCGTTGCCGCTGAACCCGCAGGGTTTTGCTGCGGTGTCTGCCGATTCGGCTTTCAACACGGCGGTGAGCTTCGTCACCAACACCAACTGGCAGGGCTATGGCGGCGAGACCACCATGAGCTACCTGACCCAGATGCTGGGTCTGACGGTGCAAAACTTCCTCTCTGCCGCCACCGGTATCGTGGTGGTGGTGGCATTGGTGCGGGGCTTTGCCCGGCACAGCGCGGCCACCATCGGCAACGTGTGGGTGGATCTTGTCCGCGCCACGCTGTGGGTGCTTTTGCCCCTGTCGTTCCTGTTGGCGCTGGCGATGGCTGGCTTGGGCGTGGTGCAGACCTTGTCGGCCTACGTGGCCACCACCGGTGTCGAGGGCGGCAGCACGCAGTTGGCCGTGGGCCCGGTCGCCTCGCAGTTGGTCATCAAAATGCTGGGCACGAACGGCGGCGGCTTCTTCAACGCCAATTCTGCGCACCCGTTTGAGAACCCCAGCGTTTACACCAACGCGCTGCAGATGCTGGCAATTTTCATCATCCCCGCCGCGCTCTGCCTGGTGTTCGGGCGCATGGTCGGGGACAGGCGCCAGGGCTTTGCCGTGCTGGGCGCAATGGCGGTGCTCTTCGTGGCCTTCACCCTGGTGGTCAGCTGGGCCGAGCAAGAAGGCAACCCGGCGCTCACCGCACTGGGAGTGGACCAGGCGGCCAGCGCCAAGCAACCAGGCGGCAACATGGAGGGCAAAGAAGCACGCTTTGGCATCAACGCCACCACGCTGTTTGCCGCGGTCACCACGTCGGCGAGCTGCGGCGCGGTCAACAGCATGCACGACAGTTTCACGCCGTTGGGCGGCGCCGTGCCCATGGTGCTGATGCAGCTCGGCGAGGTGGTGTTCGGCGGGGTCGGCACGGGCCTCTACGGCATGCTGGTGTTCGCCATGCTGGCG